>JAEEGL015694633.1_pt1 | contig 10053 bp, 6 predicted proteins | sample 9134231 | NCBI WGS metagenome assembly JAEEGL01 (sample SAMN16246548, study PRJNA631951) | gut metagenome | biome: gut microbiome; feature: rumen; material: fiber-attached | host: Bos | place: Iran: Karaj | collected 2018-10 | reverse complement strand
TTTCAATTATACCACAAATACTCGATCCGGACAACTATAACCCGGGATAACACACAAGGCCGCCCGGCAGGCGACATCTCCCCTGCTCTATTTATTGCACACAAGGTCGCCCGGCAGGCGACCTTGTAACGGAAAAAGCACGCAATTGCTGGGACATCAATCTATGAGGAGACTGATTTCCTCTTGGGCATGCCGGCAGTACGATCGATGCTTGTTTGCACAGCAAATACAGATTTTCCCACACCAAACGGGTCATCGGTGAGGTCATGTGTCAGGGTCTGTTTTTCAGTCGACCCCTGGTCTGTATTATCGATCCAGGAATAATACTGATGGATCGTGGGGGTACGCTGATCGGCATCGGCGTCACGAACAATTTTTGGACATCATAGTGTGTATCCTTGTATTATGTTAGAGGAGTTAAATACCTATCAATTCCCAGAGATGCTCCTATATTGCCGGGGATTTGATCATCCAATGTCTACTCTATGTCTGAGCAAAAGACTATTGTTTATGTTTCTTCGTTTAACTCATCCACGTGCCTTCATTCCTCCCCCTCGGGGAAGATGGGCAGCATGGTCCAGAAGTCGATGCTGTCAATGACGGCCTTCCCGCCCTGTGCCAGAAGCGATATGCCCACACTGTCCGGACGCAGCGGATATGCCCGCTGGCACACGCACTGACTGTCGTTGACGAATACCTCCACGATGCTCTTGTCCGCGAACACGCGGATACGCAGCGGCTCGTCCTTCTCCATCACCACGGACGCGATCTCCGGCGGCAGCGTGTTTTCAGGATCATTGCAGGCATGGGTCGTGTCCAGCACGATCACACTGTCGTTGGTATAGGGAAGTATGGCGTACCCGCCGCCCTTTTGCCGGAAGAACGCGATGCGCGTGATTTCTTCGGCGTCCGGCGAGCGCAATATGCCGATCTCCAGCACAGGCGGGATGTCCTCCGGCCGGAGTGTGACGTCCATTTCGAATGCGTTGCCCTGCATCTCCGACAAGACCTGTGTTTTCCCCTTTTCCAGGGATATGCTGGTCAGCCGCCGGTGTTCCCCGTGCAGCTTGGAATAATCCGCGAAGGGCGCCTGGCGCAGCTCGTCTCCCCATACGCCGCCCAGTGTGAGCCGCCGAGGCAGCGTCATGGCGCCGGACCAGCCGTTATGCCGCCGCCCCTCCGGCATGTTGAAAAGCACCGCGACGCTGCCGTCGGGGCAGGCGAAGGCGGAGGGCGCGATGAGCGTCCCGTATCCGGAGGTGATCCGGCCGCCGTTGAACGGGAAGAACTCCGGCGACGCGGCATCGTAATCGCCGATGAGGTATTTGGGAGCGCACCTGTGGCTGAAATGCATGAACAGCCGCTTCCCGTCCCCGATGGGCACGAAGTACGGGCACGCGCCGTCGTCCCCCGGCTCCCGGAAGAGGTCGTGCTCCAGGAACGGCTTCTGGTACTCCCAGTTCAGCAGGCTGTCGTCCGTGCACCGAAACAGGTGAGCCTGGCGGAACCGCCGCTTTGTCGCCGGATGTGGCGTATATCCTCCCTCAAGCAGGTAATATACGCCATTCTCCTTCCAGATGTACGAGTCAAACACCTGATACGGCTTCTGCCCCTCCACCGGAGGCGCGTCGGGCGGCGTCCAGCAAGGCGCGTCGGCGTCGGGGATCACGGGTCTACCTCCGTTGACCTTCGTCCAGTTCAGCAGCAGCGGGTCGGAGGACGTCGCCAGCACGGTCCCGCACCTGTAGCCCGTTTCCAGGTCATATCCGGTATAGCCGTAATACGCCGCGATGACCCGGTGATTCTCCTTGTCCACGCAGGTGCCGCCGGAAAAACAGTGATCCTCATACTTGGGGTAGATGGCGAAGGGCAGATCCCTCCAAAACACGAGATCATCGCTCACTGCGTGGCCCCAATGGATAGCCTTGTCGCACGCCTGATAGAACAGGTGCCAGCGTCCCTCCCAGAAGCAGAGGCCGTTGGGATCGTTCAGGTACCCGTCCGGGCGGACGAAGTGATAAATAGGCCGCAGCGGATCGTCCTTCATGATCTGCCGCAGAGCGCGGAAGTCGTTCAGCTGAGGATCATCCCGCAGACGCTTTTCCTGTTCCGCTTCGTCCGTGGGATACACGGGCTTGTCCTCTTCCCGCCAACTACGCCATATCTTGTCCATATGCCTATTCCTTTCATATCGCGTCCGTTTCCGGCTGGTTCAGAATATCAAGATTGATGGAAATATCTACAACAAACCTACCTTCGCGACGGGATCCTCACGAACCTGTGCCGGCTCATCTGCGAAAAGGCTGCACGGAAGGGTTTGGAATAAGCCCCCGCGATGCGGGAGAGGCCCTACCGGACGCCGTCCCGGAGAATTGACAATGTGAACGGCGGATGCAATAATGAGGATGCAGGTTCCGAGTACAAGGATTCACAATCATTCACGGATCAGACTTCGCTGGCTGCCCGGGCCATCGCACGCAGATTCTCCAGGGGAATCGTAGGAGCCAGGTCGCAGCCGGGGGCGAGGATAAAACCGCCGAAGGGCTTCATCTGTTCGCACAGGGCCTTGCTGATCTGATAGACCTCCTCCGCGCTCTTCGCCGCGAGTATCTGGGCGGGGTTCAGGTTTCCAAACAGCGCGCAGCCCTTCGCTGCATCCTGCTGCGCCTTCACCATGTCGATGGAATCCACCGAAAAGACTCCCATGCGCGCGCCGGCCACAATGCTGACGAGCTTGTCGGTTCTGCCGCACACGTGGATCAGACAGTTCGGGCACCGGCCAGCCAGGCGCTCCTTGACTTTGATGTCCGCCGGAATCACGTATTTCTCAAAATCAGCGGGCCGGATCAGATCGCCGGAGGCCACAGGTTCCGGAATGGTGATAAGATCGAGTCCGTTGTCGATCAGATCTTCAAGATAAGCAACCACGATCTCGCCGGCGAAATCAACCAGCTTATTGATGTCTTCCTCGTCGCTGTCCATCAGCTCCACCATGAAATCTTCCACGCCCAGCATCTGCGCCGCCATGGTAAAAGGGCCGAAGAAGCCGCCGCCGATCATGGTGGTGTCCCCCACCAGTTCGCGCATCTTCTTCATTTGCACCAGCGTGCGCTGATAGTAATGATCCTGCTTCATGGCCGCGATGACCTGCCTGACATCATACTTTTCGATATCTCTCAACTGCGTCAACGGATGAGAAAGAATTTCCGCGGCCAGCGTATTCATTTCAACGCGACCGCCCATAACGGTCATCATGGGCCAGGCCGCCGCGCAGCCGGACGTCATGATGTCCGTGCCGATCTCACGATACGCGTCCACCAGCAACTGTGCGCCGGCATCCGGCAGGTCCAACAGGCCGGCCGCGGTCAGGCCGTTGCGGGCGCAGATCCACATCTGGCCGTTCAACACCGCAAAAGGCGTTCTGTCTGTTGGTTTGAATGCCAGAGTATTGAGGATTCGTTCTTTGTTTGTCATGGTGCGTTGCTCCTTTCGTCCCTGCCTGACATTGGATCAAGCCTCGGCATATTAACACGTCCATTATAATCCATGAGGCAGGCCATTCAATTGTATAAATCCGTGTTTTTTTGTAATAATCCATGCTTTATACAAAATCCTGCGTGCCTTCTGAAAAACCTCCGAGTTTTGGTATAATTGGCGTGGACAAACAGGTTGACAACCCGCAATTTGCAGGAGTGATCGGGAAGGAGTGCAAAATCCTTGCAATTCAAGGGATGTGATTGTGTTTGCTTCTCCAGTGTACTTCTGGGATATCACAGGAACGCTGAAAACGGCGGTGGATCAGTTATATGCGCCTCTGATGAATAACAGCGCAGGGCTCCTCAAAGAGACCGTCCTGCTGATAACTTCCGGCTGGTCGACCATCGACCATATGCCGGACTGGTATTAGAGCTTTGAAAGCAGGCTGAAATGGAAGGATATCGGCACAGCTATGACCGTTGTGGAAGCGGCAAGGCAGAACGGCAGCAGCATTCACTGAACCCCACACCTGGAGTAGGGTCTTCTGGACGCGATAAAGGAGAAGGCCACCGGCATAGCCGATGGCCTCAATGTTACCCGTGCTGCGATTACTTGCCCAGCAGGTTCTCGTTCAGGTCGGCGATCGCGGCATTCACCACGTCGGCGTTCTCCTCGATGAAGGCCTTCCAGCTGGCCTCCAGGTCGCCGTCGGTGTCCACGATGGCGCTGGCGATGAAGGCGTCAACGTCGATGGTGGCGAAGCGGTCCTGGATTTCGCTGTGATAGGCGGACTTCGGGATGTCGATCTTCATGATGCAGTCGTCGTTCCAGATGGAGTCCTTCACGGCGAAGATGTGCTTGTACAGCTCAACGCGGTCGATGTTGTACTGGTCCGCGCCCAGCCATGCGTTGCGCTCCAGGGGAGCGAGGTCGGTCTCGTCGCCGCAGGTGCTCATGGACTTCCACAGCTGGTCGGAGTAGCCCCTCATCAGAGGGTTCGAGCGGATCCTCTTCAGATAGCCGTTCTCGTCCACCTCGTACTCCAGACCTTTAAAGCCCTGCCAGTAGAGGGTCTGGCCGTCGTCGGTGAAGCTGAAGTCCACCAGGTCGAGCACGCGCTCCATGACCTCGTCCGGGCACTCGGCGCTGAAGAAGGTGTAGCCCCAGAAGTTGTCGCTCTGCTTGCTGTGATAGTAGCCGTCTTCACCGGAGATGATGCCCAGGTTCACGACTTCCTTCCAGTCAAGGCCGTTGTCCATCAGGCCGTTGAAGCGGTCAGCCAGGTGAGAGGTGTTGGAATGGTCAAAGTCCATGGCGGCGATCATGCTGTAGCCGAACATGGCATGGCCGTCCTCGTCGGAATGGGAGAAGAATTCGGGGCTGATCAGGCCTTCGGTGTAGGCGGTCTTAAAGACCTTCAGGCCTTCCAGGGTTTCGGGGCGCGCGAAGGACCACTCATAGCCGTCGTCGCCCAGAACCAGGTTCTTGTAATCCGGATAGTCGTGCAGCATGAACAGCTTGCGCAGGTAGTTGAAGCTGCCCACGATGGGAACCAGAGCGTCGCCGACCTGGCCGGGATCCTTTTCCTTGATCAGGCGGGCCAGTTCCAGGATCTCCTGGCGGTTGTAGACATCCTTGATCTCAAAGCCTACAGCCTCCATCCAGTCCTTGCGCATGTACAGAACGTCCTGGTCAGTCAGGTCGTACTGGTAAGGCTTGTAGTTGAGGAAGATGGGGCGGAACCAGCCATAGTCGCCGCCCAGGATCTCATTCAGTCCCGCGAAGATCGGGACAGTGTCCTGCGCACGGGCCAGGTTGGGCCAGCGCTCACGCCAGTCGTCGGGGAACCGCTTAAGCTGCTCCTGCTCCTGAACGGCGTTGATTACTTCCTCGGGATACCAGTTGTACCACTTCACGACGTCCGGCAGCTCATCGCCGGCCAGCATGGCGCGGATCTTGGTATCGAAGGTCGCGTTGTCCAGGGTGATGACGTCGATCTGGATATTGAAGTGCTGGGAAACCCAACGGCCCAGCACGTCGGCGTCACAGTAGTCTTCGGGAGCCGCGCCGTTCAGATAGGCAGACGCCCAGGACACTGTGATGTGGTCGTCGTAGGTCTTGCCGCTCGTGTCCAGAGCATCAGCCCACTCATAGTACGGAGTGAGGTCTTCGGGCAGGTCGGTCAGCAGTTCCGTCGCAAGCGCCGTGCCAAACAGGCACAGTGACAGCATTGCCGCCAGGATCATAACCAGGATCTTCTTCATGTTCTTCCCTCCTCTATTTTTGAACGCGGTGCTCCGCGATCAATTCGCATTTATTTCACGGCGCCCAGCGTAATGCCCTTCATGAAGTACTTCTGCAAGAAGGGGTACACCAACATCACGGGCACCGTGGTCACGATAATGGCGGCCATCTTCATGCCCATGGAGAACGTCTTCAGCTCCGCCATCTCCTTGGTCTGCTCCTTGCTTTCCACCACGTTTTCGATCATGGTGCGCAGGATCATCTGCAGGGGGTGCATGCTGGCGTTGTTTAGATACAGCATGGAGCTGAACCACTCGTTCCACTTGCCCACCAGATAGAACAGCCCCAGCGTGGCGATGATGGGCTTGCAAAGCGGCAGCGCGATGCGCATCAGCACCGTGGTCTCCCCCGCGCCGTCTATGCGCGCGGATTCAAACAGCGCCTCCGGCAGCGTGCGCAGATAGCTGGTCATCAGCACGCAGTTGTATGTGCTCACGAGGTTCGTCAGGATGACCGCCCAGCGGCTGTTGATCAGCCCCAGCTGCTTCACCAGCAGGAACGTCGGCACCGTGCCGCCGCCGAAAATCAGCGTGAACATGATGACCGTGAAGATGAGCCGCCTGCCGGGATACCGGGGCCGGGAAATCACATAGCCCGTGCACACCGTCATAAACAGGCTCAGCGGCACGCCGATGGCCACGTGGATCAGCGTGTTCTTGTATCCGCGCAGGATGGTACCGTTCTGCATCAGCTGCTCGTATGCCCGGAAGGTGAACACTTCCGGCCAGATGACGAAGCGCTTGCGGTAATACTCTCCGGGGGTGGATACGGAAATCATGATCGAGATAAAGAACGGCGCGATGATGATGACCGCGAATAATCCCAGGATCACCACGAGAACGATGTCCAGCGGCGTCAGACGGTCCCGCCAGGTGCTCTTGCCGGCGGATCGCAGCATGCGCCTCTTTTCCGCTTCCGTCATAAGCCCATCCCTCCCGACAAGTCATTGCCCGATATGCGGCGCGACAGGAAGTTTGCCGTAAGCATCAGCGTCATGTTGATGACGGAGCTGAACAGGCTGACGGCCGTGGACGTGCCGTAGTTCGGCGTTCGCTCGAACGTGATGCGGTATGTATACATCGCCAGCGTCTCCGCCTCGGTGCGAACCAGGTCGTTCTGCAGGTTGAATATCTGGTCGTAGTGGCCGCCCATCATGCTGCCCATGCGCAATATCAGCATCACCGCGATGGTGGGCAGTATGGAGGGCAGGGTGATGTGGGTGATGCGCTGGATGCGGCTGGCGCCGTCGATGGCGGCCGCCTCATACTGCTGTTCGTCGATGCCGCTGATAGCCGCCATGTAGATGATCGCGTCCCAACCTGCTTCCTTCCAGATCGCGCTGGCGTAGATGATGGGCCGGAACAGCGATTTCGTGCTGAGGAACACCACGTCGGACAGGCCGATGATGTTCAGGAAGCCGTTTACGGGGCCCTCAACGGACAGCAGGTTTTTGAGGATGGAGCCCACCACGACCCAGGACAGGAAGTGGGGGAACGTCAGGATGGTCTGGATGCCCTTCTTCGTGCGGCGCAGCCGCAGTTCATTCATCGCGATGGCCACCAGGATCGGAACGGGGAAATACACGATCATCTCCACCAGATTGATCCGGAGCGTCATGCGCACGGCCTTGAAGAACTGAGGATCGGAAAACACGTTCTTGAAATTCTTCAGGCCCACCCAAGGACTGGCCCAGATGCCCAGCTTCGTCTTGTATGTCTTGAAGGCCAGGGAAAGGCCGCCCATGGGGCCGTAGTCGAAGATGATAAACCAAATGAGCGGCAGCAGCGCCAGCAGATAGATGCCCCGGTACTGCATAATCTCCAATCCCAGCTTTTTCAGCCGGGACTGGCCGGTTTTGATCTGGCTGTTCTTTCTCATCGGCTCACATCCCCTTCACATAAATATAATACAATAGATAAAACCGGTGAATAAATGGACAATTCACCGGTTTATATGGACAATCCTTGGATTTTTCCATACAGGACGCCGCCCTCGATTGACAGAATTTCTCCGTTGTGCTATTGTGCAGATAAGGAGATTCTAACTGTGTCCGGAAGCGGGGGCAAGCCGCAAAAAAGCCCACCGCTTCCGCCGGACCCGGCGGCGCGGGGGGAAAGAAAATGAGGGATATCATCCTGGTCGATGATGAGGAATGGGCCCTTCAGGACATGAAGGAACTGATCGCTCCCCACGCGGGCTACCGCGTAACGGGCGCTTATGTGGACAGCCGCAAGGCGCTGGATGCCATCATCCGGGAAAAGCCCGACGTCGTATTCTCCGATCTGCACATGGACGGTCTCAGCGGCCGTGAGCTGATCAACGAAATCCACGCGTGCTGCCCGAAGACCCTCATGGTCATCATCAGCGCCTATTCGGACTTCGACGTGGCCCGAGAAGCGCTCAGCCGAAATGTGGTCGATTATCTCCTGAAGCCGCTGACCCAGGAAAGCGTGGACAGCCTCTTTGAACGGCTGAACGGGATACTGCTCCCGGAGAGCGCCGAAGCCCCTCAATCGCCGGAGAATGCCGGCGCGCCGGAGCGCACCGCCGCCTTCCCCCACTGCCGAGTCGTCTCCTGGCCGGCCGAACCCGAAAACAGGGAGCGTACCCTGTCGTCTCTCCGCTCCGCGTTCCCGGACGGCAGCATAACGGTCTTCCGGGACGAAAACGGTTATACGGCGCTCCTGTCCACCCCGGAACCCGTCAGAGCCGGGGCGCTCTCCCTCGCACACGTGGGGGCCAGTCGGGAATGGAAGGACTTTTCGGATTTCGACGACATGCGCCGCGAGGCGTTCGTCAGCCGGATCGCGGGCTTTCCGTATCAGGACAACGCGCTGGTCGGCAGCGTGCAAAGCTATATCGCCCTGCACTACAGGAACAACATCACCATGGACGGCCTTGCTGCGCGGTTTTATATCAGCAAAAACCACCTGTCCAACGTATTCAACGCCAGCTGCAGCACCACGGTGATCTCCTTCCTCACCCACATCCGGGTGGCAATGGCAGCCCATCTGCTCAGCAGCACGGAGCTGTACATCCAGCAGGTCGCCGTGGATGTAGGTTACAGCGACAGCGGGTATTTCTCCCGTGTGTTCAAAAAGCGCCGCTCTATGTCGCCCGAGGCATATCGGACAAAGGTAACGGGCGCTCGAGCTCCTCTTTCGGAATGACGATGCGCGTCTGGGTGTAGTATCCCTCGGCGGATCGGATGTCCAGACGGCAGCGCTCGCCATAGGCCAGCGTCAGGCGGTGCCACAGATTGTTCAGGCCGATGTGCTTTTCCCCGAAAGGCATGTCGGCCTTCATTTGCGCGATGACCCTCGCGGCGTCCTCCTCGCTCATGCCCACGCCGTTGTCCGTCACATGAATGTTCAGCGCGTCCTCCGCCACAAACGCCCGCACCGCGATGGTGTACTTCGCCGCCTTTTGATACCCGCGGAACCCGTGCTCCACGCTGTTTTCCACCAGGGGCTGCAACAGGAGGCTGAGCACGCTCAGACGCCGCGCCTCCTCGCTGGCGCTGACGCGGAAGATGTACTTGTCCGGCATGCGCACGGATATGATGCTCATGTAGTTGGACGCGTTGTCGATATCCTGTTCCAGGGAGACATAGGTCGGCGCGCGCAGAGCGTAGCGAAACATCTCCGCCATGGAGATGATGAGCTTTTCCAGCGTCGGCGCATGGTAGGCCCGGGCCTGGGAGCACATGCTGCCCAATGTATTAAACAGAAAGTGCGGGTTGATCTGCGAGCGGTACGCCAGCATTTCAGCCCGGGTCTGCTGCAGTTCCAGACGGTATACGCGCTTCGTCGCGGAAAGCTCGTTCTGCCTGGCCTCCTTCAGGCTGCCCAGCATGCCCCGAACACTCTCCACCAGGCCCGTCAGCTCCATCATGTCCGTCTGTTCCACGTTGGTGGTTTCGGGAGTGACGCTTTCCAGGTCGCTTGCCAGCAGCTTGATGGGCCGGGAGATCCCCCGCAGCATCAGGATCAGAAGAATCGCCATCATCGCACTCGCGCCCAGGATCGCAATCATGGAAAACCTCCAGATGGGCTTCATGTCTCCCACAAGAGCGTCCTGCCGGTACATGTAATAACGCTGGAAGTCGGGATAATCGGGCAGCGCCTGCACATTCAGATAGTATTCGGCCCCGTCCAGCGAAACCGTGTACACACCGCCGTCCGCGGAGGCAAGGATCTGGCTGGCGGTGTCGTCATTCAGCGCACGGTTGGACGCGATGATCCTGTCGCTGGAAATCAGCCCCTCTGCGAT
>JAEEGL014890043.1_pt1 | contig 10053 bp, 7 predicted proteins | sample 9134231 | NCBI WGS metagenome assembly JAEEGL01 (sample SAMN16246548, study PRJNA631951) | gut metagenome | biome: gut microbiome; feature: rumen; material: fiber-attached | host: Bos | place: Iran: Karaj | collected 2018-10 | reverse complement strand
GTCAGGACGTAAGCGTGCGGCAGTTCGTGAACTGGGTGCGCATGCTGCTGGTTGCGCCGCCGGAAAGTTGCGTTCTTTGCGTCGTGTGCCGGCGGTATTACGTGATCGAAGCCGACGGCAGCGTTTACCCCTGCGATTTTTACTGCAAGGACGCCTACCGGCTTGGTTCGGTGTTCGATGCGGCGCCCTTTGCCGGGAACGAAAAACACCGCGCGTTTATAGAAGATTCTTTCATTATAAATGAAGCCTGCCGCGCCTGCGCCTATTACCCGCTGTGCCGGGGCGGCTGCCGGCGCCGCCGCGCCGAAGCCGGAGCGAAAAACCAATACTGCGAAGCCTTCCGCGGCTTTTTCGCCTATGCGCTGCCCCGCCTGAAGGCCGCCGCGCGCTTCGTTGACGGCGCGGAATAAGAAAAAGGAGCATAGCCGATGAAAGAGCTCGTTTTGCGGCACCACATACCGAAGGAGCGCGAGGGTACCTACTACGCGCTGCCGTTCAGCGTGCCCGAAGGCGTTGAAACGCTTACGGTTTCTTACGAATACCCCGCAAAGGGCCGGGGCGCGATCCGGGATCTGAAGCCCTCGAACACCGTTGATCTGGGCCTGTGCGACGAAACCGGCGCGTTTCTGGGCTGGAGCGGCTCCGCCCATAAAAGCATATACGTGGGGGCGCACGGCTCCTCACCGGGGTATCTCACGAAAAAAGTGCTTCCCGGCGAATGGAAGATCCTTGTGGGGGCGTACCACGTGGAGGAGGGCGGCGTGGACGTGACCTACACCGTGCGCTTTGCCCCGCCCGCGCCGCGGTGGTATTTCGGCGATCTGCACGTGCATTCCACCGCCAGCGACGGCGTTTTTTCCCCGTGGCAGCTTGGGGCGCGCGCGAAAAAGGCGGGGCTGGATTACATTGCCGTGGCGGACCACAACAACTACGCCGAGAACCTGCGCCCGCCGTTCGTGCCCGGCGTTGCCTTCGTGCCCGCCGTGGAATGGACGCATTATAAAGGGCATATGAACTTTTTCGGCGTGAAGGCGCCGTTTGAAAACTCCTTTATCGCCAATTCCGAGGCCGAGATGCGCGCGCTGGTTTCGCAGGCGCGCGCCATGGGGGCGGTGATCTCGGTGAACCACCCCAAATGCCCCTTCTGCCCCTACCTGTGGGAAGACGATACCGCCTTCGACCTGATGGAGATCTGGAACGGCCCTTTCACGCCGCGCAACGCGAAGGCCGTAAGCTGGTGGCACACGCTGCTTTGCGCGGGAAGGCGCATCCCCATTGTGGGCGGCAGCGATTTCCATAAGCCCGGGCCGGTACGGCTGGGCGCACCCGTTACCGCGGTTTACGCCGCCTCCCCCGCGGCGGAGGACCTGCTTGCGGCGATACGCGCCGGGAACGCCTACGTTACAGAAGGCGTGCGCGGCCCGCGGGTTGAGATCGCTTACGGCGGCGTGCCCATGGGCGGCGAAGCGGTTTACGCCCCCGATATCCCCCTTACGGTAAAATGCACCGAAAAAAAGGCGGTGCTGGTAACAAACGCGGGCGAACGCCCCATAAGCGTAACGAACGGCGAAGCGCAGATCGCGCTTCCCAAAGTACGTTTTGCATATATCAAAATTCCCGCCTTCCCCGCCGGAAGGCTGCGCGCGATCACCAACCCCATATACTTTAAGGAGGCATAAGCATGGAAAACACTTCCCCGCTCGTTAAGCGCACCGCACCCGCAAGGTACGGCTTCGCCATGTTCGGCACGTCCATCCCCATCAACATGTTCAAATCCTTCGCCGCCATCTTTTACGTGGACATGCTGGGGCTGGATATGAAGAAGTATTCGCTGGTGCTGTTCATCTACACCTTTGTGGACGCGATCGACAACCCCGTTTACGGCTTTTTATCTGACCGCACCCGCACCAAATGGGGGCGCCGCCGCCCGTGGCTGCTGATCGGCACGCCGCTGCTGGTGCTGTTTTTCCTGCTGTTTTACAACGTGCCCGGCTTTGTGCAGAGCGAGCAGCGCCTGCTGTTCATCTATATGCTGCTGATGTACATCCTTACCGGCACGCTGGATTCCCTTGTGAACGCAAACTACGGCGCACTGTTCCCGGATCTGTTCCGCAAGGATGAGGAGCGGGCGAAGGTGAACGGCATCCGGCAGATCTGCCAGCTGTTTGCCATGGCCATCAGCATTGCGATTACCCCCATGGTAACGGAAAAGATCGGCTACCGGCTCACCAGTGTGATCTACGGCGCGCTTGCCCTTGCAGTGATGATGTACTGCTTCTTCGGCTGCCGCGAGCCCATGGATTACGTTGACGAGCCCATGCCGAAGCTTTTCAGCAGCATTCTTGCGCTGATAAAGAACCCGCGCTTTTGGATCTTCGGCTTTGCGGGCGCGTTCTATTCCGCCGCCTTCGCGCTGATCTCGCAGGCGCTGCCCTTCTACGTGAAATACACGCTGGGGCTGGGCGGCTCCACCACCACGCTGATGCTGGGCATCGTGCTGGGCGTTTCGGTGCTGGGCATTCTGATGTGGTCGCAGGTGGCGAAAAGGCTGCCGGTGATCACGGTTTGGCGCATCGGCTTCATCGTGATGGCCGTGGGCTTCGTGCCGCTGTATTTCGCAAACACCCTGCCGTTTGCCATTGCCGTTGCCGCCGTGATGGGCGTGGGCATCGCCGCCTGCCTTACCACCATGGACTGCATCGGCGCGAAGATCGTGGACGACGATTACCGCAGATACGGCGTGCGGCGCGAGGGCATCATCAATTCCCTTGGCGGCGTGATGAACCGCCTGAACGGCCTTTACACCTCGCTGGCGTTTTACGTGGCCTCCACCGCCTTCGGCTTTGTGAACGGCGACGATCCCGGCCCCAACCCCGGCTTTGCCGCGCGCGTGCTGCTGTGCGTGTTCCCCTTCGCCGCCATGGTGATCGCCAGCGTGATCACCTTCTTCCTGCGCTTTCCGGCAGATGAGGAAAAGGCTGAATAAAACGAAGAGAAACACAGAACGGCTTCCCGCAAAACGGGAAGCCGTTTGTTTTTATTGCTTTTTGCCGTTTCAGAAGCATTCCAGCACCCCGGCGCCTTCTTTTACGAAGGCGGCGAATTCGTGCAGGGGCACGTGAACGGTATGCCGGCCGGGGCCGAACGTTTCGCCCGTGCCGGCGCGCACCCAGCGCCCCGCGGGCAGGTACACTTCCTTTTCGGTTTGGCCGCGGTTCACCACCGGGGCAAAAAGGATATCCGGCCCGAACATATACTGCTCGCCGAGGGTGTAGCAGGCTTCATCCCGCGGGAAATCGAAAAACATGGGGCGCATCACCGGCAGGCCCTTTTCCGCCGCCAGCGCCATATGTTCTTCGATATACGGGCGCAGGCGCTCGCGCAGCAAAACGAGCCGCTTCAGGATCTCAAAATTGCGCTCGCCGAAGCTCCACAGCTCGTTGGGATCGCCCGTGGGCTCCTTCAGATCGCGCTTTTTCTCCCCGTGGCGGATGCGGCTGCCGTGCAGGCGCATAACGGGGCAGAACACGCCGTACTGGAACCACCGCACGATGAGCTCGCGGAATTCCTCGCTTTGGGTATCCGCGCCGTAAAAGCCGCCGATATCGGTATTCCACCACGGAATGCCGCACATGGCCATATTGAGCCCCGCCTTCACCTGCCTTGAAAGGCTTTCGAAGGTGGAGGGGATATCGCCGCTCCACACCAGCGCGCCGAACTTCTGGCTGCCGAGGTAGGCCGCGCGCGTGAGCGTTACGGGCGCCTCCACCCCCATGGAACGAAGCCCCTCCCACGCCATTTGGGAATAATAATAGGGGTAAAGGAGCGCCGTTTCGCCGCCCGGCCCGGCGTGAAATATAAGCTCGCCGAAGGTTTCCGGGTGGATCTCGGGCTCGGCCTCATCGAACCAGAGGGCGTCCACGCCCTTTTCAAGATAGTTTTCCCTGAGCTTGCCGAATACGAAGGCGCGCGTTTCGGGGTTGGTGGCGTCGATCTCCGCCTGCGGGCCGTAGAAATCGAACACGCGGTAGCCGCCGTCCTTCCGGCGGATGAGCATGCCGTGGGCGCGCATGTATTCGTAATTCTCGCTGTTTTCGTTCACGGTAGGCCATACGGAAACCGCCAGCTTCACGCCCATTCCGTGCAGCTCGGCCGCCATGCCCGCCGGATCCGGCCAGCAGGCAGGGTCGAACTTATAATCGCCCTGCTCCGTCCAGTGGAAATAATCGCAAACGATCACCGAAAGCGGTATGTTTTCTTCTTTCTACCGCCGCGCCACGGCCAGAAGGTCCTCCTGCGTTTCGTAGCGCAGGCGGCTTTGCCAGAAGCCCGTGGCCCAATGCGGCATCACGGGGGCGTGCCCGGTGAGGTCCGCCAGCGTTCCGCACGCTTCGGCAGGCGTGCCGCCGATCACAACGTAATCGATCTTCCGCGTTTCCTCCACGCGCCAGCGCGTGCGGTTCAGCGCCAGCTCCACGCTGCCCACGGCGGGGTTGTTCCACAGAAAGCCGTAGCCCAGGGAGGAATAAACGTAAGGCACGGTGCTTTTGGCGTTCACGTGGCGAAGATCGAAGGCGCCGCCCTTGAGATCGAACAGCCCCGTTGCCTCGTGCCCCAGGCCGTAAAAATGCTCGCCCGCGCGGGGCTCGAAGGTCACCCGGGCGGAAAAGCTGCCGTTTGGGTTGCGCTCGTAATGGCGGAAGCCGCTGTTGAAGGTGAGCTCCGGCTGTTCCTCCAGCACAGAGCGGCCGTTATAATATACGGTGACCTTGCCGCTGCGCTCCAGCTGCAGCCTTACGCTGCCAACGGTTATAAACACGCAGTAGCCGCGCTCTTCAAACGAACAGGGCGCGCGCCCGGGCAGCAGCGTGAAATCCTCGGTAAAGGCCTCCCCCTGCGGGAACGCCTCAAAGCGCACAGCGTTTTCGGCGCACGGGGTAACGCGGATCAGCTCCTCGCCGTTTTTATAAAGGATGCCGTTTTCATTGCAGATAAATGGTTCCATACGATTCTCCTTCCGGTGTATCAGATCAGGCAGGAGGAAACGTCCTCCTCCAATTCGCACGCGGAACGGTTGCCCGCGCCCCCGTCGAACCTTGAATTCTTCATAAGCACCGCCGTGATGCGGTTTACGGGGTCCACCCAGAAATGCGTGCCGTAAGCGCCGCTCCAGCCGAACGCGCCCACGGGCAGCCCGTGCGCGTATTCGGGCGAAACCACCACCCGCACGCCGAGCCCCCAGCGCTCGTGCCCCATGGGGATGGCCTCCGGCACGGCGGGGGTGCGCATGCGCGTTACGGCTGCCTCGGATAATATGCGTTCGCCGGTTGCCGTAACGCCGCCCATGCAGAGCATATCAGCAAAGCGCGCGTAATCGGAAGCGGTAACGGCAAGCCCCGCGCCGGCCGCCGTGCGCTGCGGCGGGTAGCCCTCAAACACGCTGCCGGGCTGCGTTTTCGCGTTTCTGCCCTCGCCCGCCTTGGTGCGGCTGTGCATGGTTACCATGCGTTCCCACTGCGCCGGGGTGGGCGCGAAGGTGGTATCCGCTATGCCGAGCGGCGCGAAGATATGCTTTTGCAGGTATGCCGGGAACGCCTCGCCCGAAACGGCTTCCACAATGGCGGCGGCAAGATCGAACGCCGCGGTGGGGCTGTAGCTCTGCGCCGTGCGCGGCTCGAACTCAAGCGGATCCGCCAGTATTTTTTCCACTGCCGCCTGAAAGGGCAGGCCGCAGCTTGCCGCGCCGCAGGCCATGAACAGCGCGCCGCTGCCCACGCCGCTTGTGTGGGAAAGCAGATCGCTTACAAGGATAACGTTTTTTGCGGGGCGAACCGATGTTACGCGCAAGCCCTCGGTTTCGGCCACCTGCATGTTTTTTAACGCAGGCAGGTAAACGTACGCGGGGGCGTCAAGCTCCACCAGCCCCCGATCCGCCAGCTGCAGCACCGCCGCGGCGGTGATCGGTTTGGTCATGCTGGCGGCGCGGTAGAGCATCCCCTTTTGCAGCGGCGGGCCGCCTACGCTTCGGAAGCCGTAAGCCTCGTGCAGCACGGGCGCGCCGTTCCGGCGGATCAAGATCTCTTTGCCGGAGATGCGGTTTTCATTGGGCTCCCGTTCGGCGTGCAGACACAGGAGCGAAGCGAGCTTTTCTGTTTGCAGCCGTTTCATAAAAACACCTCTGCGTTTATTGTAATACACCCGAAGAAGGGTGTCAACGCCGCAGCGCGTAAAAAAAGGCAGGAGTGAGATCCTGCCATGCGTTTTTGTTCTTCTGTTTTTTATTTTACCATTCGCCGTAGCATATTATACGCTCCAGTAATACCGTGATGGCGGTGGTAAGCGTGTTTGCCGCGATAATAACGATCAGGAGCGCGGCTTTGTTCTTTGCTTTTTTTCTGCACAGAAAATATACGATCGGCGTTTCGATCAGAAGCGTAAGCGCAAGATAACCGAACCCGACCGTATAAACCGGCCCGCGTTCAACGGTATTTACGATATTTTTTAAAATACTCTTTTCGTAAGCGTACAGATTATTCGGATTCACGGCCAGATAGACGTAAGGGAACAAAAAAGAAACAAGATTGGCCAGCGTAACAACGGGAAGCACTCTGCCGATGCTTTTTACGCCGGGGATCAGATCGATGGAAACGATCTCGATCACAAGCGTAACGGCGATAACGAAGGGCAACAGATCGTAAGGCCGCGTGGAAGCCACCCACTGCCACGATGAGTTCGCATAGGCGGTTACAGGCAGCGAGAAAACGAAGAACGCAACAAGAAGCGCCGCGGAGAAACGTTGATTGCTTTTCATAAAAAAAACCTTTCTTCATAAATTGGCAAGGACCATTATAAAGAAAAGATTTTTAAGATTCAACCGCGCAAACGTTTAAGAATTGCTTAAGCGCCGCGTTCATTCCCGGTTTGCGCCTGCTTTTTCAAACAAAACGCGTTCGCTTCGCCTTTCGGCCGCAGCGCCGTACCGCGCATAAGGGCTATTTGGTCCTTCGTTTCGCGGCTGCGGCGCGGCGGATGCGCGCTTCCTCGGCGGCGCGCAGCTCGTGGGCGCGGCGCTCCTCTTCCCGCTGCTTCGCGGCGGGGTAACCGGCAAGGAAAGCATCCTGCGAAGCGTAAACGCCGGCCAGCAGCACGTGCCTGGAGGCCCACAAAAACGGTTTTTCACGGTTGCCCCACGCCTTTCTTTCCTTTTCCGCAAGGCGGATGGCGGCGCGTTTTTCTTTGCGCTGCTCCGGCGTTTCCTCCGGCAGCTCAAAAAGCGCCTCGTACGCGGCGGGATCGAATTCCGGCGCGCTTTCAACCGCCGCGGCCTGCGCCAGCCGCGCCATGCGCAGCGCTTCGGCACGCAGCGTTTTTTCTTCCTTATCCGCGCCCGCGGGCAGGGCGGCGGCAAGCGCCGCCAGATCTTCCGCCGCGCCGCCGCGCACGGCTTCTATGCTTTTGCACAGCCCGAGCACGGCCTGCCCGAAAGCGTTGTTATAACGCTGCAGCTCGCGCTGCACGAAGGCGGCGGCCTCGATCTCTTCGTTTTCTTCCCGGCGCCTCCGGTTGGCTGCGCGGCGTTCGCCGCTTTCCGGCAGCGCGGCGCGCGTGAACCTGGGAACGGCGGTTTTATGCAGATTTTCACGCGTGGTGAAAACGGCCTCGCACGCCTCGCAGTACTGCGCGTCGGCTGCAACGCCCGCGGCGGCGTCCTCCGCCGCGCTGCGGATGGCGTTCACCCGGGCAACGCCCTTCTGCCGCGCCTCGGTATGGTCGTAGAAGAACCACGGGATCACGTCGATCACAGCGCCAATGAGCGAAATGAGCAGAAGCTTATCCAGCAGCGAATAAAGAGTATTATCCGGCTTGTAAACGCCGTTGGCGTCGTACACGTTCAGAACGGAGTAATCCGTTCCGTCGAACCCCTCGCGCCGGTACACCCACGGGATGAACAGATTGGTCACCGCGCCGAAGGCGCCGCCCACGTAGGTATCCACCACGCCGAAGGAGCCGTCGATCCGCTCGCCGCTGATATACTGCTGGTAATCGCGGATATCGGATTCAATGGCGCGGTCGATCACCTCGGTGGTTTCCCAGAAGCGGTTGAGGAAATAGAACACGAATATGAGCGCAAGGCTCTTTTTATAGGTGAGCGCAAGCCCCAGCGTGATGAACACCTGGACAACGTTCTTTACCAGCTTGAAGCCCTTTTTGCCCAGCACGCGGATGAGCCACGGCGAAAACAGCATGGCCCACATGCTGGAGTTATACGAAAGCGTATCCATAATGCCGTAGGTGGTCATGCTGCCCACCTTGCCGTAATAGAACAGCCACTGCATAAGCACGTTTTTGCCGTCCTCCAAAAAGTTGTTCCAGTTATCGGAGCATTTGATCCAGAACAGCTTATTGCGCGCCACCGCCCTGAGCGCCTGCGGCAGCGAAACGCCCGTTGCGCGGGAACGCGGCACGCTGATGCGCTCCCGCACGCCGTAATAGGCGGTAAGGCTGAGCGCGGTGCCGAGCACGATGAAGGCGGGGTACACGATGCGGTAGGTGCGGATGTTGTACAGATCGCCGCCCGCGAACACGTCGCTGAGCAAGGGAATGAGGAACCCCGTAACGGTGGGGCCGAAGTTATGGATGAGCGAGGATACCGTCATGATCTTCACGCGCTCGGCGGAGTTGGGCGAGATCACGTAAACCAGGTTGCTCACGCCCGTGGAATACCACCCCTGCACGTAGCCCTGGATCTGCCCGATGAGGAACAGCGAAACCACCATGGGCGCGTAGCCCATTTTTTCGTACGGAAAAAACAGCGCGAACAGCGATAACACGCCGCTGGGCACGGCAAGCTTTACGAACACGCGGTATTTGCCCGCGCGCGAACGCAGGTTATCTATGATATAGGCGTTCAGGGGCGCCAGCGCGTAACCGATGGCGGTGCACACGTAGCCCAGGATCAGCAGATCGCGGTGCGTCATATGCAGCGTCATGGCCGTAAAGGGGTTGTTCACGCTGAAGCCGATGCCGAACACGGTGGCCAGCCGCATGCCGAGCCAGCCCACCGAAAGCATAAGATACTCGCGGTAGGCAACGCTCTCCCCCTGCGCCGGCACGCGCCAGTAAGCGCGCAGATCCCGCAGAAAGCCGAAAAGCTTATCCTTTGCCGATCTCTGCATAACAGCAACTCCTTAAATCACATCAGAACCGTGATCACGCTTTTGGGAGGCACGGAAAGAACCGGCTCCGGCGGCATCCCGGCCAGATCGTGCGTTTCATCGGTAAGGTAAACGGCCTGCGGCGCGCGCGGCAGGCGCAGCGAACGGGGCGCTTCGCCCGGGTTCATGAGCACCGCGGTTTGTTTTCCGTCTTTTATAAAGGCCGCGCACTGCAGCCCCTCGCCCGCATCGGCGTTTACGCGCACGCTGCCGGGGGCGATGAATTTTGAAAAATGCCCGAAGCAGAAATAGCGCTTGGTGAGCTCAAAGGTACGGGTATCGTCGTTTTCGTAGATCAGGCCGTCGCAGTAATCCACGTTGGAAACGGCGATCCAGAGCTGCCAGGCACAAACGTTCAGCACCGTAAGATCTTCCAGCATGATCTTTGTTTGCTCCAGGGCGGAATCCATGCCGTAATCGCGCCCGCCCCGCATATGCGTCCATTCGCTGGTTTTCACGGGCACGCCGGGGTAATGCCGGTCCATAAAGCGGCGGTAACGCCGCAGGAACGCAAGGCGGTTGCCCGCAAGCAGCTTCATAAGCGGGTGGGGCGTAACGAAGTAGGAATGGGTATCTACCGCGTCGAGCTTGCCGCGGATTAGTTTATCGCCCAGCAAGATGCGGCAGTAGGTTTTATTGAACCAGCGGATATCGCCGTTTTCCGCCGCGCTGAGCTTCAGCTCGCCCGTATCCGCGCGGGAATCCATTGCGCGGGCGAAGGCGCGCAGCAGCCGCTGCACCTGCCCCGGGCGGTAATGGCAGCCCTCCTGCCCGCCCGTCCAGAACCATACCGGCTCGTTCACCGGGGAAAGATACCGCACGGGCAGCCCCTCGGCGC
>JAEEGL014384510.1_pt1 | contig 10053 bp, 8 predicted proteins | sample 9134231 | NCBI WGS metagenome assembly JAEEGL01 (sample SAMN16246548, study PRJNA631951) | gut metagenome | biome: gut microbiome; feature: rumen; material: fiber-attached | host: Bos | place: Iran: Karaj | collected 2018-10 | reverse complement strand
TATACCGGCCACATCGGCGACGGCAAGATCTTCGTCTACGACGTGGAAAACGTGGTGAAGGTCCGTACCGGCGAAGAGGGCTACGACGCCCTTCAAGACGTTGAGTAGTCAAATCGGACCCGCTTCGCTGGGCTCCGATTTGAGAGAGCTTGCGCTCCGCTCCCCGCAGGCCCCTTCGGGGCCCACAGTCCGCTCCGCGAAAGGTATTTTGGGGCAGAAGTGAATTCTGCCCCAAAATGATTTGATTTCATTCGCGGCTTCCGAGCCGCGAACTCTCCCGAGGGCATTTGGAGGATAATCATGGAAAAGCTTGAACAGTTATATGAGGGCAAGGCCAAGAAGGTCTTTGCCACGGAGGATCCGGCCCTGCTGATCGTGCAGTACAAGGACGACGCCACCGCCTTCAACGGGAAGAAGAAGGGCAGCATCGCGGGCAAGGGGATCATCAACAACCGCATGTCCAACCGCCTCATGGCCCGCCTGGAGAAGGCGGGCGTGCCCACCCATTTCGTGCGGGAACTCTCCGAACGGGAGACCCTGGTGAAGAAGGTTCGGATCGTGCCCCTGGAGGTCGTCGTCCGCAACGTGTCCGCCGGCTCCTTCGCCAGGCGCTACGGGGTGGAGGAGGGGATCCCCTTCGGGGAGCCCACGGTGGAATTCTCCTATAAAAACGACGCTTTGGACGACCCGCTCATCGCCCTGCCCCACGTCTTCGCCCTGGGTCTGGCGACCCGGGAGGAGATGGAGACCATCCTCCGCTATGCGAAGCAGATCAACGGGTTCCTGCGGGAGCTTTGGGCCTCCTGCGGCGTGACCCTGGTGGACTTCAAGGTTGAATTCGGCCGCCTGGCGGACGGGACGATCATTCTGGCCGACGAGATCAGTCCGGACACCTGCCGCCTCTGGGACAGCGCCACGGGCAAAAAGCTGGACAAGGACCGCTTCCGCCGGGACCTGGGGGGCGTGGAGGAGGCCTACGCCGAGATCATGGCCCGCCTGGAGGCCGCGGATGCGTGAGGGCGGAAAGCCCCGGGAGGCCTGCGGCGTCTTCGGCGTCTTCGCCCCGGAAAAGCGGGACCTGGCTCCGATGGTCTACCACGGGCTCTTCGCCCTGCAGCACCGGGGGCAGGAGAGCGCGGGCATCGCCCTCAACGACGACGGGCTTTTCCGGGCCCACCGGGACGCGGGCCTGGTGGGCGAGGTCTTTTCCGGCGACGAGCTGGCGAAGCTGGGCGAGGGCAACATCGCCGTGGGCCATGTGCGCTACGCCACCACCGGCTCCGACGGGAAGCTGAACGCCCAGCCCCTGCTGGTGAACCACCGGAAGGGGGCCATGGCCCTGGCCCACAACGGGAACCTGACGAACGCCTCGGAGCTGCGCCGGATGCTGGAGGAGCGGGGCAGCATCTTCCACACCTCCACGGACAGCGAGGTCATCGCCTACATGATCGTGCAGGAGCGGCTGCGCCGGGACAGCATCGAGGAGGCCGTCGCCGCCGCCATGGACGTGCTGGAGGGGGCCTACAGCCTGGTGATCGCCTCCCCGGCGAAGCTCATCGCCGCCCGGGACAGGCACGGCTTCCGTCCCCTGTGCATGGGATCGACGGCGGCGGGAGAAACGGTCTTCGCCTCCGAGAGCTGCGCCCTGGACGCCGTGGGGGCCTCCTTCCTCCGGGACGTCGAGCCCGGAGAGGTGGTGACCGTGGGACCGGAGGGCGTTTCCTCCGACCGCAGCCGCTGCGGCGCCGCCCCGAAAAGCCTCTGCGTTTTCGAGTATATCTATTTTTCCCGGCCGGATTCCGTGGTGGACGGGGCCGGGGTCTGCCTGGCCCGGCAGCGGGCCGGGGCCTTTCTGGCCCTGGCCCATCCGGCGGAGGCCGACGTGGTGATCGGCGTGCCGGATTCCGGGCTGGACGCCGCCATCGGCTATGCCCGCGCCTCCGGCATCCCCTATGCCATCGGCTTCACCAAGAACAAATACATCGGCCGCACCTTTATCGCCCCCACCCAGGGGGCGCGGGAGAGCGGCGTGAGCCTGAAGCTGAACCCCATCCGGGACGTGGTGGCGGGAAAACGGGTGGTCCTGATCGACGACAGCATCGTCCGGGGCACCACCTGCCGCCGGACCATCGGCCTCCTGCGCAGCGCCGGGGCGAAGGAGATCCACATGCGGGTATCCGCCCCGCCCTTCGTCGCCCCCTGCTGGTACGGCACGGACATCGACAGCGCGGAGAACCTCATCGCCAATCATCACAGCGTGGAGGAGATCGCCGGCATCATCGGGGTGGACTCCCTGGGTTACCTCACGCTGGAGCAGGTCCGGAATCTGACCGGCGCGCCGGGGGGCTTCTGCACCGCCTGCTTCGGCGGCGAATACCCCACTCCCGTCCCCCTCAGCGGGGAAAAGAACCGCTTTGAGCGGAAGATCCACGACACATAGGAGCGTGAAGGATATGTGTTCCATCATGGGCTTTACGAAACTCACCATCGACGGGGAGACCCTGCGGAAATACTTCGACCGCACGAAGTCCCGGGGGCCGGACATGACCCGCATCGAGCCGGCGGGAGAGGGCTGCCTCTGCTTCCATCGGCTGGCCATCATGGGCCTCCACGAGGAGGGGATGCAGCCCTTTTCCCTGGGGAAGGATAAGTGCGTCTGCAACGGGGAGCTTTATCTGTTCCGACCTCTGAAAAAAGAGCTGGAGGACGACGGCTACACCTTCGTCAGCGGTTCCGACTGCGAGATCATCCTCCCCCTCTACCGGGAGCACGGCCTGCGGATGTTCGCGGAGCTGGACGCGGAATTCGCCATGGTGATCTACGATGGGGAGAAGGACGCCTTCATCGCCGCCCGGGATCCCATCGGCATCCGTCCCCTCTTTTACGGCTACGACGCCGGGGGAAGCATCGTCTTCGCCAGCGAGGCCAAGAACCTGGTGGGCCTCTGTGCGGAGATCTTCCCCTTCCCGCCGGGGCACTACTGGGCCGACGGGAAATTCACCCGCTACGCCGACGTGACAAGCGTGGACCGCTATGTGGACGGTGAGCTGGACGAGATCTGCGGGCAGATCCGGGAGAAACTGATCCTGGGCATCGACAAGCGCCTGGACGCGGACGCCCCCCTGGGCTTCCTGCTTTCCGGCGGCCTGGACAGCAGCCTTGTCTGCGCCGTCTCCGCCAAAATCCTGGGGAAGCACGTGCGCACCTTCGCCATCGGCATGGACACGGACCCCATCGACCTGAAATACGCCCGCATCGCCGCGGACTACATCGGCGCGGAGCATACGGAGGTCACCATGACGAGGGAGGAGGTCCTGTCCTCCCTGGAGGAGGTGGTGGCCCTCCTGGGCACCTGGGACATTACCACGATCCGGGCCAGCATGGGCATGTACCTCTGCTGTAAGGCCATCCACGAGCGCACGGACATCCGGGTGCTGCTCACCGGGGAGATCAGCGACGAGCTCTTCGGGTACAAATACACGGACTTCGCCCCCTCCCCGGAGGAATTCCAGGCCGAGGCGAAAAAGCGGGTGGACGAGCTGTATATGTACGACGTGCTGCGGGCCGACCGCTGCATCTCCGTGAACTCCCTGGAGGCCCGGGTGCCCTTCGGGGACCTGGACTTCGTCCGCTATGTCATGTCCATCGATCCCAGGCTGAAGATGAACGGCTACGGCATGGGAAAATACCTCTTGCGCCGGGCCTTCGAAAAGGATAAACTGCTCCCGGACGAGATCCTCTGGCGGCAGAAGGCGGCCTTCTCCGACGCCGTGGGCCACAGCATGGTGGACGATCTGAAGGAATACGCCGAGGCGAAGTATACGGACGCCGAGTTCGAGGAAAAACGGAGGCAGTACGACTATTGCCCGCCCTTCACGAAGGAAAGCCTCCTGTACCGCGAGATCTTCGAGAAACACTATCCCGGCCAGGCAAAAATGATCAAAGACTTCTGGATGCCCAACAGGACCTGGCCCGGCTGCGACGTGGACGACCCCTCCGCCCGGGTGCTCTCCAACTACGGGGAAAGCGGGGTCTGATCCCGTCGAAGGATAAGGAGGAGCTGGACATGAAAAACTGTGCGATCGTCGGCGTCAACTGGGGCGACGAGGGCAAGGGCCGGATGGTGGACCTGCTGACGGCGGGCTTCGACGTGGTGGTCCGCTATCAGGGTGGCGGCAACGCCGGCCACACCGTCGTCAACGAGAAGGGCAGGTTCGCCCTGCATCTGCTGCCCTCCGGCATTTTCCGCGACGGCGTGATGAACATCCTGGGGCCCGGCGTGGCCCTGGACCCGGAAAACCTCCTGCAGGAGATCCGGGACGTAGGCGCCAAGGGCGTGGCCGTCTCACCGGAAAACCTCCGCATCAGCGACCGGGCTTCCCTCCTGCTGCCCTGGCACCGGGACCTGGACGCCCTGGAGGAGCAGCGCCTGGCGGACAAAAAATACGGCTCCACCAAGCAGGGCATCGCCCCCTTTTATTCCGACAAGTATCAGAAAAAGACGGTGCTGGCCGGGGAGCTGCGGTATCCCGAAGAGCTGCGGAGCCATCTGCGGGAGCTGCTGGAATGGAAGAACCTGACCCTGACGCGGGTCTACGGGGCGGCGCCCTGCACCATGGAGCAGCTGGAATGCTGGCTCCGGGACTATGCCGAACCGCTCCTTCCCTATCTCTGCGACACGGGGGAATTCCTGGCCGAGGCCCAGGCCCGGGGGAAGCGGCTGCTCTTTGAGGCGCAGCTGGGCGCTCTGCGGGACCTGGATTACGGCATCTATCCCTACACCACCTCCTCCAACACCACGGCGGCTTACGCGCCCATCGGCGCGGGCCTGCCCTCCCTCCGGCTGACGGAGGTCATCGGCGTGGTGAAGGCCTACTCCACCTGCGTGGGGGAGGGGCCCTTCGTCTGCGAGCTCAGCGGCGAGGCGGCGGACAGGCTCCGGGAGGCCGGCGCGGAATACGGCGCCAAGACGGGCCGTCCCCGCCGGGTGGGACCTCTGGATCTGGTGGCCACCCGCTACGGGGCCCGGGTGCAGGGGACGACCTCCATCGCCCTCACGAAGCTGGACGTGCTGAGCTATCTGGAGAAGATCCCCGTCTGCGTCCGCTACCGGGTGGACGGGCGGGAAACGGACCGCTTCCCCTTCCCCACGGAGCTGGAGCGGGCGGAGCCGGTGCTGGAATGGCTGGAGGGCTGGCACTGCGACATCTCCGGCGCACGGCGCTGGGAGGACCTGCCCGGGGCGGCGCAGGCCTACGTGAACCTCATCCGGGAGGCCGTGGGCTGCCCCATCGACTATATCTCCGTGGGTCCCGAGCGGGACAGCATCATCCTGCGCACCGAGGGAGGCGTCTGACATGACCGGCCGCTTCGAATCCCCCCTTGCCTCCCGCTACGCCTCCGACTATATGCTCTCCCTCTTCTCCGCCGACACCCGATACCGCACCTGGCGAAGGCTGTGGGCGGCCCTGGCGAAGGAGGAGATGGCCCTGGGCCTTCCCATCTCCCCGGAACAGGTCGCCGAGCTGGAGGCCCACGTCGAGGACATCGACTACACCTGCGTCCGCGCCCGGGAAAAGGAAGTCCGCCACGACGTGATGGCCCACGTCTACGCCTACGGGAAGGCGGCGCCCTCCGCCGCGGGGATCATCCACCTGGGGGCCACCAGCTGCTACGTGACCGACAATGCCGACCTCATCCTCTATCGGGACGCCCTGCGCTATCTCCGTGGGGAGACCCTGAAGGTGCTGGCAAATCTCGCGGCCTTCGCGGACAGATACAAGGCCACGCCCACCCTGGGCTACACCCACTATCAGCCCGCCCAGCCGGTAACCGTGGGCAAGCGGGCGACGCTGTGGATGCAGGACCTGGTCTCCGACCTGGGAGAGCTGGACTTTGCCCTCGGCAGCATCCGCTTCCTTGGCTGCCGGGGCACCACGGGCACCGAGGCCAGCTTCCTGGACCTCTTCGACGGGGACGAGAGGAAGATCGACGAGCTGAACCGCCGCCTGGCATCGGATTTCGGCTTTGCCGACTGCTATCCCGTCTGCGGCCAGACCTACCCCCGGAAGACGGACAGCCGCGTTCTGAACGCCCTTTCCTCCCTCGCCCAAAGCCTGTACCGCATGGCGAACGACATTCGCCTGCTGCAGCACGACCGGCAGCTGGAGGAACCCTTCGAGGACAGCCAGATCGGTTCCTCCGCCATGGCCTACAAGCGCAATCCCATGCGCTGCGAGCGCATCTGCTCCCTGGCCCGCTGGCTCATGGCGGACGCCCTGAACGCCCCCATGACCGCCGCCGTCCAGTGGCTGGAGCGCACCCTGGACGACTCCGCCAACCGCCGCCTCTCCCTGCCCGAGGGCTTCCTCTGCGCCGATGCGATCCTGCGCCTGGCCCAGAACGTCACCGCGGGGCTGCGCGTCAACGAAAAGGTGGTGGCCCGGGCCGTGGCGGAATATCTCCCCTTCATCGCCACGGAAAACCTGCTGATGGAGGCCGTGAAGAAGGGCGGCGACCGGCAGGAGCTCCACGAGATCATCCGTCAGAGGTCCATGGAGGCCACCGCCCGCATGAAGGAGGGGGAGCCCTGCGACCTTCTCTCCCGCCTGGCGGCGGAGGAAAAGCTGGGCCTCTCGGCCGCGGAGCTGGCGGAAGTGCTGGAGCCGGGGCGCTACGTCGGCCGCTGTCCGCAGCAGGTGACGGCCTTCCTGGAAAAGCTCGCTCCCCTGCTGTCCGGGGTGGAGAGCGCCTCCGCGGAGATCAGCGTTTAGCGGCGGCGCCCGACCGGCGCATAAAAACGAAAAACAGGCGTCTCCGTCCTTTGGAGGCGCCTGTTTTGCCGTTTTCCGAAATCACTTTACGGCGGCGAAGCCCTTTTCCAGGTCGGCGATGATGTCGTCGATGTGCTCCGTGCCGATGGAGAGACGGATGGTGTTCCGGCGGATGCCCGCCGCCTCCAGCTCCTCGTCCGTCAGCTGGGCGTGGGTGGTGGTGGCCGGGTGGATCACCAGGCTCTTCACGTCCGCCACGTTGGCCAGAAGGGAGAAGATCTCCAGCCCGTCGATAAATTTGAAAGCTTCCTCCTGCCCTCCCTTGATGTCGAAGGTGAAGATGCTGGCCCCGCCGTTTGGGAAATACTTCTCATACAGCGCGTGGTCCGGGTGGTCCGGCAGAGAGGGGTGGTTCACCTTTTCCACCTGCGGGTGCTTCAGCAGGTATTCCACCACCTTCTTCGTGTTCTCCGCGTGGCGCTCCAGCCGCAGGGACAGGGTCTCCGTGCCCTGCAGGAGGAGGAAGGCTGCGAAGGGGGAAATGCAGGCCCCGGTATCCCGCAGAAGGATGGCCCGGATGTAGGTGGCGAAGGCCGCAGGACCCGCCGCGTCGGTGAATTTCACCCCGTGGTAGCTGGGGTTGGGCTCGCTGATCCAGGGATAGCGGCCGGATTTCGCCCAGTCGAAGGTGCCCCCGTCCACGATGACGCCGCCCAGGGTGGTGCCGTGGCCGCCGATGAACTTGGTGGCGCTGTGGACCACGATGTCCGCGCCGTGTTCGATGGGCCGGATGAGGTAGGGGGTGCCGAAGGTGTTGTCGATCACCAGGGGGAGGCCGTGCTTATGGGCGATGGCCGCGATGGCGTCGATGTCCGGAATGTCGGAATTGGGGTTCCCCAGGGTCTCGATGTAGATCGCCTTGGTGTTGGGCCGGATGGCCCCCTCCACCTCCTGAAGATCGTGGACGTTCACCAGGCTGGATTCGATGCCGTAGAGGGGCAGGGTGTTGGCAAGGAGGTTGACCGTGCCGCCATAGATGGTGTTCTGGGCGACGATGTGCTCCCCCTTGGTGGCCAGAGCCTGGACGGTGTAAGTGATGGCCGCCGCGCCGGAGGCCACGGCCAGGCCGGCGACGCCCCCCTCCAGGGCCGCGATGCGCTGCTCGAACACCCCCTGGGTGGAGTTGGTGAGCCGCCCGTAGATGTTGCCCGCGTCCGCCAGGCTGAACCGGTCGGCGGCGTGCTGGGCGGAGTGGAAAACGTAGCTGGTGGTGGCGTAGATGGGCACGGCCCGGGCGTCGGACGCGGGATCGGGCTGCTCCTGCCCCACGTGAAGCTGCAGAGTCTCAAACTTATACTTTGACATGATCGTAACCTCTCTCTTTCCTGTTGATCGTTGACTGAGCCAAGCATACACAGATCGGCCCCGGTTGTCCAATACCCCGTTTCAATGCTTGGTTATAGGCTGGGCCTATAGCCGGCTCAGGCATGCTCCTCCTGATACTGTTTCAGGTAGCGGTCCAGCTCCTGCACGTACAGCTCCGCCATGCTGCTGAGGATCATGTTCTTCTTTATAATGTAGCCGATCTCCATCCGGCTGCCCGCCGCGTCCTCCCCCGCGTCGAAGGGGACGGCGGCGTAGTCCTCCCCGTTGAGCTCCTCGCAGATCACCCCGGAGCAGAGGGTATAGCCGTTCAGGCCCACCATGAGGTTCAGCATGGTGGCCCGGTCCGTGGCGTGGATGAGCCGGGGATATTCCGCGGTGCTCAGGATCTCCTCCGCGAAATAGAAGGAGCCGCTGCCCCCCTGCTCGAAGACGAGGCAGGGGTAATCCGCCAGGTCCCCGAAGCGGATGCGCTCCCGTCCGGCCAGAGGGTGTCCCTTCCATAAATATACGTAGGCGCTGCACGCCGTCAGGCGGTGGAATTCCAGTCCGTTGGCGCGCAGCAGCTTCTCCAGGGGCTTGCGGTTGAACTCGCTGAGATAGAGGATGCCCAGCTCGCTGACGCCGGTGAATACGTCGTCGATCACGTCCCGGGTGCGGGTCTCCCGGATGGAGAACTCATATTCCTCCGTGCCGAAACGCTTCACCAGCTCCACGAAGCTCTTGACCGCGAAGGAATAGTGCTGGCTGGAGACGCCGAATTTCTTTTTCAGCGTCCCGCCCTTCCCGTATTTCTCCAGAAGCACGTCGTACTGCTGGAGCACCTGCCTGGCGTAGTGGAGGAACTCCGTCCCGTCGTTGGTGGGGGTGACGCCCCGGCCGCTGCGGGCAAAGAGGGTGACGCCCAGCTCCTTTTCCAGCTCCTGCAGGGCGCCGGTCAGGGAGGGCTGGGCCACGTACAGGATCTCCGACGCCCGGTTGAGGGAGCCCTGCTCGGCAATGGCGACGGCATAGCGCAGCTGCTGTATGGTCATTGCCGGTCCTCAGATGACGTAATCGTTTCCGGGCTGGCCTGTCTGCACCAGGTCGGCCAGGGTGTAGCCCGAGGTATAGCTGCGGATGGCCTCATCCAGGCCTTGCCAGAATTCCAGGGTGCGGCAGCGGGCGCTGCGCTCGCAGGGCGCCGCGCCGTCCTCCAGGCAGGCCACCGGGGAGAGGCTGCCCTCCATATACCGCAGCACCTCGCCCACGTTGATCTGCTCCGGGGTCTTGCGCAGACGGTAGCCGCCGCCCTTGCCCCGGACGCCGGTGACCACCTCGTTCTTCACCAGCTCCTTCACGATGCTCTCCAGGTATTTCTCCGAGATCTCCTGGCGCTCCGCGATCTCCTTCAGGGGGATGTAGCCCTCCGCCTGACGCTCCGCCATGTCCACCAGGACGCGCAGGGCATAGCGCCCTTTGGTCGAAATCAGCATATCGGTTCACCTCTATTACCTATCATACCAGAAGGAAAATATGATTTCAATGAAAATTTCTCTTGACAAACGCAAAAGAATGGTTTATCATGCGTATTGTAATAAACATACCGGTTTGATAGGTAATTAACCGATGGGAGGAAACATACAATGAGCAACATCTATACTTCTGCGGATCAGCTGATCGGAAAGACCCCGCTGCTGGAGCTGACGCATCTGGAAAAGGAGCTGGGCCTGGAGGCGAAGCTCGTGGCCAAGCTGGAATACTTCAATCCCGCCGGCAGCGTGAAGGACCGTATCGCCAAGGCGATGATCGAGGACGCAGAGGCGAAGGGTCTCCTGAAGCCGGACAGCGTGCTGATCGAGCCCACCTCCGGCAACACCGGCATCGGCCTGGCCTCCGTGGCAGCCGCCAAGGGCTA
>JAEEGL012489448.1_pt1 | contig 10053 bp, 8 predicted proteins | sample 9134231 | NCBI WGS metagenome assembly JAEEGL01 (sample SAMN16246548, study PRJNA631951) | gut metagenome | biome: gut microbiome; feature: rumen; material: fiber-attached | host: Bos | place: Iran: Karaj | collected 2018-10 | reverse complement strand
GCTGAGGGCTTCCACATCGACGGATTCCGTGAAGCCGACGATCTCATAGTTGCTGGTGTGGACCTTCAGCAGGACCTCCGCCCCGTCCCGGACGGCGCGGTCATAATCCTTCAGGCGCGTCCGGTTGGTGGTGCCCACCTCCGTGAGAAGCGCGCCGGAAGCGGCCATAATGTCCGGGATGCGGAAGGCTCCGCCGATCTCCACCAGCTCCCCCCGGGAGATGGCCACCTGTTTTCCCGCCGCCAGCGCGGAGAGCATCAGGAACACCGCCCCCGCGTTGTTGTTCACCACCATGGCGGCCTCCGCCCCTGTGAGGAAGCAGAGCAGCTCCTCGATGTGGGCGTAGCGGCTGCCCCTGCCCCCGGAAGAAATATCATATTCCAGATTGGAATAGCCGCTGTAAACGGCTTCCGCCAGAGCGTAAAGCTCTTTCCCGAGGGGGGCGCGGCCAAGGTTCGTGTGCAGCACGATGCCGGTCGCGTTCACTACGCCCCGCAGGCTGGGCTTGCGGTCCGCTTTCAGCTTTTCCAGCACCAGGGATGCGCACTGGTCCGGGGTGGGGAGGGTATCCCGCTTTCCGGCCAGTACATCGGCACGAAGCTCATCCAGCAGCTTTTGCGCCGCGAGCTTCACCCGCGTCCGGTTTTCTCCCAGAAACAGGGGGTGCTCCAGCAAACGGTTCATATTGGGCAGCGATCTCAGCAGGGATGACTCCATTTTGCACCTCCGAATTGCCTGCACGATAGGATAGAGGCGGTGTTTATCAACTATTACTATGGCAAACAGAGCTCCGATTGTCAAGGCATAACGCATCCGGCGGCTCGGTGCTGCCATGAGCAGGGATGCAAGCGGTATTTGTACGCATGCTTCTTTTTGCTTTTCCGGGGTGCATATTCAAATCGTATCCTATTTTCTGTATGAGAATATGTGCCTGTTTCGGGATGCAGGCTCTGCCGCGTACCTGACTCGCCGGCTCACACCGCAGGCACTTGCCTGTGGAGCCGTGAGCGGAGCCGTGCCTGCGGCCTTTGTCATTTCGGGGACCCTGATATCGTACGCAAATCGAGGGGTCGACTGTCGCTGTTGTGCTTCTTCTTATCAGGGAATATATCTATCAGTCTTACAAAGGATTAAATGGAAAACACACGCGAACGCACGATATGCATTCCCGTGTGTTGTTCTGTTCAAAGCCTTGAAGTCGATTTGGCTTTCTCCTTGTTCAGCGTCTCACATCGCCATGCCCGCTATGTGCCTCACAACCGTCTTTTTGCCGTTGACCACGCGGTTTTTCCGCATAAGCTGCACGTTTTTGAAAAGTCGTGCGGAGCAAACGTTCCCGACCATCCGGCTCCTGATGCTGCCGGCCTGACGGGGTGGAGATGCCGCCGCTTGACATAAAAAGAGAAAGAAGAGAAACGGCCGGTTATCTTCTGGAGGAGGCGGTCTCCTGTTCCCGGGCCTCCCGGCGTCTGGCTCTGCGTTCTCTGCTGCGCAGGATCCTGTATCGTATGATGAAAGCGATATACAGGATAATGATAATAAGCACCACAATGAAGATGGTTTTGAAGCCCTTGCTGTGGATCAATTCCGCCAGCCGCTGACGCATCAGCTCGATGCGGGAGACTGCTACGTCCGTGTTGGCGATCAGCGGGAAGGGACCGTAGACGCTGCCGTCCGAGCCGACGACCGTCAGCTCGCCCAAAAGCTGGCCCTGTTCAATGGGCGCGGTCAGGGGCTCCGCTCCTTCCGCCTGGCTGAAGATGCGGATCTTTCGGGTGTATTCCTCGGAGATGTTCAAATCGTTCGGCAGGAAGAGCTTCAGCGCCTCGGAGGAGCAGCAGACCACCGTATCCGTTCCCTCTCCCAGGCGGACGGGCACCTCCGTGATGGGCTCAATGGTGCTGACCACGTCCCGAAGGCTGTAGCAGGAATTGAACCACTGGAACAGCCGCCGCGTCTGGATGAAGCTCTGGACGTCGAAGAAGCCGTTGTCGGCCTCCAGTATCTTGCAGCCCAGGACAATGGACACCACATAGCTCCCGTCGGTCTTCATGGAAGAGGCCAGGCAGTAGCCCGCGTCGTCCGTGTAGCTGGCTTTGATGCCGCAGGCATAGGAATAATAATAGCGGGTGTAGTCCTGCCGCAGGATGTAGTTGCCGTTGACGAGCTTGCGAGCGCCGGAAACATTGGTGGCGGGGATCTCGGCCGTGACGGTGTTGGAGATCTCGACCAGCTCCTCATGACGCACAAAGGCGGCGGCGATCAGGGCCATATCATAAGCGGTGGAGAAATGGTTCTCGTTGGGCAGGCCGTGGGTGCTGACGAAGCTCGTGCTCCTGCAGCCGAGCTCCGATGCCCGGGCGTTCATGTCGGCGATGAAGCGGTTGACGCTGCCGCCGACATATTCGCCGATGACGTTGCAGGCTTCGCTGGCGCCGCCGACCAGCGCGCACAGGAGCAGATCCTTCAGGGACATCTCTTCCCCGGGAACAATGTTCTGGGTGCTGGCGTCCGATGTGATGTCGCTTTGGGCAGAGCCGGAAGCCGTGACCATGTCCTCATAGGCGATATCGCCCCGCTCCACCGCTTCGGCTGCCAGCAGGGCGGTCATCATGACCGTCAGACCGGCCACGTAAAGCGGCGTGTCCGCATTCATGGAGAAAAGAACGTTGCCCGAGGCTGCGTCCATCATCACGGCGGCCCTGGCGTCGATCACCGGGGGAGCCTCCGCCTCGTCGGCAGCCAAGCAGGGAGACATCACCCCCAGCAGCAGCGTCGCCGCCAGGAGCAGCATCAGAAGGGAACGGATGATCTTTTTCATGGAAATCTCCATATGCTCAATAGTGTGTATCAATAAAAATATAGCAAATATGGGGCTTGAATTGCAAGAGGAAATATGAGATATTTATTGAGTTGAGGTCGATTCCCGATAAAATAAAGAAAATCGGGGGAAGGTGCCGGAAGAGTGAGATTCCAGAAGCTGCGGGAAAAGCTGCGCAGTCCCGGATGGGCGGTCTGCGGGCTGTGCCTGTGTCTGATTCTCGGCTTTTTCCTGGGTGCGCTCCGCATCCGGAGCCGCAGCGCGGGCGTGACCGTCATCGCACGCGCCCCTGCGGAGGAGATCCGGGCCGTTCAGAGCGGGCTTGTGAACATCAACACAGCGGAGGAGGAGCAGCTGCAGACCCTGCCGGGCATCGGCCCGGCGCTGGCGGAACGGATCATAGCCTATCGGGAGGAAAACGGCGGTTTCCGGTATCTGTACGAATTGACGAATGTGAAGGGCATCGGCAGCAAGACCTTTGAGGCGCTGCAGGAGCTGATCACCCTGGACTGATTCCGGGGATAAACGGGAGAGAAGAATGCGCGTTCTGGTTGTCGACGATGAAAAGGCCCTGGTGAAGGGCATCAAGTTCAATCTGGAGATGGACGGCTTTGAGGTGGACACGGCCTTCGACGGAGAAGAGGCCGTGGAAAAGGTGCGCGCAGGGGGCATCGATCTCATCATCATGGATCTGATGATGCCGAAAAAGAGCGGGCTGGACGCCTGCCTGGAGATCCGCTCCTTTTCCAAGCTGCCCATCATCATGCTGACGGCCAAAAGTGAGGACAACGATAAGATCATAGGCTTTGAATACGGGGCGGACGACTATGTGACGAAGCCCTTCAATATCCTGGAGCTGAAGGCCCGGGTCCGGGCGCTGCTGCGGCGCAGCGCTCCGCCGGAGGCAGCTGCCGCTCCCGCGTCCGTGCTGGTCAGCGGCTCCTACCGTCTGGATACGGAGAGCCGCGTCGCCTACCGGGACGGGGAGGAGATCGAGCTGACGGCCCGGGAATTCGACCTGGTGGAGCTGCTGATGCGCAATCCCGGCAAGGTTTTCAGCAGGGACGCTCTGCTGAAGCTGGTGTGGGGCGCAGAGTATCAGGGGGATATCCGCACCGTGGACGTTCATATTCGCCGCATCAGGGAGAAAATGGAAGTGGACCCGGCAGAGCCGGTCAAGATCATGACCAAGTGGGGGGTCGGCTACTATCTTAAGGCTTAAGCTGCATACCATTCTGAGCCGTTTCGGCCTTCAGTTGCAATACGGCGCGGCTTACTGCGCCGTGATTTTGGGTTGCCTGATCGCCATGAACGTGTTTCCCGTGGTGAAGAGCCGGGATCTGCTCTTTGAAGCAAAATGCAGCTCCATGCTGAATCAGGCGTCCCTCTATGCGTCCTCTCTCTCCTCGCTGAACGTGCTGCATGCGGAGGAGGTGGGGAAGGTGATGGACCTGCTGGACGATCAGCGCCTCAGCCGCGTCATCGTCACGGACCGGGAGCAGCGCATCGTCTATGACAACACGGATCTGCGGGCGGACAACCTGGGCGCCCTGGCGCCGGAGGAGGAAGTGGAGCTTGCTCTGGCGGGAAACAACGTGTTCTTTTCCCAGATGAAGGGCGGAGCGGTCTCCAGCCGCGTCTGCATCCCCGTGATGAGCCGCAGCAGCATCATCGGCGCGGTCTTTCTCTATGAATACGATACGGCGCAGGCGGCCCTCATCGAAAGCCTGCGCCGTAATTTGCTGCGCATCTCTATGGTGACGGCGGTCTGCGCCCTGCTGGTGGGGCTGCTGCTGGGCTATCTCATCTCCCGGCGCACCCGCTCCATCCTGACGGGCATCCAGGGCATCGGCGCCGGGCGCTATGACACCCGCATCTCCGACCATGGGCTGGACGAGCTGGGGGAGATCAGCAGCGAGATCAACCTCCTGGCAGACCGGCTGCAGCAGGTCGAGGGGATGCGGCAGCGCTTCGTGTCCGACGCCTCCCATGAGCTGAAAACGCCGCTGGCGGCCATTACCCTCCTGTCCGACAGCATCGTGCAGAACGACGGCATGGACAAGGCCACCGTCCGGGAATTCGTGTATGACATCGGCCGGGAGGCGGAGCGGCTGGCACGGGTCACGCAGCAGCTGCAGGAGCTGACCAAGCTGGACAGCAGCGCCCGCGAGCACCGGGAGGACGTGGACCTCGCCCGGGTGACGACGGAGGCCATGAAGATGCTGCAGACCCTGGCGGAGCAGAAGGACGTGACGCTCAGCAGCACCCTGGCGGAAAAATGCGTCGTCCGGGCCAATCCGGACGACCTCCATCAGATCATCTTCAACCTGGTGGAGAACGCAATCAAATACAACGTGGTGGGGGGAAAGGTGAATCTGCTCCTTTTCCGCCGGGAGGATATGGTGCAGCTGGTGGTGGACGATACCGGAGAAGGCGTGCCGCCGGAAAAGCTCAGCAGTATTTTCGACCGTTTTTACCGGGTGGACGAAGCCCGCAGCGGGGAGCAGAGCGGCAGCGGACTCGGCCTTTCCATCGTCCACGACGCCGTGCAGAAATACGGCGGCACGGTGGAGGCCTCGAACCGGCGGGAGGGCGGCATGCGCTTCCAGGTCAGCTTCCCGGCCGCCGCGGAGATGAAAAGAAAGTGAGCCGAAGCATGGAAAAGGACTATTTCGCTTCGCCTTTGACGGAGGCGGAGGTGCGCGCCATGGGCAGCCTTGTCCTGGCCCATGTGGGGGACGCGGTGTTCGAGCTGCTGGTGCGGGTGTATCTGGCTTCCTCCGGCGGAAAGAGCGGCAGCCTCCACCAGGCCGCCGCGGAGATGGTCAACGCCGCCGCCCAGGCCGGAGATATGGCCAGGGTGCTGCCGCTGCTGACGGAGGAGGAGGCGGAGGTCTTCCGCCGGGGCAGGAACGTGAAGGTGCATTCCGTGCCGAAGCATGCCCGCCTCGGGGATTACCATGCCGCCACCGGGCTGGAGGCCCTTTTCGGCTATCTCTATTTGCTGGAGCGGCGGGAGCGGCTCAACGCCCTCTTCGCCGCCATCGTGGAGGAACGCTGATGCCCCTGGATGCTTTTTTTATTTCCAATGTCACAGCGGAGCTGCAGCCGCTGGCGGGCAGCCGCGTGGACAAGGTCCAGCAGCCGGAGCGGGACGTGCTCCTGCTGCACCTGCGGGGAAGCGCCGGAGCGGTGCGCCTGCTGGTGAGCGCCGGCAGCGGTTCCGCCAGAGTCCACCTGACACGGATGGACAGGGAAAACCCCGCGGAGCCCCCCATGTTCTGCATGCTGCTGCGCAAGCACCTCAGCGGTGCGAGGCTCCTCAGCGTGGAGCAGCCGGACTGGGAGCGCCTGATGCTGCTCCGCTTCGCCTGCCTGGACGAATTCGGGGAGGCCTCCGAAAAGACGCTCGCGGTGGAGATGATGGGGCGAAACGCCAACATCATCCTCGTGGACGGCGCGGGGCGCATCCTGGACTGTCTCCATAAGGCGGACCCCATGGCGGCGCCGAAGCGCCCTCTGCTGCCGGGCCTGTTCTATGCTCTGCCGCCCGCCCAGAACAAGGAGAACCTGTTTTGCGCCGCGGAGGAGAGCTTCGCCGGCGCCTTTGCCCGGGGAAGCCGAGACCAGAGCGCCGACGATTGGCTGGTGCAGAGCTTCGCGGGGGTCTCGCCCCTGCTGGCCCGGGAGCTGACGGCCAGGGCTGCCGGAGCGAGCGACGCGCGCCTGCGGGAAACCTCCGCGGAGCGCCTCTGGGCAGCGTTCGCGGACCTGAAAGCCCAGCCGCCGCAGCCCACGCTGCTCCTGCGCGCCGGCGCGCCGTTCGACCTGTATTGCCGCCCCCTGCGGCAGTACGGCGCAGCTCTGCAGCAGGAGACGAAGGAGAGCTTTTCGGAGCTGCTGGACAGCTTTTACACGGAGAAGGAGCGCGTCGCCCATCAGCAGCAGCGGAGCCAGACGCTGCTGAAGCTGGTGAAAAACCGCCGGGAGCGGGCTGCGCGGAAGCTGGCCGCCCGGCTGGAGGAAAGGAAAGCGACGGAGAAGCGGGAGACCTGGCGGCAGTACGGGGACATCATCAAAGCGAACCTCTACCGCATGAAGCGGGGCCAGCTCCTGCTGGAGGCGGAGAACTTCTATGCGCCGGACAACGCGCCGGTGCACATCCCCCTGGAGGCGAAGCTGTCCCCCCAGCAAAACGCGGAGCGCTATTACAAGCTTTATACCAAAGCGAAGAACGCGGAGAAGATCCTTGCGGAGCAGATCGAAGAGGCCCGGCGGGAGCTGGAATACTTGGAAAGCGTGCGTCAGGAGCTGGAGCTGGCCTCCGGAGAGAAGGACCTGGGAGAGATCCGCAGGGAGCTGATCGGCCAGGGGTACCTTCATCCCACGGACAAGCGGCGGCGGAAGGAGGCTCCCCCCAGGCTCCTGTGCTTCCGAAGTCCCGGCGGCAGCCTCATCCGGGTGGGGAAGAACAACCTGCAGAACGATTGGCTCACCCTGAAATCCGCGGACAGGAACGAGCTCTGGTTTCATGTGCAAAAAAGCCACGGGAGCCACGTGGTGGCGCGCTGCGGCCCGGAGGAGCGGGAGACGGTGGAGGCCGCGGCCCTGCTGGCCGCATGGTATTCCGAAGCCAGAAACAGCGCCAATGTGCCGGTGGACTACACCCTCGTCCGCTATGTGAAAAAGCCTTCCGGCGCCCGCCCCGGTATGGTGATCTATACGGATTACAAGACGATCTTCGTGACCCCGGAGCGCGGCAGGGTGGAGGCTCTGGAGCAGATAAAATAAAAAGGAGTCCCTGCTTCTGAGCTGCAGGGACTCCTTTAGCTTCACCGGCTCCAGCTGAAGCCGCTGTTTTTCCCCCTGGCCTCCAGGACGTCCATGGCGGCGCAGAGCAGTTCTGCGGCGTCGCCGCGGGTGACGGCCCGCCCGGCGGAGAAATCCTCGCCGGAGCAGATGTCGCAGGCCCGGAGATTGGCCACGGCCTGGGCCGCCCAGCCGGGCACATCCTCGGCGTAGAAGAAGCCGGCCGTATCGGAGATCTCCAGAAAGCTGTTGAGCATGACCGCAGCCTCCGCGCCGGTGATGGGCTCATCCCCCCGGAACACGGCCCTGCCCCCGTCCCCGGTGCTGCCCCGGACGACGCCGTAGAGCAGGGCCGCCGAGACATAGGGCTTCTGCCAGGCGCTGATGCTCTCGTCGTCAAAGAAGCCGGTCCTGGTCACGTCCTCCAGAGGCTCCATGCCGGTCAGCGCGGCGCACATGGCCAGAAAGTCGCCCCGCTGCAGGGGCGTATCGGCGGAAAAGCACCAGCAGGAGCCGACCTTCTCGCCGATGAAGACGCCCTCCTCCGCCAGCCGCACCGCCGCGTACTGGAGGCCGCTGCCGTCCAGCTCGGGGTAGGATACGGGGCAGGACTGCTTCCCGATAGAGATGCTCACCGTGGCGTCGGCGGATGCGCTGCCCTCCGAATCCACCGCCTGATAGCGGAAGCGGTCCTTGCCCCGCTTTCCGCTGCCGGGGGTGTAGACGAAGCTGCCGCCCCGGACCGTAACGCTTCCCTTGCCTGGCGCCTCCGTGATCCGGAAGCTCAAAAGGTCCCCTTCGGGGTCCATGGCCTGAAAGACGCCGGATACGGACACGTTCCGATAGGTGTCGATGCTCAGGTCCTGAGCCACCGGCGCTTCGTTCGCGGAGCCCGCGGTGCTGACGGTCACCGTTTCCACCTCCACCGCCGCCAGCGCCGCGCCGGCCGTCAGACTCAGACAGAGCAGCAGGATCGCTATGGATCTGATCTTCATAAAAACGCCTCCCGTTAGAATATCGTCGGGGATATTCTTTGCGGGAGGCGTTGGATTATGCGGGTCTCCGGGGAAAATCTCCGCCCTGGGCTGCGCCGGGACCGGCGCTCAAGCCTTCAGAGCGGCTTCAAAAGCGCTTAGGATGGGCTCCCGGACGTCGTCGGAAACGATGGCGTAGATCACATAGAGGCCGCAGACCTTCACCTCTGCCTGGGTGAGCTTGGGCTTCTCCTCCGGCATGTATTCCTCCATCCAGGTGTCCCGCCGGAGCTTCAGATAGTCCTCCGCCGCCTGCTTCACTTTGGCGACGCCTGCTTCGTCGGGGGCTTTGAAGATGCCGTATTCGTCGATGTTGGCGCCGTAGGCGTTGATCTTCACCAGCCATTCGGAGAACAGAGAGGTATCCATTTTCATGGCGCCCTTCAGGTAGCTCTCCTGCATGGCGGCCAGGCTGCCCCCGTCCAGATGCTGCTCCACCGCTTCCGCCAGCTTGTCCAGGGGCACATCGGTGCGCCAGGCGGCCTTTTTCCCGCAGGCCCCCAGGCTCAGCAGGGCCGCAAGGAGCAGCAGGATGCATACGCTCTTTTTCATGATAAGTCCTCCCGTATTCTCATTCCCAGCCGTGGGTGCGCTGGTAATTCAGCACCACCCGGAAGCCGTCCTCGTTCAGGTGCAGCCCGTCCCCGTTCTGGTAGGCGTCGATCAGCCAGCCGTCGGAGCCCATGAGCACCGAGATGGTGTTGAGATACCTCGCGCCGGTGTTCTCCGCCACCTCCAGCAGCCAGGTGTTGGCGGTGGTGATCTTCTCGTTGTTGATGCTTTTCAGGGATTCATAGTTCTTCGCCACGGGGAAGATGGACTGGATGATGATCTTCGTGTCGGGGCTCAGCTCCATAATGTCCGTCACCAGGTCGGTGTATTCGCTGATGAAGCTCTCCCGCTCCATGAAGGCGACGCCGTTGACCCCCAGGGTGATGATCATCATGGCGGGCTTCTTCTTCTCCACCGCCTCCCGGATGGTGATCTCCGTCCCCTCGTCGGGGTAGACGATGGCGGCGAAGCTCTGGTAAGAGAGGGTCAGGGTGCCGCTGGAGGGGGTCCAGACCTGGGTGGTATTCTTGCCCCCGGAGAGGACGGCGTAGTATTTCAGCCCGTAGGTGGTGCTGTCTCCCAGATAAACCACCTTGTCGATGTATTCCTGGCCCATGTCCGCCGTCTCGCCCAGCAGAGCGGGGGAAGAATAGTCGATCTCCGCGTAGCCGTTGGGATTGGGCGTCGGTTCGGGCGTGGGCTCCGGGGTAGGCTCCGGCGTGGGTTCCGGGGTCGGTTCGGGCGTCGGTTCCTCCGTGGGCTCCGGCGTGGGCTCTTCCGTGGGCTGGGCCGTCACCGAGGGCATGGCCGTTTCCGGGGGCGGCGCAGGCGTTCCGG
>JAEEGL010421518.1_pt1 | contig 10053 bp, 11 predicted proteins | sample 9134231 | NCBI WGS metagenome assembly JAEEGL01 (sample SAMN16246548, study PRJNA631951) | gut metagenome | biome: gut microbiome; feature: rumen; material: fiber-attached | host: Bos | place: Iran: Karaj | collected 2018-10 | reverse complement strand
CGTCGAAGAGCATGGCCCACCGGCAGCTGATCGCGGCGGCGCTGGGCTCGGAGCCCCGGAGGGGGGAAAACTTAGAGTGGTCCGAGGACATTTTGGCCACGCTGGACTGCCTGCGGGCCCTGGGGGCCTCCATCGAGCGCAGCGGCGATACCGCCGTCCTCGGCGGCCTGGACGCCTTTGCCGTGGAGGAGGGCGCCATCCTCCCCTGCCGGGAGTCCGGCAGCACCCTGCGCTTCCTGCTGCCCCTGGCCCTGCTCTCGGGCAAGACGGTCAGCTTTACCGGCTCGGAGCGCCTGCTGGCCCGGCCTCTGGAGCCCTATGAAAAAATCTGCGCGGCCCAGCGCCTCTTCTATGACCGCCAGCGGGACCGCCTGACGGTCCGGGGTCCTTTGCGGGCAGACGAGGAATTTGAGCTGGCCGGAGATGTCAGCAGCCAGTTCGTCACGGGTCTGCTCTACGCCCTGCCCTTCCTGCCCGAGCCCAGCCGGATCACCCTGCTGCCCCCGGTGGAGAGCGGGTCTTACATCAACATGAGCCTCGCGGTGCTGCGAAACTACGGCATTCGCATCGTCAGCGTGGGGATGGACCGCTTCCACATCCCCGCGAAGCAAAAATATCGCCCCCATCCGGTGAAGGTGGAGGGCGACTGGTCCAACGCGGCCTTTCTGGAGGCGCTGAACCGTCTCGGCGGCCGGATTCGCATCCGGGGTCTGGACAGCCTGAGCCCCCAGGGAGACAAGATCTTCCCGGAGCTGGCGGCGAAGCTCAGTGCGAAAAAGAAGCCCGTCCTCGACGTTTCCGACTGCCCGGACCTGGCCCCCGTCCTGATGGCCCTGGCTGCGGCGGGCCGGGGCGTCGTGCTGGAGGGCACGGGGCGGCTGCGCTACAAGGAATCGGACCGGGGCGTCGTCATGGCGCAGGAGCTGCAAAAATTCGGCATCCAGGCGGTGGCCGACGAGAACCGAATCTGGGTGGAGGACGGGACGCTCCTGACCCCCACAGAGCCTCTGGACAGCTACAACGACCACCGGATCGCCATGGCGCTGACGGTGCTGCTGAGCCTGGTGGGCGGCGAGCTCCAAAACGCCGAGGCCGTGACCAAGAGCTGGCCGAGCTTCTATGAGGTCTTGCAGGGGCTCGGGATCGTGATCGAACGGGCAGAGGAAAACAAGGATGAAAATGGATCTGGAATTTGAACGCAAGCTGACGATCCCCATGGAGACCAAGAAGCTCTATCCGGTGACGCCGGCGCTGGCGCCCCTGGTGGAGCAGCGGGCCGGGGTCCTGCGGGACATCTTCGAGGGCCGGGACCGCCGCTGCCTGCTGATCATCGGGCCCTGCTCGGCGGACAACGCCGACAGCGTGCTGGAATACCTGCGCCGGCTCCGGCCTGTGGCGGATCGGGTGCGGGACAAGCTCTTCATCGTGCCCCGGGTCTTCTCCAACAAGCCCCGGACCAGCGGCGAGGGCTACATGGGGCTGGTCCACCAGCCCGACGTGGCGGGACGGCCGGACCCCTTCAAGGGCATCATCGCGGTCCGTTCCCTCCATCTGCGGGCCCTGGCGGAGACGGGCTTCACCTGTGCCGACGAGCTGCTCTACCCGGAAAACCACCGCTATCTGGACGATCTGCTGGCCTACGTCACCGTAGGCGCCCGCTCCGTGGAGGACCAGCAGCACCGGCTGACAGCCTCGGGCCTGGGCATCCCCGTGGGCATGAAAAACCCCACCTCCGGGGATCTGAGCGTGATGCTCCACGCCATCCATGCGGCCCAGGCGGGCCACAGCTTCATCTACCGGGGCTGGGCCGTCCACTCCAGGGGCAACCCCCTGGCCCACGCCGTGCTGCGGGGCCGGAAGACCGAGGCGGGACGCGGCGTGCCAAACTACGGCTACGAGGATCTGCGCCGCCTGGCGGACCGCTATCTGGCCTCCGGCGCCCAAAACCCCGGGGTGGTCATCGACACCAACCACGAAAATTCCGGCAAGGACCCCTTCCGTCAGAGCGCGGTCATCCGGGACGTGCTGGACAGCTGCCGCCGGGACCGGGAAATCGACGCGCTGGTCAAGGGCTTTTTGGTGGAGAGCTATCTGGAGGACGACTGCCAGCCCCCCGGCGGCGGTATCCGGGGCAAATCCATCACCGATCCCTGTCTGGGCTGGGAGAAGACCGAACGGCTGATCTATGATCTGGCCGACGCCCGGTAGGGGCAATCCCGCTCAATAGAAATCCCCCGGCCGGGCCGGGGGATTCACATTTTTACGCGCCGTAGACGAAAGCGCGGTCATGGGCGCTGTGGAGGGCGTCGTAGATCTGACCGGGTCTCGCGGCGTCGCCCACGAGGATCAGCCTGTCGCCGTAGGCCGCCTTGAAGGCGTCGTACTCCGGACGGTTGGCGCGGACGCCCATCGCCAGGATCACGGTCTCGGCGGGGATGGCGGTTTCTTCGCCGGTCTTGGTGTCCTTGACCGTAACGCCGGTTTCCGTGACCGCGGTGAGCTGCTTGCCCTTCGCAATCACGCCGCCGTTCTTCATGATCTCCTGGGCCAGGTGCATCGTGACGCTGGGGTAGAGATTGCCGCCGATCTTGTCGAGCATCTCGACGACGGTGACCTTGTGCTCCCTGCCGATGGTCTCCGCGGTCTCGAGGCCGGTCACGCCGCCGCCGATGACGACCGCGTCGCCCTTGACTTCGGCCTTGCCGGCCAGCACGTCCTCGGCGGTGACGGCCTTCCCGATGCCGGGGATGTTCGGCACGATGGGTCTGCCGCCCGCGGCCAGGAACACGGCCTCGGCGCCGATTTCCCGCACAGCCTCCACCGTGGCGGGCGTGTTCAGACGAAGCTCGACCCCGGCCTGCTCCAGCTGGGCCTCCATGGTGTCGATGAACTCGCCGAGCATGGTCTTGCAGGGGGGCACGGCCGCCAGCGCCACGGTGCCGCCGATGCGCTCCTTGGCCTCGAAGAGCACCACCCGGAAGCCGCGCTTGCGCAGGGTCAGAGCGGCTTCAAAGCCCGCGGGACCGCCGCCGACCACCGCGACCGTGCGGCCCGCGCCGTTCCGGACCAGCTTCTCGTCGCCCCACTCGAACTCCCGGCCCAGGACGGGGTTGAGCGTACAGCCCAGAGGCAGGCCGTCGTTGAGGATGCGGAAGCACTCCATGCAGCCCAGGCACTTGCGGATCAGCTTGTCCGCACCCTTTTCGGCCTTGTTCGCCCATTCGGGATCGGCAAGGTTTCCTCTGGCAATGCCGACGAAGTCCGCGAAGTCCTCCTCCAGCAGCTGCTCCGCGACCGCGGGATGCTTGATGTTGCAGACCGCGATGACGGGGATCGAGACCGCCTTCTTGATATTGGCGGCCAGGTGCTTCTTCCAGCCCTCCTGGAAGTAGTTGGGCTCGATGATCGTCGCGCCGGAGTCGTAGGTGCCGCAGCTGACATTGAGATAGCAGACACCCAGCTTTTCAAAATATTTGGCCTGGGCGATGGCGTCCTCTTCGGTGATACCGTCGGCCAGGTAATCGCTGCCGTTGATGCGGATGCCGATGGGGAACTTGGGGCCGCAATAGGCGCGGATGCCCAGGATGATCTCCGTGGCAAAGCGCATCCGTCCCTCGAAGCTGCCGCCGTACTTGTCGGTGCGCTTGTTGGTATGGGGAGAGAGGAACTGGCTGACCAGATAGCCGTGGGCGCCGTGGATCTCCACGCCGTCTACGCCCGCCTTCTGGCAGAGCACCGCGCCGATCACGAACTTCTTGACGAGGCCCTCCACCTCTTCGGTGCTCAGGGCCCTGGGCTGCTCGCCGATGACCTTACAGGTCACGTCGGAGGCCGAAACGGGCTGTCTGCCGCCGATCAGACGGCTCGGCGTCTGGTTTCCGGGGTGGTGGAGCTGCACAAACAGCTTGGTGTCGTAGGCGTGGACGGCCTCGGCCAATCTTGAGAGCTGGCCGATCACAAAGGAATCGGTGACGGCGAGCTGGTTCGGGGTGCCCACGCCGGTCTCGTCGTCAATGCGGGTGATCTCGGTGATGATCAGGCCCGTGCCGCCCCTGGCGCGGTCGGCGTAGTACCGGATCATGCGGGGGCCGGGCTCGCCGGAGTGCTCCGCCAGCGAGCATCCCATGGCAGGCATCACAATGCGGTTTTTGAGCTCCAGGTGGGCGATCCTGCCGGGGGCAAACAGTTTTTCGTAGTGCATAAGAATTCTCCTTTTCAAAAAATTTCCTCCGCTGATATCATACCACAATTATGGCCCCAAGAAAAGCATAATATGACAAAACCGAGTTTTCCCCGGCCGGAGCCCGTCGCTGCTCCTCCGGCCTCGCGGCCGCGCTGTGCGTTCCGTCTGCTGCCCCTGCGGCGATTGTCGTTGTCCCCCTTGCTTTCCGGCTTCCGATATAGTATAATACGAAGGACTGCAAAGGCCGGCGACGGCACCCGAACGGCCCCCGCGTTTCGGGGGAGGGAAAGCCGTCCCGCAGAAAGGAGCAACGACATGCTGCAAACCGGAATCAAGGGAACGATCGAGCTGACGGTAACAAAGGACAAATGCGCCGGCGCCATCGGCAGCGGCGAGCTGGACGTCTTCGCCACCCCGGCCATGATCGCGCTGATCGAGGAGACTTGCTGGAGGAGCGTCGTCCCCTGTCTGGAGCCCGGCGAGGGGACCGTGGGCACGGCGCTGGACGTGCGCCATCTCTCGGCCACGCCTGTGGGCCTGCGGGTCCGCTGCGAGACCGAGCTGCGCCTGATAGACCGCAGGCGCCTGGTGTTTGACGTCAGGGTGTACGACCCCTTCGGCCTTGTGGGCGAGGGCACGCACGAGCGCTTCGTCATCCAGGTCGAGAAGTTTCTGAAAAAAGTCGACGAAAAGCGGGATGCATATGAAGCAACAGAACGGCGCTGACTGCGCGGCCCAGGCAGACTGGCTGCAGGACGACCCCATCCACGAACGCCTCGTGGAAGAGCTGGATCGACGGGCGGAAGCGGGCGATTTTCGCGCCGTAGACGAAAGCTTTGACGCATGGTACGTTCTGAAGGCCGGGGTCCCGCTGGAGGACGCTGTAAGGGCTTTTCTGAAAAGCGATGCGTACCGGCTTCCTGTCCTGCGTTACAGCAGCCGCAGCTTCCGCTTTTGCATACGGATCACGGACGACGGCGCTCTGCCCCGGGACCCGGCAGAGCGGGAGCTGCTGTTCGCGTTCTGCGACAAAAACCGGATCAGCGTCATCACCGCCGGTTCGGACGATTATCATTTTTACGATCTGTGTGAACGCCGCGCCTGTTTCGTCTTCTATGATGAGGTCTACGGCTCCTGGGACGAGCTGAGGCTGCAGATCCTTCCCGATTAACCCCTCCCGCGCCTCAGTCCGCCACCTTGTGGGGGATCCAGCGAAGGCAGTCGCCGGAGACCAGGGTATATTCGATGGAACGGAAATTGCCCTCGATGCTGTTGTGAAAGCGCGCCTCCCCGTGGCTGTGGGCGTAGAGGACCTGATGGGCGCCGTACTCCTCCGCCAGCTCCGTGAAGGGGCTGCGCCGCTCCAGGATCGAGGTGGGCGGATAGTGCAGGAACATGAGGAAGCGGTTGTGGCCGTCGGCCCGGGCCGCCTCGAAGGAGGCCCGCAGACGGAGCAGCTCTCGCTGAATGATCTTCTCCGCCCTGGCCTCGTTTTCCTCGTCCCAGCCAACGATCCGGCCCTTTCGGTCCAGATAGAAGGGCCCCTCGAAGCAGAAGCCCTTGGTCCCGACCAGGGCGTAGTCCTTGTAGGGATAATAATTCCCCTGGAGGAAGTGGAGCCTCCCGGCGTAGCGGGCGTTGAGCATTTCCGTCTTCCCGGCGTCCCAGAACATGTCGTGATTGCCGCGGAGCAGGATCTTCCGGCCGGGCAGGGCCATGATATATTCCAGGTCCTTCTCACACTGGGCCAGGTTCTTTCCCCAGCTGTGGTCTCCCAGCAGCACCAGGGTGTCCTCCTCGGTCAGCAGACGCCGGCAGTTCCGCCGGAAGATCTCGGCATGGTTCTGCCAGACCCGCTCCCTGCGCTGCATGGGGGCTCTGCATTCCGATTGGAAGTGCAGATGGAGATCGCCGATGGCGTATAAGCTCATTGTCTTTCACCTCTGTTCGGGGGCCAGGGCGCCGCGTCGGCCCTTCCCCCCTCATCTATGAAAAAGTATATCACGCCGCGGAGGACTGCGCAACTCCTTTTCCCCCCTCAGCCGCCCTTGTGCTCTGTCGGGATGTATTTCCACAACGGCAGCTTCTTCCGCGAAAACGGAGCAGATCCGCGGCCGTCCGCCACTTATCCGAAAAGGCTGCGCAGGCCCGCGCAAGGCCGAAGCAAGGAGGCGTCTCTATGATCGAAACCAAAATCTATGTCGGACTGAACGATTCCGAAACCAAGACACAAAGGCTTGAAACGGGAAAATACATGGGCATTCTGAAAAGCGTCTGCCGCAGCTATGGGGTTGCTTTTTCGTTTGTTCTGGAGCAGGGCGGCTATCTGCACGAGGACGGCAGCTACACGGAGGAAAACACCCTTGTCTTATCCCTCATCGACACGGATGAAACGGTGATCAACGAGATCGCCAAGGACCTCTGCGTCTTCTTTCACCAGGAATCGGTCATGATTACCAAGGACTCGGTGCAGGTATATTTCGTAAAAGAAAGGCTGTAGGCAGGACGAAACCGAACACACGGGCCGGGAGAAGCTCCCCGGCCCGTGTGTTCGGTTTTTCTGTTCGCCGCGGGCAGATCCGCCGCCGTCGCGTCTCTCGATTTCCGTCTGGGAAAAATCGGGTCTTTGACTATGGCCTGCACCATTTCTGTTCCTCGTTTTCCTCCGATGCTTCGTCGGGGAAGTCCGGCTTGTCTTCCTCCTGTTTCACCAGCTTCATCAGGGATGAAATCACCAGCGCGCAGGCGGTGAAAACGCCGCCGATCAAGAGCTGGCCGAGCCGTTTTCTGTTCATCCTTATTCCCTCCGATCCCGCTTGCTTCCCTTTTCCGGCGCCGCCCGCTCTTCTTTCGAGGCCCGGATCCAGGCGTTGTTCAGCAGCGGAGCTCGTTCCAGGAAATGCAGAATCCCCAGAACCAGCAGGACCGCCGCCAGGGCAAGGACCACGATCGCCGCTGCCAGCTCTCCGCTCTTCATTTGCTCCGCCCTCCCATTTTGATGATTACAGAGAAAGTATAGCATATTTCGGCGCAGATTACAATCCTTCGTTTTCTCCTCGTCTGTCCTTCCGAAGAGAAACGGCCGGACGCGGGAATGCGTCCGGCCCGTTTCGTCCCCGGCTCAGCGGCGGCAGTATGCTTCAATGGCGCGATTGGCGAATTCCGCCGTGCCCGGGCCGCCGACCGCGTCGATGTTTTCGGTGAATTTCCCGCCCGCGGCGTACATCTTCCCGAGCTGTGCCAGAATCCCGTCGGAGCAGTGATAGTAGTGCTCTGTGATAAAGTCCTGCACCCGTCGCACCTGCTCCTGCGCTTCCGCAGAGGCCGGGCTGCCCTGCTTCATGGCGCCGAATGCGGCAAGAAGCCCCATCAGGCGATCGCCGCTTTCCTTGAGCTCCGCCGGGCTTCGCTGACTGTTCTTTTCCTCGTACTCCCGGTATTCCGGCGTCGCGCCCCAGGAAGCCCTGGCCCGGGCCGCGTACTGCTCCAGTTTCTTTTTGTCAAAGGCTTCAAAATTCATCGGGACCCCTCCTGTCAGTTTGACGGTTTGCGCCATGCGGATCAGCCGGTCTATGTGCTCCCGCTTGATGGTCAGCAGCTCGATCTGCTGCTCCAGCGCTTTGTTCCGGTCGTAATTCGGGCTGTTCAGGATGCGTTTGATCTCCTTCAGCGGAAATTCCAGCTCCCGGAACAGCAGGATCTGCTGCAGCCGCTCCAGGGCCGCCTCGTCGTAGAGCCGATAGCCCGCCCCGCTCAGCGCCGCGGGGGGCAGGAGCCCCAGCCTGTCATAGTATTGCAGCGCCCGGACGGTAACGCCGGTGAGCTCGCTGACCTGATGCACGGTCATCATGCCGCTCCCCCCTCTCGGGCTTATTATAAACGATGACGCAGCGTCAGAGTCAAGTCTTTTTTGAAAAAAATGGTGGGACGGGGCCCTTGCAAAGAACGCGGTTCCATGTTATCATGGGAGCACCAAGCTCGATTCTCGGACAAAGGGGGCGGCGCCGTATGTGGATCGGACTGATCGTATTATCTGTGGTGGGGTTCCTCTGCCTCGGGGTGGGGCTTGCCCTCTGGAAGAAGCAGAAGATCGAGCTGATCCACGACTACCATACCCGGAATCTGAAGCCGGAGGATGTCCCCGCCTATACCCGGCTGATGGGCTTCGGTATGCTGGCCATCGGCGGGGGCTGCATCCTCACGGGCGTCGTCGCCCTGCTGCTGAATGAGCCTCTGGGCTGGATCGCCCTGCCCATCGGTCTCGCGGCCGGTTTTGTCCTGTTCCACAGGGCTCAGACGCGCTACAACGGCGGATATTTCAGCTCTTGATCCTGCAAAGAGGACGCGCATCGTATTGATGCGCGTCCTTGAGCGTGTCGAAAAACTTATTTTCGACACGCTGGCAGACTGCCAAAAAGGCCGGAAGACAAGCAGCGCGTGGCCGTCGGCGTACAGAGGTACGGTAGGCCGCGCGCTGCGCAGTAAGTCAAAATCCTTGCGAAGCAAGCCGGTTCTGCGCAAACAGCACAGAAGATCGCAGCCCCTTTGCGGAATGAAACAGGAATCGCGGGGTTCAAATACGGAAGCTTGATTTTGACGGTTACGGTCTTTTTTGACAGTCTGAGGACGCGCATCGTATTGATGCGCGTCCTTTTTGGCTTCCGGGCCGGCTGCGCCTTACTTCCCGTCCGGGAAGCTGGTGAAGGCACCCCGCTCTACCTCGGGCAGGCCGTATCTCTCCCGGGCCTCCCCCACAGCCCGGATCAGGAAGGCCATGTTCCGGGCCAGGTTCCGCATGGTCTGCAGGCCCTCCAGGTCCTTCTTCACGTCCTCGGCGCTGAAGCCGTGGACCTGGTTCCAGTAGGTGCTGGAGGCCACGGGCATCCCGCTGATGGTGAAATACTTGTTCAGCACGTCGAAGCTGGCGGTGTTGCCGCCCCGGCGGCAGGAGACCACCGCCGCTCCCACCTTCATGTGCTTGGAGTAGGAGCTGCTGTAGAACAGCCGATCCAGAAAGGCCAGCAGGGTCCCATTGGGGGAACCGTAGTACACGGGGCTGCCCACCACAAGGCCGTCCGCCTCCCGGAACTTCGGAGCCGTCTCATTCACCAGGTCGTCAAAAACACAGCGGCCCAGTTTCCCGCACTGGCCGCAGGCGATGCAGCCGCGGATGCTCTTGCTGCCCACCTGGATGAGCTCCGTCTCAATGCCCTCCTGCCGGAAGGTTTTTTCCATCTCCTCCAGCGCTGTCGCCGTGCAGCCATGGGGGTGAGGACTGCCGTTGAGCAATAATACCTTTGTCATTTTTATTCTCCCTTCAGACGTTTCAATTCAGGTCTTCCCAGGCCTTTTGCAGCTGTTCGATGATGTCCAGATGCTGAGGGCAGGCGGCCTCACAGGCTCCGCAGCCCACGCACTGGTCCGCGCCGGCGTTGCCCGACAGGATCCGGCGCATCCCCCAGTCCTTCTTCGGGTCGATACCGTAGAGGGAGTGGTTGTTCCAGACGGAGAAAATGCCGGGGATGTTGACCCCGTTGGGGCAGGGCATGCAGTAGCGGCAGCCGGTGCAGCCGATCTTGGTGCGGCTGAGATAAGCTGCCCGCACGTCCTCCATCAGCTTCAGCTCGGCCTCATCCATGATTCCGGGCTCCACGCTGTCAAAGATGCGGAGGTTTTCCGCAATCTGCTCGGGCTCGTTGCAGCCGGAGAGCACCACGCTGACCTCCGGGTGGTTGCAGAGCCAGCGGAAGGCCCACTCCACCGCCGAGCGCTTCACCGGGAAGGCGTCGTAGAGGGCCTGGACGTTCTCCGGGGCTTTGGACAGGCGGCCGCCCAGCAGGCCCTCCATGATGACCACGGGGATGCCCTTG
>JAEEGL010397647.1_pt1 | contig 10053 bp, 2 predicted proteins | sample 9134231 | NCBI WGS metagenome assembly JAEEGL01 (sample SAMN16246548, study PRJNA631951) | gut metagenome | biome: gut microbiome; feature: rumen; material: fiber-attached | host: Bos | place: Iran: Karaj | collected 2018-10 | reverse complement strand
TGTAAGTACAAATAGCGGAGCAATTACAAAATCTTATGTAAACGGAGTAAGTACATCTGCCGCAACTTTGGCGGGCGGTTTTGTATGTACAAATAGTAACGCAATAGACTATTCTTATGTAAATACAGGAGGTGTATCTGCGGATAGTTCAGGTGGTTTTGCGGGAACAAACGGTGGTAGCTTGCAAAGTATTTATGTGGAAGCTGCATTAATAATCGGTACAACTTCAACCTCGGGTTTTGTAAATACAAATACCAAAGAAGTAAAAGATGCTTATGTATATGGAATAACTTTGTCGGGAGATAATTCAGCAGGATTTGTGAATGAAAATAACGGCAAGATAACAAATGTATATTCTATATTAAATAGTGTTACGACTGATATTGCTTTTTCAGGGAATGCAACAGAAAAAAATACTGTTAATTCATATTTTGCAAAAGAAAATGATAAAGATACAGGAAAGGTGTTGCCTTGTTTAGCAGGTGCGGGTTGTGCTTTAGAAAGCAAGAAAATAATAAGAGAAATTGGTAATTTTAATGCTACACCAAGTTCGGATATATATAATATGTGGTTGCCAGCGGATTGGTGCTTTAGTTGCAGCGATAGGGCTAAATTAAAAGGAATGCCGAATAGTCAGATAGATGAAGCTTCTTGTAAGGTGGAGGAATGTCCTATTTGTCCAACAGCTGCTTGTAAGGGTAATCAAATTGCTATGGGCAAGGAATGTAAATGCTCTTGTGAAAATGTTACTGCTCAAGCAGCTTATGAAAAATTAACCGAAAAACAAAAACCTTGGTATAGAACACCTTCTGTACATTCGGATAACGGATATATGTGTTTAACATGCGGAAGTTATACAACCGGCAGTTTTACAATTGATTATAAAATGATAACAGAAGGAGATAACGAAGGTTATTGCGGATGTCCTAAAGAAAACGAACTCCCTTCAGGATATTTAAACGGATATAAATATGTCTTTGGAAATGAAAGGGATAATGAAAATGCTGTAACTTGCAGAGAACAAACGACTTGTAACATATCCTGCCCAACAGGACAAGTAAGAGATCTAGAATATTGTAGATGTGTAGAAAGTCCGATTAATCCTACTACCAAAGAAGCATACTGTCCTGATAATTCAATAGTAATACCCGGAAATGATGAAGCTGCAAAAGCTTATTATAGAGAACATGCTGTTCTCTCAGCCGGTGAAGACAGAAGCAAAATAGATGTGCCGACAAATTCCGAAGAAGTATTGAATAAAATAGGAAAAGATACAAAATATCCTAAAGACGGAAAATATTGTTTGTTAGGAAATATAAATGTTAATCCGTCAAAAACAGAATTGGCACATATAGCACCTGTAAATGCTGTAAATAATCAAAGTTTTATGGGTGAGTTTTATGGTGCTAATCATACAATTGCCGGTATTAAAATTACGGATACAACAAGTTCATATGTCGGATTTTTCAATGATATATCATCTTTTACAACCCAAGCAGGTGAAAGAAAAAGAGGAAAGGTAAAAGACTTAACAATAGAAGGAACTGTAACGGGAAAGAGTACAAATTGCGGTCTTAAGAATATGTATGCAGGTATTTTTGCAGGAAGAAATGTTGGAATAGTAGATAATGTAACTGTAAAAGGTAGTGTAAAAGGTTGTATTGTTGGAGGAGTTGTAGGAAATAACGGCGGAACGTTAAACAATATAAAAGTAATTGCAACTGTTTCCGGTCAAAATGCCGGCGGAGTCGGCGGAGTACTGAACGGAACAACAACAAATTGTTCTGCAGAAGAAGGAACTGTTGTAAATGCGACATATTGTGCCGGCGGTTTTGCTGCAATAAGTCAAAAGTATATATTAAAATCCTATACAAAGAAAGTAATTGTTAATTCAGAAGAATATGCAGGCGGTTTTGTTTGTAAACACGAAGATAAGGATACAGAAACAAAAGATTATATCCGTTATTCTTATGTAAACAAAGGAATTGTTACAGGAAAAGATGCAGCAGGTTTCGTAGCAATAAATAACGGAATTATTTCAAGTGTTTTCGTTGACGGAACAATAGTAAAAGTAAATAATTCAAATGATATTGAACAAAATGCAGCAGGATTTGTAAATGAAAATACAAGCAATATAAAGAATGCTTATATTAATGAAGTCAGTTTAACCGGCGGTGTTGCAAGCGGATTTGCTGCAAAAAATGAAGGTTCTATAGAAAATGTTTATGCTATATTAGATAATGGCATAGTTTCAACATCTGTAAATGGTTTTATTCCTGATATAAATAAAAATTCTACAATAACCAATTCTTATTGGGGAATAAAAGATGGTTTTGAAGGTGATATTTTATCTTGCAGTTCAAGAAATAATAAAAATTGCGCAGAAATAAACAGAAGAAAAATAAAACAATTTGAAGCTACTCCGAATGAAAATATGTATAATACATGGAATAGTGAAACTAATAAAGATGTTTGGTGTTTCAGTTGTTCAAATAGAGCAGTATTAGTAGGCATGCCTGAAGGTGCTCCTGTAGCTAAAGGGTGTGCAAAAGACGGTTGTCCTCTTGTTTGTGATACTATAAAGGTACCAGATAATACAACATTTAGCATTTCATTGAGTATGAACAATTTGGGTGAATGTGTATGTCCTGTTGACTGCAGTGATATTGATGATATTGTCAATAACCTTAAATATGAATATCCTTTTGAATGTAATAGCAAGATGGAAGGACAAGCTCAAGATACAGGTAATAATAAATATTGTTTGCAATATAAATGTGATTTGGTTAATAAACTTGATGATTTTGCTCAGCCTGAAATAAGATTAGTAAGTAAGCCGATGGACGGCAAATTTGTATGTCAATGCCCGGGAGAAGAAGACTTTAAGGACTATTTGGAGGAACATCCCGAGCTTATATATGATAACAACTGGAGCAAACATAAAGATGATTTGAATTTGACTTGTTTAGCATACAAATGTGGAGAAGTTGATGCTTTCAGTACGGATTACGATATGCCTGATATAAGGTTGGCTTATGATACGGAAAGTGCTTCTTGCGGATGTCCTGATGAAGCAACGTTTGCAAAATATTTGGCGGCAAATCCGACACTTGAATATGATAATAATTGGGCTGCTAATGATAATTTGTCTTGTGTTAAAGAAAAAGAAAAGATTAAACTTTGCGGTGAAGGGTATAGCAATTGCCGTTTAGAAGGTAATATATACCGTTGTAACAAGATTGTTAAAGGCGAAACAGCAAACGATGAAAGCTGTACAAACGGTTATATTCCGATTTGTTCAATGGCAGAACTCCAAAAAATCGGAGTCGATGCAAGTTATGCAATGGATGAATGCTATTTGGTTATGAATGATTTAGCTTCCGATTATGCAATAAATATTATAGGAAAAGAAGAAGTGCCGTTTAGAGGTGTATTTGACGGAGATAATCATAAAATATCAAATTTGGAATTGACTCTTGATAAAGAAAAATCAAATGCAGGTTTATTTTCAAAAATCAATGATGCTAAAATCCAAAATTGTGATATAGTCTACAAAAATACTGTTCAAGGAAACAGTAAAATAGGTGGTTTGGCAGGTATTGGTAATAACAGTATTATACAAAATTGTAAAGTTCAAGCAGATATTGAAGGTAATTATAGTATTGGCGGACTTATTGGTTTTAGTGAAGAAGGAATAACCATAGAAAATTCTTCAGCTAAAGGCAAATTAAAAGGAACGGATTATATAGGCGGTTTAGTCGGAGAAATTCATAATTCCATAAATTTATCAAATTCTTCTGCAGAAGTTGAAATAGAAGGAAACGAGTATTTGGGTTGTTTAATAGGTGAAATATTTGGAGGTGGAATTATTTCTAATGTTCATTCTTCAGGGAACTTGAAAGGAAATGATAATTTAGGAGGATTAATAGGACGTGTTCAAAAAGATTTAACAATAAACAATTCTTATTCTTCCTGCAATATAACAGGTAATTCGCAAATAGGCGGTTTGGTTGGCTATCAGGAAAGCAGCAACGGTTCAATAAATGATTCTTATTCAACAGGAACAATAAAAGGTGATACAGCTATTGGCGGATTACTTGGAATAGCTGAAAAAATCTCAATAAATAATTCTTATGTTAATAGTACTGTTACGGGTAACAGACAAACAGGCGGTTTGGTCGGAGAATTGAATTTCGGTGCCGTGATAAATAATTGTTATGCAAAAGGAGCTGTAACAGGAACTCAAGATTATACAGGCGGTTTAGTCGGAGAAATGTCAGGCGGTATTATAACCAAATCCTATGCGGAAAATGCCGTTACAGGTAATAATTATGTCGGTGGTTTAGTTGGTATTATGAATACCGATGATTGTGAAATTAATGCTTCTTATATGACAGGCAGCGTAAATGCAAACGAAAAAGCAGGCTGCTTGGTCGGAGCAGGAAGTGGCAGTATTAAGAAATCTTATGCAACAGGAAGTATACAAGGTATAAAAGAAGTCGGAGGACTCGTAGGAAGAGAAATGCCTAAGGCAAGTATAGAAAACAGTTACTCAACTTGTTCGATTACTGCTGTTTCCTCCGTAGGAGGATTGGTCGGAATTGTTGATACATCTTCAATTACACAATCTTATGCAAAAAATAAAATAACCGTAAGCGGTAAAAGCTCTATCGGCGGATTTGTCGGAGCTTTGAATGAAGGAACAATAACTGATTGTTATGCAAAACCCGATTATAATTCTTCTTCATCATCTACACCTTCTTTTGCAGGTACAAATCTTTCAGGTTCAACAATAAAAAACAGTTATGCAATTAATGAAGGTGAGTCTGAAAAGGAATATTCTTTTGTTGGTAATGATTATGATAATATAACTATTACAAATAATTATTCTCAAAATTATAAGGGAGCGCCCGCTTCAACGGATAATTTGAAATATCTTCCTTTAGAAGAAATGTATTCTTCAAGAACGGATGATATTTACAAAGATTGGGATGATAATACCGTTTGGTGTATGTCATGTTCTGCTACACCGACACTTAGAAATATGCCCGAAGGCGCTGAGCAAAATGCAACCTGCGCCGCAGAAGGCGGATGTAATACTCAACCGGAACAGGAACCGGAAGTTGAATCGAAGAATGAATGTCCGATAATAGTAGAAGATGAATATATTAAGGTTAATGATATTACGTATAGAAAGATAGAAGGGAATCTATATTTATCCGAAAAAGAATTTATAAAAAAAGCTAAAAAAGTTACAATGGTTATAAAAGATAATGAATGTGCTGCTATTGGCGGAAGATTACCTAATCAGAAAGAATTTGAAAAGTTGAGAGAAAAATTAGGGGATAATTATTTCTTCCCTGATAAAAGATATGTTGCTATTGCTGCACCTATTCAACCAGGAGGTAAGGCAAATGCTTATAGAAAACCTTGGGCAGATAAAGAAACAATACTCTTTACATCAACACCGGGTACAATGACACAGTACCACTATTGGTGTGTAACAACAAAAGACAGTAGTAATTTAAAAGATGTAATGAAAACAGTATTTACGGATTTTAATTCTAATGAAGAATATATCTATGACCAGTCAGCTGCTTCTGCCGAACCAAAATGTGCAAATAAATGCCCCGTAATCGAAGGAACAACAGTACAAACTGTTCGTGGAGAAGATATAACAAAATGTATATGCCCCAATAATCTGGTAAGTATATATAATACAAAAAATGATGATGGACAATTTATAAAACTGGATAATGATTTATACTTGTATAACCAAAAATTCTCTGCAACAGAGAAATATTATAATGATATTGTAAATAATAACGAATGTATAAATATGGGAGGAAGAATTCCTACAAAAGATGAAATGGAAAAACTAAAAATTTTGAGCGTAAATCCTCATTTTAACTATTTATTTAATGAAAACGGTATATATATTGTGAATGAAGAAAATTATCAAAAAGAAAGTCTTATAAAAGAAGATATACCAAGGGCGGCAGTGGAGACATCCAGTTATATTTCCAGTTATGCTTATGCATGTAATTTTACTAATCATAAATATACTTGTGGTTATAATTATAGAAAATCAACTCCATTTAGCAATGCCAATTATTATTGTGTAGTATCGAGTGATAATATAAATATAAATAGTATACAGAATTGTGTTTGCTCAACAAAAGAAGAAGTTAAAAATATAGAAAAAGAATATTATTATAGTACTAATGGATATGGTTGTTTAGCTTTGTGTCCTGTTATAGGTAATATGCAATTATTAAGAGATGAAAATGATGTGACACAATGTGTATGCCCAAATGAACAACCAAACACATTTAAATATAACGATTCTTCATATTATTATGATGTAGATAATCGTGAAAACGGATGCCAATCACAATGTTCTAAAACAGAAAAAGGAAATGTACAGTTAGTAAGGGATATCAATAATCCGACTGAGTGTATTTGCCCGAAAGAAATTACTTATACAAATAATACTTATTATTATGATGAAAATAATCTTAAAAGCGGATGTCAAACACAATGTTCTAAAACTAAAAATGATATTCAAATGGTAAGAGATACAAGAAATGTTAATCAATGTGTTTGTCCTTCAGGGAAACAGTTGATTTATAAAGATAAATATAATAATGAATTTATTTATATAGATGATGGTGTATACATGTATAACCAAAAATCGGAAGCTTTAACAAGAGAAGAAGCAATAAATTATTGTGCTTCAGTTGGTTCAACTCTTCCGAGTTCCAATCAATTATTAAAAGCAAGAAAAAGAGTAGGAAATAATTCGATTGGTACAAGTTGGAGAAGCTATTCTTTGCAAAAGGATGGAGTAAATTTACCTGCGTGGTGTTTTGCAAACAATGATAAAATACAAGAATTGAAGGCTGATAATATGTTATATTGTTATGACGGATGTCAAATAAAATGCAGAGGAGATAAATTGAATGAAAAAGAGTGCTTCTGTGGAGATAAATTGGAATGTCCTATTAATAATTATGATGCTTTATATGTAATCAGATACAAAATGTATAGTGATGTAGCTACTTTGTATGACCAATTCATGGGCAACAGTACATCAGTTGATGGTGGCAGAACTGTTTCCGAGCATTTTAAACAAATAGCGAACGTATTAAGTGAAGAAGATAAAAACAGAAAATTTGATAAATTCCATGCTTATATTGTAGGTGTATTGAAAGATGAAAATAATGTGATTAAGGATGCGGAAGTAGTAGCTGCAATATCTCCAAGGGTATGGTACTATAAATTTTCTGCTGAACTGGCTGAACAAGATAGTGTACCTCTAAGCAGCTTAGTAGGTTCAACAGATTATTCTTTTATAAATCCCTATATATTGAATATAAAATGTGAGTATGAATCAGATGAAAAAAAAGTTACTGCTTCCACTTATGATGAATGCACAGCAAATAACGGAAAAATTACCGAAGCAACATGTAAAACGAAATCTGAAGTTGCTCCGTATATAATCGGTTATAAATATAACAGCAATTCTTCTACCTGCAGAGGTGAAAAAACTTCTTCAGGAACTTTTGATAAAAAAGGTTCCGGCATGTCGAAAATTACCAATACAGGCAGAAGTTCTGATTGTGAACAGTTATGTAAAGATGATAATTTAGAAAATAATGATGAATGTTTGGATAGCTGTGAAAATGTAGTTATGACAGAAAATATATTCGCCGGCTGTAGCAGCAATGAATTTTGTAAGGGTGGTTCGATACAGTTAAATCCATTATGCAATGCAATAGGTGTTGATGAAACCTTTAGGAGGCATACTTCTCCTCTTATTCTCGATTTGTTAGGCAATGGTTTGAAATTCACTTCCGTTGAAAACGGTGTAAGATTTGACCTTGATGCGGACGGTATAATTGAACAGGTTGCTTGGACTGATTTTCAAAAAGAATTTGATGATGCCTTCTTGTGGTATGACAAGAATAATGACGGCAAAATTCTGAACGGTAAAGAACTTTTTGGTGATCAAAACGGTGCTGAAAACGGATACTATGAACTTGCTAAATATGACGGAAATAAAGATAATGTCATAAACAAAGATGATGCTATTTATGAAAAACTCAAATTATGGGTTGACTTTAACAAAAATGCTCAGGTAGATAAAGGCGAAACAAAGACATTAGCAGAAGCTGGAGTTATTGAAATACCGTTAGAATTTAATATTGTTCGTGATAAAGACGGCAATATAATGACCGATGAACATGGAAACATAACAGGTTTTGTCGGCAAATTCAAACAATTGGTAGAAATAATTGTAAACGGTATCAAGACTCTGATAGAAAAAATAGGTACAATGATAGACGTATTCTTTGCATCGAAATAGAATACATAAATTATAGTGAATAATATAAAAGAAAATTATCTCCTTAGCGGGTACCGTTAATTATGTGAAATTTTTTATTTAGACAGTAATGTATCAAATTGGACTAAATAAAATAAATGTTATAAAATACAAATTATAAAATTTTTAACGGAAGTAAACAATAAGGGGAGTAAAAATGAAAAAATGTAACTTATTATTGACAATGGTTGCGGTAGGGTTAATGGCTTTTGGTATCGGTAATACAGGTTTTTGTGAAACAGTCATAAACCAAAAGGTTGCTGTTGTTGATGTAAATGCCGTTGTTGCAAAATCAGCACAAGTAAAGGCATTGAAGAAAGAAGAAGAAAAGAAGGAAAAAGAAATTGTAGAATGGCTGAAAAAAGCTAAAGCGGATGTTGAAAAGCAGCAAACTCAAGAGGGTAAAGAAAAGCTTTTGGAAAAGTACAAAGCAGAATTGGAAAAGAAAAAGCTGGCAAATGCAAAAGATTACCAAACAAAACTTAAAGCTATTGATAAGAATATAAGTGAAACAATTGCCGCTCAAGCAAAGTTAATCGGATATGATATAGTTTTGTCTAAGGGTATTGTTTTATATGGCGGGGATGATATAACAGCCGTTATACAAAAAGCTGTAAAATAAAGAAATATTAAGCAAATTAATATTTTTTTAAATATAGTTGCTTATTTTCAAGTTTTCAAGTATAATAAAACCGTAATTCTTTTATTATGATTAATTAGTTAGCGGAAAAGAAAGGGGTTAATTATGAACAAAGAAGAGTTAGTAACAGAAATTGCAAAATCTGCAAAAGTTTCAAAAAAAGATGCTGCTGCTGTATTAGCTGCAACTATTGAAACTATCGAAAAAACTGTTAAAAAAGGTAACAAAGTTACTTTAGTTGGTTTCGGTACTTTCGAACGCAGACAAAGAGCTGCAAGAACAGGAAGAAATCCGCAAAACGGTAAAACTATTAAAATAGCTGCTAAAAAAGTTCCGGCTTTCTCAGCAGGTAAAAAATTCAAAGAAATTGTAAAATAGTTTTATTTGAATATTTTAAAAGAGGATGTTCATTTTTGAGCATCCTCTTTTGTTATGAAATATTAAGTTCCTTTAATATTTTATAAAATCATAAGGTAACGGTTCTAATTCGGGTTTGTTTGTGAAGCATAACTTTGAAAAATGTTCAAGATTAAGCTCTTTATGTTCTTTTACAAATTTATGGTATGCCTTAAATAATTCTGTCGGTTGAATTTTATTTTCATTGGCAAAATATAAGAATTTTCCAAATTCTTTTCCTGATAATGAAAGAAGCGTACTAAAGTTATCTAAAGCAATATTTGAAAATTTGAAATCGATATTATTTTCTTTAAAACAACTTGAAATCATTTCAAAAACTTCTTTTAAATAAATATTTGCGGCTCTCTTTTTTCTTTCAAACGGAGTAAGCGGTTTTGGAACAAAAGAGCTTATTACATGGAAAAATTTTATTTTAGGATATTTTTTTGCAAGTTTTATTGAAAAATCAATATATTGTTTAATGTCATCAATTGTTTCATCGGGTAATCCAACCATTGTGTATAACATAACTTTGTTTAGTTCTTTTTTATTATAAAAATCCAATGTTTTAAAAATGGTTTCATCCGTCAAATTTTTGCCGATTTTTTCTCGCATTGTTTCGCTTCCGCAT
>JAEEGL016364065.1_pt1 | contig 10054 bp, 8 predicted proteins | sample 9134231 | NCBI WGS metagenome assembly JAEEGL01 (sample SAMN16246548, study PRJNA631951) | gut metagenome | biome: gut microbiome; feature: rumen; material: fiber-attached | host: Bos | place: Iran: Karaj | collected 2018-10 | reverse complement strand
GCAATAGGCATCAACCACGTTGCGGCGCATAATGCTGAAGTTGCAAAGTTCCGGATCATATTTAACGCCAGCGGCCAAACCGTACATCTTGTAGAAAAGTTTGGCGATAAAGATTTTGCGTTTTTTATCCTTGCGCGAAACACGTTTGGCAAAAACTACGTCGTAGCCTTCTTCGAGCTTTTTGTAGAGATTTTCGATTTCTTCTGGGCGATCTTGCAAGTCGCAGTCCATCACGACAACATAATCGCCGGTGGCGTTGTCTAAGCCGGCTAGAATGGCCTTCATTTGACCAAAGTTGCGAGATAACTCAATGCCTTTGACGCGCTTATCGTCTTTGCAAATTTCGACAATTGATTCCCAAGAGTTTTGTGGGCAACCATCATTGACGAGGATGATCTCGTAAGAATCAGTAATTTTTTTAAGTGATTTATTGAGGCGTTCGCAGAGTTCAACCAGAGCGCCGCGACAGCCGTAAACCGGAATTACGACTGAGATTTTTTTAGTGGTTTTCATTAAATAGCTCCTTCTTTAGGGCTTCAAATTTTTGGCGAGTATCGATATCAAAGATGACGAAGCCGAGGCGGTTGCTACTGTCGGTAACTTCCGTGATGTCAGTATTGAATTCACTGCAATAAAATACTTCGTCCGGGTTTTCCTTCATAACTTTAGTAACCAAGTTAATGTCGTCGGAATTGAAAAGGAATTTGATGAGAGCAAGGTTTCTGGTGCCGAATTTCTGGAGGTCAGCTTCGATAGATACGCCAGTAGCGACATCAATTACGGCGCCAACGAAATCAAAACCAGTCGAAATGCGCACTAAGTCAGAACCGATGCAGTCGCCACCCATACGGGCGCCAATTTCGATGATGCCGATTTTGCCGTTTGGCTGAACTTTGAACTCGGAGTGGCTAGCGCCATTTTGGATGCCAAGAGCGTCAAGCGCTTTTTCGATGGTTTTTAGTACCATTGTGGCCTGCTCGTCAGTCAAATCGGATGGTTCGGCGTGGCCAGTTTCGATGAAATGTGGAGCGCCGGTAGTGTACTTCTTTGTAATCGCGAGGAAATGATGTTTGCCGTTTTGTGAAATAAATTCACAGCTATATTCATTGCCCTCAATGAATTCTTCGGCGATGGCGCTTTTCTCAAACGATTCGCTGCGCGTACTGTCGAGCGCAGATTTAATTTGAGATTTGTTTGTGATTTTGTAAATACCGCGCGAGCCAGAACGATCAGTCGGCTTAATAATGAACGGAAGTTTGAGCTCGTTCACTTTGGAATAATCTTTTTCGGAAGAGATTTTAACAAAATGTGGAACCTCGATGCCGGATTCTTGGAGTTTCTCGCGCATGAGGTATTTATTTGTGCACCAGTCGGTGATGGAAAGTGGGTTGGCCGGAAGTTTGAGCCCGTCAGCGACGTAGTTGACCGTAATCGAAGCTAAATCCGAGGCGATGGAGCAAACACCGCTGACGCCGATTTCTTTGCATTTTTGCAGGATGGCATCTTTTTCGGTGATGCTGATTGGGTAAAAATGATCCGCCGTGCGTTCGCCGATATCGCCGGCCGCCCAGGCAAAAACGTGCGTTTCGTAACCTTTGGCGCGGGCTTTAACGATGAGTTTATTCTGGAATTCGTTCGCACCGATAATAGCAATTTTCTTCGGCTGGTAGGCATTGCGGTATTCCCCGCTCTCAATGTTTTCGAGCCAATCTTGATGCGCGAGATACCAATCGATGGTTTCGCCAAGGCATTCCTCGAAGACGTGAGACTGTTTCCAGCCAAGTTCTTTCTCGGCCTTAGTGCAGTCAATAGCGTAGCGCAAATCATGGCCAGGACGATCTTCGACAAATGAAATCAGCGATTCTGGTTTGCCGAGATGCTTCAAGATGGCTTTTACGACGTCGATATTGTGGCGCTCGGAACGGCCGCCGAGGTTATATACTTCGCCAACTTTGCCGTGGCGGACCACTTCGTCGACACCGATGCAGTGATCTTTAACATAAATCCAGTCGCGAATGTTGAGGCCTTGGCCATAGACCGGCACCGGCTCGTCGTGAAGGGCTTTTTTGATAATGACCGGGATAAGCTTTTCTGGGAACTGGTATGGACCGTAGTTGTTCGAGCAGCGCGAAATAGTGACTGGCAGCTTGAAGGTGCGCGCATAGGCCATCACTTCTAGATCGGCGCTAGCCTTGGAAGCAGAATATGGACTCGAAGCGTGAAGCGGAGTGTCTTCAGTAAAGAATTTGTCCGGCGCATCGTATGATAAATCGCCGTAAACTTCGTCGGTCGAAACCTGATGGAAGCGTTTGACGTGAATTTTGCGCGAGGCGTTAAGCAGATTTAGTACGCCAAGGATGTTCGTCTCGGCAAAAATGTTTGGATTCTTGATGGAATTATCGACATGGCTTTCGGCGGCGAAGTTTACTACCACGTCGAACCGTTCGGCGTCGAATAGTGAGTCAATAAAATCTTTATCTCGAATATCACCTTTGATGAAACGATAGTTAGGATACTTTTCGAGATCAGCAATGGAGTTGTAGTTGCCAGCATAAGTTAAGCTGTCGAGGCAATAAAAGAAATCATCCGGATATTTTTCAACGACATAATGAAGATAGTTGCAGCCGATGAAACCGGCGCCACCCGTGACTAAATATTTCATTGCTTTTTCTCCGTGGCGATGCTGATAAGATATTTGCCGTAGTCGGTTTTCTGGAGTTCTTCGCCGATTTTCTTGAGTTTGTCGGCAGTAATGAAGCCACGACGATAAGCGACCTCTTCTGGGCAGCCAACATACTGATTCTGACGGGCCTGAATGGTTTGGATGAACATGCTAGCCTCAAGGAGATTCTTCGGGTTGCCGGTATCTAACCAGGCAATGCCGCGCGGAAGGATACTAACGTCGAGCTGATCTCTTTCGAGGTACATATTGTTGACGGTAGTGATTTCAAGCTCGCCGCGGGCGCTTGGTTTGACCTGCTTGGCGATTTCAACGACGTCATTGTTGTAGAAATATAGACCCGGAATAGCGTAGTCGGATTTTGGGTGCTGAGGTTTTTCTTCAAGCGAAATGGCATGATGATTTTTATCGAATTCGACGACGCCGTATTCGCGCGGGTCAGCAACGCGGTAACCGAAGATGACGGCACCTTTGAGCATACTCTTGGCTTCAGCGAGGATGCCGGTCATGCCGTTGCCGTAGAAGATATTGTCACCGAGCGCGAGACAGACGGAATCTTTACCAATGAACTTTTCGCCAATTAAGAAAGCGTCGGCGAGGCCACGAGCTTCTTCCTGAAGAGCGTATTCAATGCGAATACCGAAGCGACTACCATCTCCAAGCACATTTTGATACGCCTCGAGATCGCGTGGCATGCAGATAATCAGGATTTCTTTAATGTCGGCGAGTAAAAGCGTCGAAAGCGAATAATAAATCATCGGCTTGTCGTAAATCGGCAAAAGCTGCTTGGATGTAGATTTAGTAATTGGATACAGGCGGGTACCCTTACCGCCAGCTAAAATGATACCTTTCATTATTCGGTGACCTCCTCATATTCAAAATCGACGTTTTCTGGCAATTCATAGTAATCGACTACGGCCTCTTCGATCCAATCGATGCCAGCAAATCCAGTAAAACCATATTCTCCATATCTTGGCTGAACCAAGAACACGACGCAGACTTCTTCGCACTCCGGCGAGCTATTCTTGAACTCTAAAATGCGTTCGACGTTTTGATCGTAGATCTGTTTGTTGACGTAATATTTGTAAACCATCATGCCGTAATTCGCGAGCGCATAAAGGCCGAGCGTTATCATGAAGACCAGCAAGTCGACGCGATATTTGTCTTTGTCTTTCGGTTTCAAGATGCAGCAATACAGGACATAGAACAGCGCATACATGAGGGCAAAATAGAAGTTGACGCAGCCAAGAACGATAAGCGCGATTGGGAAGATGCGAGTTTTGGCTTCCACGCATTGATAAAGAAGTGCGGCGATTGCGCACAAGGCAAACATGACGCTATAAAATGCAGAGCGGAGCGGACTGTATGGTGACATCACCATGATAAACTCTGCCGCAAAGGATACGACAACAGCCATTGTGATGAATGGCTTTTTGTTATTCTTCCAGTCGAGAATCCAGGCGTTAATGATGGTGGCGCAGGTAGCCAAGGTAGCCAAGGCGTATGATGCGAGGCCGGCTAGGAGTTTAACATTAATCTCAACATTGTAGAGTTCGCGGAAACGATAGACACGCTCCATTAATTCGGAAACTTTCGGAATCGGGATGAAGGTCAAAACATAGCCAATCGTGAATAGTAGGCCAATACCGGAGCAAATGTAGGATAAGACTTTAATTTTGCGATTTTTCTCAACGCGGGCTTTATCAATCGCAAGTAGCGAGACGAGGCCGATCATCAAATAAACGAAAACCGACAACGCAGTAGCGTCATAATCATGTCCGTTAAATAGTAGCGTGAAGACGCTTGGCGCACGATAAAGGATTTTTTGCGGCAGCGAGAGTGCAGCATATTCTTCGAAAGTACCCATACGCGAACCATTGCCTGGCGCAAAGTAGAAAATGCAGAAACCGATGAGCGTCAGCGCAACAGAGGTCCAGCAAAGTGCGCTGACCTTCTCTTTCTTAAAGAATTGCTTATAGAGTGCAAAGACAATGGCGATAAGTACAGCGACGGCGCCACTCTGTGCACTGCTCCATCCGCCGAAGAAACAAAAGAGTGGGAGCAAAACGACGTCGTATTTCTTTTTGTCGCCCATGAACATGCGCGTGTAGAGGAAATAGAAAACGAGGAAGGCCTGGAAGGATGAGAATAGATAGGCCATGGCACCATCGAGCCAGTAAATGGTTTCGCCAGTTAGGAAAATTGAAAGTCCAAAGAAGAAGGTCCAGAGTACAGTGGCGAACATGGCGCGTTTTTTGTCGTCATCTTTGCAAACCATACGGCTAGTCATACTGACGAAGAGTGAGACTAAAGATACAACGAGTAATTTCCAGACAATAGGATGGAGCATTAAGAGTGTAATTACCATGCCCGGAGTATAGCCGCCACCCCAGTTGAAGTAATGATAAACGGAGTGCTCGATCATGCCAGGGATGCCCTTGCTACTGATGGCGCCTAATACATAATCGTCGGCATACATCGTAACATTGATCATCTGAATTGCGAGGGCGATAAAGCCCAGGGCCATCACGCTTAGAAACAGGCGATGCTCTTTTAGATACTTAAAGAAACGCGTCTTCACGCTAAAAATAACTCCATTTATACACTTTTATACCGAAAATTATACCATAATAAGGGTAGTTTTTTACTGCTATAATAAGATTATGAGTGAGGAAAATCGGAAGACATTAGCCGCTTACGACAAGACTGCGCAAAAGTATTTAGATAATTCGATTGCGCACGACGCCATGCGGCCAGAACATGCCCGCGAAAAGCGCGCAAAACTAAATGAAAAACTCCAAAAAGCTTTCTCTGCTCTGCCAAAGGGTGCGAAGATACTCGAAATTGGCGCCGCAGATGGTGAAAGTTCTAAATTTCTCGAAAGTATTGGCTACGACGTGACGGCCTCTGACGTGGCACCAGCATTTCTGAAAGCACTCAAAAAGCAAGGTCTAAAAACGACAAAATTCAATGTGCTAGAAGACGATTTTCCAGACCGTTTTGATGGCGTATTATGCTGGCGAGTGTTTGTACACTTCACGAAGGAAGATATTTTGTTGGCATTACAACGAGTTTACGAAGCACTTGAACCGGGTGGCTGCTTCCTTTTTAACGTGATCGACCGCGAAACACATGACATTGATGAGCAATGGGTAGATTTTAACGACGAGTACAAGATGGGCGCAGAAAGATTCTATGCATATTATCGCGAAGAGGCGATGCGAGAATTAATTGCACAAACGGATTTTAAAATCGCCGATTTCTGGAAAGAAAAAGGCGGGCATAACGATTGGCTAGTATTTTTATTGGAGAAATAGCATGGAAAAAGTAAATCCAGAAGTAAAAGAATATATCGAAACACAAATTCTGCCTCGCTATAACGAGCTGGGCGGACATACCGATGAGCATGTACGACAAGTGATTGAACGTAGCTTGCGTTTTGCGGAACAGGCACCGGAAGTTAATATCGATATGGTCTACATCATTGCGGCCTATCATGATTTGGGTCGTTTAGTTGATGATGAGACACACAATCTCGAATCGGCTAAAATGATGAGCAAAGACAAATTCTTGCTGTCGCATTTTACGCTCGAGCAACTAGAAACCATGATGCAGGCAGTAGAAGATCACCGCGCCTCACTTGGTCATGAACCACGCAGTATCTACGGAAAGTTAGTATCGTCTGCCGACCGCAACACGAATATGTCTGATATGTTAAGCCGTAGCTACGATTACGCGAAGCATTTACATCCAGAAATGACCGACGATCAGCTTCATGAAGAAGCGCGCATTCATCTCCGCGAAAAATATTCACCAGATGGCTATGCTGCCAAGACGATGTATTTTGACGATCCAGATTTCAAAGCGATTCTGACGCAAATTGAAGAAATCACACGGTCGCCGGAAGAATTTGCCAGAATTCAAAGAGAACATAACGAAAAACGATTCGGAAATACTGCAGAGAATTAAAATATAAATGAAAAAGTGGGCAATCGGCATTATTGTATTCGTGCTACTCGCAACGGCTTTTGTCGGAACGCGCATGATATTTATGCCGGTGAACATTTCTTTCGTGCATACGATTCGACTGCCGGATATTCCCGCGATAAATGACATTATTCCGAAAGATTTGAGCGAAAAAGTCGCTGTGGCGATTGATGGGCGTGTGGTTTATCAGAATTCAGACGAAGCCCAAGCAACGGCCTCAACGGCAAAAATGATCATGGCCGTAATGGTGATGGAGAAAAAGCCGTTCAAGCTCGGCGAGGTCGGTGAAACTATCACGATAGATCGACAATATTTAAATCGATATTTATACTACGCCACCCACAACGGTTCAAACACACGCGTACAACTCGGAGAAAAAATATCCGAATATGATGCGCTTGCTTCCGCCCTACTCGCTTCTAGTAATAACATGGCGGACACACTTGCGATGTGGGCGTTTGGCAGCTTCGAAGAATATAAGTTATTTGCCGAAACAAAACTAAAAGAATGGGGTCTCGATAATACAACGATTGGTATTGATGCGTGCGGTTATTCCGATACCACGACTAGCACGGCGGCGGACCTAGCGATAATTGCGCAGAAATTGATGGAAAACCCGGTACTGGCCGAAATCGTGGGACTCAAAACGCACGTCGTGCCGGTTGCGGGCGAACTAAAGAATACGAATAAGCTCCTAGGCAAATCCGGAATACTCGGTATTAAAACTGGCTGGATTGGCGAATCGTCTGGTTATTGTTTGGCGACGGCTTATAAAACTGGCGAACATTTAATTTCATTAATCGTACTAGGCGCGCTAACGCGAGATGAATCATTCGATCGGTCAAAAATGATTATCGATGCACTGCAGGATAAATTAAAAGAAATTGAAATCGCAAAGAAGGATCAGGAAGTGGGCTACTATCAGTCATGGTGGGGTGGCAAAACTACGGTTACGGCACGCGAAGATGCATCGGTATTTTCCTGGGCGGAAGCAAAGCCGACTCTAACGATTGCGATGAATGATTACGTAGAAGATCGTGAAGTGATCGGTGAATTGGTATTTAAATCCGAGAACATCGAAAAGGCAGTTCGCGTTTCGACGAGCGGTTTTAAGACCAGCCCAACATTTTGGGATAGGTTGAAATACGCCCTATTTATTAGTGGACAATAATAATTTTACTTAAGGTGTTTGGCCTCGGCTTTGATGCTGATTGGCTATTGTGAGATATTTATACTCGTGCTTTTAGAAATACCGCTTTGGCGGTATTTTTGGAGTTCGGGCTTGTGGTTGGCCCATGAGTGTTCGTATTGGAGACCAGCTCGCTGGGGCTTCAGTGAACGGCGATTCTAGGTAGCTAGAAGTGCCCGGAGAAAGAACGCATGAGCATCAGAGTTACGGCTTTAGGTGTAAGTGTGGAGTTGAAAATTCGGATACCGAAACTCAAAAAATTTACTCGTCTATAGACGAGTAAATTAACACCAAGGGGCGGCGATCCTAGATAGGTCGCCCCATAAGGATATTATACTATAATTAAGATATGAAGATTGCGAGTTTTAATGTCAGTGGTGGATTTTATGTAGGTAATGAAGATACGGAATATTTAGACCGTAAAGCCGCCGAACGAATTGATGAAAGATTATTGCAGCAAATCATCGATTTGATAAATGCGGAAGATCCCGATGTAGTTTGCTTCCAGGAAATAATCACATCACCAGAAGTGGGATATATTGATCGAATCGTGGCGGGCACGGAACTAAAAAACCGCGCAGAGTTCGAGCTAAGTCCGTGCAACATGGTGAAAGATACGAATTGTGGTCTCGCGATTTTGTCAAAATACCCACTCACTAATGTAAAGAAAGTCTTTTTGCCGAATCCGAAATTATCTAAAACGACAGCTTCGGGAAATACGTATTATTTATACGACAAAGGTATGCTACTAGCGGATGTGGAGATGGGCGAAAAATCGGTCCGCGTGTTTACGCACCACAACTTTCCTTTTGGCAGGTTTAATTCAAGCGCCGATAAACATCCGGAGGTGTTTGATTTTATTCGCCAGACGGTGGAGGCAGAAAAACCAGATTTCGTGACGGGCGATTTTAATACATTAGACTATCACGAGTTGTTAAGGCTGAACGGATATGAAAGTAGCTGCCATGAAGGTACGGCGGCGGACGGAAGACAGTATGATGATATCATGGTGCGAGTAGGAACGAAGTACGAAAACAAAGTGATTAAAACGTTGTCCGATCACGTAATGTTAGTGACGGAAATAATATAAAAGCATAGGTATCAGAGTTTTGACGTTGTTAACAGTGATGAAAAATGCCCCGCATCGTGCGGGGCGGGTCGAAATTGGCGATTACTTCTTGTGGCAATTTTTGATGGTGAACGTTCCGTCTTCGTAGAGCTGGATGTTGAAGTGATAGTAGCCTTTCGCGTCGTTATCGTCCGTTCCGAAAAGGTTCACTTCCGCAGTACCGTCGGTATGAATCTTGACGTCCTCGATGCTGTCAGGATACACACCATTGTAGAACCTGGTCTTCTCGCCCAGAATCATCGCGGTCAACTGCTGCTCAATAGTCTAGTGCTGAGACGTATCTCTGTAGTCCCAATGATTCTTTGCCATAAAAGAACACCTCACTTATAAAAATTTGCACTTATGTGCTGGCCATATTATACTATATTTTTCCGGATTTGCAATTATTCGGCCTTATGTGGGTAAGGTCTTAAAACAATGACGATGATAGACTGCACCCGATGATATAATTAAAGTAGTAAACGAGGAATAATTTATGCCAAGACCGCGCAACAAGCAGGACTTATTAAAAGCTGGCGAAGAATACTACGCCAAGCTAATTGAAATGGCGGATTCAATGAGCGAGAAAGAGATGAATACTGAATTTGATTTCTCCGGCGATCCGTCAAAGAAAGAGCGCCACTGGGGCCGCGATAAAAACCTGCGCGATATCTGGGTGCATCTATATGAATGGCACCGGATGCTACTAGAATTTGTTGATAATAATATGAATAAAGGTTTAAGTAAACCGTTCTTGCCAGAACCATATACTTGGAAAACTTACGGCGATATGAACGTGGAATACTGGAAGAAACATCAAAAGACTTCCCTGGCGGATGCACGCAAGATGTTTGAAAAATCGCATAAGGACGTGATGAAATTGGCGGAAAGCTTATCCGAAGAACAGTTATTCACGAAAGGAATGTATCCGTGGGTAGGCAGCTCGGTCTTGGGTTCGTATTTTGTGAGCTGTTTGTCGTCACATTACGATTGGGCGATGAAAAAGCTGAAAGCACATAAAAAGAATTGTGCGTAATAAAATCAAGAGATTTGCTGGATTTTAATATTTAGCATATCGCCTAGAGTTTTT
>JAEEGL016350923.1_pt1 | contig 10054 bp, 16 predicted proteins | sample 9134231 | NCBI WGS metagenome assembly JAEEGL01 (sample SAMN16246548, study PRJNA631951) | gut metagenome | biome: gut microbiome; feature: rumen; material: fiber-attached | host: Bos | place: Iran: Karaj | collected 2018-10 | reverse complement strand
TCCGCAGCAATGGCGTTCTGCATCCTGCTCTTCCCGTGTAAGACTTCGGCAGCGGGACCGACAACGGGCCTGTTAGCTCTGCCGACACCGCTCAGCCATGCCATTCACTGCATATGTGCCGCCGGTCTATTCGGATCCTTCGCCTACATGATCGGCTTCAGATTTACGAAGGCGGGTTCTGTCATTTTAACGGAAGCAAAAAAGAAAAAGAATCTCGTTTTTCGTATATGTGCCGGTATCATTGCTCTTGCAATGGTGAGCCAGTTCATCACTTCACTTGCAGGCGTCGGCTGGTTTACCATCATCAACGAGACCATCATGCTTTGGTCGTTCTCGTTTGCATGGGCTGTTAAGTCCAGCATGATCAAGAGGTGGGAAGATGACTACATTTAAGGCAAGAACAACAGCTCCGGAGCTTGATAACAGAAATTACTTCAGCAGGGAGAATCCTTACGTCAGAGACGGCTGGTCCATGCCAAACTGTACTCCCTACGGAATGGGGCGATTTCATGAGGCTCATGGAATATGGCTTCCTTGCCGGCATAATGCGGAGGATTGGGTTAAAGAAGCAGAAGCAGCCGGCTATATGATCTCTCAGACTCCCCAGCTCGGAAGCGTTGCTGTTTGGAAGTGTGGAGCTATAGGAAACGGCAAGGACGGAGCCGGACACGTTAGCTTTGTTGAAGAGATAAAGGCAAACGCAGACTTTAGGGGAAGCAATTCAGGGTGGTTCGAGAATCACTATCCCGACATCACGCAGAACCCGAAATACAAGAAGCTGTTCTTCTATATGCAGACATTCAAAGCTTCAAAAAACTACTCCTGGGTCGGATCGAACGGAAGAACCTACGAGATAGTAGGCTTCATCCTTCCCCCGAAGCAGGACTTTGAACCAAGGAGCATCCTCTGCGTCACAGGATCCCTTCATTTGAGGGCAGAAGCAGGGAAGAGCAACCCTTCCATTTGCATAATGCGGAAAAACGACAAGTTTCTCTATGACGGTAAATACAAATTGGTTGATGAGACGAAGTGGCTCCACGGGAACTATAAGGGCCTCGAAGGATGGGCTTCGAGCAAATACATGAGAAAAGGATTTTAAAAAGGCAGGCTTTAGCCCTGCCTTATTTTTTATGCCGCCGGAAAGATGCAAAGAAAGACGAAAGGCCTGCTCAACAGACGGATGTTCGGATATGGTCCCCCATGCTCCACATTGGTAAACGTATCCGAACCCACTTCAAGCCGTTCAGGATCGCTCATTCCTGCGTAGTTGTAGGCGATAACAACCTTGTCATTGTAAACATAGACGGAGTGGATGAATACGTCGAAAAGACGCTGCAGAAAGTCGGCGTCTTTTATATTTCCTTTTTTGAAGCTTTCAAGCCAAAACACAACATGATCCTTTGTGATATCGGGCTTCTTAATATCTTCCCGTGCTATGTCAGCTTTGTAGTTCTCGACCTGTTCCTCGAGCTCCAGGAGCCTTTCCTTTGTGCTCGAAGTAAAGATCCCGTTCTCGATGGCTTTGAGGATGTTATTGCGAGAACGTTCCGCTTCTTTTAAAGCCTTCTTCAGAGAGAGAAGCACGTTATTGACTGCATCTTTCTTCAGGAGCTCGATGACCTTATCAGCTATATAATTGATAACATCATCCTGAAGCACGTCCCTGATCGTACACAGGGCAACGTAGTCCTCGATCAGATCTCTCTTGTATGTCCGGGAAGAACAAGCTTCTTTTCCGTTGTTTTTCCTGTTCGAGCATTTATAATAACAATAACGCTTTCCGCTTTTCCCGTGCCCGGATTCGGCTATCATGAGAGAACCGCACTCCCCACAGTACATCTTTAGAGCCAGCGCATACTTATCAACTGCTTTAAACGTAGCGGAAGCCCTCGGCTTTTTAATAAGCTTTGCCCTGCACTGGTCCCATAGCTCCTGAGAGATGATCTGAGGCAGCGGAATAGGAACACCATTATAGAAGCACTTCCCGATATATTTTTCGTTTCTTAACATGACATATAGACCGTTCTTAGTGATATATGTTCCATCGTGGCCTTTTACGCCCATGTTCTTCAATTCTTCGATGATCTTAGTCGCCGGCATCCCTGCGGCAAACTTCTCAAAGATCCATTTGACCGCCCACGCCTCGTTTTCATTGATGACATATTTCTTTTCTGAATTGATGGCATAGCCAAAAGCAGCCTTCCCGGAAACGGCAAGACCTTTCAATGCAGATTCATGGAGTCCACGAGTGACCTTTTGACGCAGATCGGCAACGTAGTACTCCGCAAGTCCTTCCATGAGAGATTCAAGGATGATGCCTTCAGGACCGTCGGGGATGACTTCCTTTGCATAGAGAAGCTTTATCCCATTCTGCTTTAATTTGATCTTATTCAGGGCTATTTCTTCACGATCTCGACCGAAGCGGTCTACTTTCCACACGATGATAGCATCAAACTTGTGCCGTTCTGAATCGGCGATCATCCGATTGAACTCGGTTCTCCGTTCAAAGTCGGATCCTGAGATGTGCCTGTCTGCGTATATGTTAATTACATTTATTCCTTTTTCTCGGGCATATGCTTCGCAGTCTCGAACCTGTCCCTCGATTGATTGTTCAGTTTGTCTCGGACCCGGCGAGTAGCGGGCATATATAACAGCGTTCATCAATAATACTCCTATCGACTTACATAGACATCCATTTTGGGATATTTCACATCACTCTTATTGGTTAAAATGGCTTCGATAATTGCATCAGGATAGTTTGTCTTAAGTTCTGCACTTAATGGAGCAGGAAAAGCGCCTATATCTAAACCATTGGGAGCGCAAACCAAGAAATAGGGCTTTCCTTCATAATATGCTGTTTCTACCGAGAGAACTGTCCCGACAGGAAGAGTTGCAACAATGCCGAAGCGCTTGAAGGAAGGATCCTTTTTACAATCTGCAAAGGCTCCTGCGATCTCACAGCCTTTTATGGTGAGAGAATCGGGGAGTTTAACAGGTTCCGGATGGCGCTTATTTCTTACGTATTTATAGACGGCCTGAATTATGTCAATAGCCCAACCGATGCCTACAAGTCCTAAAGTAAACATATAAAGAAAACCAAGGGCAGGCTGCCTCTTATAGAAGCGATAACCGCCAAAAAGTCCAAGAAATACAGCAATCAAAATTCCTTTCATGTATTATTTCTCCTTTTCTACATTTGTTTTCTCTCGACAAGGACACGTCAAAACAATTTTGAGTAGATCATCGATACTCGAATCTCTTTTCTGAACAGTGTCCAGTAGGAAATCCATCCGCTTATCTTTCAAAGATATCTGATTCTTTAAAAAATCGATGCTTCTCGACCATTGCTCGCGTTCAGCGTCCATTCTTTCGTGATATTTTATCTTTTCAGATTTAAGATCAGATTGAAGCTGTTCGATTTGGTGTTCAAGATCTTCAATGCGTTGCATCTTATATTTCAGCAATGACTTCATAACCTTTATATCCATGTCATCATCATCGCCGATGTTTTCAATGTCCAGGAGAGCCTTTTCTATCGGTCGGATGGTTTCCTCGTACCGGAAGGATAAATCTTCCGAACCGTCGGCGAACACTCTTGAAATGGTTGATTTTGAAAGAAAATCGCCGTTTCTCTCCATCAAGTCGAGAATGTCACTATAAGACAAGCCCTTCTCAGTTCTGACTTCTTTTAGTTTCAATATGATGTCTTTTGCGTTCGTCATTTGGAACTCCTGTTCGTTATGTGGCACTTTTTAACGGTGATCCTCCGTGTTAATATGGTCACGGAGGACAAAACTATGAGTGAATTTGAATTTATTTCTTTGTATTTAGCTGCGTCTGTTAAGATTCGGAATCAGGTTGCTGCATATTTAGAATGTAATCAATACTCTTCCGAGCCTGCTCAGGAGCCTGAAGATATTTCTGATATAACATCAAGGCCTGTTCGTGAGCGTCATTTGATTCCCAGCCCATAAGATAGGCAGGAGTACAATGCAAAGCTTTGCTGAGCTTGCAAATCATCTCGTGACTAATATTCTTTATAGCGCCGCTCTCATATCTTTGAACAGTAGCATCCCTAACCCCGACAGCTTCAGCTAATTCTAAAAGGGTCATATTTAAGCTTAGGCGCCGTTCCTTAATTCTTTCGTTAATGGTCGACATTGTTACGCCTCCTTTCAATGGCAGAATATATCAGATTCTTGCGCGGTATGCAATAAAAAATGAGCAAAAAGATAAAAAAATTACGCAACAAGTATTGACATTATAAAAAAGCTATGATATTTTACTTACGTAAGGCGTAATACGAATTAAGAAATTTTAGAAAGGAGATATAAAAATGAACGGTGCACTTTCAACAAATACAAACGAACTGAAGAAACTTATGATTGACTGTGATATCAAGACAGTAAAGGAACTTTCCGAACGAACAGGCGTAAATAGAAACACTCTTGCACAAGTCATTAACGGAAAAATTCAACCTTCTTCAGAGGTTATGGTGCAGCTGGTTTGGGCATTAGATATTGAACCAAAGAGAGCGGGTGAAATTTTTTTTAATCGTGAATTACGTAGCACGTAATAAATAGGTTAGAAATCTAAAAAATGCACTGAATCAAGGGAGGATAAATGGAAAACACAAGAAAGCTCTACGGCTTTAAATGCCGGCAGGGAGAGAACCAGCATCTGCTTGCAAATTATGACTCATTCAGCGTGGCGCTGGAGCTGGTCGGAAGAGAAGCTGGCAGACAGATGTGGATGTATGAGACTGAAGAAGACGCAAAGAAAGCTTGCGACTTTGCAAGTGCGCTCTTTCTGAAGCCGACAGACGTTCAGGAATATGATGCGGTGGCTTCGCTCAAATAATGGAAAGGAGGGAAACGGAATGAATGGCTCATGTAGATATTGTGGGCAGACAAGGCTGATCTCGGAGCAGGACGTCAAGGAGTTCTTCGGAGAAGATGTCGTGATCGATGATGACATGATGGACTTCCTTGCAACAAAGAAATGCAAATGTCCACAGGCCGAAGACGAGAGACGGAAGGAACAGAAGCTTGAGGCAGCGGGTGCCTGGATAGAGAACTACTTCCAAAACCGCCCCGATGCTGCGGATGCAGTGAAGGCCTTTGCAACGATCATTTGCAACAGGACTTTCTCCAAGATCTCGATCAAGGACGGAAAGAAGACCTACACCGTTGATCTTGACAAGGACGATTGCATCAGGATCAAGGCTAAGTACATAGACACAAACGAAGAGACGTTTTAACGCTGAGAGGTAAAGAATGGGATACAGGATTGTAAACAAAGGAAATGCATGGAAGGCGGCTCCCGGAACAAAGCTCTATTCCGTAACAACCGGAAGGATCAATCCGAAGAACAGTGCTTCCCTTAGAGCTTCGAGATTCTGTCATAAGCTTTGGGGGCTGAAGACTTCCGCAGGGAACGAAAAAGGAACGCTTTGGTTCTTCGATAGTCTGAAGGCAGCGGAATATGCCAAGGGCAGGATGAAGGAAGTGAAGATCGCCTATGGAGAGAAGATCGGACTCTTTGAAGTATCCGAGTCCGGAACCATCGACTTCGTGAAAGAGGTCGACTTATCCACAGAAGCATAGAAATCTTTAAAAAGCTAAAGTTGCACCGGTGCAACAGAAAAGGAAGGAACATGGAGAAGCTTCAGATCAGACAAGAGAAAATACCAAGCTATGAGATGCTGGCAATGGTTCAGACGGTAGCTGCAAGCGTTCAGAACTTCTTCCGTGATCCTCAGAACCAAGCCGACTTTGAACAGTGGCTCAAAAACAAGAAGAAAGAGAGGGAACCGGAATGTTAACGTTCATAGCCATCGGGATGGTGATGATCGTCATTGGATTGATGATCGTGACCTTCCATCAGGACAGGGAAGAAATAGAAGCGGAGCTGGATGCTGAAAAGAGAGCAGCAGAGAAGAAGGAAGAAAAGCCTTACAGAACAGATCTCTGCTCCAGGATCCCCGCTGACGGAACCGTCGAGTGGGCAAGATACGTTCTCGACAACTACAACACGGAATTTTTCAAGCCCGTGGATATCGCAAGAGCGACCAAGATTTTGGACAAGCTCAATGAATAAGACTGCAAGGACATGTATGGAACTCCTTAGAGAAGGGCTGACTCCGTGGGACATTGTATGGACTTTGTTGGTGTCCTGTCCCACGGGAGCCTGCTCCGGAATATGAAAGGACAGCAATGAAAAGCTTTGAAGAAGAAACAAGAGAGATTAAGCAGATGAAAGCCGAGGACTTCGCCAAGTATATCGACGAGAGAAGACACGACATCCACTCATTCCCCGGACTGGTGCCTCCGAACGGAGCCGTGTTCTTGGGCTTCATTAAGAGAGAAGAAGACATCTACGCTTACTACATGGATGAGGGCGGCGAGATGTACTACGAGAATGATGCGGGCCACTCCTTCAAAAAGAAGATGGCAAAGGCAACGCTGGCGCTGGAGCTTGAAAGAAAGTCAAAAGAAAAACGGCTCCAGAGGGGTTCGGAGCCGCAGGGATGACCCGTTGGGTCAAATATTGGGGTAACTTCATTATATATTAAGAAATCGAAAATTTCAATAGAAATGTCATAAAAATCAAATTCTCAAAAAGCCGTCGTGGAACGGCTTTGGGAACATTCTTACATAATTAAAGTTAGAAACAAGCCCCCAATTTTTTACAAAGATTCTTTGTACAGATTTTCAAAATACAAAATTCTTGTTAGTCCCTTCCGAGGATCCTTGGAAGGGAGAGGAGACATCATGGCATACGTAAGAGACATTTGGAGATTCAAGGACTCAATCGAGTATGAGTTCAAGTTCCTGGGAAGGTATGGAGCAAAGGGAGAGAAGAGAGCGGAGAGGGCGAAGCCTACACCGGAGCAGATGGCGAGACAGAACCAGCTGCAAAGGGAGAAGAAGGTCAGGAGACTGATCAAGGCGAACTTCACCGAGAAGGACTACTGGTTGACCCTGAAGTACCCGAAGGGAGAGAGACCCGACATCGAGACAGTAAAGAAGGACATGGCGAGGTTCCTTGGAAGACTCCGAAGGATGTACAAGAAGGTCGGAGAAGAGGTCAAGTTCATCTACAGGCTGGAGATCGGATCGAGAGGCGGAGCACACGTCCACATCATCCTGAACAGAGCCCAAGGCTTGGCGACCGACCTTGCAGCACAGGAAGCATGGACCTACGGTCGAGTGAACTATCAACACTTACATGAGACTGGGGGATATGCCGACCTTGCGGCGTACCTGGTAAAGCCCCCCTCTGTCGAAGCTCAACGTCACATCGACCAGCTTCCGCCGGAAGAGAGGAAAGAGGTCATCAAGTACTCGCCTTCCCGGAATCTTATCAGGCCGGAACCTGAACGGAAGGAGTACACGCATTCGACCATGAGGCGGCTGATAGACGAAGGACCGACACCAAGCGAAGGGTACTACATCGACTATGACTCCGTTAAACAGGGAGTCAACTTCTACACAGGCATGAGCTACTTGCACTATACGGAGTGTAGGATCGAGCCTCCGAAGAGAGGACGACCGGAAGGACCGAGGAAAGAGCGGAATCCTTTTGAAAATTGCTAAGTTGCACCGGTGCAACGGAAAAGAAGAACCGGGGAAAGGAAAGGAAATGTTTGAGAAGTTTGGAGAGATGAACACGATTGAAGAAATCAACATGGCAGCGGCAGGACTCAAAGCCGAGGGAGACAGAGAAAGCCTCATGGCACTTGCAAGAGAGAACGGCATCGAGGACGATGACACGGAAGACTATCTTGAGGATTATGTCAACGAACTGATACCGACTCCCTGCTTCGGAGCAGTGGCGAAGGTACAGCTTGAAGTAAAAGAAAACGAGCAGCTCTATGAGGAGCAGGAGCTAATCCACGACTGGATAGGATACATCAAGCTTGAAGCTTCCGAGAGCGAAGAATTTGCCCGTGCGGTAAGAAAGAAGGGAAAGAGACTCAAGGAATGCATAGCGAGCATCCTGAAGTGGAGCTTCGGCCATATGGTGACGGTTGACGGTGAGCTTGTCAAGGCAGCGGGTATCAATGCGGGAGGAGTCTCTCTCGGAGTTCCCGGAATGAGGACGGCAAGGGAACTGATCAGAGACTACTATCTCAGATAGGGGGCTGTAGTATGTACGACTTAAACAAGATCAAGCCCCTCCCCGAAGACTTTAAGAACTGGATCGAGTCCCAACTTCCGCCGGAGCCGATCTTCTTCAGGAACCACAAAGGCTATTCGGACCTTCTTTGCGGACACTGCGGAGAAAAGTCAACAATCTATCTTGAGGACGGGATGGAAGACATCTTTGACATTCCCTGGGAGAAGCCTCAAAGAAACAAGTCGGCGGTGTGCCCACTCTGCTATTATGAAGGCTACTATGAGATCGGACAGGTCACTGCGGAACACAGGAACTATGAATACTTTGTCCTTGTCCAGCAGGACACGGACGGAAATCTCGTTTCAAGGTGCTTCGAAGTGTTACAGGCTTGGAAGAAGGGCGTTGAAGCAAATCATGAAGTAATAGAGACAGAGAGATACGTTCAGAGCCCCGGAAAGCTCATAAAGCTCACACATGTGCGGAATTGGTTCTCAGGGGAAACATATTGGAACGAGCTGAAAAACGGACACATGTCCTTCGATCAAAGGGCGACTCTGTACGAGGAAGGCCCGGGCTACGACTTCAAAGAAGAGATCAAGACGAGCAACCTTCCCTACTACGATCCAAACCTGTTCTTTGACATCTTCAACGAATGGGGCCACGAGTCGGAATATGCCTACCAAGTTCTTAAGAGCCTTGCAATCTATGCGAATGCCCCCTGGAGCGAGTCATTTGCAAAGATGGGCTGGACGAACATTATCAAGAACGTCATGTGGAAGGACGGAAGCACAGCTCTGATCAACAAGAGAGGAAAGACCCTCAAGAGCCAGCTCCGACTTAAGAAGGGCGAGAACGTTCGCACCTTCAAAGACTACATGAAGACCAAGCCTGACAAATGGTATCGGGTACTTGAGATCCTTCAGCTCTCCGAGAGGAGAAAGAGAAGCTTCTCACAGGAAGAATTTGACTTCCTCATGAGCCTCAATCAGATCAAGGACGCCGATGAACCGCTCAAATATATGACGCTGACTCAGCTGGTGAACAGGCTGAAAGAGTACAAGAAGGAGACGGAAAAAGCTGAAAAGAGAGTCTATGCGGAAACGACTATCTTGACAGAGTACAGAGACTATCTGAAGCTTCGGCGGGAACTTGGCTATGACATGACGAACGAGGTCTACATCCACCCAAAGGATCTCCACAAGAAGCATCAGGATCTGATCAAAGAGCAGCAGATGCGCAGGGACTCAGAGAGAGCAGCACAGATGGAAAAGCAGTTTGAAGGAATGATAAAAGCCTACGAGATGCTTTGCAAGAAATATTGCTACGAGGCAGCGGGATTCATCATCCGCCCTGCAAAGTGCCCGACAGAGCTCGTCAGAGAAAGCCAGGCACTCCACCACTGCGTCGGATCCTCTGACACATACATGAGGAAACATGCGACCGGAACGAGCTACATCCTGTTTCTGAGAAAGAAAGAGACTCCGGACGTTCCGTTCACAACAATCGAGATCTCAGGCAAGAAAGAAAAAGAGCCGAGGATCCTGCAATGGTATGAAGCATACGACAAGAAACCCGACGAACAGATACTTCAACCGATCATTGACAAGTATGTTGAACATTTGAAAAAGGGCATGAAGAAGCCCGGAAAGAGAGCGAAAGCATCATGAACAGAGTGGATGAAAACGAAGAAAGCATAAATAAAACGAGCGATAATTTGGAAAAAATAAGCGCTTATGACAATTTTGAAGTGGCATTAATACATCTCACAGGAGCTTTGGTGGGCTTGCTGGCAGATGTATCCAGGAGCCTCGCAGTGATAGCGGATGCATTAACAGAAAGGAACAAAGATCATGAATGAATTGATAAAGGCAGCGGGAAGTAACGGAGCGACCTTCGCAAACTTCCGCGTATACAAAGAGACGTTTGACAGCGT
>JAEEGL016292061.1_pt1 | contig 10054 bp, 11 predicted proteins | sample 9134231 | NCBI WGS metagenome assembly JAEEGL01 (sample SAMN16246548, study PRJNA631951) | gut metagenome | biome: gut microbiome; feature: rumen; material: fiber-attached | host: Bos | place: Iran: Karaj | collected 2018-10 | reverse complement strand
TAAGGAACTGAAACAGCTCCTTTTCTGCCCGTATGGAAAAATCCAGCTGATACTGGAAAACGAAAATGGCAGGGAAGAAATAGAACTTTCCGACCCGAGCGTTGGAGTATTCATTGACCGTTGCACATGGCGTGAAATGCTTTGGATGGAGAAAAACTCCGTTCTTTGCGTAGCCGCCTCCGATTTTTATACGGAAGATGACTATATTAGGAATTACGAAGATTTTCGCAAGTATATGAGCCAAAGATAATGAGGCGAGTATGAAACTGGTTTTGGACATTTTTGTGTATGGACGAATGTATAGGGAATAAGAAGATGGAAAAAAAGATAAAGGTGTGCTTCATTCTTGGTGGATTGTGTGGAGGTGGAATTGGTAGGGTCTCTTCAATCATTATGAATGAACTCGCCAATATTTCTGATTTTGAGATGCATGCCCTTTTATATGAAATTCCCGCTAAACCAGAAATCTATGAATTAAATCCAAAAATAACAAAGGATTATATTTTAGAGAATCACGCCAATATGGCAAATGCAATTTTGAAAGAGCATGCTATTTCAAAGGTCGCAAATTATTTAAAAAAAAATAAAATTGATATCACCATTGCGTGTGGAGACTTGTTTTATATAGTCACTATGGTTGCCGCAAAAATTGCAAAAACGAAAGTTTTGTGCTGGGATCATACGAGCATGTATGCCGTGACCGACCAAAGATTCCAACGTTTTATTAGAAAGTTTGGGTTTTGGTTTTCTGATTTCTATTTGGTATTAACAAGGGAATCTTTTGATTATTATAAAAAAAAGAGAAAACAGAAAGCCTTGTACCAAATTTATAATCCCATTGAAAATAAAGCAATAAAAAGTCCCCAATACAATATAGAGTCAAAAAAAATAATAAGTGTTGGTAGAATTACTTATCAAAAAAATTTTCCGCGATTGCTAGAAATCGCCCATGCTGTATTCCAGAAACATCCCGATTGGACATGGGATATATATGGTTCTGGTGATTTAGATAAGCTGAAGCAAAGGGTTCATGAATTATCGCTAGAAAATAATGTTTTCTTTAAAGGACAAGTGAACAATCTTTATGAGCGATACCAGGATTATTCTATTATGGTTATGACGTCTCGATATGAGGGGTTCCCTATGACCCTTCTTGAAGGCGCTGCAAATAGATTGCCTTTGATATCGTTTGATATACATACTGGACCGAATGAAATAATCCAAAACGGAATTAATGGTTTTTTGTGTGCTAGTTCTAGCGATAAGGAAATTGTAGACCGCATCTGTGAATTGATCGAGAATCCGTTACTTAGAAGAAATATGTCGCGAGAAAGTTTTGAAACAACAAAACAATTCAACATTGATACTATCGTGGCTCAGTGGGATAAGTTGTTAAAAATGATCAATGATGAGGACGTTTAAGAATGTATAAAGTTGAAAATCGTCAATACATGAGCCAAAGACATGAATACCCCTATTAATCATATATTGTTTTTTTGTAGTCAGTATCCTACGGAAAATGATCCTGTTTTCACTTTCGTTGAGCAACTTGTTTGTGCTCTTGCGGCCGCTGGTGTTAAAGTCTCTGTTGTTGCTAAGCAGAGTTTGACTAAACATTTTCTTCGGAAATCTCCGCTCCATCCTGTTTATAGAAAAATCGAGAAAGAAGGTTCCGCCCCGATAGAAGTTTTCCAACCATATTGCATTACCTTCAGTTCCCGTTTTTCAATGTTAAATCGTTTTTTTTCACACTTGGCAATTAATTGGACCTTGCGCAAAATTAAAGAAAAACCGCAAGTTTGCTATGGTCATTTTGGGGCTCATGGTTATGCCTTGTATGATTATGCGAAAAAGAATCGAATTCCGCTATTTGTTGCTTCTGGGGAATCCGAGATAAAATGTCAAATTCCCCCGAAAAGAATAAACGAATTTTCAGATTATTGTAAAGGTGTTATTTGTGTTTCCACAAAAAATAAGTTAGAAAGTATCCGACTTGCTTTAACGACTAGTGAAAAATGTTGTGTTCTTCCCAATGCGATAGATTCCAGTGCATTTAAGAAAAAAGACAAGATGATTTTGCGAAAACAATATGGTTATTCGGAGAATGCCTTTATTGTTGTTTTTGTTGTTTTTTTTATCAATAGAAAAGGCCCGCAGCGTGTAGCGGCAGCCATCGATAAAATAGGGAATCCTGATATTAAATCGTTCTTTATTGGAAAATCGTTGGATTCAGAGTGTGTCGATCCTTCTTGTGATGGAATCTTATACAAGGGAATCGTGTCACATGATAAAATGGCTGATTTTTTGAATATGGCAGACGTGTTTGTGTTACCCACCCTTGCGGAAGGGTGCTGCAACGCGATTGTTGAGGCCTTGGCTTGCGGATTGCCAATTATTAGTTCTAGTCTATCGTTTAATGACGATATTTTAGATGATGAATGTTCAATTCGAATCAATCCCGAATCCGTTGACGAAATTGCTGAGGCAATCAAGACTTTACATGACAAGCCGGAATTACGCAATAAGATGGGAACGGCCGCATTGCAGAAAGCCTCGTCCATGACGATTGAAAATAGGGCCAAGGCGATTTTGGATTTTATGAGAGACATATAGTAAACAGGAAAAATGGACAACTTGTATATCGAAGGATATCGATTCTAATGATTTATTTTTTCCGAAATTTTTATTATCTGGTTTGGGCTTTATACCCAATATTTAATTCATTCTACGCTTCGACGGGTGGTATTTTTTTGGTACTGTTGTTCTTCAGTATTACAAGCCTGTTTTGTGGTTTATATGTCCTGTCTTATTATAAGTCGTCTTATTTTTTTATGGCGACCTATTTTCTTGTTTTCTTTTTGTCGCTTTATGGTTTTTATTCACTTTTTTTGGATGACCCGATTTATTGGAAAGCCTTTGATAAGTTTATCCCGACCAACAGGTATGTGGTATGGTTATATACATCGATGCTAGGCCTTTTTCCGACGTATTTGTTTGTAAAGAAAGGCTATATTGATGAAAACTTTATAAAAAAAATCTTTTTCCTTTTCTTGTTTTCTAGTGTTTTTGTTTTCTTCAGGGAATATAAAACTCGTAATATTGTGGTGCAAATGATGAATAAGGACGGTTTTACCAGTGCTACATCGTATGTTTTGCTGAGTTTAATGCCCTTTATATTGCTTTTTAAACAAAAGATAAAAATTCAATATTTGCTACTAGCACTTTTGGTCGTTTTATTGCTACTTGGTTTTAAGCGAGGTGCTATTTTTCTAGGTTCAGCTTGTATTATTTTCTTTCTGTTTTTTGGAGCGTCTTTTCAAAATAGAAAACAGCGAAATATTGCGCTAGTATGTTCAGTTGTTTTTTTATTTGGGATGTTTTTACTTGTTTCATATTTGTTAGATTCAAGTGACTATTTTAATCGGCGCATTGCAAGTACTTTGGAAGGAGATTCTAGTGGTAGGGATGTTTACGCCAGTGTGTTGATGAATTATTTTGTGTATGAAACAACCCCCTTGGAATTTTTTTTGGGCAGTGGAGCTATGAGTACGTTGTCGATAAATGTGTCTTTCGCTCATAATGACTGGATTGCGATACTTATAGAACAGGGACTGGTTGGTGTATTTTTGTTTGCCTTGTACTGGTGCTCTTATATATACGTTTGGCTTAAATTAAAAGATAATAAACAACTATTTACTGCAATAGGGATGCTCTTTTTAATCGGTTTCGGAAAAACATTTTTTTCGGTGTATTACCTTCCATTTGCCTTTGATGGTTTTATTTCTTCAGGATATTATGCTGTTGCTTTAGGTTATTTTTTGGCTTTGTCCGAAACGGACTTTCAAAAATATGTGTTGAATAATATATCAAATAAAAACAGATTCTATATATAAAGGAAATATTACATGAGAAAGTTAACTACCGCAATTAGATTGATTAAGAAAGAAAGGGGAAATTTTCTTGCTGCTTTACTTAAAAATTTAAATTTCTTATTTCCTGATAAGTTGTATTTACAACTTATGTTCCGTTATAGAATGGGATATAAACTGGATTTGAAAAATCCAAAGACTTTTAATGAAAAGTTACAGTGGCTCAAACTCCATAATCGAAATCCTCTTTATACGACTCTAGTTGACAAGTATGCTGTAAAGAATTGGATGGCTGAAAAATTAGGCGAAGAACATGTTGTCCCTACGCTTGGCGTTTGGGATAATGCAAATGATATTGACTTTGATAAACTTCCTAATCAGTTTGTTTTAAAAACAACGCATGGTAGTGGTGGAGATATTGTTTTGTGTAAGGATAAGTCAGAGTTTGATATAGGAGAAGCTGTCAGACATTTAAATAGAAGTATGAAAAAGAATGTTTACAAAGTCTTGAGAGAATGGCCGTACAAAAATGTTCCGCCACGGATTATTGCCGAACCGTTTTTAGATGATAATGGCCATGTTCCTGTGGATTATAAGGTGTATTGTTTTAACGGGGCACCTTATAAGGTCATGCTTTGCCTTGATCGCGATAAAGATGAACCAACAAAGTTTTATTCATTTGATTTTGATTGGAATTTTGCTAAGGCATAATTTAAGAGGTAAAAAGGCGCCCGATGGCTTTACTTTGCCAAAACCTAAATCTTTGGATTTGATGTACGAAACGGCTAAGAAATTTTCTCTGGAAATCCCTTTTGTTCGAGTGGATTTCTACGATTTGAACGGACACATGTACTTTGGAGAAATGACTTTTTATCCAGGTTCTGGTTTTGATTCCGCAATCTTACCAGAAATCGATCAATTGTATGGATCTATGATTGATTTAAGCATAGAAGAACTAAAACAAAAAAATAAATAGGAAACTCAATATGAAAATAGCAATTTTGGGAGCGGGAAATGCTGGTTGTGCAGTTGCCGCTGATTTGCCAATACAGAAGTGTGGGCCTGTTTTAAGGGCCGCTGTTTTAATAGTGAATGGTTTTAAAATCCATTGGCGTTGACTTGTTGACATGGATTGAAGGATTAAAAAATGTCTAAACCTAAAATTTTAATGGTCTCTTGCGAAGGGCTTGATCGAGGCGGAACTCAGGCTGTTATGATGAATTTTATACGCAATCTGAGTGACTTGTATTGCTTTGATATTTTGCTGTTTACAAATGGTGTTCGCTATTACGATAAAGAATTCTTGTCCTATGGTGGAAAAATCATCCGGATTCCCCATTATAACGGAAAAAGTCAATGGAGAAAAAAGATTGACTATTATATAAGAGGAATCCCGCTCTTTTTTAAAATAAAAAGAGCCTTAAAAAAAAATGGGCCATATCACGCCATTCATTGTAATAATGAATATGAATCTGCACTATGTCTTTTGGCTGCAAAAATAGTTGGGATTCCTGTTCGTATATCTCATTCGCACTCAATCTGTCGTAGTTCTAATGTTGCTGCTAAAATACTGAATGGTTTTTATGGGAAATTGCTAAATAAATATTCAACCCAGAGAATCGGCTGTTCTCGGGATGCTTGTAAAGCCCTTTTTGGTGAATCGGTGAACAGCGTTGTCTTTAATAATCCGTACGATGATTCTAAATTTGACCCAGAAAAATATGAGAATCAAATTAATACAACTTTTACTTTAATCCAGGTCGCTCGATACAACCACAATAAAAACCAGTTGTTTTCGTTTGAAATCTTGAAAATTCTAAAAGAAAAAAAGAAAGATGTTCTTTTGAAACTTGTGGGCTTTGGAAAAGAACGATATATTAATTTATTGATGGAAAAGGCTAAGACGTTGGACATCTTGAACAACATAGTTCTTCTTGATGGGAATTCGACTGATATTCCAAAAGAACTTTCTAAATCAGATGTTTTTTTGTTCCCGTCCCAAAAAGAAGGTTTCGGTATAGCATTAATAGAAGCGCAGGCTATGGGTTTGACTTGTTTCGTTTCAGATAGTGTTCCCAGGACAACAGATGCTGGCGGGTGTATTTATTTACCCTTGAAAGACGGGCCTGAAAAATGGGCGTCAAAAATTTTAGATACCCCTTGTCAAAAAAGAAAATATGATTGTTCCCAGTTTAGCTCGTCTGAAGTCGCAAAACGAATGGCCTTACTATATGGTGGTATATAATGAAAGTCGGGATAATAACGCAGTATTACAAAAGTTCCAATTATGGCGGACTATTGCAAGCCTACGCCTTATTGATGTTCTTAAAGAAAAAGGGTTATGATTGCGAGCAAATTTGTTATAATTTTTATTCATCGAAAAAAAATAAGTCTCCTTCACTGAGTAAAAGTCTATCCCAAAGAGGGATAATAAAGTCTTTTTTGGTTGCTGCTAAACGTTTTCTTATTGATAAAATTTGCGCCGCTTTATCTCGTGCAAAGAGAAAAATTAGCATTCGAATAGAGTCATGTAGAGATTTTAGAGAGAATGTAATATGTCATTCCGATAGAGTTTATGATGACAATTCTATATCAGAGTGTCAATCCTACGATGCATTAATTACGGGGAGCGACCAGGTATGGCTCTGCAATGTAAAAAATCTTCATCCCGGTTTTTGGCTTTCGTTTGCAAATAAAAAAGTCAAAAAAATTTCATATGCGGCAAGCGTTTCCATGAATGAAATTCCTGTGGAATTCCATGATTTTATTCGACATGCTTTGGATTCGTTTAATGCGATTTCTGTGCGAGAAAGTAGCGATGTGAAGCTTATCGGTGACATTATTGGGAAAGAAAAAGAAATTATTCAAGTTTTAGACCCCACTCTTTTACTTGAGCGTATAGACTGGTTCAATCTTTGTGCCCCAAATCCCTATCGAGGTAGAAAATACGTTTTTGCCTATCTTTTGGGCGCAAAAAAAGAGGATCGAGCTTTTATAAGGAAATTTGCAAAAAAAGAGGGGTTGGAAATAGTATTTATTCCATATATGCAGAATAAATATAGATCTTGTGACTTGTTATTTGGCGATATTCGATTGTATGATGTTTCTCCACAACTGTTCTTGTCTTTGATACGTGATGCGTCTTGTGTGATAACGGATTCTTTTCATGGTACAGTTTTTTCGAATATTTTCCATGTGAATTTCTTGGTTTTGAAAAGGAATTCAGATGCGTCAAAAAAATCGATGAACTCTAGACTGTATTCCTTGTTGAATATGCTAAAAATGGAAGACAGATTGGTTTCTAACGACTTTGACGAAAAAATGTTGAAGAACATGTCCATGATTGATTTCGATACAGTCGATGCAATTATTGAACAAGAAAAAAAGAAATCGGAAACTTTCTTGGATAACGCTTTGAGGTGCTAAATGCCTGCATCACAAATTAGAATGGGCGCTTTGCTGTCCTATGTAGTCTTGGTTCTCCATAATTTGGTGGGACTTCTTTATACTCCCTTCATGCTGCGCATGATGGGGAAGTCTGAATATGGATTATATTCTATTGCAGCATCAATTGTTGCGTATTTGACCGTACTTGATTTAGGTTTTGGAAACGCTATTGTTCGATATACTGCAAAATATAGGGCTGAGGGTAAAGTCGAAGAACAACATCAAATGTTCGGGATGTTCTTTTTGCTGTATTGTGTAATAGGTATAGTCGCATTGATTGCCGGAGGTATTTTATATTGGAATGCCGAAAGCATTTTTGATGCGGCAATGACGGCTAATGAACTTGAAAGGACTAAAGTAATTCTGTTGTTGATGGTTTTTAACTTGGCCGTTACTTTCCCGTTCAGTTTGTTTGGCTCCATTATTACTGCTTATGAGCAATTTGTTTTCCAAAAAGTTATTGCGTTATTTCGTATTGTCTTGAATACAGCAACGATGATAGTCCTATTGAATCTTGGTTACAAGGCCATAGCTATGGTTGTCGTGACCACATTGTTCAACTTAATCACGTTAGGTTTAAACTTTTGGTATTGCAAGCATTACCTAAAAATCAAGCTGAAGTTTGGCAAGTTCCAGTGGGGCTTTTTGAAAGAGGTTTCGATTTACTCTTTCTGGATTTTCTTGAATGTCATTATGGATCGTATTTATTGGAGTACAGGTCAGTTTGTACTGGGCGCCTTTGCTGGCACCGCCGCTGTTGCCGTGTTTGCTATAGCAATACGGTTGGAAAGTATGTATATGAGTTTCTCGCTTGCGATTAGTCATCTTTTTTTGCCGAAGGTGACTGCTATGACTGTCAAGGATTCCGATGGTAAATCAATTTCTGACTTGTTTATAAAAACAGGGCGAATTCAGTATTGCGTCATGGCTTTGGTTCTTACGGGGTTCTTCTTATTTGGTAGGCCATTTATCCATTTTTGGGCAGGTGAGGGGTATGATGATGCGTACATTATCGCAATGCTTTTCTTTGCACCGTTGACCGTGCCTTTGATTCAGAATTTGGGAATCACAATTTTACAAGCTCGGAACCAAATGAAGTTCAGGTCTCTTTTGTATTTGGTTATTTCGCTCGTGAGTCTAGGTGCGCAGATCCCGTTATCCAAGTATTATGGCGGCATCGGCTGTGCCTGCGCTATTGCAGGAGCCCTTGTTCTTGGGCAAGTCATCATCATGAATGTGTATTACCAAGTCCGTCAACAGATTGATATCGTTGTTTTTTGGATTGAAATCGCCAAGATGAGCGTCGTTCCGGCTGCATTAACCATTGCTACTTACTATGCTCTGACGCGGTATCCTCTTGATTCAATTCCCAAGCTTATTATCGGTATCTGTGTGTATTTGGTAGTTTATCTGCCTCTGTTCTTTAAATTCTCTATGAACCAGTACGAACGGGATTTGATTCTAAAGCCCATAAAGAAGATTCTCAAGAGGGCGTAGCATGAATATCCCCGTCCAGAATTGTTCCTCTTGTGCGGCTTGTGCCAATGTCTGCGCCCGTAGCGCGATTTCCATGCAGTTGGATGCCGAGGGCTTCTATCGCCCCGTCATCGATGCGGAAAAATGCGTGCAATGCGGAGCTTGCGAACGAGCTTGCCCATGGAGTACGCCTGTCGAAAACTCGAATGTCGCGGACATTTCGCCGAAAACTGTGGCTGCATATGCGAAGGACGAGTCTGTTCGTTTGCGGTCTTCTAGCGGCGGAATCTTCACCGTCTTGGCGGAACGCGTCTTGGATGACGGCGGGGGAGTGGTCGGTGTCGCCCAGGTTGCCCCGACCCGTTTTGGGCACATCGTTGTTGACAACAAGGCTGACTTGGCAAAACTGCGCGGCTCCAAGTATGTGCAGGCCGATGTCGGGCTCGTGTATCGCGAGGTGCGTAGCCTGCTCAAGGCGGGGCGCAAGGTGCTGTTCTCCGGGACGCCCTGCCAGGTGGCCGGGCTTTATGCGGTGCTTGGTAATGCTGCCGCCTCTGCTGACTTGACCACGGTGGACATCGTGTGCCATGGTACGCCCAGCGTGAGATTTTTTGAGAAATACGTCCGCGAAATGGAGAAAACGGACAAATCCTCTCTGGATGTCATCAATTTCCGCGACAAGTCGGAAGGCTGGAGCGGCTATGCTCTGCAGCATCGTTTTAAGTCAGGGAAATCCGTTTCAGTGCATCATGGACGCTCGAAATACATGCGCCTTTTCTTGAGCCGCATTTGCCAGAATGTCTCCTGCGATGACTGCCGCTACCGCAAACTCCCCCGGATTGCTGACATCACTCTGGGCGACTATTGGGGAATATCCAAGTATCATCCCGAAATGAACGACAACAAGGGAACATCCGTCGTCTTGCTGAACACCGCCCACGGCGGCGAGCTCTTCGATTCCGTAGCCGACAAGGTTGCCCGATGCGATTCCAAGGTCGAATACGCCATTGCCGGTAACCCCTGCATCGTCCGCTCCAGCACGCCGCACCCCAAGCGCTCCGAATTCTTCGCCAACCTGGACAAATACACCCTCGACCAGCTGATAAAGATGTATTGCCCTTTTCCTCCATTGATAAAAAGGTTTTGTTCACAAATAAGAAGACTGTTGGGTAGAGTGAAAAGAAAAGTGTTAAAGAAAAACGAGCAATCTAAAATAGTCGATATTAATACGAAAGGATGATTAGGGGAAGATTTGAAAGATT
>JAEEGL015912136.1_pt1 | contig 10054 bp, 10 predicted proteins | sample 9134231 | NCBI WGS metagenome assembly JAEEGL01 (sample SAMN16246548, study PRJNA631951) | gut metagenome | biome: gut microbiome; feature: rumen; material: fiber-attached | host: Bos | place: Iran: Karaj | collected 2018-10 | reverse complement strand
TTGAATTTCATCGTTCCCGAAATCGGCGGAAGCGTTACCGTAAAACCGTTTGTAACATCTTCGGCAGACAGACTCAGTTCCGGAACAGATATTTCGTTTTTCACCTCGATCCCTCCTTTATAAAAGCCGAGAACAATGAAAATGAAAAGAAAAAACGAGGCGATTCTTTTGAAAAATAACTCCATAAGCATTCCTTTCTTGTTTCAGAATTCCGACTAAGCTGATTTCTTTTTCTTTGCACTTGTTTTTTAGATAAGTGAACCAAATAAGCCTTCGAAAAAGGCTGTTATTTTTGCAAAGAATGGCTTATTTATATTATATCATACCGATATGTTTGAATACAATAATTATTTTATATATCAACAGATTCACCGCGAGAGTGAATTTGCTTTTTGTGCTTTCATCCGATGGAAATAACTTGGATGAGGAAATCAATAGATAAGGATTTGAGCGATGGTCCGAGTGGCGAGACGCGTCGTCACGGGCTGCGTATCGTTCGCGCCTGCGGCTCTCATTCACTTCGCCGATCCTCCTTCCCCCAAAAAGTCTTTCGGACTTTTCGGGGACCCCGGAAAAAAAGGTGAGTTCTTCGCTCACCTGTAATAATAAAAGAGTTCAACGCAAAAACGTTGAACTCTTTTATGGTCCGAGTGGCGAGACGCGTCGTCGCGGGCTGCGTATCGTTCGCGCCTGCGGCTCTCATTCACTGCGCCGCTCCTCCTTTCCCCGCCAAATCTGAAGGATTTGTCTGGGACCCCGGTAAAAAAAGTGAGTTCTTCGCTCACCTGTAATAATAAAAGAGTTCAACGAAAAAACGTTGAACTCTTTTATGGTCCGAGTGGCGAGACTTGAATTTTTTGCACAGCTATTTGTATTTTTAACTCTTTTTCAAAAACCCTTTAATTTCAAGACTTTATGAGGATTTCAATCTTCATAAGGCCTTTTTTTATAGTCTTTTTTATTGACTTTTTACAGCATTAAACCACCAAATAAACCACTAAAAATGAAAAATAATGCTATCCATTTCTTTGCTAAGAACATAGGCTTTAATCTTTGTTTGTCTTTTTTTGCATAGTTCATCAAAATGGCTCAAAAATTACAAGAATAACTAAAAAAAAATGACCTGAATAAGTGAATAAAAGATTGGGGGAAATATACCCTTTTTAGTATTTAGAATTAACAGAAAGGTGGTGAAAACAAAAACCATGAATAGAAACCTTTTAGACAGTCTGCCTGAACTTTTAACAGTGGCTGATGTTGCTAAACTTTTAAATGTTTCAAAGATAACTGTATATAGATGGCTTGAAAATGAAGAACTTGAATTTTTACAAGTCAAATACAAGGGGGTCAAGAGAGTTCCAAAAGAAAGCCTCATTAAATTCTTCAATGAAAATTTACACAAAGTCTAAATATAATAAATATTTATTTCCCCATAGACAATCAATTATTCAAATATAAAAACAGAGAGGTAAAAAATTATGGTAAGAGTTATAGAATCAAGTGGAAATGAAATTATGCAAGATGAAATGTGTTTATCTATCATTGATGATGCCTTTGGAACTGACAGTGTTTATGAAATCACAATGACAGACCTCATTTCCATTGTTCAACAAATGATAGGACAAATAAGTTGTGATGGCAGTTATGCCATACCGATTTATCTTGAGGAAAAGTTAAGGAATAACCAAAGCAAGAGGAGAGTAAATCCCTCAAGAAAAAGACATATGGTAAGATAAATTTTTCAAAATCAAAACTCCCTTTTCAACAAATGATTAGGGAGTTCTTTATTTCATTTATTCTCTTCTGCCATAAGTGAAATATAATGCTTTAGTGTATTTCTACTTATATTGTGCTTTTTCATAAGGTCAATTTGCTTAATTGAATGGTCAGACAAGTATTTTGCTATATCTTCCTTTAATTCATCAGTCATCTTATATACTGAACCAATTGGTCTTCCTACTTTTTTATTTGAGGCTGCCATGCCATCTTTTATCCTTTGAACAGTTATAAGTCTCTCTTGTTCTGCTCTGTCTAATTCTACAAGCAAAAGAAGTTCAATGGTATCTTTCAAGGACTTTTTAGCAATTCTATTCTGTTGCTTTTCGGCAATATCCATCATCTGTTTAATATAGGAAGTAGAAATTGTTGGATTATCAATAAAAACAAGATTAATGCCTTTATTTAATAATTCCATATACTTGGCAAAGCCGTTTTCATACTCCCTTGTAAACCTACAAATATCTTTGAATATTATGGTGTCACCCTTATGAACTGTCTTTTCAAGTTTATTCCACTCAGTTCTGTCAAAGTTTTTCCCACTTGCATCATCCTTGAAGGTTAAAAGAATTTCTATACCATTTTCTTTTTCATATCTTACAAGGGCAGATTCTTGTCTTGAAAACTTTTGCTTGTTATGTTCTTCTTTGGTGCTAATTCTCATGTAACCAAAATAATTTCCCATTTTGTTGCTCCTTTCACAACTGTCAGAAAAACTATAGGTGTTTTGACAGTTAGATTATACTGTCAATTAAACCATTTGTCAATAGTAAAATGACACTTTTGCAAAAAAGTTATTTACAAATAGATATTTTGACACTTAACACAGAAAAAGAAAACCACCCCAAATTAATGGGGTGGTGTGAAAATCATTAAAAATAACCGTTACTATAAAGAAATATATATATGATGATGTTTACTATAATAAACAATGCACCAGTTCTACATAAGTATTCACCTTCTGCTTTTTTAACTTCACCTTTGTTTGAACATAATGTTGCACCATAAACTATAGGAACTATGGCAATAAACAATCCAATAAAAAGTATTATTTTTCCTTTTAAGTCCAAATCCTTGAATTTGTATTTTATAGGTGGATTATTGTTAAAAGTATTATTAACAGTTTTTTCGGCACTATACTGTTTGTTTTGAATTGTTGGTTTATCAAACTGTTGCTGAATTTGGTTGTCTTCACTGCTTGGATTGGGACCACCTATTTTTACCTTCCCTGAACCTTCAGCAACTTCAATTTCATTAACTGTCCCATATTTGTATGCAGGATAAATTGCTGCCATTGGACCAAGCATTTCTTCATCATAGATTTTTGCATATGGAACATCAGCAAGTATTTGACATAAATAATAATCAATACCCTTATATTTATACTGCATTATCTGAATTGGAACATAATACAAATAACAATCATTCATCTGGATGTTTGTTACTGAATAATCTATATTTTTATATTTAGAATCATCTAAATGGTCATATAACTGTGAACAAAACTCCTGCTTAAGATATTCATGCATACCTTCAAGGTTAAAGCCTATACCATCCTTAGCATTTTCAACAAATGGTGTGTTCATATACACTGATTCACCATCTTGATTTTCAGAATATTTAGTCATATCAAGTTCTTTTAATAGTTTAGGCTTTACACATTTTTGTAGACTTTCATCAAAATGAGCATATAATTGAACCCTTTGTGCAACTATTTCATCTGCATCTCCAATCTTTGAATCCAATTCATCCCAATCTTCACAGTCTGCAATTAGTTTTATTAATTCAAAATCATCTTTAACATTCAATGCTAAATTACCACTGTATACAGCTGTAAAATAGTCACTTACAGGTTGTTCTTCAACTTTATTCCTGTATTTTGTAACAGGAATGTGTTCTTCTGTTCCATTCCAAATATCTTTTTTTGTTTCGATTCCAATATAAGGAACCTTATCTTGAGTGCAATAAATTGCAGAGTATTTACCATCAATAGATGCAGATAAATGAGAGAATGGATACCATCTTTCAAAAACAGACACTATTTCCATCTCATTTTCAATATCTTTTACAATATCTGGAAGATTTTTTAAGTATTCAATAGCCCTCTTGATTGCTTCTTCTTTGTTATACTTTCTCTCTAAATAGTAGGTGTTCTCCATTGTTTGGATGATTTCTAAACCTTTGCTTGCCTGTTCATTATAAGGTTGAATCTGCAGCACTCTTTCATAGCAACTTTTTGCCTTTTCAAAATTTTTATTTTTAATAAGAGACTCTGCATTTAATAACAAATCATCAATTTCACTTGAGTGGTCAATGGAAACTTCATTAGATGAAAACAATTTCTTTGCTTGTTCGGGTGAATACTTAACACCACAGTTTTGACATTGGAATAAACCATCTTCACCTTTTCTGATTTCAATGCTTCCGCACAGTTCACATTGAATTTTTACCATATAATGTCCTCCTTATAAAATAAAAAATGCGCAGCCAAAGCTACGCATGAAAAATGCATAGCCCCTTTTGCTGCGACACAAATTCCACTGCCTATCAGATAGCGTGAGAACAGAGCCTGCATTTTTACCAAAATAAAAATGCACGCTAAATCCAATAGGCAATTTATTGATTTGTGTCGCAATTACAGTTTAGCATATCAGTTTTAAAAGTTCAATAAAATTATGAATATATTTTTACACAGAAAAAAGAAACCACTCCAATAAAGGAGTGGTTTAAAGGATGTATTATTTATTATTTGCTTTCTCTTTCTCAATTATTCTTTTAACAGTTAATTTTCTTTCAGCAAATTCATTATCATAAAGTGATTCTGTAGTATAATTAAGATTTTTCAAAGCAGAATCAAGAATATAGATTTCTTCATCAAATAAGCCATTTTTGTGAAGAAGTTTTGAAAGTTCTTTATATAAGGCAGGGGCATCAAATTTCTTTTTTACAGAAACATAATAATAAATAAGGGCATTTTTAACATCACCTGACTTTTCAAGAGAAAAGGCTTTTACCTCTTCATCATAGCCATCACCTTTAGATGAAGACATTTCATTAATCTTATTTTGATTATCAATAATGAATTGTCTAAGTTCATCACGAACAGCAATGTCATATTTTGGTATTCTAATCTGTTTTGAATTGACCTTTTTTTCTAATTCCTCCTTTTGCTTTGAGGCTTTCTCTTCAGCAAGTCTGACATTTTCTTCAATAATGTTACTTACTGACTTAAGATAGTTATAATATTTCTTTTCAAAGGTTTCTTCAGAATAATTCCTTACTTTAATCTCTTTATCAATTAAATTAATGAGCCCATCAACTATTGTTTCATTCCAATGCAAATAAGGAAGAATCAACTCAATATTTGAACAAATCTAATTGTTTTTTCAACTAAATAGTATAAAAGAAATACTAAATGCTATCAAATAATTTTTCTTACCATTATTTTTACAAAATCAGTGTCCCATAAACCTCTCAGAACTACAATTTTCATAAAATTAGCCACAGAATGCCCTTGTTTTATTCTGTGTCCCATTGTGTCTCACTTAATCAGTTTTTTGGTGTTGTTATATACCTAAAAATAAATGCCCTTATACAGCCATTTATGCCCATTTTAAAGAGCATATAAATAATGGATATTTATAAAGAAATAACAGCCTACTGTTCTGTAGGCTGTTTTACTTTTTTATTCTTCAGACTTTGCAATCATTTCACAGTAAACTTTTCCTAATGATTTTAGTTTACTCATAAATCTGTTTGCATACATCTGCTCAACCAAATTTGCCAATTTATTACCATAGGCTTTTCTGCCATGAACATTTAATTCTTTAAGTTGTTTAAGAGAAAGAGGATTATCTATGCCATCAAAAATAAAATCAGCACTATCAACAACATCAAAAAGAAGGTCATAATCACTTTGCTGTTGTGCCAACAACATATATTTCAGATCATCAAGAAGCTCTGGATATTTATGGTTCTTTCTGCCTCTATATTTAAACTTTTCATATTCAGAATCTGCATAATAATCGGCAAACCTATATTCTAAGGAATCCTGCTCAAGTAAAAGATTTATTAATGCAATTTTATCAGGGTCATATTGATTATAGTGATTAAGCATTTTCAAAGAATGCTCAGATAAACCTGTATAATAATGAGATGTCATTAAATCACCATCAGTTGAACTAACATCAGTAAATCCAACCAAATAATCAAGAGGAACATTATACGTTCGTGAAATATCAATTAAAACATCTAAACTTGCATCAGTTTTACCTTTTTCATATGAATAAAGTGTAGATTTAACAACAGGGTATTGGAGTTTTTCTATAAATTTCTCCATTTTTATTGGCTTATCATTTTCACTTAAATCTTTACGAAGTTTATATAGATTTGATACAGCCTCATGTTTCTCCCTTTTTTTAGTTTGTTTTCTTGACATAACTAACTCACCCTAACATGTTTAGTTTGATTTTTCAAACTATTTAATACTACAGTTTGAATAATCGTTGACATTTTTTTGGCTACGATATAAAATCTGCATAAACTCTTTTGAGAAGCCTTTTTATTATAGCCAAAACCATTCTACAGTAGGCATTTTACAATGTCAACTAATATCAGATTGAAAGGAGCATTTCTTTATGACATAGTTTTTTAGAAGACATCTTTTTAATGAATAAAAAAATACACATCAAAATGCCCCTTATTAACTTGATATATCATGCAATAACTTGAGAAAAAATATATCAAAAAATGGGGCAAAAAAATATGAAAAAAATGAGGTTGAAAAATGCAAATTAATTATTGTGATGAAATAACAATTCCTGAAAATAGTATAGTCAAAATTGAAAAAATGGGAAAAACTGTTGAACTAACATATAGTGAAAATGGAATAAAAGACTTCCCTGTCAAAAGAATATCCAAAGAGTATTACATAAATAAAAATGGTGAAAAAATCAAATTTAAACATAATACCCAAAACCATAAAACTCCTTCTAATATCAAAAGGTCATTAAAAAAATGTAGAAGCATTATTAATACTAACTTTGATTCAGACCATACACTTTTTTTTACTTTAACTTATAAGGATTTAATTACTGACCCAAAAACAGTTAAATATGATGTATATTTATTCCTTAAAAGGATGCATTACCGATATAAATGGATAGATAAATCTTTATATATCATTGAACCTCAATTATCTGGTGGATGGCACATACATTTATTAATGACATCAAAAAAGCCTTTTCCATACATCCCCAACAATGATATTGAAAAAATATGGGGTAAAGGTTTTACATCCACAAAAGCCATACATTCAAATATAAAAGACATTGGAATGTACCTGACATGTTATTTAACAGATATTGAATTGTCAGAAATGCCTGAAACAATCAAATTGGATGAGGCTGTTATTGTGGAAAAGGAGGTTATGCACTCTTCAGGTGAAATGGTTAAAAAATCATTTATCAAGGGTGCAAGAATACCCTTATATCCACATGGATTAAGGATATATGGGATAAGTGGTAATATAGAAAAGCCCACCATTATCTATATTCAATATGGTGAAGCTAATATATTACTTAGTAATTATGTAATGACTTTTTCAAATAATATTAAAGTCAGTGACAATATGAGAAACTATGCAAACCATATCCGACATGAATACTATACTTTAAATGATAGTGTAGTAATAAAAAAAGATGACAAAGATTGTGGTGAATCAATGTCATCTGAAGACACCATCAATGATAATGCCTTTTGAAAGTAATAATAGTATATCATTGAAAATAACAAAAGTCAATTACCAATTATTAATAATGATTAAGGTTGTGTAATATGATAATAAATATTAAATTCAGGAGGATTATTAAAATGTCAGTCAAACTTGAAATAAACAATAAAAACATTAAGGCAAAAGCTGCAGAAAAGCTCAATATTCCCAAAATGAGAACAATTAAAGATACAATTGCTACTGTTTATGCTATGGACCCAAACTCTTCTTTAACTGAACACCACTTGAGGGTATTAATTAGAACAGATGAATTCAAAGAAAAAGGCATAGTTAAATTTGCAGGTAAAAAAGCAATGATTAACATTGATAAATTTTTTGAATTCCTTGCATCATAAATGGAGGTAAAAATAGATGGCAACATATGTAAAAAAAGGCAAGGGTTATTTGATAACAGTCTCTGATGGGTATGATGAGCATTATAAGCAAATCAGACATAGGATGCAATGGAATCCTGACCCTTCTTTAAAAACTGAAACTGATATTCAAAAAGAACTTGAACATGTAGCACAGGAATTTGAAGACAAAGTTAAAGGTAGAAAGATTGTAAAATCAGGCACCACAAAATTCAGCATTGTTCTTGGTGAATACTATGAACACATAACAAATGAAGCTGAAGCAGGAAGAATGTCTGAATTGTCTGTTGACAGGTATTATGATGAAAAGGCAAGATTGATAGAATCCTTTGGTCATAAGCAGATTAACAAAATAACATGCACCTATGTAGATGAGTTTTTAAAATCTCTTTGTAGAAATGGTGCAAATAAAAACACAGGGAAAGCACTCAGCACAAAATCTCAAAAGCAAGTATTGAATGTCCTTTCAAATGTTTTTAAATTTGCAATTGAAAATGGTTATGCCTTAGCCAAGAATCCTTGTGATGGGTTAAAAATAAAAGGTGCCAAAAAAACTCCAAGAAAAATAGATACATATAATGAAAATGAAATGATTTTACTTTCAGAACATCTAAAGAAGGCACCAATTAAATACCAATTATTTTTTTCATTATTAGCAAACACAGGTGTAAGAGCAGAGGAAATTATAGGCTTAAAGTGGGAATGTGTTGACTTGGATAAAAAAACAATCTACATTGAAAATGCAGTCTCTTATTCAAAAAGAAAAGGCAACATTGAACACAGACTAAAAACTGATTCTTCATACAGATATGTTGCCATAAGAAATGAGGTAGTAAACCTTTTCAAAATATACAAAAAAGCTCAATCTGAGCTAATTGAAGCATTGGGTGACAAATGGATTCCATGCAACTATGTTTTCACAGGTGAAAATGGTGGAATGATGGGTTCAAACACTGCAAGACATTGGTTTAAAAGGTTTTGTGAAAAAGAAGGATTGAGATATATATCCTTGAAGGGGTTCAGGCACTACAGTGCAACAACCTTATTTGGCTATGGAGTTCCAAACAGTTTAGTCTCTGAAGTTTTAGGACATTCAAATCCTTATACAACACAATCAATATATTTTGATGCTATACACAAACTTGATGCTGAATCTGAACAGAAACATCAGATTGCCAATATGATTGGAATAAACTCAGATTTTGGCTATGGAAGTAATGAATAAAGCAAAAATAGTCCCTCTAAATATCAAGAGAGACACAAATCATAAACCACCAAATAAGCCACTAAATGGTTGCTTTTTGAAGATATAAAAAATGAGAACCCTTTAATATCAAGGATTCTCAAATGGTCCGAGTGGCGAGACTTGAACTCACGGCCTCTTGACCCCCAGGCTATAAAAATAGGTTTCAAATGGTGTCAAAAGGCGTCAGACGGTTTCAAGATTAAATGCCAGAACTATTGATAAATAAGGCCTCTAGACATTTTTATCACTATTTGGTCCGATTCAGTTAAAACCACTGCAACATCGTTTTAGCTACCAAATTTGGTAGCTAATTTGGTAGCTACGGCCATTATTTTGGTAGCTACGGGATTGTTAAAAATGGCGACACAAGAACTTGCCTGATGTGATAATTAGTTTTGCGATTCCTGATACAAGAAAATTTTTTCAATAATCATTTTAAGGCTAATTATGAACGCACATTTGGTAAGTAATCAAAAAACAGTAAGCTAGTATCACCCTCCATAGAATCGTGCTAAGATTTATTTGGGAGTGATAATTAAAATGAAAGTCATAGAGAGAAATAGCTTCGAGTATGATATTGTCTTTGTTTCTGTCGACGTTTACTCTGAGTTAATGGGAGTTAGCAAACATATCCTATATCATTTGATTGAACGAGGAAAAATAACTCACTTAAAGCTAACACGTTCAGTCAGAATACCAATCTCCTTGGTAAATAGTAATAAGAATCCGCCGGATTCCGTTTATAAAACAAGGCGGGAATTAAAAAAACATTTTACCAATATTTTAAACAGTTATGATAGTTGGCTAACAATTGAAGAAGTATGTAATATACTAGAAATCAGTAAATCCTATGTCAAGCGGTTGCTATATGGTGACGAGTTAATATAT
>JAEEGL015873091.1_pt1 | contig 10054 bp, 6 predicted proteins | sample 9134231 | NCBI WGS metagenome assembly JAEEGL01 (sample SAMN16246548, study PRJNA631951) | gut metagenome | biome: gut microbiome; feature: rumen; material: fiber-attached | host: Bos | place: Iran: Karaj | collected 2018-10 | reverse complement strand
GAACTTTCAAGTCCTTGAACCTTTGAACCACTCGGCCACTTAACGAAGAAATAATTTGTTTGTTTTTTTTAGCAACAATACTATTACAACTGTGTGTTAAATTGCTTATTTCAGCATTAACACACAGTTTTTTTTGTGCATATTATCGCCAAAACCAGATTTTTATTTTCCTGGGCAGAGAAAATTTCCTCGCTGGGCAGAAACTAAAAAATTGCCTTTTAGAGAAAACCTTAACACCTTACCACCTTAACACCTTACTTGCATATAATTCCAACTTTTCATTCTACTCTAAAATGTAAGTATATTTCTACTATAAGGATAGTATATTTATATACAAAATAATATATTTTATATATAATAAGGTTCGCGTAATATTTTAGAATTTTAGTTCTTTAGTCTATAAGTTCTAATTCTAAAACTTACAACTCATAACTCACAAACATAACAAGTTAAGGAGTTAAGGTGTTAAGGTATTAAGGTTTTTACTGATTCTGGACAAAAACCAAAACATTCTTGGCTTTTGTTGCAGATATGTTCTTTCTTTTATACCTTTGCAGAAAATAAAACAAAAATATGATCTCATCACACAACAAAATGACTTCTTCCGCTCATCAACGCTGGGCAGTACTCGTTCTCGCCTCGCTGGTTATGATGATGGGATATATTTTCTGGAACATTATTTCGCCAGTATCTACAACCCTCAAGGCTCCACTTGCCGAAGGTGGCTTGGGTTGGACGGCTGCCGAATATGGTTTCTACACCAGTAGCTACACGGTTTTCAATCTCTTTCTTCTCATGCTGTTTTTCGGCGGTGTGATTCTCGATAAATGCGGCATACGTTTCACAGGTGTCGTCGCCACAGGTTCAATGCTCTTAGGCAGCATAATAAACTACTATGCAATAACATACGTTTCACCACTTGATTATGTAAACCTTCCGTTTGCGTTCTTTGACTTTATTCCTCAACACATAAAAACACAGGTGCTTGTTTCAGCCTTTGGATTTGGCATTTTTGGTGTTGGATGCGACATAACAGGCATTACCATCTCAAAGGTGATAACCAAATGGTTCACTGGTTACGAGCTGGCCTCTGCCATGGGCACCCAGGTGGCACTGGCACGACTAGGCACAGCAGCAGCCTTTAGTTTCAGTCCTGTCCTTGTTCAGCAATTCGGTATTAACGTCTTGCTTGCTGTAGGAGGAACCCTGCTCCTTTCTGGATTTGTGCTTTTCATTGTATATTGCTTCATGGACAAACGTTTTGACACTGTTTCCATAAACATACAACCACGTGGTGACGAAAGCAATAACGACAACTCGTTTCATTACAGTGATTTCTGTAAAGTTCTGCACAACACTGGATTTTGGATGATAGCCATTATATGCGTATTCTACTATGCGTCCATACGCACGTTTATGAATTTTGCCACCGACTTCATGGTAAATAGCTTTGCTGTTGATAAAGAAACGGCAGGTTGGGTGATTTCTACCATTCCATACGGAGCAATAGTACTCAGTCCTCTTTTCGGAATACTCTACGATAGGATGAAACGCTCATACATACTGATGACAATAGGCTGTGGCACACTCACTATAGGGCTGTTATTACTAACTTTCCCTTTGTCACATACTGTGTGGTACGCACTTGTAATAATGATTCTTATTGGCATTGCCTTTTCGCTTGTCCCCGCAGCCCTATGGCCATCAGTACCAAGAATGGTTCCACTCAAGCAGTTGGGCACAGCCTATAGCATTATTTACTATATCCAGAATATGGGCTTATTCATTGTTCCGATATGGATAGGTAATGTTGTTGATTACTACACCTCAGCCACAGGAGTAAACTATCAAGTGCCAATGCTAATCTTCACCGTTCTTGCTGGTATAGCCACAATAACCAGTATGAGCTTGCGATCTTCTCATTCTTAATTTCGCATTATTCATCGTCCGCAGGACGAATAATTACCTCCTTCGCCTTTATGTTTGCACCGGCAAGCCGACAGCAAACGCTCAGTCAGTGATATTATTCATTATTGCTTTTTCTCCCGTTGGTCAAAGGAACTTCTCCCTTCGGGAACAGCCAGCAAAGCGTCCACATTGCTTTGCCTCCCTTCGGGAACAGCCAGCTTTGCAGTCCACATTTTTTATTAACTTTTCGCCCAAAGGTGAGAAGTTAGAATGCACTCAGCATAAAAAATAAACAAGTTTATTTTGTTCTGCTTTCGTTTTTATGTAACTTTGGATAAGTTAGAATGCACTCAGCATAAAAAATAAACAAGTTTATTTTGTTCTGCTTTCGTTTTTATGTAACTTTGCAGGCGGTTAAGAAAAAGATTGGAATATGGGAATAATACAGTTGTTTAAAAAATGGTCATTACTCTTTGCTATTGCTGTGGGAATGACAGTGTATTGTGTATTCCGTTTCATCACACCTCTGCAAGGAATAGGTTCAGTTGCTGGTCCTATCTTACAGAGCTTAATGCCTTGGTGTTTATTCTTAATTCTATATGTGACATTTTGTAAGATAGAAGTAAAAGAACTTCGCCCTCGCACATGGCATTTCATACTCCAAGGCATACGTATATCCCTTTCTGGTTTGCTGGTACTTGTTATCATGCACACCACTAATCCTGACGCCCGGCTTCTTTGGGAAGGTTGTTTCCTTTGTGTTATATGTCCTACTGCAGCTGCCGCTGCCGTCATAACAGAGAAACTTGGTGGAAGCATAACCTCGCTGACAATATATACTATTATAGCAAACTGTGTAACAAGTATCATCATACCGCTTTTCTTTCCTTTGGTAGAACCCTCTGCCAACATACCTTTCTTAAGTATGTCGCTGATGATTCTGAAACGAGTGTTCACAGTTCTCGTTATGCCTTTAATGCTGGCATTCATAACCCGTCGCTATCTGCATCAGCTTTCTGATAGCATAAGAGCATCAAAAAACATAGGATATTACCTATGGTGTTTCAACCTTACTATCGTTAGTGGAGTCACCATGCACAATATTGTGGAATCTAACGTGTCAGGAGTAATTCTTGCACTTCTGCTCATTATCCCTCTCTTTGTATCAGTGTTCCAATTTAGCATTGGCAAAGCAGTAGGCTATCCCTTTGGCGACAGTATAACTGCCGGTCAGGCTCTTGGACAGAAAAACACCATTGTTGGAATATGGCTCACCATAACCTTCCTAAACCCACTTGTTGCCATTGCTGCAGGCGGTTATCTTGTGTGGCAAAACATTATCAATGCCGTACAGATAAGGTATAAGGAGAAGTATGGTTACATAAAATGGTAAATATAAAAACGCAATTATAAACGAAAAAATTTGTTTTCATGATTTCAGGAAGTTTCTTCAAACCACAACTTGTATCGTCGTTGAGACACTACAACAAAAAAACTTTTGCAGCCGACATCATGGCTGGTATCATTGTTGGTATCGTAGCCTTACCACTGGCTATTGCCTTTGGTATAGCATCAGGTGTTTCACCTGAAAAGGGTATCATTACAGCTATCGTTGCCGGACTTGTAATATCGCTCTTTGGTGGTAGCAAGGTACAGATTGGCGGACCAACAGGTGCCTTCATCATCATTATCTATGGCATTATCCAGCAGTATGGTATGGAAGGTCTTGCCATTGCCACCGTCATGGCTGGTGTATTCCTTATCCTACTTGGCGTATTGAAATTAGGAACGATTATTCAATATATCCCCTATCCTATTATTGTTGGTTTCACCAGCGGTATTGCAGTAACCATCTTCACAACCCAGATAAAAGATCTTCTTGGTTTGCAGATAGATGCTGTTCCTGCTGATTTTATAGAGAAATGGGGATGCTACTTTGAGCATTTAGGCACTATCGACATGTGGAGTGCCCTTGTAGGTATTCTCAGCATTATCATTATTGCTGTAACCCCAAAGTTCAGCAAGAAGATTCCAGGTTCGCTCATAGCCATCATCGTGATGACTGTCTTTGCACTTCTTCTAAAGCAGTATGCTGGTGTTACCTCTATTGAAACCATTGGCGACCGATTCTCTATCAGCAACGAACTGCCATCGGCTGTTGCACCTGCTCTTTCATGGGATGCCATCAAGGGACTTGTTGGTCCAGCAGTAACTATTGCCGTTCTTGGAGCTATCGAATCATTGCTCTCTGCAACTGTTGCCGATGGTGCCATTAGTGCTCATCATGACTCTAACCAAGAGCTTATCGGTCAGGGTATAGCAAACCTTGTAACACCTATCTTTGGTGGTATTCCTGCCACCGGTGCTATTGCCCGCACCATGACCAACATCAATAATGGTGGTAAGACTCCTGTAGCAGGTATCATTCATGCCGTTGTCCTGTTGCTTATCTTCCTTTTCCTGATGCCTCTTGCACAGTATATCCCAATGGCTTGCCTTGCAGGTGTATTGGTTGTTGTTTCTTATGGTATGAGTGGTTGGCGTTCATGTCTTTCTATCATGCGCAACCCAAAGAGCGACATTATTGTCCTTGTAACCACTTTCCTGCTAACTATTGTTTTCGACCTTACAGTAGCTATCGAGGTTGGTTTGCTTGCTGCTTGTCTTCTCTTCATGCGACGTATGGCAGAAACTACTGAGGTTAAGGTTATATGCGATGCTATCAACATCAACGAGGATGCAGACACCGATAATACACAGGAAGAATCGCTTTCTATTCCAGAAGGTGTAGAGGTTTACGAGATCAATGGTCCTTATTTCTTCGGTGCAGGAAATAAGTTTGAAGAAGTAATGGCAGCCTTCTCAGACAAGCCAAAGGTTCGCATCATTCGTATGCGTAAGGTTCCATTTATTGACTCAACTGGTATCCACAACCTTTCAAACCTCTGCATCATGAGTCAGAAAAAGGGCATTCAGATTGTTCTCTCTGGTGTTACCGAGCGAGTTCACGAAACCCTCACCAAGGCTCATTTCCAGCAGATTGTAAGTGAAGAGAATATCTGTAGTCACATCGACTTTGCTCTTGAGCGCGCAAAAAAATTGATATAAAATGAATTTGGAATTTTAATTATTTATTCCCGTTGGTCATAGGAACTTCTTCCCTTCGGTCAGTGACCGTTGGTTCATTAGCATTGCATGCAATGCACCAACTCCTAACTCCTAACTTCTAACTCCTAACTGTTTCGCAAGCAATGCTTGCGAAACAGTATTTTTTTATTATCTTTGCAAACAGAAAAACCTAAGTAACGTGAAGATAATGAAGAAAATTATCACTATTGCCTGCGCCACTATGACCATAGCAAGTTGCAGTAACAACATGAATTTAGAACAGCAAGTTGACAATCTATATAATAAGATGTCACAGGCTGAGCGTATCAACCAGCTAAGAAGCGGTTACATGGATGACTTCTTCGATGCTAATGGAAAACTTGATACTACAAAGTGTAAAGAGCTGATACCCAATGGTATTGGACACTTCTCACAATATGCAAGTCAGCAACCCCTTGATGCTAATATACTTCGAGACAAGGTTGCCCAGATGCAAGAATGGTTGATACACCACACACCAAATGGTATTCCTGCTCTCTTCCATGAGGAAGTGCTATCAGGCATCAATACCAAGGACGCAACTATCTATCCTCAACAGATTGGTCAGGCTTGCTCGTTCAATCCCGAACTTGCTGAACTGAAAACACTTCAGACAAGTATTCAAATGCGTAAGATGGGTGGCATACTGTCGCTTTCTCCAATGGTTGATGTATGCCGCAACCCTCATTTCAATCGCCTTGAGGAATCATACGGAGAAGATGGTTATCTCTCTGCTGTTATGGGTACTGCCTTTGTAAAAGGCCTGCAACAGAACGACCTTAAGAAAGGTGTAGGAGCATGTTCTAAGCACTACCTTGGTTACGGTGGCGGTGGCGATGCACAGGAAAAAGAGATGATGGAAGAGATTCTTCTTCCTCATGAAACAATGATTCGCATTGCTGGCAGCAAAGCCCTCATGCCTGGTTACCACGCCATACATGGCACAAATTGTGTTGCCAACAAGGAAATACTCACCGATATTCTTCGCAATTACTTAGGTTTTGACGGTATGGTAGTAAGCGACTATACCGCTATTGACCAGATCCCCGAACTTAACACACCTCTTGAAAAGGCTGCAGCAGCCATCAATGCAGGTAATGATGTTGACTTTCCACATGGTGACAATTATAAGTTCTTACAAGAGGGTCTCGACAAGGGAATTGTAAAGAAAGAGGCTTTCGAACGTGCTGTAAAAGATGTGTTACGCCATAAGATTAGTCAGGGTTTAATGGACGAAGATGCTTATCTATATAGCAAAGAGAACATAAAACTCGACTCACCAGAAGAGCGTAACACAGCATACAATATAGCTACCCAGTCTATTGTTCTTCTACAGAATAATGGTATTCTTCCTTTGGGCTCAGCTACAAAAAACATTCTGCTAACAGGACCAAATGCCAATTCTATGTGGGCGATGTGTGGCGACTACTCGTTCCCTGCCATGACTTATTTCTGGAAAATGAACGAAGATGAGAATATTCTCGGAAAGAAACAGGTTGTAACCCTACTTCAAGGTTTAAAACACTCTAAGACAGAAGGTATTAACCTAAATTATTCACGTGGTTGCGACTGGACCGACACAATAGAAACCGTTGTTAGTCAAGGTGGTGACGAACGAGCATGGGAATACAAGGTTCAACACCGTAAGGTTGACGCACACGAAAAAGCAGATAAGGCAGAAGCCCTCGCTATGGCAGAAAACGCCGATGTGATCATTGCTGCTATGGGCGAAAACGTAATGCTATGTGGAGAGAACCGCGACCGTCAGGGACTTCGACTTCCAGGGCAACAGGAACAATATGTTGAAGAACTCCTTGCAACTGGCAAACCGGTAGTATTAGTTCTTTTCGGCGGTAGAGCACAAGTAATCTCTAAAATAGCAGACCGCTGTGCAGCCATCATTCAGGCATGGTATCCAGGAGAGGAAGGCGGAAATGCTCTTGCCAATATCCTCTACGGAAAGGTATCACCATCAGCAAAGCTCTCTGTTAGCTATCCTAATGTAGAACTTAACGAACCAATATGCTATAACTACAGTGAGAAACAAGATTCACGTGTAGCATGGCCTTTCGGCTATGGCTTGAGCTATACAACATTTAAATACAGCAATCTTAAGGTTACTACCAAAGCAAAGACAAACGATGAGAGCATCAATATCTCATTTGATGTTACAAATACAGGAACGATGGATGCAGACGAGATAGCCCAGGTGTATCTCTCTCCTACTCAACAGAACCAAAACATACGTCCTATTCAGTTACAGGGCTTCTCACGTCTTTCACTAAAGAAAGGTGAAACCAAAACTGTTACCATCAAGATGTATATTGATCAGTTTGGTTATTACACTAACAATGGTAAGCGCCAATGGAATATCGCTCCTGGCGAATACATTATTAAAGTAGGTGCTTCGTCGCAAGATATAAAGCTTAAAGAAAACATCAAACTATCTGGCGACACAATCATAAAACCCCTCCGCGACAATTACTTCGCAGAAGTAAAAGTAAAAGGGTAAAATATAAAGATAAACGTTTAAGAATGTGGAAGTAGGCGCGGCTTGCGCTTCGCTAATATAAATCAAGAATTTGAAACAAAATAATTACTGATAGGAAAATAATTTCTGATTGGACAATTATTTTCCTATTAGTTACCCCCCCTCCAATCGGAGGGGGATGGGGGTGGCTGTTTATTCGTTCACACTATATTTTCCTGACCCAGTGAAAATAAGAGCAGCAGCACCAAGCAGATAAAGCATTGGAAGTTCTATTGCCCATCCACCAGTCATAGGATCAAGACTAAATATCTGAGCAGCATGAGCCATTAGTATGGCTACAGCCATATTACCTGCAAAGACAATAGCAGCCCATCGAGTATAAAAACCTATCACTATCATCAAAGATGCAACAAGTTCTGCAAGCAGAGCACCATAGGCAATAAACGAAGGCAGGCCCATACTCTCGAGCATACCACCTATAAAGCCAACTCCATATATTAACTTATTAACACCATGGAACAGCATCAAACCACCCACAGACAAACGCAGCAATAAAAGACCTAAGTCGTTATTCTGCAATAATTTCAAATCTAATCTCATACTCACAAATAAATTAACTACCAATAGATTAACTAACTCTTATGGCCGCTAAAATAGTATTTAAAACTATAAGTTGCAAGTAATTTAGAGAAAAGATTGAAATTATCTATATTTTCACTATCTACATTAAAGAGACTCAAGCGTTTCGATGAACGCCTGGTGATAAAGATGGAAGAGCTGCAAGATTTCCTGACGGGCCTCTAATGGTTTATCCCATAAAGACTCGGCACCTTGCTGATGGGCAACAATGCTCTTGGCTGAACGAAGAATCTTACGTTTGTTATTACGCTCACGAATCTTATCGCCTTGAATATCATCCTGAGTCATATAACTGAACATACGAAGCTTCGTCATAAAGCTTTCATAACGATTGAAGAGCAATGCCTGCTGCATCATCTTTTCAGGATCGGACTCTATGTCTGAAATATCAAGAATTCCATCCATATTCTCATGACTCCAATCAGCATCTGAAAGCCAATACCATTGGAAGAAAAGCTTTTTCTCGAGAGTAATGAGGTCGTTAGCCAACGACTCCTCATCATCAGTATTTATGAATTTCTCAAATGCAAAACGTGCTAAGGCAACGGCATCACACTCTGGCATTCCCTCTTCTTTAAATGCATCATCAATAAGAGACACCTTAAGGCGCATATTGCGGAATTTAACAAGCATAGTACGAGCACCATGCATGAGCTGACGAATAGAACCCTCTGAAGGTATTTCGCCAACAACAGCCATATGATCATGTTGATTACGAACAGTTAGCTGTCCGTCTTCACGCCATATACAAATATAGTTAAGACGATCGTTATCGAGAGTAACAGAGAAACGGTCTTTATCAGGAGTACCAACAAAAGAATAATGCCAGTTCTCGGCCTGTTTCATATCAATCTCTACATCTTCACTTATGCGGTTATCCTTCTCATCAAGAAGTTGGAAGCCAGTAAAAGGAATCTGAATATGCAAAGAGAATGGTTCACCGTCATCAGGTGTGAGAACCATCTCTACTGTTTTGCCATCGTCAAACTCACTACGGTTGATGACATAAAGATCACCATCAGAAGAAAGTGCTTTTGGAACACTAACCTCTCCATCTGGCCAATAAATATTAAAAGTGAGAGTTTTTTCGTCCTCGTTTTCAAGAGTAAGAAGTTCTCTTGCTGAGAGGTCAAGATAATATACTTCGAGAGGTTCTACTTCCTCATCACCATCACCAAGCACTTGCAAACGAATATGTCCCATCATTGGGTCGTCTTCCCAATCATCCTCATCGCCATCAAGCGTGTTAAAAACGGCAAAACTAAGACGTGACGGTACACGTTCTCCATCTGGACGACAAAGGAAATAGTTAACCTCCTTTGGTTCAAAAATAGGCTCTACGATAAATGGATTTTTACTTGTTACTGGATACTCTATTTCGGTCCACGAAGTAGTATGAAGTTTGTTATCTGACATAATCTTTTTAATTTGGGAGTGCAAAATTAATAAAAAAAATGGGGATTACGAAATTGTTATGTCATTGTTTTCGCTGTTTGGCACAAAGTTTGTATCTTTACAGATAGAAACAAAAATTACTGAACTAAATCAGCTTTAGAAGATAAAAGAACTTAAAGGGAGTTATGCCGATTTATGCGGCGGAGATAGAGGACAATACCACAAAACTGATGTCTTTTATCTTCTTATAACTTCATCTAACTCCATTTATCTACGCTAAGCTGATTTTCTTAAAAAATATATAACGATATGAACAATTTAAAAACTCCAGTATTGCTGCTGACAGGTTATTTAGGCAGTGGTAAGACAACTTTGGTAAACAGAATACTGAAAAATGAAAAAGGTATTAAGTTTGCCGTTATTGTGAATGATATTGGTGAGGTGAACATTGATGCCGACCTAATAGAAGAAGGT
>JAEEGL015673064.1_pt1 | contig 10054 bp, 7 predicted proteins | sample 9134231 | NCBI WGS metagenome assembly JAEEGL01 (sample SAMN16246548, study PRJNA631951) | gut metagenome | biome: gut microbiome; feature: rumen; material: fiber-attached | host: Bos | place: Iran: Karaj | collected 2018-10 | reverse complement strand
CTGTTTACTTCCCCCTCTGCCCCAAGAAAACTGAGCATGAGAAAAACAACCGAGAGAATACAGAATACTTCCCCGATATATGACAGGCTTGAAAATATATATATAGAAACTATTGAATAAAACTTATCTGCAAATGTCACCTAAGAAAACCTCCTCACAAGCAGGAACGATTATACGACAAGTTGAAACGTCCGCTCGCTTTTGACACTTATACATTATTATTACACTTATATACTCATCACTAACCAAAAACTTCGTGAACGGCTATAAATCTGTCGTAAGCTGAAAAATCCCGCGAACCATATTACTCTTGGGCCGCGGGATTAAAAGTCTTATCACACTTCACTAAGTTTTTTACAAATGTCTGTATATTCGTTTATAAAGCCGTCTGCATCTTCGTATATGAAATCTGTATCATTATCCTTTGCTGCAAACTCGTGCTTCTTTGCTCTTGCACTCAGTTCCCTCAGTCCAATAGTAAGAACTGAGCTCTTTATAGTATGTGCATCGATCTCATAGGCCTTGATATCTTTTGCCTCAAGGCTTTCTCTCATTCTCTTCGCACGTTCCGGAGCTTCCTTTGCTATATCGGCTACAATCTCCTTAAGCAGATTTTCTTCACCTGCACAGTAACTGAGAGCCAGCTCATAATCAAGACCTTCTATATCTGCAAATCCACTCTTTGCACCAGCTTCTTCTTCAGTATCTGAACCTGCCGGAAATTCAAGTATCTCATCTTCTGCTGCATCCGATCCTCCTGCTTCTGCATTGTCAGACTCACCCGCAGCCGGTGCCTCGAATACCTTCTCCTGCGGAAGCATATTCTTCACCGTTTCTTCAAGCACATGTGAATCCAGCGGCTTTGTAAGATAATCATCAAAGCCTTCACTGAGATACATATCACGGCTTCCGGCCACAGCATTTGCTGTAAGAACAAGCGCCTTTGTATCCTTATTGAGGGATGCCTCATCCTCTCTTATAATGTGCAATGTCTCTATTCCGTCAGGTGCCGGCATCATATGATCAAGAAGAATAAGATCATATTTCTTTTCTTTACAAAGCTCAATAGCTTTTGTACCTGAACTGCAGAGATCCGGTACTATTCCGTTTCTCTTCAGGAACAGCTTTACAATCGTAAGATTTGACTGATTATCATCTACTGCAAGTATCTTCGCATCCGGCGCAGTAAAGATGCATTCATCTTTTTCAGTTGTCTGCTCGATATGACGCTCCAGGAAGTCACTTCTAAGTGGGGTCTTGTCTTTATATTTGACCGGAACCTTAACCCAGAACTCTGAACCAACTCCGTATTCACTCTCTACGCCAAGCTCTCCGTTCATGGAATCAACTATGCTCTTTACTATTGCAAGTCCAAGACCTGTGCCTTCAATATTTGCATTGGTCTTAAGATCTGCTCTTGAGAAAGCTTCAAACAGATGTTCCTGATCTTCCTTACGGATGCCCTTTCCGGTATCCTTAACAGTAAGACTCAGCATATAACCATCCTCTGTATAGCTTCCGCCCACCTTTAAGTTTATAGAACCTTTTTCGGTATACTTAACTGCATTGTTCATCAGGTTGACAAGTATCTGTCTGATCCTGAACTCATCACTGTTAACCTTATTCGGTACCTCATCTGTTATATCAACCTTAAGTCCAAGGGACTTTTCCTCTGCTCTTTCGTTTATAAGCGATATAACATCATATAACATATCAGCCATACGGAAATCTGCTTCTCTTATCTCCAGCTTTCCGGCTTCAATCTTTGTAAAGTCCAGAACATCGTTGACAAGCATAAGAAGCATGTTTCCTGAAGTCTTTATATTTCTTGAATACTCTGCGATATTCTCCGCTTTATTCTCTCTGAGAATCATCTCATTCATACCGAGGATTGCATTTATAGGAGTTCTGATCTCATGGGACATGCTGGCAAGGAATCTTGTCTTTGCCTCGGAGATATCGATGGCATGCTGTTTCTCCATATTCATCTTTCTGAGATCGTTAACCTGCTGAATGACAATAAATGTAAGCAGGAATCCAAGTCCGGTAACCATAGGGATTGCTTCCCTGATTATCGAAACATCCAGAAGAATGACCGTCAGCTCTATAAGGCCTCCAACAAGGAATCCGATAAAACCTATAAATGTGTAGCGATACGTAACTGTATAGCCCTTAATCGCATCAAGAATCAGGATAAAGAGTCCGAGAGCTGCCAGAATAACCAGAACCAGATTGGCCGGATTCAACAATCTATAGAATGGGATAATGCCGGTAAAATGCAGGAATGGCCATACAACAGCATTTAGAATAGATATCAGCATAACGATCAGTCTGATAGTTTTATATCTGCCTCGCTGTATGGATGTCATAAATATTGCCAGCGGCAGCGGCATCATCAAACAGAATATAAAGCTCAGCAGTCCGTCTACATGATAAACCCTGAAGATAAAACAAAACAGAGATGAATCCGTAATAAGCCAGGATGCAATGGAAAATATCGCCAGTGCACCATACATCATGTCAATTCTCTGCCTGTACATTATGCTGAGAACAATACTTACAACAAAAGCCACAAAAGAAAAGATCAGTACTATAAATGCAAGAACAAACTGGATACCACTTGTTCTAAGCAGATAGCTGAGTGCTCCAAAACGTGTTCCAACGAAAAAGTTCGGAACATCCTGATCCACATCCCGTGTTATCGGTCTTACTATCATAATTTCTTTTCCTGAATCTGCCTCATTAAGAGCAACAGACATAAGGAATCTTCTGAATGAGCCACCCGGCTGATTTACATCTCTTTCTTCAATAAAGTCATCTCTAAACTCGCCATCTATATATACCAAAACAGTATTACGGGTTTCAAAGTATATATATTCATTAGCCTCTATATTCTGAGGGAGTGTATTGATCATCACCTGATCGCCACTGTCATTCGTTGTAACAGTCCAGTTTATTACAAACTGTACCATATCCCTCTGCATAATATGACTTCTATCTATAAGGCCAAAAAAAACAAAAACAAAAGCATTAAATACCAGCATAATATATAGCAGTACTTTTACTGTTGTTATGCTAATTTCTAACAGCCTTTGTTTTTTATCGTTACTCATGCCAAAACCTTCCTAACATAAGATTAGTGTTATTAATTATAACATAAAAACAGAAACCGCAAACCCTTATTTTATCGCGGCCTTCTAAAATTATGCCCGGTCATTTTATCTCTGAAAAACAGTAATTCTTTTTCGTTTTACATATTTATTTTATCGTTTTTCGATATATTTTTCTTGACATTCATTTTTTATCATATTATAATCGCCTCAACAAAGCCGTTAGACGCAGCTAAATGTCTTATCAAAAGTTAGAAATGAGTGGTGATCGATTATGTTTGAACTTATGTTCCTTTTCGCCATATTAGTGGGAATCTCACTGGTGGCCGGATATCCTGTATATTTTATATATTCAAGAGTCATAGCCTCAGTTCGTTCCAACAAATATGGTGATACCGGAACACCCATGATGGATAACCGAACCGGTAAGCAAAAGTTTATAGACAGGATAATCTGGGTTATAAGCGGATTCCTGGTATTATGGCTGATAATCCATTGGGGATTTAACTTGGGGAGTTTCAGTGGAAGGTCCTTTGATACTTATCAAAGGCACGCCTATCGAGGCTTCTTCTACTTTGATCTTCCAAGCGGTGCTGAAGACTTCAGATATCGTTACCAGAACTTAGGTCTTGCCGGAACTTCTGTTTGTGCCTTCACCTTACAGGGCAGCGAATATGAAGAATTTCTGGATTCTATAGATGAATTATCCGGAGGTAAAGTAGTCGGTTACCATGATGATCTGGATTATACAGGTATGAAAGTATCCGAAACCACCGATATTCACGATGATAACGGCAAGTATATCGGCTTTCCCTGCAATCAGATAAAAAACGTAATTGATGATGACATAAACGATTATACCATTCTATATTACTATGGATATGACGGCACCCAAAATGTAATCCATGCCATAGCAGTAAAACCTGACACCGGAAGATTTGTAATTTATAGTCACGCAAATAATTGAGGAAACATTATGGAAAACAATAACTATATTATTAATTCAGTAAATCCAATACTTTACGAAACACAGGAGACCCTTGACTTCAGAGCTCGAATTGGCCGCCGCCTCGGACTGGCAACCGCATTATATGCAGCCATCTCAACTTTCTGTATATATAAGAATCTCTCAGGTATAACCATGCCTTTCTTTGGCATCATCACACTCATATACATGATCTATGGTCTTAAACAATATGACGTAGTGATCAAAAGGTCCAGCTGGTTTTATGGCGCTATACTTCTGACATTATCCGTTTCGGATTTTCTGACTGCAAATGTACTATTTATAACCTTAAACAATCTCGGCATAATTCTTATGATATTCATCTTCCTGCTTCATAACGTTTATGATGACAGCAGATGGAACTTTTCCAAAACATTTATTGCTCTGTGTGAATCCTTCATCTATTCTGCCGGATCAGTATCTGATTTCGGAAAGGATATGAAGGAAGTTACAAGAAGATGTATCAACGGTGGAATCAGTTATGAAAAGAAGCGAACCATTAAATATGTTTTTATCGGTCTTGTGATAGCTATGCCTATCGTAGGATTTTTGATCGGAGTTCTTGCAAATGCTGATATTGTGTTCAATAACATGCTCATCAAATACTGCCACATCGATTATGATTTTGGAGAGCTTATCGTAATAGGGATCACATTTTTATTCATATACTTTTCTGCTTACTGCACCATGAGATTCTTCTCAAAGAAAACTATAAAAGAAGACGTAGTATCCCGCCGCATTATGGAACCTGTAATAGCTATAACTGTTCTTTCACTTGTATCAGTTGTCTATCTTCTGTTTTCGCTTATACAGATAAGATATCTTTTCATAGGCGGAGGTTCTCTCCCTAATGGTTATTCTTACGCACAATACGCAAGAGAAGGATTCTTCCAGCTTCTTGGCGTAAGTATACTGAACTTTCTGATGGTTCTTTTTGTAAACAATTTCTTTAGGGAAAGCCGTATATTAAAGGCTCTTATGACTCTTATCTCACTCTGCACTTATATTATGATCGCATCAAGCTTTATAAGGATCATGATGTACATTGAAGTATTTCATCTGACTCTTCTCAGATTATTGGTTCTTTGGGCACTTACTGTACTTTCTATACTGTTTGCTGCAGTTATAATATCTATATTTAAAAACGGATTTCCACTGTTCAAGTGCTGCGTAGTTGTAGTAAGCCTTCTCTATGTGATGCTCAGTTTCGCCCGTCCTGACTATATAATTGCAAAATATAATCTGTCATATGCAGATACGACCGGTTCAAATATGGTTGCCAGAGATTGTAATTATTTAAAGAGTCTGTCCGCCGATGCTGCTCCGATCATTGGAGAATATGACACCGAATGGGCTGATGACTACTTCCGAAATTTCCACAGCAATGCTTATACTGTAGAAAAAACAAGCGGAAGAAAGCTTAATCTTTCCGTATATACTGCGGAAAAAATATATAACAGCCGCAGGATGGACTGACGCTGTCCACCATGCAAACTATCAAAAAAAGACCAAAGGTATCGCCCTTGGTCTTTTTGCTTTTTCAGCTTGCGGATATTGATTATATATTTATTACAGTCTGCGGCTGATGTCTGCGCAGGCTTCCATAGCATCAATGATACTTGCTCTGAAACCTTCCTGCTCAAGTACCTTTACTGCTTCAATTGTTGTACCGGCCGGTGAACATACCATATCCTTAAGTTCTCCAGGATGCTTTCCTGTCTCAAGAACCATCTTTGCGCTTCCGAGTACTGCCTGAGCAGCAAACTTATAAGCCTTAGCTCTTGGCATTCCAAGCTTAACAGCACCGTCAGCCATAGCTTCTATCATCATGAATACATATGCAGGTGAGCTTCCTGATACGGAAACTACACTGTCCATCAGATTCTCAGGAACCACTTCAGCCTCACCGAAGGATGAAAGAATCTCCAGTGCCTTCTTGGTCTCTTCCTCTGTAACTGTTGAAGCAGGGCTTACTCCTGTCATTCCTTCACCTACAAGTGCCGGAGTATTAGGCATGGTTCTTATTATCTTCAGCTCACGTCCGAAGGCTTCGTTATACCATGCAATAGACTTTCCTGCTACGATCGATATGATGAGCTGATCATCCTTCAGATCATCCTTAATCTCAGCTGCAACTACAGGAATAACCTGAGGCTTTACTGCCAGAAGAAGAATCTCTGACTTTGCCACAACTTCCTTATTATCAGCTGTAACATTGATTCCAAATGATGAAGCTGCCTTATCTCTCTCCGCCTCTACCGGTGAAGAACATATAATATCGCTTCCTGCTATGATTCCCTTTTTTATAATTCCGCCGATAATGGCACTTGCCATATTTCCGGCACCTATGATTCCTAATTTCATGAGATCATCTCCTTTTTAAAAACTGCATATAGAGTACCACATTTAGCATAAATCATCCAGTGTTAGTTTTTTATCGTTTCTCGATATATTTTTCTTGATTTACATGCATTTTTGTATTATAATCTCATTATCAAATTCCGAAAAGAGGGAAATCCATGAAAACAAAAACTGTTACATACTGGCTGAAAGCAGTTGTTCTTTTCATCGCACTGCTGGGCCTTGCGTTCTTCGGGGGAGCAACAGCTTACGCATATATTTATAAGCCTGACTATAACGAACCGATCCCCGTATATCTGAGACAGAACATCATTCCTTTATGGATAACTGCTATTCTCTGCTATGTCATCCTTTTCTTCTTCTGGAAGATTGTAACCGAGATTGGAAAGGACAATTCCTTCTCCATGGAGAATGTTAAGAACTTCAAGAACATGGCTGTCTGCGGCGTTCTTCTCATAGCGGAACATATTGTTCTTCTTGTAATATGGGCAGTAAACAGTGAGGTTGCACTAATTCCGCTGTCATACACTTTATTGAAGATTCTCGCGTTTATAATATTCGTTATTTTATGTTTTGCAATGTCCAGGCTGGTTCAAAACGCTTACGAACTCAAGCAGGAAAATGATCTTACTATTTAGGAGGTGTCGGCATGATAATAGTTAATCTTGATGTTATGCTGGCAAAGCGTAAAATGAAAGTTTCGGACCTGGCAGATCAGGTCGGAATCACGCTGGCTAACATTTCAATTCTGAAAAACGGTAAGGCGAAGGCCGTTCGCTTTGAAACCCTTGATAAAATCTGCGAAGTTCTGGACTGTCAGCCCGGAGATATACTTGAACACCAGTAATAGGATTAAAAGGTCTTTGTAAGATATTCCATCATAAGATCAGGTACATACTGATAATGATGACTCTGATATATCTTCACCTTATAAGTTGTAACTCCTTGTTCATCCAGGCGGCTCGTAAGGTGCTCGACGCCTTCCAATGTTGAATCGTTGTCGCCATAGTATTCTTCATAATCTTCATCTTCCATATCACCGGCAGCTATAAAAAGATTCCTGTCATAGGTACTTTTTCTTTCGAAATATCCGTATTCCTTTTTATAGTCTTCATAATCACTTACGTCGGTGAAATATGGGGTCCAGAATGTAGGGCTTCCAATTATATAATTCTTAAATGGCTGGTTCTCATATCTGTCATAGTTGAAAGCCGCATAATGTGTAAATACTCCACCCTGGGAATGACCGAACAGGGTGGATTTTTCATAATCAAAACCATATTCCCCATTCAGATAAGGCATCATATTATCTGTAATAAAGTCCAGAAATTCCTTCTTATGATCGCAGAGTATATTTCCACGGATCTCGTTATCCCAGCTGTCTATATCATATTCAAATCCTATTGTAACAAGAATCTGCGGCTCAGCCTTTCCTTCTGCCATTGCCCCATATAAAGCCGTAACATCATTGAATCTCCAGACCGCATCTGTCATTACAAGAACAGGATATTCCTTCTCTTTGTCATAGTCCGGCGGTGTCGTTACATGAACGACAAATCTTATATCCAGTTCCTCATCATACAGATGATATTCGGAAATGTTATCTTTAATTGCAGCAACCTTTTCTTCATCCATTTCCCAATACATACTGTCACTGTCCTGATCCACAACTCCGTTATTACTATAATAATAGTCTATATATTTATCTAAAAAGGGTTGATCTATTTCTTCATAATCGCCTGATACAACTGCACCATAGAGTGCTATAAGAAGCTCATAGTTTTCATCCGCCGGAACTTTTGGGTAACCGTTTGCAATCTCTTCATCATATTCTTTTCTGAGTACTTTCTTTGCATCCTCAAGATTATCAAAGGATATTTCCTCATACGTGTTATCGCTAGTAGAACAATCAAAGTGGCCAAAGTAGGTTGTACCCGCTCCGCCGTCATAACCCTTAGGCGGCAATGCATTGAACACAGGCTCACAGTGAACTATAGCTCCTATTCCTTCACAGTAAAGAATCTTATCCTTTATGTCACTGTAATCTTCCGATGCGTCGGACTCTGAAGCCTGATAAGATTCTGAAGTCTGTATGGACTCCCAGGGCTTATCCAACAGCATGAACTCCGTTTTTTCTGCAGCCGCCAGTTCCTTTTCCGTCATATGATTTACGAGTACTCTTTCTGTTTCCACACATTCTGAAGTACTTTCTGTTTCAGAAGTCTCATTTGCTCTGCCGGCATCGCCACATCCTGCTGCTCCAAGTATAATTGCCGCTGATAAAATTACTGCCGCAGCCTGTCTGCAAATATTCTTTTTCATAAAAAAACCTCCATGATTGTTTGCTGATACAAATATTAGCAGACCATCATGGAGGTCAAAGGAATTCTATATGGATTTTATGTGGAGGGAAGTATGATTTTCGCAAGAACCCCATCTTCTTCATTGGTAAGGCTTGCGGTACCCCCCTGCTTTGTTACTATAAGGTTTGCAATGTATAAACCCAGTCCGCTTCCGCCCGTTCTGGAATTTCTTGAAGCATCAGACCTGTAGAACGGTTCAAAAAGATGCGGAAGATCTCTGTCATCAATATGTGCTCCTTTGTTTCTTATACTTGTAACGACCTTGTCCCCTTCGAGGATAGATTCTATATCTATTTCAGAATCCTCCTTCGAATAGAACACTGCATTGCTGATAAAAGCACCTATCGCAAGAGCTGTAAGCTCAGCATTTCCCTGAAACATAAGGCCGCTTTCTATATTCTTATTTACATTGATATTTCTGATCAGGAATAAGTCTTCTGATTCCCGGAGCTTTGTTCCAAGTATCTCACCCATATCAACCTGCGACATTTCCATATCATCAGATGACTGCATCTTTGATGCTGTGAGTATCTCATTTATAAGAGTCTCCATCTGCTTGACTGTACGAAGGGACTTGGCAAGATAGGTATCATGATCCTCATACGGCTCTATTCCCTCTATCATTCCGCGGATATGGCCTTCCAGCACAGTTACCGGAGTCTTTAATTCATGGGATGCAGCAGCAAAGAACATCTCCTTCTGGCTTTCCAGTTCCTTAACCCGAGTAATCTCATCTTCCAGTTCGCTGATCTTTTGATCCAGTGTTGCTGACATCTGATTCAGATTCCGGGCAAGATCTCCGATCTCGTCGCGTCTTCCCGTCTCACATCTGGCATCAAAATCCATATCTGCCATTTTCTTTGAAACAAGACTCAGCTGTCTTACAGGCCGGGCGAACAGATACGCGTATATTAAAGAGCTTACAAGTGAAATAAGTGTCAGTATCAGTATTATCTGTTTGTAACTGCCAGCTAGTGCCCTCGGGATAAGATTATGCTTTTCACCATAGTCATAATACTGCAGCATGTAATCCGTATCATCGTCGGTAAATCTGATTCCATAAGTTCCGAAAAATCCGTTTTCATCAAGTTTATCGTCGGCTTTGTTAACGTCCTCAACAGACTTGAGACTGCGTTTTCCGATAGTTTTTACCGGAGCGTTATAGGTTCCGTTTACATAGTCCTCCTGATCATAGATGGCTATATCAACTCCTG
>JAEEGL015378992.1_pt1 | contig 10054 bp, 8 predicted proteins | sample 9134231 | NCBI WGS metagenome assembly JAEEGL01 (sample SAMN16246548, study PRJNA631951) | gut metagenome | biome: gut microbiome; feature: rumen; material: fiber-attached | host: Bos | place: Iran: Karaj | collected 2018-10 | reverse complement strand
TGTTTAGTGGTTACTGTCTGTGATCTCCACAGACCGATATACTATATCATAAAGATGCCGTGCTTGCAAGTACTTTTACCGTCTGTAAAGCATAAAAGCTCATTCGATCGATATCGTTTTCATGTAACGTACCGCCCGCTTCTGGTTGGGGTCACCGAAGACGATAAGCTGTGCGCCCTGTCCGCCTTCGATCCCTTCGATCATTTCACCGTCGGCAGTTACGGCGATATATACCCGGCCCGGTTCATTTACCTCCGCTCCGCTGAGTTCCGCTGTGTAATTATCCTCACTGCTCACGACGAAACTGCTTTCATCGGTATAGCCGATGCCTTTTTCTGAAAGCAGTTCGGAAAGTTCGATTCCTTCATACGTATGGTGTTTTGATTCGCCTTTGCCGTTGATGATATCTCCTTCAAATGAAGACGACTTAACAGATTCCCAGGATACGGCGGTTTCTTTCCCTCCGCTGACCACAGTCAGGCCGTCTTCCCTGCTCTTGCCGGCATTCCGGTTTGCGATGCCAAGTACAACTACGATACATATTAATACTGCAATGACTGCTGCGATGATCTTCTTTGACATTTTTTTCTCCTTTTCACTATACAGGATCCGTCTCTTGCAGAATTTCCCTTTGCAGTACAGGCTTCAGGCGTTTTGCAAGCGTGTATCCCAGACAGCCGCAGAATGCGCCGCTTAAAAGCGCCACACTTAAGTACAGCGCAAGTACAGGTCCCCGAAGCCTGAAGACGATCAGGTTGGCAGTAAAGCCTGCGGCAGCCGCAGAAAGCATATTGGCTGCTGTCATGGTTACGGCCATATTTGATCTGGTCTTTCGTGAAATGAAAAAGATGCAGTCGATGACGATCCCGGGCACGATGTATCCGATCGGAGAAAGCGCACCCATGCTGCCGGTCATACCGAGCGCAAGGGCCAGTATGCTCTGGACCGCGCCCATGAGCGCAGCACAACCGAACTGCGGGACCAATGCCGCAGCTACGATCAGAAACATCAGGGAAAAACTGGTGCCGATACCGCCCGGGATTCTGAGAAAATCCGTGATGACGTTTGCCGCGGGGGCGATCAGACGTTTGGAAAACAGCCCGAGGTCACAGCAAAGCGCCAGAAAGATCAGGTTTTTGAGCCTTTCTGTTTTCATATCCACTCCTTTTCAAAGATGGAAGGTGCAAAAGTTTCCCTTTGCGCCCCGGTAAGGAGACCATGGCCGCAACAGCTTTAGGTCTCAATACTCGAAGTGATATCAGTTATAAATATATTATGTTATATGATCAGTTTCGTCAATCTGTTTCGGATAATGTCCGATGCAGTTCCAGCCGAGCACCACCGGACAGACCTCGGCAAATACTTCGTCCCGGTTCTTTTCCGTCAGCATATACACTCCGGCGTTCGGATGCTTACGGATCTTATCGAGAAACTCCGAACCGAACTCCGTGTCCTTCACTGCTGCCAGCACCGGAATATCCCCGTCCAGTGCGTGCAGGATCTCCCCGCAGAAATCATCTGCGCCGATCTCCATAAAGCCGATCTCATCCATGACGATGACGCCGTCCGGCTTCGCGCCTTTCAAAAGCCGCACGCCGAGATCCTCGAACACTCTGCGGTTCACGCTGCGGATCTTCATGTTGCAGTCCCCGACATGGTTTTCTTCAGACATATATCCGTTCACTTTTCCCGCGGGATACATATAGATATGACGTGTCCCGTCCGGATCCCGGACAGTCGTGCTCGTCTGATAGCCATAGACCGGGACACTGAGTTCCCGCATCAGCCGGTTTACCATCGTTGTCTTTCCAACCTGCCTTCTCCCGCAGAGAATGATGTGCTTTTTCATCTTTCCTTACCTCTGTCAAATGGATCGGATGACAGATCCCGCCGCAGTAAACCGCTTCGGCATTCGCCGTTCTTATAACGCATCAGTATCCGAAGACTTCCGCAGCCTTTTTCATGTTCTCAATGATCGGGACTCCGAACGGGCACCGGCTCTCGCAGCTTCCGCAGGCGATACACTCTCCAGCGTGATGAGGCAGTACCTTATAGTGTTCTCTGACGGTCTCCGGAACAGCGCCCTGAGCCACGGCAAGGTTGAGGAACTTGGTCACGTCGGCAACGCTGATCCCCATCGGGCATGGCGCGCAGTGGCTGCAGTACATGCAGTGTCCCTGCCAGCTGATCTTCGGCATTGCCGCAAACGCGGGCGCATAGTCGCGTTCCTCTTCTGCTGCGTCTTCGTATGCTGCAGCTTTCCGCACATCTTCAAGCGTTCTTCCGCCCGCCATGACAGAAGCCACTGCCGGACGTGTCAGTGCATAGTGCAGACACTGATCTGCAGTCAGTGCCACACCTGCGGGACTCAGCTCCGCATTCAGGAGATCTCCGCCGCCGAACGCTTTCATAACTGTGATACCGACGCCATTCTGCTGGCAGAGCTCGTAAAGCGCCTGCCGTTCAGGATCCATATTGAGGAGCTCGCCTTCATAATTCTTCTCGTTCCAGAGTTCCTCGACGTCCTCATTGGCAGGAAGCAGATCGTAACACGGGTTAATGCTGAACATCAGTACATCGATCGCGCCTTCCCGCACAGCCGCAAGACCCACCTGCGGATTGTGGCTCGAAAGACCGACTGCACGGATCACGCCGCGTGCCTTCAGTTCCTTCGCATAGCCGACGATCCCGTTTGCCTTGATCTCCTCCCAGTCGGAAAGCGCATCACAGTAATGGATCATGCCGATGTCAAGATAGTCCGTCTGCAGGCGGCTGAGCTGATCCTGAAATGCAGCCTTTGCTTCTTCAAGATCCCTGGTCCTTAAATACTGCCCGTCTTTCCAGGTCGAACAGATATGTCCCTGCAGGATAAATTTCTCCCTGCGGCCTTTAAGCGCCCTGCCGAGGTTCGTGCGAAACTCCGGGTTGGGCGTATACATGTCGATGCAGTTGATCCCCAGTTCTTCCATGAGATCGATAAATGCCTTATATCCTGCTTCGTCAGTTGTAAGGAAACCTTCGCATCCCATGCCGATCTCGCTGACCATGATGCCTGTACTTCCAAGCTCCCTGTATTTCAATGTATTGACCTCCAAATCCTTATTATTTTACATTATACACTTCAAAGCTCTGCTGTGCCACAGATAACGACAGTTCCTGCAAAAAACTCCCGGGCGCCTGCAGGTAAATGCATTACCTGTTCTGCCCGGGAGGATCTCTTAAATCATGAAACTGTATTCAGTTCATCAGAATGCGCTGTTCAGCCACTCGATTCCGTCGATCTGCAGTGCGAAATACGGTGCGGACTGATAGTAGGATTCGTGGAATGCGCCGTCAAAGATCGCTTCTTCACTGTCAGGAGCAAAGTCTCCGTCGGTGTCGATCGCGAATGCCTGCTCGACCTTCTCGCCGCCTACGGTGAAGGTATCGGTATCGAATACCTGGATCTCGCCGCTCTTGATCTTCTCGATGGTCTCTTCCATCGCTTCCTTTGTGCCTTCCGCTGCGATGGCTTCATTGAGCTCGGTCATAACAACTTCATCGGTAGCCATACCGTGGTTGGTGTAGTCCTGCTCAAGCTCTTCGCCGTTAGCAACACACTCGATCGCATGAACGAAGTACTTTGTCCAGTCGATGCGGGTGCTGATGATGGAAGCTTCCGGTGCAACGCCGCTCATGTCGTTGTTGTATCCGGTGTGGAATACGCCGCTGGACTGAGCCGTGGTAGCCGGGGTGGTGTTGTCGGAGTGCTGGGAGATCATGACACAGCCTGCATCCGCAAGTGCCTGTGCGGCATTTGCTTCCAGAGTAGCGTCAGACCAGGAACCGACGAACTGTACCTTCATGGTAGTGCTCGGGCAAACGCTCTTTGCACCAAGATAGTAAGCGGTAAAGCCGCTGATGACCTCTGCAAAGGAGTAAGCGCCGACATAACCGATAACAGCCTGATCCTCGGTGATCTCACCGTTGTCGATCATCTCCTGCATCTTCATGCCTGCAACGACGCCTGCAACATAACGTCCTTCATAAATGTTGTTGAAAGCGTTGTGCGTGTTGTCAAGGTCATCCTTCCAGGATCCCTCATTGGTCAGTCCTACGAACTCGATCTCCGGATAGTCCGGTGCGACCTTAAGCATAGCCGGCTCCTGGCCGTAGGAGTTGTTGAAGATGATCTCGCAGCCTTCATCAGCCAGTTCAAGGTTTGCTTCCTCGACCGGGTCACCCTCGATCAGGTTATACTTGACGACCCAGTCAACGTTGATGCCTTCTGCAGCCAGAACTTCGGTCGCAGCTTCCTTGCCGCGGATGAAGTTGTAGGTGTAGCCCTGGTCGTTCTCATCGCCGATGCAGACAAGGCCTGCCTTGACGGTCTTGGTCTCGCTGCCTGATGCTTCTGCCGCTTCGGTCTCCGCTGCCTCAGTTTCTGCAGCAGCTGCTTCAGTCTCTGCTGCTTCTGTCTCTGCTGCAGCCTCGGTTGCAGCCGGTGCTTCGGTCGCAGCTGCTGTGCCGCTGCTTCCGCATGCAGCCATGCTGAGTACCATGGATGCCGCCAGAACTACGGATAATGCTTTTCTCATTGCTTGTTTCCTCCGTTTCAGATAGATAGTGAGTTGTTATACTTCATGCTCTTTACTCAAAGAAAAACATTATTAGCATAGTTGAATTGGAAACCAAAGTCAATGAAATACCAAATTAAGTACAAAATACATAAGCCTGTGCATCCTGCCTGATCCTGCTCCGGACAGTAACAGCCGGAGATGCAGTGAGCATCTCCGGCTGCTGTCATACCATGCAGTATCAGATTCAGCCGATCGCTTTTTTCAGTTCTTCGACCTTATCGAGTTTCTCCCAGGTGAAGTCCTCTTCTTCCCTGCCGAAATGTCCGTACGCTGCGGTACGGCGGTAGATCGGCCTCAGAAGATCGAGGTCACGGATGATCGCATAGGGACGAAGGTCAAACACCTTGCTGATCGCTTCTTCGATCTCGCTGTTGCTGTACTTGCCCGTGCCGAAGGTCTCGACCATGACAGATACGGGCTTTGCCACACCGATCGCATATCCCGCCTGGATCTCACAGCGGTCTGCAAGTCCGGCTGCTACGACGTTTTTCGCGATGTGTCGGAGAGCATAAGCAGCGGAACGGTCGACCTTTGTCGGATCTTTTCCCGAGAATGCACCGCCGCCGTGACGTGCAGCGCCGCCGTAAGTGTCGACGATGATCTTTCGTCCGGTAAGTCCGGTGTCACCCTGCGGACCGCCGATAACGAAACGGCCGGTCGGGTTGATAAAGAAACGGGTCCTGTCATCAATGAGTTCCCCGGGGATCACCTCGAGAATGACGCCCTGGATCATTTCCTCACGAAGCTGTTCCAGGGAGACCTTATCGGAATGCTGGGTCGAAAGAACGACGGTATCCACCCGGACCGGCTTGTCACCTTCATACTCGACGGTGACCTGGGTCTTTCCATCCGGACGCAGATAGTCATACTTTCCTTCCTTACGGACAGCCGTGAGCTTCATCGCAAGCTTGTGCGCGAGACTGGTCGCAAGCGGCATATACTCCGGGGTCTCATTGCAGGCATAACCGAACATGATGCCCTGGTCGCCAGCACCGCGCAGGTTCGCCTCGTTCTCTTCGCCTTCCTTATACTCATAGGATTTGTTGACACCCATGGCAATATCGCCGGACTGCTCGTCGATCGCTGTCAGGATGCCGCAGGTGTTGCCGTTGAAGCCCATCTCCGCACTGTTATATCCGATATCGCAGATGACCTGGCGTGCAGTCTTCTGGATATCCACATAGCAGTTGGTCGTGATCTCGCCCATGATGACCACGAGACCCGTGGTGCAGGATGTTTCGCATGCGACATGCGCGTTCGGGTCCTTGGCGATGATCGCGTCCAGGACCGCGTCGGAGATCTGGTCGCAGAGTTTGTCGGGATGTCCCTCCGTCACCGACTCGGATGTAAAGAATCTTCTTGCCATTTTTTCCTTTCCTCCTCTGGCTGGTTCCGGTCCCGCCCGGGCGGGTCCCGTTGCTGCCGGTCTTATTCCGGCATCTTTCGTAGCAAGGCTGAGATAATATGTCAGGAATCAGCCGGAGGCATTTTCCTAATAAAAAGGCCCCGACTTGCCGTCAGGGCCTGATTTCACCGTTATCTCACCCATCGGTCAAGCTTTAGCACCTTACTCCGATGGGATCGCTTCACGCAGGTTGCCCATCTTTGCAGGTTGCTGTGCGGTCATTGAGCTTGTCTCTCACGCACTCTTCATAGGTATTAATCTACGATGCATACCATAACAGATTTCCCCGGCATTTGCAAGGGTTTCCGTTCTGAATTATGCAAAGATTTACAATGTGTTTATTTCATGTTTATACAATCCATACCGGTCCGCATAAGGTATGAAAAGTGCTTACGACACCGGTATCAGTTGATAATGTGAATGTCTCCGATCAGCGGGACCGGATCCGTACTTCCTTTGCAGGACCGGACGAAAGCAATGACCCACAGTACAAAGCGCGCGATGCCGAGTGCGAAGACGACCGTGCCAAGCGAATCGATCCTTCCGAGAAAATCGATCACGAGTGCAGCCAGCGCGAGCACAAGCGACTGGTTCAGGTGGAAACGGAGGTACGGGTCATTTTTGTCGCTCAGGAAATAACTGAAGGCCCATCCGATCAGGCTGAACCAGTAACAAAGAAGCGAAGCCGTCCTTACAGAAAGGAACGTTTTCTTTCCGGCTGCATCGCCGTACTGCGGCGAAGAAGCTGTCTGTTCCTGCCCGGTATATCCCTGTTCCTGATACCCCTGCTCCAGCTTTGCCTGGGACTCATTGGCATGAAGATGCTGCCCATGGGGTCTGGTGTCGTCATACATATGCGGATCATAGCTGTCAGGCGTCTTTCCGGAGCCGGGAGCCTGGCTCCCGGCAGACTGCACAGTCTCTCCGCCTGTCGGGTCTGTCTCCTGCAGGAAACCTTCTTCTCCAGGTATCTCGTTGCTTTCAGAAACAGGTTCAGCAGCCGCGTGAACAGCAGCAGCCGTCATTTTCGCTATATTTGCTCCGCACTGGGTACAAAACGCCGCGGAATCCAGTATCTCTTTGCCGCAATTCGGACAGATCATATGCATTCTCCTTCCTGCAGGGTCCAACTCCCGCAATGAATCGTTTTTCTAATTCACCATTATATCATCCCTGCGGGAAAATGCTCAATTTTTACAATTAATTCACAGTTTTTCTGCATTTAGGATATCAGCGAACCTTTACGCCCTCATAGATGCCCTTTGTATCCGCCTGATCGATGACTGTGTCACCTTCACGGACTTCACCCGATGATTCATCCAGGACCACCAGAGATGCAGATCTGTAGGCGGCTTTGATCTTCCTGCGTACGGCGCGGCCGTTTTCGACCACATATACATAGTCGGAGCCCTCGGATGTAAAGACCGCTCCTGAAGGCACAGTCAGTGCATCATCCGCATCATATAAGGTAAACGTCATGTCTATTCCGTAGCCGTCCCGTGACAGCAGCCGGGCCCTGTCCGTTTCTGACATTTTTTCCGCTTCCTTTATCACCGCTTTTACATGTACGCGGTATTCATCGAGGCCGAGAGCCGACATGCCCTTCTCGGCATAATCATATACTTCGCAGATCTCTGCCTGCCATACTTCGTCGCTGCCTCGAAGCCCGAGCTTCAGTTCCACCGGATCACCTGTCTTCATATACGGCGCAATGGAAGTAAGGACATCCGTTTCAGCCTCCGCCTCTTCCATTGCGCGAAGCTCCGCACACAGCTGACCTGCCTGTACCATGGACAGATCCTTCACCGGAAGCGAGACCACTCGGCCGTTTCTGTCCGCTCTTACCGTGCATTTGCCGATCTTATCATCAAGCTGACTGATGCCGACTTTCTGTTCATCGATCTGAGCCTGAAGCTGTCTGGTCTCGCTGCTGTAAAACTGCTCATTGAGCGCATCCTGACTGATGCCTTCAGCTTCCAGCTTTGCAAGATAATTCCCGCTCTGCTCGCTTCTTGAACGAGCCTGCTCATATGCCGCCTGGGCGGATCTGTACTGTGCCGCGAACTGTTCATATTCAACGAGAGAGATGTCACCGGCAGCATAGAGTGCCTGTGCGGCGCTGTAACTGGTCTGCGCGGTCTGAAATGCAGCTCTTGCCGCTTCTGCCTCTTTCTGCAGCGACTCAAGATACTCTGTCGGACTCGAAGTCATCATCTGGCCGATACGGCTTGATTCCAGCTGTGCCTCGAATCCTGCGACAGCATTCTCGGCCTGTTCCCGCCTGTACCGGTAATCGCTGTCGTCGATCTGAAAGAGAATATCTCCTGCATGAACAACCTGGTTTTCTTTCACACAGATCTTAAGGACAGGGCCTGATACTTCCGAGATCATCTGATAATTCCCGCCGAAAGTAAGCTTTCCTTCCTGTGTATATGTATCTCTCACCGGTTGCCTTAAAACGCGCGCTTTCTGTATCTTCACGCCGTTTCCCGCTGTAAGCCTGTAAATGCCGCCTGCGGCTGCCGCTATGAGGATCGCCGCTGCCGCAATCATTACGACCTTCTTTCCTGAAACTGAAGCCTTCGCCATCAGTTATCCCTCCATCTGCCAGCATCCGTTTTGCCGGATTCCGCTGTTATTCTCTCGCTTTCAGTATTTCCGTCAGTTCTATCCTGCGGACGAGACGCTGTTCCGCATACCATGCACACATGACCATAAGAAAACAGATCAGGGCCGTAAGCGCGTAGATCCGAGGCGTAACATGAAGCTTCAGATCAAAGCTGTCCGAGATGATCAGCACCTCAAGGAGCCGGTTGATCCCGTAGCTTCCCGGAAATCCGAGCAGCGAGCCGAGTATGAAATATATCATCTTTTCCGTCAGCAGCATGCTGCCCAGTTCACGGCTTGTCATCCCAAGAACTTTAAGCGTGCCGATCTCGGTATATCGCTCCTTCAGGCTGATCATACTGATGTTGTAGATCAGGATCGAACCTGCCGCAACACTTAAAAGAGCGAACATATCGATCATGTAGAGCATAGAGCCGAACATGCTTTGATACGCAGCAACGATCTTTGCCGTATCCACGATCCAGGAGACACGGCTTGTATCCATCAGCTTTCTGCGAAGGTCGTCCATATGCTCCGGCGAAGTACGAAGCAGGATCGTATTTGCCATCGGATCCGACTGAAAAAGCCTCGGGAAACTGTCCAGACTGACATAGCAGTTCTTCCCTATAAGCTCTGAGATGATCTGTGTTACCCTGATCCTGACAAAGCCGTTCGTAAGTCCGGTACCCATGAGTTCAACATAGTCCCCTTCCTTCACATGAAGGTCTTCCGCTGTTCTGCGGTTAATAATGATACCGTCTCCGGGCTGCTTGTAAAACACACCGTCATTATCACGTATCCGGTAGAGACGTGAGTCCTGATCAAGTCCGTAAAGCAGCGTGTAGTCTGTCAGGTTTCCGTTCCGGAGCGCAACAGCCGTCTGGCAGACGGCTTCCGTTTCCTCAGCGCCGTCAAGTACCGTTCCGGCATCTTCAGCCTGCCGGGGAGTAACAAAGCGATCGAGCGTCAACTGGATATCATAGACCTGGATGTCCTCAAACTGGCCTTTCAGCAGTTCATCGTAAAGCGGCTTGAAGCTGAAGAGCGCTGAGGACAGGGAAAACGCGAACATGACCGCGAGTACGATCAAAAATCCGCGGAAGGGATGCCGGCCCATCGACCTCATCCCGATTCGTGTCTGCACACGGAGCTTTTGTTCCAAAGCTACCGGAAGTCTTAAGTTCCTGCCTGCCTTCGGTTCGGGCTGTCGCATGGCCATCGCCGGCGTGATTCCGAGGATCTCCCGGACTCCCAGAAAAACTGCCAGTATTGCGGTTCCGAGCGAAATCAGAACACCGGTCATCCGGCTGTTCATAAAATCATGATAGACAGGGTCCGGCAGCGTAAAGAAGTCGATATAGAGCGCGAACATAGACCTTCCGAACGGTCCTGCCGCAACGCATCCGATCAGCGCTCCTCCGAT
>JAEEGL014949451.1_pt1 | contig 10054 bp, 8 predicted proteins | sample 9134231 | NCBI WGS metagenome assembly JAEEGL01 (sample SAMN16246548, study PRJNA631951) | gut metagenome | biome: gut microbiome; feature: rumen; material: fiber-attached | host: Bos | place: Iran: Karaj | collected 2018-10 | reverse complement strand
TTCGTTATTTAGCGAACTGTCAATCAAATTCTTCATCATTCTGTACCCAAAGCCTAGAATAAGACACTCTGCCAAAAGGGTACTACATATCAGTAACACACCAAAAAGCATCGCCAATTTTTTGCTAATGGCTTTAGGTGAAACACCACTAGCAAATCCTGTAGTATTTTCCTTCATCCCCATCGTAAACCTCCATTTGTATTAGATCTTTGTTTTTCCTCAGAAATACAGTAACCGGTTTAGACACTATATTGATAAGGGTAATGTTAGCATATAAATTTGGCGTAATTGTGTTTTGTTTGAGTATGTTTTGTGCCACAGTGTAGCATTCAATGAGAAATGAGTCTTAAATTGCACCTAGCTGCATCTTATAGTATTTCTCATAGATACCGCCTTCTTTAATTAATTCCTTGTGGGTACCCTTTTCTCTAATTCCATCTCCATCCAAAACAATTATTTCATCAGCACCAAGTATAGTAGACAAACGATGAGCAATTGTAATTGTTGTTCTGCCCACGGCAAGCTTATCTAAGCTTTCCTGAATATATCGCTCACTTTCATTATCCAGGGCACTGGTTGCCTCATCCAAAATCAAAATAGGTGGATTCTTAAGGAATACTCTTGAAATAGCTATACGTTGCTTCTGACCTCCGGATAATCTAGTACCTCGCTCACCTACCTCTGTATCAAATCCATCAGGAAGACTTTCGATAAAATCCAATAAATCTGCATTTCTTGCAGCCTCTACTATTTCTTCCATGGTAGCATCCTGCTTTCCATAGGCTATATTTTCTTTTATTGTTCCGTTAAACAGATAAACATCCTGTTGAACTATTCCAATATATGAACGCAGAGATTTCTGAGTCACATTTCGGACATCAACACCATCTATTCGCACACTGCCTCCAGTTACATCATAAAATCTAGGAATAAGTGCACAAAGCGTGGTCTTTCCACCACCGGAAGGTCCTACTATAGCAACAGATTTTCCAGCATCTACATGTAGATTGATATTCTCTAAAACTGTCTCCTCCTCTTCATAAGAGAATGACACATTTTCAAAATCAATTACTCCACTTACATTATTTAGCTCTGTTGCATCTTTACTATCAACAATATCAGGCATGGTATCCATTACTTCTGTGAATCGCTCAAAACCAGCCATTCCCTTTTGAAGCTGCTCGGTAAATTCCACAAGTACGTTAACCGGGTTTATAAAGATATTTATGTACAGAGCATAAATCGCCAAATCCTCAACTGATATCTGCCCCTTTGCAATACAGTAGCCGCCAGATACCAACACGGTCATAAACATCAGACCTTCAAACATACTGTTTCCAGAGTGGAATGTTCCCATTTGCTTATAGTTTGCTTTTTTAGAATCTAAAAATGCAAGGTTACTCTTATCAAATTTCTTCTGTTCGATATCCTCTCCTGTGAATGACTTTACTACTCTGATACCGCCTAAAGTATCCTGTAAAGAAGAATTGATTCCTGCAATCTTCTTTCTATTATCAGAAAATGTACGACGCATTTTCTGATTCTGATTTATAGCAAAAATACCCATAAACACCACAACTAAAGCCAGACAAAGTGTCATAGGCACATTGATTCTCATTAAAAGTACAAAAGAACCCACTATCTTTACCACTGAGATGAAAATATTCTCTGGACCATGGTGCGCAAGCTCTGAAATATCAAACAAATCCGAGACCAGCTTGCTCATCATCTCTCCAGTGTTATGGGTATCATAATAGGAAAATGAGAATGCTTCAAAACGCTCAAATAACTCTCGGCGCATTCCTGACTCTATTTTTGCCCCCATCATGTGGCCTTGATAAGTAACATAATATTTGCAGGCTGTCCTTATTAGATACATGACAATCATAAGTATGGCAATCCAACCTAAATTCTTAAGAATGGTTTCCGGAGCCTCCAAATATAATGTTCCCCTTAAAAATCTAAGGAGCTGTGGAAATGCCAGATCAATTACTGACAAAATAGTGGCACAAACCAAGTCCAATACAAATACACCAATATAGGGCTTATAGTATGGAATAAATCTTTTAATTAGCTTCATAATATCTTTCCTTAATTCTTTCTTTTATTTCTTTTTATCTTACATAGTTTAATTGATTGTAATTAAATTGGCTAGTACATTATTTAAATGAATTTATGAGATTTAAATACATTCCACATTTATAAGAACTTGATTTATCCCCGCCCATAATTCTTGATTACTAATGTTAAACTACTATAATAGAAATTGCGCATTTAAAATATTTAGCGTATTAATTTACATATGAGGGAGATAACTAATGAACAAGCGGAGAAAAAGAAGACGACAAAAAAGAATAATTTCTATTATAACTATTGTGGTTGCCCTTATTCTGGTGGCCATCGCTGCAGTCTATTTTAAAATAAATAAAGATGAAGGTGCTCCAAATGGCTCCACTGCATCCATCTCATCTATTCTAAACACTTCAAAAAATGAAAATGAAACTGCGGAAAAAGATTCAACAACTTCTACTGAAACAGATAATACCTATGACAACCTTATCGCAGGCACTGGAAAACTAAATTTTTCATATTATATGGATAACGTATATGCGAATATCGAATATCCAGACTTTCAGGATGAACTCTTTGGTTATCTGAAATCGCGAGAATATACACTTCCAGAACTAATAGCTGAGTTTAATGATATTTTTAAAAACGAAGACCGATATTTTGGTGATGAAGGGGTCACTTACGTAGGGTATTCTTATCTGGATTGTGGTAATGATGGAAATAAAGAATTGGCCATTCAAATTGTCTGCCCTGTGGTTGAAGAGAATTCTAGCCTCACCATGATTCTCAAGGAAATGAAGGGCGATATCCAGGTAGTCCACGCATTCTGCCAGTGGTCACGTAGCAGCAGCGATATAAATGAGTATGGTGTAATCACAAGCAGCGGCAGCGGTGGAGCAACTCTACATGGCTGGGATACAAGCATAATCGATGCAAATGGTAAATATATTTTTGGCTACAGTGAGGAAGAGCAGGACGATATCAATATGTTCTATACTGGCGAAGAACATCCTGAAGTAGACACGGATTCCTACGAAGGTGATATCTTCATCTATTCTTTGCGCACCAAGGAATATTCCGAAGAGAATGCTTGGCCAGAATATTATTCTTATGCAGTCTACAAAGATTACCAGGATGAAATGAACATTCCAAATCTCTACACCGACAGCCAGTATCAAAAAATAATGGATACCTTCGGAATAGACTTCATTCCAATGGATGAGTTCAACCAAAAAATCGAAGACCGACTAAATGAAATAGGTGCCACAAAAGATATGTTAAATGGTAAAACCTTAGAGTTTACCGAAATAAAGTTTTAAATAAAAATCCAAGCTGCCCACAAGGACAACTTGGATTTTTTATTTTATTCAGTTACTACTGAAATATCCTGCTTAGACTTTTTAAACCTAAAAACTGTGAATAACAACAGTTATGATATTTATATTTTTTCTTTTGAATATTTTTCAATCTGCTTTTCCAACTGCCTTGCATATTGAATTTCATCCCCTACTATTGCAATATTCATGTAACACCTCAAAATTACTTTACATATCATCGGAAAGTGTATCAAATTTATAAATACTATTAAAGACTAATATTAATCAAACATTCCTTCTACTAAATCTCTCATTTTAATTACATCACTTCGATTAGCAAGTTCTTCCTTTACTTCAAACGCCATCTTTATATCATCAGTTATCACAGTATCGACATCGTGCTCTAGAAAATGGTACATTGCTGCCCAAGTGTTTACAGTCCAAACTCCTACTGTTTTACCAGCTTCATGTATCAGGTTCACAGTAGTAATATTAGTCATCTCCTCTTCCATTATAATCATGTCGCAGTTGAGCTTTCTTAAATCACCCACTCCTCCAAAAATCAAGATACCTGTCTCAAACTCTGGGTAAGTCTCTTCAGCATAATTAATGGCAGCATAGTTTAATGATATCAGCACCACATCATCAACCATGTCCTTTGACTTAACCATAGCCACCACATCATCAACCATTTGATAATCAGCGGTCTGACCCTTTAGCTCTAAAAAGAGCTTAATCTTTCCTTTTCCTGTATCCAAAAGTTCTTCTAAAGTAGGTACTTCAAGCATCTCTCCTGAGCCTATAGTATCTTTAATCCTAAGCTTTTTAATTTCCGACAATGTCATCTCACTTGGCTTCTTATCCACTCCACACAATCGCATAAACGTGGTGTCATGATTAATGATATATTCACCATCTTTTGTACGTTGAATATCAGTTTCACTGCCAGCGCAACCGTATTCAGCTGCCTTAATAATTCCATCAAGAGAATTTTCGCTAGCGAGCAAACCGCCTGTGCGGTGAGCAGTAATACTTGTGTCCCTGTAATCAGTTATTTCCTCAAAAAACACTCCAAGCAGCACGGAACAAACTGCGAAAAATACATAAATCAAGCTAAATCTGATGATATATCTGTGATGTCCTCTTTTTGATTTTCTGGGTGCTACAGTCTGAAGCTCTTTTCCAGTATAAGTGTAATACATCTGTGTAAGCTTCAATAGCAGATAGCTTGATGTAAAAATTTCAACCACAAAAAATGTATAGCGCCCTAATAATAGTCAGGTTGCACATGCCACTCTATATAGCACAACTTTTCCATCTAATTCTGTAGCATTATCCCCTAAAAATTTGGCCAAATCAACATGATAACCTACCGGTAAATCTATGCCCTTAACACTCAATAATTCAGTAGGTATAATATTAGTCACCATCAAGAAAACTATCACCACACATAGTATTCTAAGAAGGATTTTTGTCATCCTGATTAAAAAATCTTGAAGATTAGCTTTTACGATTTTTGCAGATGCCATAGCCGCATCCTTTGGTGTTTTTTGGTCTAACATTATACCATGCAGTGTAAAAACGCCAATTACTGTTATCAAAAAAAAGCACTGCACCAAGACCATAGTAAGCAACTGCAAATATAGGTTTAGCCTTAATAACACTACTTATAAAGGTAGGTATATAGAAATTTTCTGTAAGGCTCACGGAAAATCCAATACCAATAATAGGAACAATAATTACCACATATAAAAGCAAAAGCATTCCGAATGGACTGCCTAAATATACAAGAGCGTTCAATCCCCTTCCTATCTCTTGAAATACTCCTGTTTTTCTATTATTTACAATATCATCGCACAAACCAATATAAGCAAATAATTCTATAGCTATATAGCACAGGGAAATCAACAACGCCAGAAAACCCACTATCACTATCCTCAATATACCTACTGCTAACAGATTTGCCGTTGTTATAGCACCAAACTCTCCACTTGAGACCCAATTTAATAAACTTTCCAATATTTCTACAGGTATGAACAATATAATAGATGTAATGAATCGAAAAGCCCATATTTCAAGCCCAATATCAAGCCCAAAACACCGGTTTTTCCTATTTTCAGCCTTCTTTGTCATCACTTACCCCAATCCCTAATACGCTTTTTACTCTTTAGCCTGCTGATACAGATTTTCTATAATCTCTGCAGATACTGAGCCAACCTGATTGTAGATAACCTCTCCTTTTTTATTTAGCACTATGGTCTGAGGCAATGCATCTGACCCATTTACTATACTAAATATACCTTCGTTCTCATCATCTATGGCAATTGGAATATCCCATTTCTTTTCTGAAACGTACTCATTCACATCCTCTGTGGTAAGATTTGCATGTACAGCTATTACTGCCACGTCTTCCTCATGCTCATGATAAAAAGCTACAAACTCCGGCAGTTCTTTCACACACGGGCCACAGTAGGTTGCCCAAAGATTTATGTATACAATCTTTCCTTTGTTTTCAGATAATTTAAATGTACTTCCGTCTATGCAGGTGGCTTCAAAATCAGCAAGTCTCTCACCCACGTTATATCCTATAGGCACGCTTGCTGATATATATTCGCTTTCCTGATTATCCTCATTTTTCGCTGAAGGTGATATGATATTTGTCCAAACAATCAACGAAATGAGTAGCACCACTGACAAAATAATAAGCGGCTTTTCCATTTTTCTAAGCTTACTATTAGAAAAACTTATGGCCTTTTGATTGCAATAAGCACTACACTGACCGCAGTGAATACACTCATGATCACCTACTCTTTTAACATCCATTTTGCATTTTCTAACACAGGCCCCACAGTTATTGCATTTTCCATGATCTACCTTTATCCCAATTATGGACAAGCCGTTAAACAGTCCATAGATTGCCCCTAGCGGACATAAAAATCTACAAAAAGACCTGTAACAAAAAATGCAGGCCAAAATCACTATAACCATAATGATGAATTTTTGGGTAAATATAAGTCCAAGCATAGGGAGCCACTGTGGGTTTTTAGGCAGCATTCCCATTGCACCTTCTAATGTGCCTGCCGGACAGATGTATTTGCAAAATCCTGGTACAGGTATCCCCTTAAATATCCCATAATAAATGGGTACCAGTATGACAAATACAATTAGAATTACATATTTAAGATAACTAAGAAACCTTGTTAAACGACTCTTTTTTAGCTTTGGTGTAGGGAGCTTGTATATTAATTCCTGAATAAGTCCGATAGGACATAGCCATCCACATATTGTTCGGCCTAGAAGCATTCCATACAGCAAAATTATTCCAAACACATAGAACCCTATATTTTTATTAAGAGGACCAAGGGCATTTTGCAGTGAACCAAGTGGACATGCAAAAGCTGCCCCGGGACAAGAATAGCAGTTCAATCCTGGGACACAGACAGCTTTTGATTTTCCTGTAAAAATCTGCCCTTTGGAAAAGCCTTTTACATATGCGTTGTAAAGCAAGGCACTATATAATTGTATGATTCGACGTTTTGTAGGCTTGTGTGATTCCCACCACGACATACTTTCATTAGCCATATTTAATCCTTCCGTCATCCCAGACCGATACATTCCGTACAAATCTTAGAAGCTTTGATAAGCACATCCATTAAACTTCCATTGAAAAATCCCAGGATGATAAAAATCACTGCAACCACAAAAATCGCTGTTCTCAGCTTCTTTTGCCCAGCTTCTGAAATGACAGAAACTTTTTTATTATTTGTAAAATCAATAATTTTTGATGGATAGTTTGGTGAGCTATCTTTTACATTAAAAAATATACAAACTACAGACATTAATAGACTAGCAAGTAAAAATATAATTGGAGTCCCGGAATACTTTCTAATGGCTTCAATTGTGTAAATATCCGCCATTGGATCCAAAGCCTTGGCCTTCAATCCTTCTGTATATATTAGCACTGCTGACATTATGAAACATAAAGCGGTGGCCAGCCACATAATACTTTGTAAAGTTAGAAGTAGTTTCCTTTTTTCCATAATTACTCTTTCTCGATCGTAATTGTCATATCACCATACTTATCTTCCGTATTATATACTTCTTCTTTTTGCTTATAGCCATCTGGAACTGTTAGAATATGAACCTCATAAATCCCCTCTGGCTCTGCAAAAGATGCCAATCCCGAAGCATCGGTATCTCCTAACTTACATATTTCATCTGTACAAAACTGAACCTTAACGCCTTCTAATGGATTTGAGTCCTCATCCACTACATAAATGTTGTAAGCATTTTTTGATACACCATCTTCAGCTTTATCTTTCGAAGATTGATTTTCAATAAGCTCCTCCATGTTCTTTCTATAGGATTCTGGTTTTGCTCCAATAACAGGCTCACCTATAATTTCACCATTTCTGTTCACAAAATACGATGTAGGCCAACCTACATCCACTCTAAAAATTTTATTCCAACCATCAAAAGGAAGAATATTTAGATACGTAACACCATTATCTGCAACTAAATCCTTGGCATACTTTAGAATCTCCTCATTTCCTGCATCACCGCAAAGACCAACAAGTCCACAATCATTTTCTGCAAATTCTTTATCTATTGCCTCAAGTTCAGGCAGTTCCTGTAAACAATAAAAACACCAGGTCGCCCAAACATTTACCATTGTAAATTCATGCTGGCTAAAAATCTCATCACTACTTACAATATTGCCATCAAAATCAACTGTCTCAAAAGAAACCTTTTGGCCTATAAGCTGCGCACCACTAACGGGTGCAACACTTGCAAATGTATCTTCATTGAACGCTTCCTCCGTATTAGCCACCACTTCCTCTGTAGTCACTTCAGACTGCCCAACTTGAGCTACTCCACATGCAGATAATGTTCCTATGATGTCTACAAGTATCAGTGAAACAATAAATCTACCTTTTCTCATAAAACATACCTCCTTGTAGCTCTCTTGTTATCCCCTAGCGTAGACACCACCACATTTTCAGTAACTCTTGAAACATATACCCTTTTTACATTATATCAAATATGCTTGTACGCTTGTATTAAGTAAATCTAAACATAATGTGTACAGGCTGTTACGACTTTTTTTTACCCAACAGAAAAACACAATTAATTTACAGCTTAATGATATCATGAACCTACAATACACTTTTAACCCAATTAGAAAGGAATACAACAATGGAAAAAAACAAAAAACGTTCTCATCTTATATGCGAAAAAATCCCTGTGCTTGCAATGATTTTGTCGATTCTTTGTATTACAGTACTTATCTCAATTCTGGATGAGCTTTCAAAATGGGTTAGTGGTGGTAATACCGCAATATACCATATCCTAGCCGCACTTGTAGCTTTTGTGCTATTGCTTATCATTGAACTTTGGTTTAAACCAGACTATAAAGGTTCAATTAAATCTAACGCCCCTATAGGTCAAATAGGGTCACTTTTAATACTGTTTATCATTTATTGGGGCATTAATTTTATTCTTTCTTTTATCACTGGTACACTTATTTTCAAACCAACTCTGGAAAGTCTTGGAATGGCCTTGAATGCAGGCGTGAGCGAAGAAATTATGTTTAGAGCGGTAACTATACCGATTGGCCTTCATTTTATAAAATCAGAAAAACGTGTCACTTGGACCTGGATAATTACCTCAATAATATTCGGCGTAGTCCATCTGGTCAATATTCAAGGTGGCGGGGCCATCTCTGTCATAATCGTACAGGCCATTGCCACCACATTTATGGGAATTTATTTTGCCTCACTTTTTATGTGCACCGGCAACATTTTGATTCCAATTATTATACATAGTGTTTGGGATTATTACTGCTTTGTCACCGATGGGACATTGGAAAACGGTATTATGATGCAGTCATCTGTAGATGTTCCATTAATTATAGCATGCACGATAAATATAATTATAGGTATTCTGTCCATTATATATATTCAGAAAAATCAAAACTCTATAAAACAGATATGGAATGAAAAGTGGATCCGCAAGGAGATTTAATGTAAAAACCGGCTACAAATATATGGGGGTAATCTTTCATACCCCCTTTATTGTTTTCCAAAGCTTAAGTCACCTACATAAGTATCCTCACTAAAGTCTACATTATGAATGAAAGCAACCATAAATACATCTTTACTATCTGGATGAGTCATAAAATAATCCTCAAATGCCACCTTGTGATAAATACCTTGGTCATCACGCTGTTTAACTATTCTTACAACTGATTTCTCACCGCGATTGTACGCAGCAAGAAGATTTTCTCGTGTGAATGCTTTATCTAAGGTCTCATAGTCATCCTCACTGCACATACTTTTGGCAAACTTATATCCTTCAGTATAGCTTCCCGTTTCTGGTAGTAGAGAATTAACAAAGTTTTCTCTTTTCATTACATGATAACTATTTCTTGTTAAATTAACAAAATTTACCATGTTGAATTTACTATAAACTGCATCCACAAGAGCCTTTACCTGCCCAAAAGCTGTCTGTTGAGAGAAAGGATCGAAGAAATCTACATCCACCGGTGCTTCCTCAGTGCACATGTTGAAAAACTCATCATGTGGAACCGGTTTCGAAAAAAGGAAACCTTGAATATAGTCACAATCACATGTATTTATGAAGTCCAACTGCTCCTTTGTTTCTACTCC
>JAEEGL014386523.1_pt1 | contig 10054 bp, 4 predicted proteins | sample 9134231 | NCBI WGS metagenome assembly JAEEGL01 (sample SAMN16246548, study PRJNA631951) | gut metagenome | biome: gut microbiome; feature: rumen; material: fiber-attached | host: Bos | place: Iran: Karaj | collected 2018-10 | reverse complement strand
TAAAAATTATGTCTTAATTCTACGGGAGAAAAAATAAATGAATTTTCTATTATAAAAGTATCTAAATGTTCATCATTAATATATTCATTTCTAAGACTTGGTTCTTCAGTTAAATATTTTTTAGTTTTAGTAATTAATTTTCTGAATTTATTAGATAACCATTTACAATATTCATTAATATTAATAGGATTATAAATTCTAGTCATTAATTCAGTTACTTCTTTTTCATCAAAATCTCTAAAATTAAAAGTAATTTCACTTAACATACATTCTAAATATGTTTTTAAAAAATTAAAAACTGTGGAATAAGTAACCATACCATCATTATTAATTATAATAGATTTCATTAAATTTCTTTTTTCTTTTTCATTCATTTTTCCTTCTGGAGCAAATCCAAGTAACCAAATTAATATTAATAAATTAAATTTATCTTTATAAGAAGTAACAGATAAATTAATATCATTATAATTTAAAATAACAGCATATAATTTTTCATCACTAGTTTTAGTATTAAAAATTTGTTTAATAAATTTATAATATAAATCTTTAGTTATCCATTCCAAAGGATCTTCTTCAATATCTAAAATAAAGACTCCAAAAATTTCTTGTGAAATTTTTTTAATATCTTTATAATTTTTTAATTCTTTTGACCTTTTCAATAATTGTTCTCTAATATATATTTCAGCATTATTATTTAAATCAAATATTGTATTTTCCCCACAACAAGCTTGATTATTTCCCATAATAATAAAATTAAAAAAAATATTTAAATAAAAATATAATATAAATTATAAAAATGAATATTTTAATAGTGAATGGATTTGGTAAAAGTGAAAGAGGGAAAGATTCATTTGATAAATTTTGCAATATAATAGATAATCTTCTAAAAAAGGTTTCTTTTAAATCTGGAATAGAAAATTTTTTATACAGTTATCGTTCAATTGAAGAATTAGATGATTTTGTGTATAATTTACCATCAAATGAAAAAGCTTCAGATGAAAAGAAATTAGAATTTAGGAAAAACTTTGATAAATTAGATTTAATATTTGTAGATGGAAAAGAAAAAAATTATTTACCATGGATGTCTCAAGGAAGAAAACTGTTAGCATTAATAGAATTATGTGAAAAAACAGGTAAAATAATATTTGCAGGAGGAATAGCAATGTTAACTTTAATATATTATTTAGCAACAAATGGAAATTATAAAAATTTTATAAATTCAAATGGTGAATTTCCTTCAATTGAAGATTTAAGTAAAATTCCATATGATTATTTAACTAATTTAAAAAGAGAAGATGCTTTTTTAGATTTTGTAACTGGTGATGTTTATGAATTTAAATCAACAAATGAATGGGTTCCTATTATGAATATTGGTATTCATAAATTATTGTATGCTGAAAAATTTCATAATAGAGGAAAATATGTTACAAAAGAATATCATTTATCTAAAAATAAAGATTTAGTTTCTACTACTAAAAAAGAAATTAAAATGAAAATAATTAAACAATATTGTCTTCATTGGTTAGTTAAAAATTTACCTGTTGAATTTGTTGCTAATACTACGTTAACTTGGTATACACATAATATTTGTGTAAACAACAAAATAAATCAATTTAAAGTTATATGTGATTCAAATTTTGGTTCAATGATTATAGAACATAGAAATTCAATTGGAGTTATGTTTCACATTCAAAAAAATTTTCCACATTCAATAACAATATTACATAATTTTATAGCTAAAAAATTTGTAGAAGTTCAAACTAAAACATCATATATTGAACAAACAGAACAATTTGAATCAGAAGAAGCAAAAAAACTCTTTAAATGTATTGTAAAAGAACCTCCACCTGATTACGCAAGTGGAATAACATTAAATTGTACTAATCCAAAATCAACTGAAAATTTAGTAAATAAATCTAGATTTTTTTATAATACTTCTTTTAATAATAAAGAAGGTAAACATTGTGGTTTAAGTTATAATAATAGAGATATGATATTTTTATCAAATAATGCAGTTATTAAAGAAAAAATCCCATATAATAAAAATGTTACTGAAACTGATATTGCAAGTCCAATTAAATTAACAGCTGAGCAGATTTTAGGAGATGATTATGATTATTTAAAAATAGATCCAAGTTGGGATGATGAAAAATTAATTGAATTTTATAAAAAAAAAGGAAGAGAAATATGCAAATTATTACAAGATTCTCAAACAATTGATACTTCAGCAAATAAATTAACAAGAAAAAGTTCTAAAATAAATAAACCTCCAAATAAAAGTAATTTTTCTTCTAAAAATACTTCAAGTTATGCTTCAAGTAGAATAAATTCAAGTAAATCTAAAACAGCAAATAATTTTAGTAGTACTAGTAAAGTTCAATCTAAAGTTTCTCAATGGGGAGATAATAATAATAGTAAAAGTAATACTAATTTAAATAATAATATGAATAATATTAAAGCAGGATTTCAACAAAAGAAAAAAAATGAGAATGAATCTGTTTTAACTATGTTATTTCCATATATTAAAGAAGAAGATTTTCAAATGAAAACTTTTAATCCTGAGAAAAGTGAAGAAAAAAATTTAGAAGTAATTAGATTAAATCAAGAAAGAAGAATAAAAAGTAATTTCAATGATAAATTCAAAAAATATGATAAAGAATTGAATACTTTTAGAGATAAACCAAGTATAAGATGTTCTTCAGCTTATGTAACAGAAGATGAAAAAAGAAGAAGAGAATTTATAGAAAGTAAAAAATTATGGATGTGTCCTGAAGATTTTAGAAGAGTTTTTGGTAAAAGAACTTTAAATAGTAATATGAAAAAAGAAAGTTCTAAAGAAGATGGTGAATATATTCCAAATATATTTAAAGAACCTGATTATGAACATCAATTTAGAGAATTTGATAAAACAAGATGGGTTTCTAAAAGAGATTTTGTAGTTTAAAAATATAGAAATTAACTTTGAATTAAATTAGTAATAAAGATTTTTAAATTTTTTTATTAATAATAATAAAGAAACAATATCTTTATAATTTAATTCTTAAAAAATTCCAATTATAATTTAATTAAAAGAAAATAATTACTTTTTTACTTTTTAAAGAAATAAAAAGTAAAAAAATCAATTAATATTACTAAATATATTATTTGTTTCTCTCATAGTTTGAGAAAATTGAGCAATATTATGCATTCCTCTATTTCTCATAACAATATTATGTTTTCCAATTTCTCTTTCAATTTCTTTTTTCATAGGTTTATTAGGCATTTTAATAGGAACTAATTTTTTTCCATTTCCCAATATATTACTTCCCCATTTATCATTTGATACTAAAGTAGAAGCAAATTGATTCATTTCATTTAATTCTTTAGTACCTAAAGACTTAGTTTTTTCTTTAAATATATTTTTCCTATTTTGTTTAATATTTGCAATTTCTCTTTCACTAATTAAATCTAAATCATTCATTGTTAATCTTAAAGAAGAGGTTCCATTTAATTTAATTAAAGGATTTAAAGAAGAAGTCATTTCAAAAGTTTTAATAGAATTCATATCAGTAATATTACTTTTTTTAAACATAGTACTAGTTTGACTTCCTTGATTGAAATTACTGGTAACACTTTCATTAAAATTAAAATCTTTTTTTAATTCAGAATTAGAAAACATATTATATTGAGTTTTATTTGCAGATAAAGTATCTTTTAATTTTTTATTATAAGTTTCTACAGAATATTTATTATATTTAATAAAAAAATCTTTTCCTCCAGTTTTAAATTTCTTATTTTCTTTCATTGAAACTCCAATTTCTAAATGAATTCTATCAAAGCAACTTCCACTTAAACTAATTGGTCCTCTTTCCATTTTTTTTTCTAAAGAATTTTGAAAAGTTTTCTTTTCTAGATTAGGTAATACATTTTTATTATTATTATTATCTTTTTCATTTTCTTTATCTTTATCTTTAATATCTAATTTTGGAAGTGAACTTCTTCTTCTTTTTTTTTCTTTATTAATATTTGGAGTAGTTATATTATTGTCTGTATTAATTATTTCTGCTTTTTCTATTGCAGGAGGTATTTCTTGTTTTTCAGTTTTTAACATTTTCATATTAGATTTAATAGATAAAAACTCTTTTGCTAAAGTTTCTATTTTATATCCTTTAATAAATACAATATCACCATTAGGATCAATAGTTAATTTTTTTTTCTCATATTGTTTTTTTAATTGTCCTTCTTCTTTTTTTTGTTCTTCAACTTTTTTCAAAGCTTTTAATCTTTGTTTTGTTTCTTCTTCTTTTTTTTTTATTTCTGTTTCCTTTTCTAATCTTAATTCTTTTAAATCTATTATATCTTTAAATATTTCACTTGGTGCTTCTTCTATTGAAATATCATGGAAAGAAAATTTATTCATAATTTCTCCCATATTTCTTTTTTTATTTATTTGATCTCCGGTTTGACTTAAACGAAGTTTTTTTAAATCTATATTTCTACTTCTTCTAGATAATTTAAAATTACTTGTTGTTGTTAATTGAGCTTCTTCTTCTACTTTTTCTAATTTTGAACTTGGAATATTTTCTTGAGGTTTATTTTCTGGAATTATATAATTTATTAATGTTGATGAATATCTATCATATTCACTTGAATTAGGCTCATTAATTATTTCCCAATTATTCTCTCCTCGAAAATAATTTCCGAAATATTTGTTTTGTAAATCTACTGTTAATGAATTGTTATTTAATAAAGAATTTATTGTATTTTCTTCTATTTTTTCCTCAATTTCAAAATTTGGTAAAGTATCATTTTCTCTTTTTTTTTCATCTTCTTTATCAATTGTTATAAATTGAGAATTTAAATAAGTATTTAATGTATCTATTAAATAAGTATAACATTCATCATAAACTTGTTTTTCTACTTTTTGTTTAAAAGAATTTGATACTGTTAATGATATTATTTTTTCTACCATATGCCATGCTATATCTTCTGCTTCATATTGATATAATGTTGGTTCTGGTTTTCCTTGATTCCCTTTGAAATATGAATGTCGATTTTTTACATTACTCATTTTTTATTTATTTATCTTATTTTTAATTTATTTTGAAATTTTTTAGGTTACAAATTTTATAATTTTTAAATTAAAAAAATAAAAATAAATGAAGAATTACTTTGTTTTTTTTATTAAATTTTATAATTTTTTTCATATATTGTATACGGTTAAAATGAATAATATCTTATTTTATTTTAAATATATTATTTATAAAAAAATCATTTTTGTATATCAAAAATTTAAATTTATTTTAATTAATTTCACATTTTCTATTTTTATAATTTAATATACCAATTTTTTCAATATTTTCATTAAATCGTGATTTACGTGTAATTAAAATATTTTTTCTTTGTTGAACTCTAAGTAACATTTTTTGTAACTTTTCATACATTCTTTGTTCTTTAGTACTTAATTCATTTCTCGAAATAATTTCAAAACTATAATTATCATCAACTTCAACAAAATCAAAAACTCTTTTTTCATTATTAGAAGATTGATCTTCATCAATTTTCAAAATATCTTCATCATCATTATCTTTTTTAATCTCTTTATTTTTAACTAATTCATTAATAGCATCAACATTAATAAAACTTTTTCTATACATTTCAAAAAATTTAGCAGGTAATTTAGTATTATTTCCAGTTATTGGAGTAATAATATTAGGACATAAAGCTCCTGTTGACCAAGTTCTACATAAATTTTCATTCATTAAAATTTTACTTATATTTATATTATCTTGTGTTGGATTTATTTTTGATGTTTCTATTGTATTATTTTTTATATTATTTGAATTATCTTTTATTGTATTAGAAATAATATTATTATTCATAGTATTATTATTTTGTGAATTTTTTTCATTTATTATTGAATTATTATTTGAGTTTGTTGTTATTGTATTATTGTTACTATTATTTATTACATTGTTGTTACTGTTAATTGTGTTTGATGCATTTAATATTGTATTGTTTAGAGAATTATTAACTGTTTGACTCATTTTATTTTGATTATTTGTGTTTTTAATACTACTATTATTTATTGTGTTTGGATGGGTGTTTAAGGTTTTATTATTTATTGATGATTTATTATTTGGATTATTTACTTTAGGAGGAAGTAATTTTTTTTTATTTGGCTTTGTTTGTGTGATATTTGCATCTTTTTCCTTTTCTTTTTCTTTATCTTTTTCTTTTGGAATTTGTTTTTCCTTTTCTTTTGGAATTTCCTTTTCTTTTTTAACCTCCTTTTCCTTTTCTTTTGGAATTTCTTTTTCTTTGTCCATTTCTTTTTCTTTGTTTATTTCTTTTTCTTTTTCCTTTTTATTTAATCTATTAATAATTTTTTCCCTATTTAAAATCTCATTTTTTGCTTCTTTCAATTCTTCTTCTTTCCTTATTAATTGTTCATCACTCGCTTTTTTATAATTTTCATAATCAGTTTGTAATAAAATATTTTCTTCAAGTGCACTTTCTAATTTTAAATTTAAATCTTCAATTTTTGCATCATTTTCTCTTATTTTATTTATATAATGATCATTATCATTTTCTAAAGTAACAATTTTCAAATTATAAGAAGCTCTTTCAGCTTGAATTTTTTTAATTTCTTCAATAAATCTATCATTTTTATTATTTAACATTTCTATATCTTTCATTTTATCTGAATTTCTTGCTTTAAATGTATTTAATTCATTTTGAAGATTTTTTTGACCTATTATTGCTTCATTAAGTTTTTTTTGTAATTGTTCTTTTTCTTTTTTTAAATCTTCTGCTGTTTTTGTTAACATTTGAATAGTTGATTCATATTCTTTATTTATTTCATCATTGATTTCTTTATTTTCTTCATATTCTTGTTTTAATTTTTTATATAATGTTTCATAGTCTACTGAAGTCATCTTTAAAATATAATGTAAATTAAATAATTGAAATAAATTAAAAAAATTTTATTTAAAAAATATGATTTTTTTATGATTATCTTTTAAAAAAAATAATTTTGTTTTTAATTAAGTTATTAAATTAAAATAATTAATTTTATTCAGTGATAAGTTTTTAAAAATATTTAATTTATTAATCTTCTAAAAATTTGAATATATCAATTAATTTTTCATAAGTATAATCTTCAAATAATGCATTAATATCAGTTAATTTACTATTATAATCATCAATATTTTCAACTTTCTTAATATCAATTAATAATTGTTCAATAATACTTTTATAATATTTTAAATTTATAGTTCTTTTAGAATAATTAGATTCAATTTCAGAAGTTTTATTTAAAATTTTAATATATTCTTCAGGTAAATCATTTAATTGAACAGCATTACCTAATTCTTTAAAAGCTTTAATAATAGTATATTCCTTTTCTAAATTAAATATTTTTTCAATTTTTGGATTTAAGATTTCAAGAATTTTAAAGATAGTAGCAGGTTTAAATTTGATATTAAATTGAACACTTTTTTTTCTTAAATTAGCTTCAAAAGTAATTTGTTCTTTCAAAGTAATCAAAGTAGAAAGAGAAGTGGCTCTAATTTCACAATTAACTTTAGAAATTTTAATATCAACTAAAGTATTTAAAAAAGTAGATCTTAAAATATAATTATGAGTATTATCATCATTAAAAGATGGTAAATTGGGAATAATTAAATGTAATATTTGATCAAATTCACTTTGAGTCATTCCTGTTCCAGTAAGAATATTACATAAATCATCTTCTAATTTAATAACATTATTATCATTTTCATCATATTCAGGTTCATATTTTTTATGAAAAGATAAAGCATATATTGGAACAGTTACAATTTGAGCTGTTTTAGGTTTATTTGCTGGAATAATAGTAACATTAATATTATCTGTAACTCCTTCGTAAGTTCTTAAGATTAAATGTAATCTATGAGTTGCTTCTTTACATTTCATTGTTGCTAAAAATTTAGAATGATCTTTTGTTTCTTTATCTAAAGTTTCATCTAATACATTTAATGATACGTCTTTTGTTTTAACATCTAATATATCTAATCTTGCTTTTTCACAATGCATTATTGCCATTTCAATTGGAAATTCAGAATATATAGAAAATTCAAAAACACTTTCTTTTTGATTTAATATTAAATTTTTAACATCTAATTTATATGAATTTTTAATTGCTTGATTTTGATTTTGGGTATTTTGCTTTTTATTAAAATCATCTAATTTTTTATTATATGTATTACGTAAATTTTGAACTTCTTTTTCAATTAATGGTAATCCTTTACTTAAACTTTTTTTATCAATTGTTTGAAATTTTTGTTTTCCTAAATTAATATTAGGAGTTAAAGAGAAAACTAAACCAGAAAGAGAAGATAACATAATTTCCACTTTATCTTTTACTTTAAATTTCCCAATATCTAATCCTGTTAAATGTTCTTGGGTTTCATATTTACAAATAATACCAGATTCTTTTCCCATTGAATATATTTCAACTCTTCCATCACTTCGACATATAACAAATTCATTAGTATTATCATAATTTAAATCACCAATTTGGATATCAACAACTTCACTTAAATTCTTTCCTACATTATTTTCATATAATATTTTTCCTTTATCTATAGCATTAATTTTAAGTACACCATGAGTTCCTGCTGTGGTACCAAATAAATATTTATCTTCATTAGAATCATAATTATTTGTTTTCATTAATGTTAAACAAGTGACATTTCCTTTAACTGGGATAATACATTTACATTGATTTCCTTTTATAAATTTTATTTTTGAATCTTCAGTTCCAATAATTACAAAAGGATCAGTTTTACCATAAAGTTGACAAACAGTTAAACAAGTTATTTTATTGTCATTTACAAAACTAGATTTTTCAACAGTAATATCACCGAATTCATATTGTAAAAGTTGATTATTTGTAATAGCCCAGACCTGTTTATCAATAACAATAAAATTATTGATATCATCAGCCATATTAAATTCTATTTTAAATTTATTTGTATATGTTCTATTTATTTGAAAAATAGAATTTCCAACAGAGAAATATATTTTCTCTTGAGATACTGGATCATCTATTACTCTTATACATGATATTTCTTTTGGATATTGATTAGTTCTTACTAATATTTCAGGTTCTGTTTTATTATATTTTGTCACATATATTACTCCTCTTGAATCTCCTATAACTAATAATTGAGGATTCATTTTGTTTGAAAGGAATTTTAAACAATAATCTGTTATTCCTCCTACTGTTAAAAATGATGTTTTTGATAGTTGAAATAAATTTTCTTCTCCAAAGACATCTTCCATATTTTTTGGTTATATGATTTAATGTTTTTTTCAAATATATTTTTTTTTATAATATTTTATTTGATTAAAAAATATATTAAAAACAAATAAAATAAAAAAAAATGCATTCTAAGAATTCAAAAATAGCTTCTGAAAATTTATCTTCCTATTCTATAAATAAAAATTTTAATAAAAAATTTAGAGAAGATGATCCATATTATATTCAATCTGTTCCTTATAAAAATTCAATTTCTGAATTTGAAATTAATGAAAGTACAAGTGAAGAAGAAAATCAAATTTTAAATAATCAACAATCAAAAAATATAAAAAATAATGACCCAGTTGATCATAAATTTAATTTTCATTATCCTATTCTTTTTCATACTAAATATGATTATGTTTTTAAATTTAGAGGAAAATTTTCAAAGAAAGAATTTCTTCAAAGAACTATAAAAATAAGATCTTATCCTCTTCATTTGAAAACTTCTTTATTTTTTTATGAAAAATGTAATCCAATAAGAAAGAAAGATTTTTCTTTTATAAAAATCTACTTTAATGAAATTAAAAAGAAAGGAAATAAATTATATAAAAAAAGAAAATTTAGAGAAGCTGTAGAAAATTATTTAGAATCTTATAGTTTATTAAAATGGATTGAATTTAAAGACCAAAAAAATTATAAAAGATTTTTTCAAAGTCAAATTCCAATTTTAGATAATGATTTAATAGAATGTTCATCACTTCCAATAATAAATGATGATGAAAGTGAAGT
>JAEEGL014213339.1_pt1 | contig 10054 bp, 5 predicted proteins | sample 9134231 | NCBI WGS metagenome assembly JAEEGL01 (sample SAMN16246548, study PRJNA631951) | gut metagenome | biome: gut microbiome; feature: rumen; material: fiber-attached | host: Bos | place: Iran: Karaj | collected 2018-10 | reverse complement strand
GGCGAACTTTCCATTCCAGATGCCATCTGTCACAGACATACTCCATGCTGGGCTCCCATCCGATGCGGGAGTCGCGTTCGACGGCGGGAATGAGTTCCTTCGCGTTTTCAATCTCGCGCAGGGCGATTTTGCGGATTTCGGCTAGGACCTTGAGGGCGGTTTTGGCGTCTGGCGATGTCTGCATTTGCATGTTCTTGAGCCACCAGTGCTTTATGTTCATGGTAGTGATGATGGAATTGCGGATGAAGTGTCCAAGAGCTTCCAGACGTTCAGCCTCTTCACGTTTAACTCCTTCGGCGAGCGAGACAGCCTTTCTTGCCTCTGCTAGTCCTGTCTCCCAAAGAGTTAGCATCTTCTCAAGGGATTTGAGTTCCTGTGGATAGCGGAGGAAGCCAGGGGACTGTTCTGCGTTTTCGTAAGGACCGTAGAATGTCTTAATGATTTTATATCCGAAGTGGGCGTGAGGATTCGTCGGGAATTGAATCTCTTTGCCGTGCATGGTGCGTGAGATGTTTGGCTGGAATATGAATGGATAGGCGGAACCGACGCGCCAAGGGCCGTACTGGTCTTCATTGGAGGCGATATAGTAGTCCATTGCATGGCTCCATTCCTTCCATGCTTTGATGATGTGCGGAGCAGCCTTCTTGCCGTAGTCGCGGATTGCGATTTTCTGGAAGAGTTCATCATAGTCAGGCTCGAAGTCTTTCCAGCCTGCCCATTTGATGATGTCGGAAGTTATACAGTTCCACCATCCATAGTGGTGCGTGGCATAATGTGCGTCAACGCCCCAGTCCTTGCAAGCCTTGCGAAGGTTGAGGGAACGTCTGAGCCAACGGTATGGAACTGGAACGAACGGCACACAACCAAAGTCCCATGCGATGCCTGCAGTATTAACGTTGCCTTGGATTGGGATGCCGAGCTTATGGGCGGTCTCGCATTCGCTGGTGAAATAGTATCCAGGCTCAACGGCGGAGATGGTGTAATCCATCACAGGAGTGTGAAGTTTGCCGAGTTTCCGCTGGCTGAAGATTTCGTATGTCACGGAAAGAGTGACACGCTTCGGGAAGTTTTCAAGGAATTTCTTGCGAACATCCAGAGGAGTGTAGCCCCAATTGTATGTGCTGAAGATGATTTCGGCGGTTGGCTTGACTTTGTGGACGGCCTTTTCGATGCATTGAATGTATGCAGGATAGTCGTAGCATGGATACCAGCCAGGGCTTGGGCGTGTGTCTGGAATGCCGTCCGTGACGCTTTCTCTGTGGCTTTTGCCAGAGGTATGTGGGTCTTTGCTCGGGAAGTGAAGCGACTCGCCGCAGAGGCCGATTTCATTGGCGTCGGGATAGTGCTTGAAAATGTCGCCATACACTTTATCGAAGACCGCTTGGACGCCAGCCTCGTCAGGGTGCCGTGGGGTCTGTATGTAGTTGAATATGCTGGTTTCGATGCCGAACTTCTTTGCGCGTAGGATGATGTCGTTGATGTTGCAAGGACCTGCTGCTGTGACATCAATGTCCTTGACCATGACGTTTATGGCGTCGTATCCTGCATGGACAGTGGCGATTAGTTCGGAGTCTGGATACTCGTCGATTCCGCAGCCAGAGTGAATGCTGCGCCTGCGATAGAGCGGCTCGCGGACGGTCTTACCGACAGGCAGCACGGGCGCGCCTTCAAGGCTCATGATGTCCTCCAAATGGACGGTTCCCCTGAACGACATCGCGCGATCGGACGCTGTGAGTGTGATAGAGTCCTTCTTGACGTCAATGACGAAGCCGCGCTTGACACACTTTCCAACCTGCACCCACAGGACTTTGGGAGCCTTCTTGTTGACGATTCTGACGGATAGGTTCATGCTCTTCAGGAGATAGTCCTGAAAATCGTGGACGGCGAACTTCACAAGGTCGTCGGCATCGTTGGCATATCCAAGCGACCATGTCTCGTCGAGGAGGATTTCATTCTTTTTAGGTTTGCGTTCTGAGTCACGGAGGCCAGGCTTGTGGACCTCCCAGTGGCGTTCGCGGAAATCGTAGTTGTTTTCAATCTTCATTGTTTCTTGTATCCTATTTATAATTACTTATGACTTTTAAACTTGTAATTCCATCTGAAATCTTCTTCATTGACGGTTAATTTGAGTTCCTTAACCTTGCCGTGGTTATAGATAAAGATGGAGCCTGTGTCGCCGATTGGGCGGTCGATGTAACCAGATATTTCATCATCCTGCTGGACTAATAATTCCACTTCGTTTTGGAGGAAGTGGAATGTGGAGCCGATGACAGTCGGCTTGTCCGAAACAGGAGTCAGGACATATACACGAGCCGACGGGAACGGCATTTTTGCTTTGAAACTTCCCTTAACGATGCCAAGGAAGCGTCTTTCGCGGAACTCCCAAAGGTAGTATCTTTGTTTGGTATCGCAATCAGCGTCTGCTAGATTGACAGTTATTTCTTCTTTGTTATTTAGATTGAAAATAGCGAAAATTTGTCTATCAAAATAGTTAAAATGGTAAATTTCTGGATATGAGTTTGGACAATCATATTTGAAGAAGTTTATTGGGCGTCCGACTTCTCCCGTCGGCGGGAGAACCTCACGAACCATGCGACGGATTTCAGGGGCGGCAAGGTCAAACTTGTCGCCGAGGAAGACTTGTCCGCCCGAGATTCCGACGAAGAGGATTCGCATCCATGCCTCCTCTGCGTCGGCGGGCGGGGCGATGTTGATGGAGTCTGGATTGAGGAGGAGCAGTATGTTGTGGATGAAGTATCTGCTCATCGTGGTGGTCATCTGCCGGGCGAAGAAGTGGAATGGCTTGTCGTCGCCCTCTTTGAGTTTCTGGATGAAGCCAGTGTTGCCGATGTCGCAGGCGGTCATGCTTGTGGAGCAGAGGCCGATTGAGTGCATCGTGAGGTTGGAGCAGGAGTAGAAGTAGTCCTCAGGCTCAAGTTCGTTGAGGATGAGCCGCATGCCGTCTCGGTAGATTTTGGTACCACGTGGCGATGTTGTGTCGTATGGTGTGCAATCTTTATCGACGCGAGCGAGACGGTTCATGAAGTCGATCTTGAAATACTTTATTCCCAATGATTTAAAGTATCTCATGGTCTTCTTGATGAACTTGATAGCTTCAGGATGTGTTGGGTCGAGATAGAATGCTTCATCGTGCGGTTCCCAGAACCACTTGCCGTTTTTGCGTTTGTAGCCGACAAGAGCGGCTTCGGGATGCTTCTTCATGATGTCGGACTGTGCGCAGGCCTGGAAAGCGCAGCACCAGATGCCAGGCACGAATCCTTTGGAGCGCATGCTGTCAGCGAACGCCTTTAGACCCTTTGGGAAGTTTTCGTTTGTTTCGAACCAGTTGCCTGGCAGATTATTTTTGTTGTATCCCAAATCAATCTGCATATATTTGAAACCGAAGCCTGGATACTCCTTGTTAATGAAATCCGCTATTCTGTCGATCTCATCGGCGGTTATGGTTAGACGATAACCGTACCACGAGAGCCATCCGACTGGCGGTTGCTCATGACGCAAGTGGATGTTCTTTCGCGAAGCGCATAGAGTGGCGTACTCTTCAAGGGCTTCCTGTGGATTGGCGGTGGCACCGAAGATGGCCTCCTCTGATTCTACGATTTGGCCAGGCTCTAGCGTGTATCCCGCGAAGTTGCAGCAGATGGCAACGTTTTTAAGTTTGCCTGTTTTATGGTCATTCAGCAGGAATGGCGCACTGTTGAAGTTGTTCAGCGGAACGATGAACCCCGCAATGAAGCCACCGTTTTGGGCTTGGTAAGCCGCCAGACCGCCGAAGCTATAATGGGATGCAGAGGCGACATCGCCGTTCTGAATCTTCTTTGCCCATTCCAAGTCCTCTTCTGCTGTGAAGAGGTCATTCCAATATTCGTATTCTCCGTTTGGCTGAGTGTCCATGACGTTCTGGACACCCGCGAACCAACCACCGCCTGAATCGAGAAAGACCGTGTCGTCCTTTCCTGTGCCTGGAATGTCGCTGAACTCAACGAGATGGCAAGCCCCAAGCTTCACAGGTTTCTTTGATTTGTTCTGGAATACCGCCTTTAGGATATTGTAGCCGCTTCCTTCAAAGTCACGTCTCCATTCCACGAAAAGGCCTGTTCCTTTGACGGGGCCGTCTTCATACGGCAAGTCATGCCATTTGCCATTTACAAAGATTCTAGCGGTCGGCCTTGTTTTTTCAAAGAAAACTCTTATGCTCATGCGTCTTGTTTCCGATTAGGAAAAAGGGGGCAACCATTGGATGCCCCCTTTGTGGTTTACCGAATCATGCTATGCTGTCATCAACCTTGTGCAGGTGCTTCGGCTGGCGCGGATTTTGCCGCAAGGGCCTTCTTGATGATGAGAACAATGCAGATCACAACGATGACCAGCAGTGTGATGCCGAGCACAGGACGATAGAATATCCATGCCAGCGCGATGATTATCAGTGAAATTGGCAGGGCGATTAGGAAGGAGATGGCAGAGGTGCCAGTCCTGACCAGACTGCCAAGGAACGGGAGAACATCCGCCAGAACCGCGAATGGCGCAAGAATCGTCGAGATGCCAAAATACATGAGGAGGAAGCCGACTATGCGAATCACCCATGTCATGAAGACATTGCCCTTCTGGGCGGACTCGAACATCTCGTCAGCAGTCTTGATGCCGCTTGAAAGAAGGTCGATGCTTCTGCCGTTTTTGGCTTTGTATGGCTTGAACGACTCGCCTGTCTGCACGGAGCAGATGCTGATGTCCTGCTGAGCGATGATCTTGAAAGTCACCTTGATGTCGCCAATGACTGGGGCTGCGAGTGAGGATGTTCCGTTCTTGCTGATGTAGAAGCCGTTTGCGATACGGGCAATGTTTGGAATGTTCGGGAGCGGTTGGTCTTCTTTGATTGAATACGAGATTGGCGTGCCTATGCGGCTGATTTGGTCTTCTGTGAGTTTGAATGCGCCGACATTGACGTTCTTGGCCTTCTGTTTGGTCTCCTCGTATGGAATGGCGCCTGGATTGACACGCTGCTCTTGAGTCTGTGGGTCAACTCTCTCTTGGAATGTGGATGAGTTAATCGCCGATGAGGACCATGCCTTCTCGTAAGTGTAGGTCGTGATCTTCTCTTCGCTGCCACCGACCTTCTTCTTGGTCTCGGTGGAGGTGTTTTCTATCCACTGATACATCTCTACTTCGCGTTCGAGGCCGATTCCTGTGAAAGAAACGCCAAACTGCGGGTCAGTGAGAATGTCGGCGGTCTCTGCTTTGCCAGAGATATGAATCAGTTTGCCCTCGTTGCCACCATCGATTTGGTTGGCCTCGACTGAGATGACGGCTCCAGCGCCTTCCTTGAGGGCCTTGTAGGTCTTGACAGCCCTGCCTTCATTCATCCAGAGGACTGGGATGGACACGATGAACAAGATGATGCCAGTTATGATGCCCTTGATTGAGCCCATGATGCGGCTACCGTAGGATGTGGTTGTCACTGTTTGAACTGCCATGTCGAATTCTCCTTTCGTTATTTTACAGACTTTAATAGACAAACAAGACACTTGGTTGTATGTCAATGTCTGTTAATATAGCAATGAGAGATACTATGTCCAGTTTGAATTGGAAAATTACTTAAATGGAATTGAAAAAAGTCCTTGCCCGTTTATAGTACGCAATAATATTGTGTTGTTATAGGAATCCAGATGATAAAGTTTGATTTTACAGGACGCAGGGCGATAGTCACTGGCGGCACACGCGGAATTGGTGCGGCAGTGACAAGGGCTTTGCTTGAAGCTGGCGCGGAAGTGACAGCAATCTATGCCTCAAACGACGAGGCCGCGAAACGATTTGCAGATGAGATGGGAGACTTTGCTGTGCGTTTGGAGACCGTCAAGTGCGATGTCAGCGACTACGCCTCAGTGGAGAGTTTCTTCAATGGCTACGACTCCAAGCATGATTCGCTTGACATTCTTGTTCATTGCGCGGGAATCAGACGGGACGGCGTAGTCGCCATGCTTCCGAAGGAGTCATGGGAAAGCGTGATAGCCACTGATTTGGGCGGTACGTTCAACATGTTCAAGCTCGGCGTCCAGCGCATGCTGAGAAAGAAATACGGACGGCTCATAGCGATTTCTTCCATTTCAGGGCGCATAGGAATCGAGGGGCAGGGCAACTATGCGGCCGCGAAGGCAGGGCAGGTCGCCTTGGTGAAGTCGATGGCTAAGGAGGTGGCGAAGCGCAAGATAACCGTGAACTGCATCTCGCCAGGCTTCATAGACACGGAATTTATCTCATCGCTTCCAGACGAGCAGCGTACGGCATACACGTCTAGCGTTCCTGTCAGGCGTTTCGGGACGGCTGAGGAGGTCGCCACGGCGTCCTTGTTCTTAGCGTCTGATGAGGCCGGCTATATCACAGGGACTGTCTTGGAGGTCGGCGGAGGACTATAATATAATAATGTAAAGGAGAGTCATGAAAAGGATTGTTTTAGGTTTGTTGGTGCTGCTTGCGGCTGTGCTTTCGGCTGGCCAGGTGAAACTCAAGACTGGTCAAGTGTATGAAGGTGACGTCAAGCAGGTTGGCAAGGTTGTGACCATTGTTAAAGATGGCGCGGTGTTTCAGTTTCAAATGAAGGATGTGGCAGAGATGGACGGAAAAGCAGTTGAACAAGAGAAGAATCCAGTGATCAAGATAATGACGACTAAAGGCGATATGCTTGTCGAACTATTTGAGGACGATGCGCCGAACACTGTCGCCAACATCATTTCACTTGCAGAGCAAGGCTACTTCCAAGGGATGGCTTTCCACAGAGTAATCAAGGGATTCATGGCGCAGGGCGGATGCCCGAACTCTAAGAAAGGGGCTGTTGGACGCCCTGGCACGGGCGGCCCTGGATACACTTTCGACAATGAAGTCTCCTCCAAGCTCAAGCATTTGCGCGGCACGCTTTCAATGGCCAATGCAGGACCGAACACAAACGGCAGCCAGTTCTTCATCTGCTTCAAGCCGCAGTCTTTCCTCGACGGCAAATACTCTGTCTTTGGAAAGGTGACAGATGGATTAAATGTTTTGGACAAGATTGAAGAGATTGGCACTGTCGGCGAAGGTGCTCCGAAAGAAGAGGTGCGCTTCAACATTGAAGTCATCTCCAAGCGCAACCATGAATACGTCGTCAAAAAGAACGGTGGACGTTAATTGTTTATAATATGCTGAAGTTCAGAAAGTTAAGTGTTATATGCCTGCGCATGGCGCTAATGTGCTGTGCGATGCTCCTTGCTTCATGTCTGAATTTCGGCATGCCGCCTGGAATGACGAAAAGCGGCGGGCAGTACAAGGCTGCGTTTCCAGAGGGGGCAACTTTGGAGACACAGTATTCTGTGCTTGCATGGTATGCTGCGGAGCATGTCGGGGCGACGGGAGCGAAGGATGTTGCTGTTCGGAATGAGTTGAACGCAATTGGCGGGCAGATGTTTAGGCAATGGAGCGAGACCATGATACAGCGTGGTGCTCCGTTGATAAGGATGAAAAACAACTGTCCTGAACTATTTCCCGCAGTGTTTTCGCAAACCATGTCCATAGAGCAGGGATTGCAGATAATCTCCGACCTTCAGGGGCGTTCGCAAAATGGAATTGAGTTTGAGATTCCACTTGAGATGGCGGCATCGCCAGCCATTTGGCGTCATAGTTCCAAGAGTGACAGAGAAGATTTTCTGAAATGGTGCCGTGAGCGCAAGAAGGTTAAGGTGGCTGACCCTAATGATTTTGACAGGGAGGCGTTCAATTCGCTTCTTGATAAATTGAAGATGCTTCTGGAGTCAAAGAGCAGGATTCTCGTTCTGTGTGACGCATACGAAAAGGCGTCGGAGGTCTCTTCAGACGAGATGCTTGACTACCTAAAAAAACTGCTGGACTCATTCACAGAGGTCAAGAAGACTCTCCCCGATAATGTCTCGTTTGAGATTATTGGCGACAGTAGCACATTGCCAAGATTCAATGCCATCTTGACGAAATTGCCTGAACGTTGCATTGAGTTCACGATGTCTTTTGCGGACACCACGCTTTCGGCAGAGCGTGAGAGGCTGCGCAAGCAGGGAGTCACATCGACTCCAGAGACGCTAAAGGCGGTTGCCGCGGTGGAGCATGGCATGTCTATTGCGCTTGCAGAGGCATCGATTGATGAGAGGTTTACTGCCACGCTGAAGAGCGCTCAGGAGCGAATTGATTCGCAGGCATATGAATGTGCAAGCATGAGAAGTCAGCTTTGGAAGGATATGCTGACAGTTCTTGACGAGAAGCATGAATACTGGAGCGCGTCAAGAGAGTTCAACCGCTTTCTGAAAGAACTTCAGGATGGTGCTAAAAATCAGTTCGGAGTATATTTCACTCGTTCAATTCCAGGACAGTCAAGCGAAAAGCTTGCGGATATGATACGCAATGAACTTGTGTCTTTGTATACGACTGTTTTGGGACATGCTTATACCGATTATTATTGGCGGGCTGATGACGCGCTGAACGTCAGTGAGAAGTACGGCGTCAGTTTCGCGATATGCTCTCTGCTTGTTCAGATGAGCGCATTGCCTTCTGGATGCGAACTTTCAGAAGATTTGGCGAAGAGACTTGAATCCGCCACGAAGCTTCGTGAAAGCGCGAGGGGGAAGATTGTGGATAAGGTCCTCAAACGTACAATTTCCATTGCGGACATGACCTCTGATGTGCCAGGCATTGGTCTCACCTACAGCCGTGATTTGGAGAATGAACTCAAGTCCACGCTGAAGGCGTTTGGCATGGAGAAACAGGTCGTTTTCCCTGAAAATGTCTCTAATGATTTCAAGTGGAATTATGTCGTCTTTGATGGACGAGTTGCAAACTTTGATGGGAATGAACTCACGGAGCGTCAGGCGATTGTCTCAAGGAAGCTCTTCGGCGAGGGGCGCAGAGTCGATAATCCTGCGTATGACAGTGAGGCTCCAGAGAATGCACCGAAGGAGAAGCGCTCGAAGGTCAAGTATCTTCAGGATGAGAACATGATGGTGATTCATGTTAAGGAGGTTGAGCGGTTGGCTCACTTGCGGATTTTCATGAATTTCAGAGGGATTGGAGTCACTAAGAGAATAGAGGTCAACGAATTTTACAGCAGGAAGTTCTCAATAGAGGAGTCCCATCCGTTTGATGACATGAAGAAGATTGAGACCCATGAATACTTTGATGCCATGAGCGTGCGTCCTGTGACGCCTGAGCCGACTTTGCGTTATGACAGGATTTGGACTGCGGGCGAGATGCTTGACTGGGCACGCAAGGACAGTCTGAAACTTGCTTCCCTAAAACTTTTCTATTACATTAATGCATATCCGCTGAAAATCTTCGAGAAAGTGAACACATATGACTCATCTGGCAAGAAGGAGGAGGCCTTGGAGGCGATTTCCCACTGTGTGATACAATGCCTACTTCAGGACTCTGGCAGCGATGCCATTGCCAGACTTTCGAGCGCAGAGCCTCCTGCAGCAAAAGAGTATGAGCCTACCCTTGCAAAACTTAATCGTCAAATAACTGATATAGCCTCCTTGAAGAACAACAGTTCCGACAAACTGCTGGAGTTGGCTAATGCTTACCTTCTTGTGCAGGCTTCTAAACAATAATACATATAATAATATATACCCCAAACAAATGAGGTGAAAAGATGAAACTGAGAGTTCTTGTGTTGTTTCTGCTCTTTGGTGTTGCATGTGTTTTTTCTGGGAGTTTAGACGACGGTCTTCTTGCCCGTTGGGATTTCAACGAGGGCAGGGGAATCTTTGCATACGACAAAGTGGCGAAAAACCACATCAGGCTCAATAAGGCTTCTTGGGCAAATGGTGATTTTGGCACAGCCTTGCATTTGGGCGGCAAAGGAGCGAACTGCACAATGCCTCTGCCAAAAGAACTGAGTACTACTGATGAGATGAGCATTTCAGCGTGGGTAATGTGGGAAGAATCAGGCAAGTGGCCGAATGTTCTCACGGCTGGCTGGAATCCAGGCGGATTCATGTTCTTTGTGGATGAAAAGAGTTGCTCTTTCAGAGTTGGCAAGCCTGGTGCG
>JAEEGL013777264.1_pt1 | contig 10054 bp, 4 predicted proteins | sample 9134231 | NCBI WGS metagenome assembly JAEEGL01 (sample SAMN16246548, study PRJNA631951) | gut metagenome | biome: gut microbiome; feature: rumen; material: fiber-attached | host: Bos | place: Iran: Karaj | collected 2018-10 | reverse complement strand
TACCTTTTCAGTTCCCGTCCCCGCCATTCAAGCGTGACGCTGCTTCCTATGCTCAACGGATTGCCTATCGTGTCGTAGGTGACCGTCGATCCGTCGAACTGCGTCATCAGATCCCGCCACGTGCTGTTTCCGTAGGAGAACCCGTGCAGCGTCCCGGGAGGGCACGAAATCGTCCCGGTCGTAAACGGATAGCTGAACTTCGAAACGATATTTCCGGCCTTGTCGTAACTGTAGAGCCAGGTCTGATTCAGCGGACGGTTGTCTTCCTGGATCAGCTGCCCCAGCGCGTCATAAATATCTCACACCTATCTCCCGTTCAAATCATAAACATCACCTTTTTTGAATCAAGACGCCAAGACGCTTTTTTACTACGATTACACAATTCGTAATCATAAATAGGATATACGCGACCAATAAAACACCCAGAGAATAATCCAGAATCGGCATTTGGTAAACAACCGTTCCCTCTTTTTCAATCTGAAGACGGCCGAAGGGACGCTTTACGAGATATACCTCATTATCCCCCGTCGTATATTTTCGATTAAATTGAAGGTAATTATCCTTTCCTGTTCTATCCCCAAAACCAAAGACAGCAGTTCAGTTATCTGCTATTCCTGTATTCAACCGTGCCATCCGAATAAAACCCGATAGTTCTCATCAAAACAAATGTAACAAAAAGGTTCCATCCGCTCCGTGGAATTCGGCGCATAATAGGGATAGTATTCGAGAAGGTATCGGCCGGAATAACTGTCAAAGGCCACCATTACCACGTATTCATCCAATCCTAAAGCGGCGTTAGAGTTGTCGATCATCTCTTCATACGTTTCGGCCGAATAACCGTTAAGTTCGTGAAATAAAGCGGCGTCATCAACTGTTTCATTTCTTTGCAGCCAATAAAAACCCGTTCTTAAAATCCAATTGTCATAAAAAACCTTGTGAGGATTATCCCGGATCAGCTTTCTCTCAAACGTCCCGTCAACGCAGGTCGCGACCAGAACATTTCGGTTCCTGTTATTCCGGGAAAGGATTTCCGAAACCTTTTCTCTCAGACCTTCCGTTTCTCTGAGTTGACAGCACCGCCCGTCCTGTATCAAAAAGCATGTCTTCGTTCTGAAAGAGTATGCCAGCGAGAAAACACCACAAAGCTTCTCCGGCTCCTCGACTCTTCGGGCATCGTAGTCTTTTGCTTCAAATACGGAAACCACTTCACATTCGGCTTTTTCCCAAAGCATTTCCGATTCTGATACGACAAAAAGGCGGTTTTTCAGATCGTCGATATCCGCCTGTGAAACCCTAAAGGCGTAATCGTCACGTATATCCAAATAGTTCCGAATACTTTTTCCGAGAGAAATACCAACGCAGAGCACATATTCTTTCTCCCCGGATACAGAAGACGGTGAGTGAATACACGCTTGGAAATTGATAACTACAAAAAGAAACAATAAGAAGGCAAAACATTTCTTCTTCATGGAAATATCCTCTCTCCTTTTTGGTAACCATCAAATTTATATATTTCATACGAATTCTCAACACCAGCAAACTGCTGCATTGCGATTACATAATAGAAGCCAGGATTTCCCCGCATCTGTTCTATATCGAACCCAGAGAACTGACCGTTTGCATCATATGTCGTATAAGAAACATGGATATGGATATCACCGACTACCGTAACCTCTTCTGGAAGATTAGCGTATTGTGGATTCCAAGAATCAACAGCAAAAGGATTTGCACTTTTTGGCGTTTTAAATGGAGGCGTAATCCAATAGTTTGACGGGTTTTCTCCATATTGATTATCCTCATTAAATTGATAAATAACACTACCATATTCGTAATTCCAGTCATCTGACTTTGCTGCACAAATTATTGCCTCGGTTTGAATAATAGCCAAACTATCGCAATTCTGACTGAAATTATAACCACGAGAAGGATTATACTCATTAACTACTAAACTGCGTTCAGCATGTTTTTCTGTTGTTTTTGAGCACCCGACTAGAGTTCCACAAGCTAAAACTCCAACAACCAATAAAATAATCCAAGGGAAATCTCCATTGGGATCAAACAAATTAACCGGATTATTCCCGCAATACGCAAACAAATTATACCCAAGCAAGCCTCCATTCAACTGTCCGTCCGCATTGATAAACCGCCCCCAAACGGGATTGTAATATCTTGTCTGCAAGTAGTAAAGGTTTGTCTCGGTATCATAATAATACCCCCGGTACCGGAACGGATTATACTGCGCGTAGGCGTTGGTGCCGGTGCTGCTGTGGACCGTTTCGACCACTCTGCCCCACGCGTCGTAGGTGTAGGAGATCACCTTCGTACCGGTCTCGTTGTAGACGGCAACAATGTCCCCTTGCAGGTTCTTTTCAAAGAAGAAGTTTTGGAAAGTGTTCGCCGCCATACCCGGCGTGCGGTACCGCATCCCGATCGGAGCGCCGCTTTCATCGTACAGGTAAACAAGCGTATACGACTCGGTCGTGCCCGTATACACCGTTTCCTTCACGATCTGCGTACCGTTCAGCGTATATTTGTGGTTCGTGACCGACGTCGCGTTCGCATACGCTTTGGACGTCCGGATCCCGTCGGCGTTGTAGGTATAACTGACGTTGCTTATTGAACTAAAGATATACCTTTTCAGTTCCCGTCCCCGCCATTCAAGCGTGACGCTGCTTCCTATACTCAGCGGATTGCCTATCGTGTCGTAGGTAACCGTCGCCCCGTCGAACTGCGTCACCAGATCCCGCCACATGCTGTTTCCGTAGGAGAACCCGTGCAGCGTTCCGGGAGGGCCCGAAATCGTCCCGGTCGAAAACGGATAGCTGATCTTCGAAACGATATTTCCGGCCTTGTCGTAATTGTAGAGCCAGGTCTGATTCAGCGGACGGTTGTCTTCTCTTGTCAGCTGACCCAGCGCGTCATAGGTGTACTGATACTGAATGACGTTGCCGGCGTCTTTGATCACCGTGATATTGCCGTTTGCGTCGTAGGTGTACTTATGGGTCGTTGAGGCCAGAACCGAACCGTTGGCGCTTGTTCTGACTTTACCGGAAAACTGAGAAATTCGCCCTGACTCAAATCCCCCGTTTGTGTATCCGTAAGTGAATGCCTGCTCGTTATAAAACGCTCCCGTCGTATTGCCGTTTACTCCAAAATTAACGATGCGGTTTGTCACCCTGCTGAGACTGTCATATTGAAGGTCTACGTTCCCCGATATTTGGATCCCATCTACGGTTATTTGGGACAGATTCCCGGTCGAAGGGCAATAATGGTATATTTTACAAATACTTTCAACCGAGGAAGACGACCCGACCGTGTAACCGAAGCCGTCAAACGCCATGTGCACGCGGGATTCATCATCATAGAAATAGGTTGCGCTTGCGTTAATGATCCCCGCTGAAGAGGAAGTATAACTCGATATCAACTTCCCTGCGGAATCATATGCGAATACGGTCTTTTCGCCTCCGTTCTGATAATCAGTCACGGAATGGAGATAACCCGCCGACGTATAGGTATAAGCATACGCCGTTGCAAAACTGCCTGAGCTGCCGTTCCGATACTTGATCTCGGAGATCCGGTCAAGAGCGTCGTAAACGTACTTCACGTTCAGGCCGTTTCCGTAGACGAGCGTATTCAGCTTCCCGTTTTCGGTATTGTAGGAATAGGAGGCCAGCGAATTGGTCCCGACTTTCGTTTTGGAAGCGTTGCCGAAACTGTCATAAGTAAAGGAATAGACCGTTTCATTCGTGGCACTTCCGTGTGTCGTTATCGTCGAAAGGCGCTTGGTGGAAGAATCATATTCATAGTCGACGTCAGCGCTGCCTGTTGTCGGCGTATACCCGTCCCCCAACGCGTTTATCGAAGCGGGAAGAACCTCGGTCAGATTCCCCATACCGTCATAGGTATAACACGTTCCGGTGCCGTTCGGATAGATCACGGCGTTGAGCCGGCCGTTCGACGTATTATGGAAATAACGGGTCACGTTTCCCAGAACATCGGTTTCGGTGCTGATTACACCGAAAACATTACCTGCTTGAATATAGGCAGTCGTTGTCTTCGTGCTTTGGGTCGGATTGGTTTTTTTGTCGGAAACCGTTACATCCGTTACCTGTCCGTATTGCGAATACTCATACAAAGTGTAACTTACCGGCGTCGTCGTGATATTTTCAGAATATACGCCGCTGTATTTGCGCAATTCCTCAGAACGCACTCTTTTTTTGGTATCATATTCAAATGTCGTTATCGTTCTGGCGCCCTTATTGATAATCTTTTCAACCTTATTCGGATAGGCATTGCTGTACTGATATTCGGTTCTCTTGCTGCCCGCTGCAGCAGAACTCAGATAACCTGCTGACGAATACATCCAGCTGTATGTGTTCTCGCTGTTTACCAAAATCGAAATGCTGTCGAAATAGCCGACCCCCTGATGACCGACATAGTTGAGAACAATCTCTATATAGTCGATCATACCGTATGACGGGTCCGTCTGAACCGCGCCGGATACAAACTGCCACTCCGTACTGTTTCTGTCAAATTCCACAGGATACAGGATTTGATTGGAAACCCCGGATCTGCTGTAATAGGTCACTCTTAATGAAATATCAAACAGAGACCCGTCTGCAAATGATTGTCCGGTTCCCTTCGCCCATCCGGATACCTTAAAGAGAATGGGTTTATCATCATAATTGAAAACGTTGTTGGAATAGTCCGTTTTCATAATATCGGTGGCCTGATAGATAATCTCACTGACCGATTTATTATTTGTAAAAGGCGTATTGATACACAGAACTTTCCCTAACGCCGTTATTCCGGAATCAACAACAGAAACCGTATTATTCGGATACAAATCATATTTCCAGAAATCTGACGGAGAATGGCCTGTATTGCAAGCTTCAAAATGACCCGCGTAGGCCAGTTCAAATTCAGCCGGATCTATGGTGCGGGAAAGCATGACGCTGTCAACATCAACAATTGTATTTGCCGAGGAACTGCGCGTGACCAAAATGGATATTTTAAACTGTTCCGTCCCGCCTGTTGTTGAAGGAACCGCAGAAAAGTTGAGCGATGCCGAATAAACTCCTCCCGACTCACTGGTTCGATTCACCGGGATTTGTTTTGTAACAGAGTGGGCCGAATTGCTTTGTGACTCGGCTTTCATATATACCGTAACTGCATTCGGGACATTATATGTATAGAATTCCGCAGATAAAGAGTATTCGCCTGCACTTAATTCAACAAACTGATATATCGAAGAGGAAGATACCGCAGCATTGACCTGAATGGCAGCAGCATTCAAATTTAACTCGCCCGGAGAAGGAGATGTTCTGAATACGCTTCCCGTTGTTGACCAGTACTGAGAAAAAGTTGGCGCATCAAACCCGCCGTTCAGGAGGAAATTCGAGGATTGTTGTGTTGTCTGAACGGAAGATTTCAGACTGTTTTTGGCTTTACCGTTTTCTTCTCCGACGAATTGCCCGCCAGACGCCCCGTAAATCTGTGTTTTATTCAGATCCGTGGTATAGCAGCCGGTCGTTCTGCCGCAGTTATCATAAGTACAGGTAGTAACAAGATCATCGGTGTTGCCGTAAACGTCATCTTTCCCGCTGGAACGAATCGCCGTACTGGACGCGGAATAGGTAAACTGTATCTTTTGTCCGTTTTCGGAAGAAATCGTCGAATATTCCCGGCACATCGATACCTTTTTCCCGGTGTTGACGTTGTAGGTCAAACGATAACCGGTCAGCGTATTCGTGATTTTCGTGATGATCCCGAGATAATTATAGTTATATTCCGCCACCGCGTCTACGGTAATACCGGACGCGCTTACTACATCATTGGTATTGTAAAAACTGAGCCATTTATCTGAATCGGTTGAACTGATCACGTCGACATGAGCGCGAATGACCCTTTTCAGATAATTTCCATACGTTGTTCCCATGGAGCCGCTGTAGCTATTCGAATAGCGCAGAACGACTCCTTCTCCCGACGTCGGGTTCCAGATTAGATACGGCTTTCCGGCGCCGTTGTAGACAATGCGAAGCTGCTCAATAGCAGATCCACCGTTTGGTTTTAATTCGATTTTGGTCGGACGGTTATTGCTATCAAGGGTAAAAATAACCTGATTGCCGCTTTTGTCCTTGATCGAGGTCAGACACCATGCGGCGCTGACGCCGGACGGCGCGGTTTTCGATGTGAACGTCTTGACGGTGTCGCTTGAATCCGTTATCGTGCAGGAAGAAGACGCATAATTCAGAGTCAGGTGAAGGCCGTCTTCATCCACATACGTAGAACTATTGGTGGACTGCTGAAAGAAATAGTGCTCTGTTCCGTCCCCGTCAGCCCAAATAATATACTTAACGGTCGTTCCCGAAGGATCTGTGTATGACTTCAGTATCAGCGTTTCGTTTATGTTCAGTTTAAAACTCTTCGGCGTAAAGGCCGTTGTGTTTGCCGTCTGCACGTTCGGATACTTATAATCGTCAAAGTACATGCAAAGATTATACACCAAAGACGGCGTAACGGGTAGAAGCGCGTCGGTCGTCGTGAGCGTGGGAATGTTCACCACAAGATTTCCCGTCGCGTTGTTGATATACGCCTGTCCGGCAAATCCGGCGTCCTGTGAAGTAAACGACCAGTAATCCTCCAGCCCTTTCATATCCGCATAGGTTATGCAGAGACTCGGCCGACTGGAGGACGTGCTGTAGTCGTTGGAATACAGTTGAGCTGTCCCGGAAAAAGAACTCCCGGCCGGAACCGCGAAAGCGACGCCGTAGTTCTCACCCTCATACCATTTTTTTACAATCGGAGTAATCGTCCACGTGTGTGAGGAAGCACTTGAAAGATTTCCCCGATAATCCGTAAAAGTATCCGCCATTTGTCCGGCGGGATCCGTTGCGCTTATCATTTTATTCCACGTAAGCGTCGAATCCCAGTCAGTCAAAACATCATAGGATCCGATATAGCCACTGATTACAGTCGAAAAAATCCCGTGGAACGATAACTCCGCCTTGGTAATATAGGCCGACTTCGGCAGAGAAGGAAGCGTGGTAAGTTTCCAATATGCCCTTTGGGTATTGTTCACGTTAAGCAACGCAGCGGTTGAATATGACGACGAGGGAGAGGACGACGAGATATATGTATCCAGAACGTTCGACGAACTGCTGTATATCGGCGGATCTACGGTAACGGGAAAAACACGGGATTCATCGCTGATCCAGTCCGCGTCGGCAATAATATCCAGTGTGTATATTCCGTTTTCACCGGAGGACAGATGATAACTGACCGCATCTGAAAACACTCCGGCTGAATCCCACATAGCCGGTACCGGAAGAAAACATACTACTTCGTTGGTAGCGGAATCCAAAAGATTGATTTGTCCGTTTTCTGCCGCGGAAGGAATCAGATTTTCAAGAGAAAGTGTGAATGAGTATAGATAGCCGAATTCCGGTACCCTTTCTTTTATGATAATGTTTTCTTTTACGTTCTTTCCGCAAATAACATATTCGATATCTGTTTCCGGAAGGATATCCTCATACCGGACGGAGGATATGATGTTGTCCAGCGTAGTCAGTATTTCCAGTCTGTCGGTTTCTTCCTTGAATTCTGTAGAAGTGTTGGTCAGGATTCCTTTTACTTCTTCCGCCGAATTATCAAGCGAAAACGTCACGCGGTATTCTTTATCGGAAAGTGAGAACAAAGGGTTCTCTTCAGAGGTTTCGTACGCAAAGGCATACTTCCCGTTTTCGGTAGTTATTTCCCCGTCCCTTACATAAAGACGGTTATCTATATCTACCCATTTCCCGCTCTCATCCTGCTCATGGATTTCCGTATCATAATGCGCAAGGTAAAATGTACCGTCCGTCAACCGAAACGTTTTTTCGTCAGCAGTTCGTTGTTCACTGACTTCGATTATTTCTGCCGTGGTGGTATCTGTTAATTCATTCTCCGGAACAACGGTACCGTTCCCGTGGATCTCGTCTGCAAATACTGAAAGCGGTAATGAGGTTACCAAAATAGCCATAGAAAGTATTACGGCTATGATTCTGAATCGTTTTCCCATCGTGTTCTGCATGATAGTTCCTCCCGGTCGATTTTTCAACTTCTTAAGCATTCTTAAACATTTTTCTAAGATAGATCCTCTGACTGATATCACTATGTAATAGTCAAAGTTTCTGGTTGGAGTCTTTTTCTTCAGCAAACTGTTTTTTCTTATGGAAACCGATTAGTAACCTCTTCTTATTATACCATAAAAAAGGCAATAAGGGAAGCCCTAGATATTAATCTGGATAATCGATTCCTTTTCTGTTTTTTTGGATTCTTTTCTGAGAAACAAAAACGCCCAACTGACATCAGTGGTTCAATGGAAACACTCCCCCTTCATCTTGGTTTTATCAAATCAAAAAGGATCACATTATGCATTATTTGCTCTCTATTTTATATAACTCCAAAAAACGGAAAAAGGAGACATAAAAAATGGAAGATTTTTTATTTTCTACGTTTTAAACAAATGCAGCCCTTGTTCTTTGTATATTCAGCGAATACTTTCGGCGATCCGGCGCTCCTCGCCCAACGGAAGCATGGTGCGGAGGCGTTTGTCATATACGTTATCATTCCAAACGACTCCCTCGTTCCGTCTTTCCTCAGTCTCTTCTTTAACAGCCAATTCTGAATTAGTTGCCTTCTACTCGGGGACGGGTAACCAACTTTCCGCACGATTGTACGATTTGCTTCAGCACGTCCCGGTTCATATTCTTCTTCAGCAAATAGAAGTATTCCATTATAATAAGAAACCCTCCGGGACGGATCGTCCCGGAGGGAAGCAGTTTGCCTGTGTTGACATAATCATGTTGTTCTTGCCGTTTTCTGCTTTTTAGAGTTTTCGCTAATTCTGAGCCAGGTAATCCTCGACGACGTCATATAAGTGCAGCGGCGAGAGACATAACCGGTTGCAGGTTTCGGCAAGGGCGAGCAGTCCTGCTTTATCTGTCGTTACGTCCCGGATGGAAACGATCGGCCTGCCTCCGTCGGCATACCCCGTGATCCCATAGGTAATTCGCTCGGCGGTTTCTGTGGAAACCTTTTCTTCGGTTACCTGATAGATAACCGTCATACCGGCAGCCACTCCGCTTCTCTTTCGATTTGTTCCGTTACCCTTTGTTCCGTCTCTGCCAGAAACTCCGCCGGATCCTCCTGCATCTTCAGCAGCAGGATCGTTGTCAGCATACCGCAGAACGTTCTCCCGGTTTCAATGTCCGAGTAGGAGCTTTCGTTCATCACCAGAAGCAAACTCATCTCCCGTTGCGTCAGGGACATGTGGTTCCTTGTCCGGATAGCCAGAAACCGCCGTTCTGTCCCCCACATCTTCTCAAGCTTGGTTCGCATTCCACCGTCCTTCTCAACACAAGCTCCCCCATTATACCTGCTTCTCTTCCCCTTGAGAATCGGGTGTACCTATGATTCGACAGGTTTCTGCTATTTTTCTCTCCGATTTCTCGAATAACCATCGCGGAGTTCTTTTATTTACTTAATATTTAACAGTTAATCCGAAAAAGGAGAGGATTGTGAAGAAGGTGACGCAACAGATCCGTCGTTCCCGCTCTCTTTTGGTGTTATACCTCTTTCCAAAGTTCATTCTTATTCTATCCAAAGCACAAATTCCACGCAATAATAACAGAGAAAATAACGCTTTTCCCCTTTCTGGTTCTGAAAACAACTTTCGGAGCCCATCTGTTCTTCTTCCTGATATTCCCACCCTTGGTTTTTCATATATTCTATAAATATTTCCTTATGATTCTTCATCTCGGTTACGATAACCTGCCCGTTAGATAAGGAGGAGGATGTAATCTCGATAAGATTCCTCCCTTCAAAAATCTTGTCTTTTGCGTCTTTAATATTCTGTCGATAAACGAAAAGGGAAAGCGTACAGAATCCCAAAATCAGAATCAAAAGAACAAATAGAACAGATACAATTGGAGCAGAAATAATTGTTTTTGTTTCCTTCATCGTTATAACCCCCAGGTATAATTGTAATTCACAGAAAAAATTTCTACTGTTT
>JAEEGL012495193.1_pt1 | contig 10054 bp, 11 predicted proteins | sample 9134231 | NCBI WGS metagenome assembly JAEEGL01 (sample SAMN16246548, study PRJNA631951) | gut metagenome | biome: gut microbiome; feature: rumen; material: fiber-attached | host: Bos | place: Iran: Karaj | collected 2018-10 | reverse complement strand
TATAATTTAATAATAATTAAAAGATGAAACAGAAAGTTCAGACGTTGCAGGATTTCGGTGAAGTACTGCACGAGGTGCGTAGCAAGATGGGCTATGGCACCGAGCTCCTGGCCTTCGACCTGAAGGCCAGCAAGAGCCTATACGGTAAAGTCTGAGCAGGCAAGTCGCACAACATCGAGCACTACATCCGAGTGTGCCGTAAGCTCTACGAAGAGTCAAACACCGACGCCCAGCGTCGCCAGCTCGACCAAGCCCTCTACGATCTGTTCCACCCTCCATAGCCCCTCCCCAGGACATAAGAAAATCAGAAGAAGAAAGGAATGAAAATGGGAAACCTATCCCCTTGATTATAAACAATAAACAAAAATACATATGTTAAACGGAAAGACAGTGTTAATTACCGGTGGTACAGGCTCATTCGGTAATAAGTTTGTGGAGACAATTCTCCGTGATTATCCTAACGTGAAGAAGATTGTGATTTATTCACGTGGAGAATTGAAACAGTATAATATGAAGCAAAAGTACCCTGAGAAGGACTTCCCTATGATTCGTTATTTGATAGGTGATGTTCGCGATGGAGAGCGTCTGAAGATGGCTTGTGAGGGAGTTGATGTAATTATTCATGCTGCGGCAATTAAACAAGTAGATACAGCAGAATACAATCCACGTGAGTGTATCAAGACTAATGTCAATGGAGCTGTTAATGTAATTGATGCAGCCTTAGCATGCGGTGTAAAGGATGTGGTTGCGTTAAGTACTGATAAGGCATGTGCACCTATTAACCTATATGGTGCTACTAAACTTACATCAGATAAACTTTTCATTGCTGCTAATAATATTCGAGGTTCAAGAGATATTCGTTTCTCTGTAGTTCGTTATGGTAATGTAATGGGGAGCAGAGGCTCTGTTATACCTTTCTTTATTAAACTGAGAGATGAAGGTGCAAAGGAATTGCCTATTACAGATATGCGAATGACACGCTTTAATATCTCTCTTCAGGAGGGCGTTGATTTGGTGATGTGGGCACTTAAGAACCATCTTGGTGGAGAGCTCTTCATTCCGAAGATTCCTTCTTACAGAATCACAGATGTAGCTAAGGCTATTGCACCTAATCTGCCACTTAAGGAAATTGGTATTCGACCGGGAGAGAAACTGCATGAGGAAATGATTACTCCTACAGATTCTTTGAGTACTATTGATATTGGAAAGTATTATGCAATTCTTCCATCTGTAGCTTTTAATTTTACTACTGAAGATTATCTGAATCATTATCCTGGTGCAAAATTTGTTGAACAGGGCTTCTATTTTGCATCCGATAATAATAAGGATTGGGATACAGTCGAAACCCTTCGTGAGAAGTTTGCAAAGGTCATTCCTGGATTTGAAGTAAAATAATTATGGTTAAAACACCTATACCTTATGGTCATCAGTTTATTTCTGATGATGATATACAGGCAGTAGTTGATGTTCTAAAATCAGACTATTTAACTTGTGGCCCGAAAATACCTGAGTTTGAACAGGTATTTAAAGAATATGTAGGCAATCCTGAATATGCTGTGGCAGTTAGTAATGCTACAGCTGGTTTGCATTTGGCTGCCCATGCCCTTGGTGTAAAACCTGGTGTGAATGTCATTGTTACTCCATTGACTTTTGCTTCTAGTGCTAACTGTGTGAAGTTCTGCGGTGGTAATGTGAAGTTCTGTGATATTGATCCTGAGACCTATCTCATGGATATTAATAAACTCCGTGAAATACTTCAAGGATCTCCAAAGGGAACATATCAAGGCATCATTGTAGTTGACTTTGCTGGCTATCCTCATAATATGGAAAAATTCCGCAAGGTTGCTGATGAATATGGTTGTTGGATTATTGAGGATGCTTGCCATGCCCCTGGAGCTTATTTCATCGACTCAAAGGGCGAAAAGCAATATACAGGTAATAGCAAGTTTGCTGATGCCACAGTATTCTCTTTCCATCCAGTTAAACATATTACTACAGGTGAAGGTGGTATGGTGGTAACCAATCGTAAGGATGTTTATGAGAGTGTGGCTATTAATCGCACTCATGGTATTACCCATGATGCGGATAAGATGGAAAAGGTCGACGGAAATTGGTATTATGAAATGGTAGAGCTAGGTTTCAACTATCGTTTGACCGATATTCAAGCAGCATTAGGCATTAGCCAGATGAAAGTCGCTCGTGAGAATGTAGAGCGCAGAAGACAGCTTGTGAAACGTTATAATGAAGCTTTCAAGGATGTTAAAGACATCAAGACGCCTTTTGAGGCAAATGATGTAAATCACGCATACCATCTTTATATCATCCAAATAGATGATCGTAAAGGATTATATGATTACCTACGCACCCAAGGAATCTATTCACAGGTACTTTATTATCCTCTCCACTTGATGCCATATTACAAGCAATTTGGTAATAAAAAGGGTGATTTACCTGTAGTAGAAGACTATTACAAGCATTGTTTAGCACTCCCAATGTATCCGACATTGACTGACGAACAACAGCAATATGTTATTGAAAAAATAATAGATTATATTGAAAAGTGAACCTATGGAAACACTTGTATTAAAAGGAGAAAAGATATTTCTCAGAAGATTGACAGAAGACGATGTTACTCAGGATTATGTGAATTGGATGAACGATCCAGATATTAATCAATATCTGGAAAGTCGATTCTGCACTCAGACAATTGAAAGTACAAAGGCATTTGTTCGTTCTGTGACAAATGATAATAATTTTCAGTTTGGTATGTTCGATATTGAAACAGGAAAGCATATTGGTAATATAAAAATTGGTAGTATAAATCATTATCATCGTTATGCTGATGTTGGCTTCTTGATTGGTGAAAAAAACTATTGGGGTAAAGGTATTGCAACTGAAGCAATTAAGTTGGCTACAGATTTTGCTTTTAATACATTGAAACTTCATAAATTATGGGGAGGTGCTTATTCACCCAATATAGGTTCAATAAAGGCTTTCTTAAAGAATGGTTATCAGCAAGAAGGGGCAAAAAAGAATCAATATCTCTGTCATGGAGTGTATGTAGATGATATATTATTTGGAAAGGTTAATCCCAATGAGTAAACTTGTTCTTGGTACAGTTCAATTCGGACTTCAATATGGCATAAACTCTGCAGGTCGCCCCAGCGAAAAAGCTGTGAATGATATTTTGGCTGAAGCGGCAAAAGGTGGTATAACTACATTGGATACCTCTAGTGCCTATGGTAATTCTGAGGAGATTCTTGGAAACTTCATCACTCCAAATGAAAACTTTAAGATAGTTTCCAAATATCCTAAAGGAGAAGCGTCTGTTGGAGAGATGTTTAATAATTCACTAAAGCGTCTGAATGTTAACCAACTCTATGGTTATCTCCTACATCACTTTGAAGTTTATAAGAACGATCCCAAGGTATGGGATGAGTTTGTAAGGTTAAAGCTGTCTGGTAAAGTACATAAAATAGGTTTCTCACTGTATACACCTGAGGAGTTAGAGTTTATCCTTAAAAACGGTTCCCCATTTGATTTAATTCAAGTGCCTTTCAATATATTTGACAAGAAATTCTTACCCTATATGAAGGATCTTCATGAAAATGGGGTTGAGATTCATGTAAGAAGCACATTCCTTCAAGGTTTGTTCTTCAAAGACAGAAACGCTCTGCCAGAAAAACTCTATCCCGTGAAGAAGTACCTTCTCCAATTGGATGATTTTTCAAAAAAGAGTAGTTTAAGCATTTCTGAGATTGCTTTGAATTACAACTTGCAGAACCCGTATATTGATGGTGTGCTGATAGGTGTGGATAATGTGGAACAACTCCAAATGAATTTAAAATCTGTGAAGGATACACCTATTGATATCGAAATTGAAGTAAAAGAACAAGAATTATTGAATCCTGTAAATTGGAATTAGTATGAATGATTCGATTAAAAGAGAGCAGAACAATCTCGATTGCTCTGCCGAACGCGAGAATCTTCGCACAAAGTGCAAAGTATTAGCAATTACACAGGCTCGTTACGGAAGCACCCGGCTGCCTGCAAAGATTTTGAAGGAAGTGAATGGTCAGACGCTTCTCGAAATCCATTTGAGAAGAATTCTTCAGGCTAAGAGTATTGATAAACTGAAAATTGCAACCACCGATGAGGAGGGATCTCGTTTTATAGTTGCCGTTGCAGATAAAGTAGGATGCGAGTATCATAAAGGATCAGTTGATGACGTCCTTTCTCGTTTTTACGGAACCGCTGAACCGGAGCATCCTGACTATGTGATTCGCTTTACCTCAGACTGCCCTCTCATTGACCCTACGATTATTGATGATATTGTGGAATTTACCATCAAAAATGATTTTGATTATGTACATACCGATCCGAAGCAATTCCCTGATGGATTGGATACAGAGGTTATGAAGTTCTCTGCAATTGAGAGAGCTTTTAAAGAAGCGAACCTAACTTCAGAACGTGAGCATGTTACTCCTTATATTTGGAAGAATGGTACCGCGGAGGGTGGTGATAAGTTTAAAACATTTAACTTCCCCAATAAAGAAGGTATCTACAATGCTTCTGACTATAGAATAACCATTGATGAACCTGAAGATTTCGAGGTGATCAGTACTTTGATTAACGAACTGGGAATTGAGAAGTATTGGAAGGAGTATATTGACTATCTCTTGTCACATCCCGAACTGAAGTCTTTGAATAGTAAGTTTGGTTATAACGAGGGTTACGAGAAGTCAATTAAGAACGATAAGTCAATTAAATAGTATATATTATGGGAAAAGGTCAAGAGCTTTATAAGAAAGCTAAAACAATGATTCCAGGAGGGACATCCCTTCTTTCTAAACGACCCGAGCAACTGTTGCCTGAGAATTGGCCTGCATATTTCAGCAAGGCTAAAGGCTGTAAAGTTTGGGATCTGGATGGCCGCGAGTATATTGACTGCGGTTTGATGGGTGTTGGTACCAACACACTAGGTTACGCTCGTGATGAAGTAGATGAGGCTGTGATGAATGTGGTTAGAAATAGCAACTTCTCGACTCTTAACTGCCCTGAAGAAGTATACCTTGCAGAACGTCTGCTAAAGTTTAATACATGGGCAGGCGGTGTACGTTATACCCGTGGAGGTGGCGAGGCTAACTCCATGTGTGTCCGTATTGCTCGTGCTTACACTGGTAAAGACAAGATTGCTATCTGTGGTTATCATGGCTGGCACGACTGGTATGTGTCAGTCAACTTGGGAGAAAGCGATGCTCTCGCTGGTCATCTCCTCCCAGGTATTCCTACCGCTGGCGTTCCAAAAGGACTTCGCGGCACTTCTATTCCGTTCCATTACAACGACTTTGAGGAGATTGAAACTATTATTCGCAATACTCCTGACCTTGCTGCCGTTAAGATGGAGGTCTGCCGTAACTTTGGTCCCGCAGAGGGTTATCTGGAACACATCCGCAATCTTTGCAATGAGTATGGCGTAATACTTATCTTTGATGAGTGTACCTCTGGTTTCCGTGAGACTTTTGGCGGCCTTCATAAGAAATATGGTGTATATCCTGATATGACTATCTATTCTAAGACGATGGGTAATGGCTATGTGATTGCCGCAGTACTTGGTAAGAAAGAAATCATGGATGCAGCTCAAGGTTCTTGGATTAGCTCCACTTTCTGGACGGATCGAATTGGACCAACTGCTGCACTTGCAGCACTCGATGTGATGGAAAAGACCAAGTCATGGGAGTATATCACCGAGAAAGGCAAGCAGAATAAGATTCGTTGGCAGGCACTTGCTGACAAGTATGGCTTGAAGATTAATCAGTGGGGTATACCTGCTCTAGCTGGTTACACCTTTGATTCTCCTAACGCTCTTGCCTACAAGACTTATGTTACTCAGGAAATGCTCAAGAAAGGTTACATCGCAGGTACTCTTATGTATACCAGTTTGGCTCATACCGATGAGATTCTTGATGGCTATTTCGAGGCGCTTGATCCTATATTTGCTCGCATCTGTGATTTTGAAGATGGTGCTGATGTCATGAAGGAACTTGATGGTCCTGTTTGCCAGGCTGGTTTCAAGAGACTTAATTAATACATAACGACAGATGGCACATTACATATGTCTTAAACAGCAAGAGTACACCTTAGGTGACTACTCTATTGTTCCTCTCCGTTACGAAGATAGGTTTTCTATCATGAAGTGGCGTAATGAGCAGATATACCATCTTCGTCAGGCACGTCCGCTCACAGAAGAAGACCAGCAACGCTATTTTGACAATGTGGTGGCCAAACTGTCTGACCAACCGAAGCCCGACCAGATACTTTTCTCCTACTTGGAGAAGGGTGTCTGTGTAGGCTATGGCGGCCTTGTCCATATCAACTGGATTGACCGCAATGCGGAGATCTCCTTTATTATGGACACTCAATTAGAGAAAGAGCATTTTGCAGAGCATTGGAGCAACTATCTATCTATGCTCAAAGATTTGTCTTTTTCTGATTTGAATATGCACAAGATTTATACTTACGCCTTCGACTTACGCCCACATTTGTATACAATGCTTGAAAAGAATGGATTCATACGTGAGGCAACGCTGAAGGAGCATTGCTTCTTTGAGGGCGAGTATAAGGATGTTGTCATACACTCATTCATCAACGACCATGTATGACATTATAAACTATGTAGACTGTACGCACGAGCAAAACCTGGAGATTCTGAATCTCAGAAATCTTGATGACGTGCGTAAGTGGATGGTTAATCCGGAAATAATACCGGAAGAAGGCCATTTCAAATTTGTAGAGAGCCTGAAAGGGAATCCCGATAGGCTCTACTTTGCCATCTATAAAGATGGATTACTAATCGGGACATATAACCTGACCAAAGAAGAGAATGGTGTCTGGGAGAGAGGCATTATTGCCAACCCAACAAATCAAGGAAAAGGAGAGACCGCAAAATGGGAACGCCAAATTTTAGCAGACCTTCCCAATCACAGTATTAATGCTGTAACCGCCAAGGTGAAACAGAATAATCCGAGGTCTATCAGGTATCACGAGAAACTTGGATACCAGGAACAATCAAGAGACAACGAGTACGTATATTATATACTTCGATTATAATGAGCAAGACTTTTATAGTGGCGGAACTTTCTGCCAATCATGGACATAAACTGGAAGTTGCTTTGGAGTCTGTCAGAGCGGCAAAGGAAGCAGGTGCAGATGCTGTTAAAATACAGACCTATACAGCTGATACCATTACCTTGAATTGTGATGCAGATGACTTCAAAGTGAAGGGTACCTTATGGGATGGCCGTACGCTATATGACCTTTACCAAGAAGCATATACTCCTTGGGAATGGCACCAAGCCATCTTTGATGAGGCTAAGAAATGTGGATTGGTTTGTTTTTCAACGCCATTCGACAAGACTGCAGTTGATTTCCTTGAGGATATTGGCAATCCAATCATGAAAATGGCAAGTTTTGAGATAACAGATATTCCACTGATTGAGTATGCTGCCAAGAAGGGAAAGCCAATGGTTATCTCTACAGGTATTGCAATGCCAGAGGATATTGAACTTGCTGTAAAAACTTGCAAAGATGCTGGTAATAATGATATAACGCTATTGAAGTGTACTTCATCATACCCGGCTCCTATTGAGGATGCCAATTTGATGACTATGGTGGATATGAAGCAACGCTATGGTGTTAAGGTGGGGTTGTCCGATCATACCATGGGATATGATGTGGCTGTTGCAGCTGTTGCTCTTGGTGCTACTTTGGTAGAGAAACACTTCATCCTTGATCGATCAATTGGTGGCCCAGATGCTGCGTTTTCAATGGAAATTGAAGAGTTTGCTGCAATGGTAAAATCTATTAGAAATGTGGAAAAGGCTTTGGGCGACGTAGTTTATCCAACAGATCCGAGTAAGATAAAAGGACGTGAATTCTCACGATCTCTGTATGTTGCTGAAAATATGAAAGCTGGTGATGTAATAACTGATAATAATCTTCGTAGTGTAAGACCTGGATTTGGACTGCATCCAAAGTTTTTAACTCAAATTATTGGTAAAAGGGTTAAAGTTGATTTGGATAAGGGTACTCGATTCTCACTTGATATGGTTTTTTGATTTTATTTATGGCCTCAGCTGCAAAAAATTCAGTTTATTATAGTATAGGCTCTATTGCAAGGGCATTGACAAGTTTCTTGTTGCTGCCTGTATACGCTAATATTCTCGGTGCTAGCCAGTATGGAGTGCTGAACTTATTGCAGACTTTCTCTGCGATAGTAGCACCTATCATGACGCTTGTAGTGGAGAAATCTATATACCGCCTTTATTTTGATTATAAGACCGATGAAGAAAAAAAGGTATTTCTAAGTACGGTTTTCTGGTCGATCAATGTCACGAGCATTGTAGTTATGGTCATTTGCATGCTCCTGGGGAAAACGCTGGCCGGCTACCTCGGAGGTGTTGATGTGTTGACCATTCTATATCCTGTAATCATCTATACATATCTCTCTGCTCTTATCACATACTGCCAAATCATCCAGCAGACACAGCAGGAAGGCGGGAGATATCTTATCGTAGCCATGCTAATGTTGGTAGGATATAACGTACTAGCACTTCTTTTCTTGTTTTATTGGACGCCAACTTATAAGGCAGAAGTATATGCAACCTTGATAAGCTATTCTTTAGTTTTTATTGTCGCATTTTTGTTTATCAGAAAAAGAATCACATTTAGATTTAACGTCTCAATATTAAAGAAAGTACTGTCGTTTACTATACCTTTATTTTTTATGTCAATGTTCTCTTGGTTGCTCTCAGCTTCTGACAGGTTGTTTATAGCAAATTACCAGAGTACGTCAGATGTTGGATTATACTCAATGGCATTCAAGATGTGTTCAATGGGGGTTATGTTAGCAGCTTCATTAAAGGGCGCTTTTGATCCCTTTTTTTTCAATATTTCAAATAGAGAAGATGAAACAGCTGCAAAGGCGCGCATAAAACCTGTGAATGATACTTTGATATTTCTCACGTCAATGTTATTTCTTGTTGTTGTCTTGCTAGGTAAGTTTTTTGTTGAGTTATTCTTGAAATCGGAGTATCATGATTGTACTATATATCTCTATTTTCTAATAATCTCATCTCTGTTTACTCAACAGGCATCTTTTTTTAATGTGATGATTTTGCAAAATAAGAAAACTATGACATTATCAATGATTACTATTGTCTCAGGCATTATCAGTGTCATACTTAATGTTCTGCTTATTCCTATATGTGGTTCTATTATGGCTGCTATTAACAGTATGATAGTAGGGGTATCCATGTTTGCCATAACATGGCTTTATTCAAAGAGGAATTATTATATTTGTTTTAATTTTGGCAATATTTGGGCTGCTGTCGTTATAGTATTTTTATGTTCATTATTGGACTTTTCAATGGAAAATATTTATGCTGGGGTGATATCCAAACTGCTTGTTATAACAATTAGTATATTTTTTTTTACAAAAGCAAAAGTGTTTACTTATCCTATTTTAGGTGTCGTTATTGATAGGGGACTAAAAAAGATAGGTTTATGGAAATCCTGTTCAAAATAGGGCTGGATAAAAAGTTGTGAACAGTATGAAATTATAAAAAGTAAGCACTCAATAGTTTTTTAGGTTACATTATATATATTAAGTACCTTTGCCAGCGCAAACCAAAAGTTTACGTTATGGCAAGTAGCAAAGATTTTGAGAAGATATGGGAAAGCTATCAAGAGGTTGTAAAGACCAAGGATGTTTCGATAGTGGACTATTGCCAACGAAATGGCATCGTCTATTCCCAGTTCCAACGATGGTACATGAAACATGTCAGTGGGGTGAGTATCGTTCCAGTATCAGATCCGGAGATTCAACAGGAACCAATGGAGGCAGTACAAAAAGATCCCGAATCTATTCGTCAAGCCACAGGACATGTAAAGACAAGAGTGAGTTATGTGAATATAGAGTTTTCCAACGGATTGAAGGTATGCCAGAAATCCATAAGCTATGAGCACTTGAAGATTCTAGTAGATAAACTGGAGG
>JAEEGL011241080.1_pt1 | contig 10054 bp, 10 predicted proteins | sample 9134231 | NCBI WGS metagenome assembly JAEEGL01 (sample SAMN16246548, study PRJNA631951) | gut metagenome | biome: gut microbiome; feature: rumen; material: fiber-attached | host: Bos | place: Iran: Karaj | collected 2018-10 | reverse complement strand
CACTTTCAAATCCAAGATTCTTAAACTTGATTTGCATTATGAGAGCGAACCACTTGTTGTTAGGACAGCGAGAAACTGTACTGCTGTCATATGGTTCTGCTGCCCAGGGATTATCTCCCGGTGCGTTAAAATATGAGTGCAGAAAATCAACATACTTTTCTTTGATATCCTGGCTGATAAAACACTTCTCCCGGATTTCTTCAATCACATCCTGAACTTCGCTGCGAATCTGGCCTACAAATGCTCCTTGCGCAGAAACTACATTAAAGAGCACATACTTTTCATTGGTCGCAGTTTCAAAAACATCAGCTGTAAGAGTTTTATCTGAAAGTTTGATTTCTGCATAAAACTGACCGCCGGCGATTTTTTTCTTAAGCACAAAATCGTTGCCTGCTTCTGAAAATCCAAAAGCGAGCAGTTTTTCTTTCTGAGGAACTGATGTATTTAAGATATAGCTATAATCCATTTTCTTCAGTTTTTATTCTTCGTGCGATCAATAACAAGATTGTAATGCGCTTGAAGTTAGTTTTCAACTGATGTAACAGTTTTGTTATTCAAACCATTTCTTACACATTGATGTAACAGTTCTGTTATCTTGACTTTCCACTCATTGCTTTATATGTAACAGTTTTGTTATCAATCCCCACTCTTACGCTTTGATTTAGCAGTTATAACACTCCTTTATATACTTTCTTCTAAAATAATCTGTTACATTTTCCCGAATTTTATGCTGTTTTTATGTGAATATCCGAGGAATTTGCACATATGTAACAATTCTGTTATCTTTCCTTTCTACTCATTATCTAACATGTAACAGTTTTGTTACCCTTCTCTTTTTTCCCTCTTTTGTTTCACAACTTAAATATTCTTTTACATTCCTTTTCTTAATTAAACCATTACATTATAACCAATAATCCAGTCTGTTTTTTATGAAAAGTCCACAAACTTTTCCAATATGTAACAGTTTAGTTATCAAATTATATCGAAGTTTTATAATTTCTGAAAAAGGAAGCTTTTTCTATGACAGATGTAACAGTTTGGTTATACGAAAACAACTGATATTAATGTACCTGTCAAATTGATATAAACAAACTGTTACATATCTTTTTTAGCAGTCTTATACATAATCTTTCTATAAAATAAAATATTACGAACGTTTTTATGTAACACTTCTGTTATCTAAAAACATCATAAAAATGTCTCATATAAAGCACGCGAATAACGGGCCGTAGAGCGATTTTACCCTTAAATCGATATATTACACGTTTTTGTTAAAAAAGCCTCTCAAAATCAATCCTAGAGCGTCTTTTAAAAGATTAGATAAAATCTAATCTTTCTAAACATTTATTTTAGATTGTTTAGCATTTTTCCTATATTTTATATTGGATTTTATATTAGATTTTAGTTTAGTTTTCTAATCTTTCTTTATAGAAATCTAATTTTTTTTAGAAAAAAGTGTTGCATTTTTCTAAAAAATATGATTAGATTTAAAATATAAGAAAAAACATAGATTTTTGAGGTGGGAAATGAAAAAAATCGCAGTTGCCATTCAAAAAGGTGGCGTAGGAAAAACAACAATCAGTTTGTCACTTGGTGCTGAACTTGCAAATGCAGGAAAGAAAGTTCTTTTGATTGATGCTGATCCTCAGGGTAACTCAACAGGTACTCTTCTTGAATCTTTTGAACATGAACTGGCAGAAGCTCTTTACGGAGATGTAACCGTTGATCAGGCAATCACCCAGACAGAAATAAAAAATCTTTTTATCATGCCAACCAATTCTCTTGAAAGAAAAGGCAGCCGCTCGCTTAAAACTTATCGTTCAAGTGAGGCTGCAAAAGAACCTTTTATTTTTGTAGACCTCTGCGAAGAAGTTGAAAAGCTTGGCTTTGATTATTGTATTTTCGATACCTCCCCTGCTTTTGATGCTTTCGAAGAAGATATCATGACAGCATCTGACGAAGTAATTGTTGTAATCAAGGCAGATGCTTATTCTCAGGATGGATTACAGATTTTCAAAAATAACCTGGATAGTTTTAAGAAACGAAAACGTGTATCTAATCCAAAATTCGAAACTATCGTTCTTAACGAGATTAACCGCTCAATCAAACTTACAGATATCATTACAGAAGGTCTTAATGCCGGTGATTTCAAGGTTGTTTATGTTCCTGTAGACCAGGATTTCAAATATGCAACTATCGCACGTCAGACAATTCAGCAGAGAGGCGGAAAGAAGGAAACCCTCGATGCCCTTAAAAAACTAAGAAATTTAGTAAAATAAACGGAGGGTAAAAAAATGCCAATTGCGAAGAAAAAAGATATAAAAAAGGATATTCCCGAGGAATTCCTTAATCAAATGAAATCAAATCTTTCCAGGACTGTAACACCTGTTGAAGAAGAGATTCCTGAACCCGAGAAGATAGTAGTACAGCAAAAAGTGGCTCCTGTAGCAGCTGTAGCGAAGTCTGCACCAGTAAAAGATAAATATGCTGATGTAATGAATGTAAGACTTTCTAAGGGCCGTAGAAACGAAATTAAGGCCTTCTGTACCAATTGCGGAGTAACTGTAACACAATATATTGAATCTTCTTTTGAATTTCTTGCCAAAGAAGTAGCTGCTGGAAATATTGTAATTTCAAAAGGCGGAATTACAAAGATTTCGAATTAAAAAAGTTCTCACGGGGTGGAGAAATGGGAAAACGTATAAAGCAGGATAATGAATTGTTTCCGGTAGACAATTCATCAAATGAATTGTTTGGAGCTCTCGAAAAAGAAGACAGGAAAAAACAGTTAAAATTAAGTTTTATTCCAAGCTTTTTCACAACAGCTTCATTGCCTTTTAAAAATATTAATAAAAAAGAATTTGTTCGCAGAGCCAGTAATGGTATCTCCCTTTATTTAAACTCACCGACAAATGTTCCTTTCGGTAAATACGGACGACTCTTATTAAGTGTATTTACAACTCATGCTGTTCTTTCAAAAGAAAAGGATTCTCCAGTTTTAATTGAATTCAATTCCATGGCAGAACTTTTAAGAGAAATGCAGCTTCCTCGTCAGAGAGGAAAAGATATTCAGGAACAGCTTGAATGTTTTAAAAGAGCAACATTTTCTTTTGAACAGAGAAAAGAAGAGCAGGTACAGGGACACTTATTTAAAGATCTTTATGAACCAGGAGAAAAACTTCCAAAGGGTGATGTAACCGTAAAGACAACTCGAACTGCAACAATTCTTTTTACAGAGGGAGTTGAATATCAGGAAGTTTTTGATGGGGCCACAAAGAATCCGAGAATTGGTACTTTCAAAGTTGTCTTATCTGCAAACTTTGCATCTTTTTGTCAGCAGCATGCTGTTCCAATTAATTATACTGTTTATAAAGATATTTCCAGCCCTGTAGGAAAAGATATCTATGCATGGCTTGTTTACAGAAACAATGGCTTATTAGAAGATAAACCTGTATTTGTTCCTCGAGATAGACTTGTTGAACAATTTATGCCTGTTGCAGAAGATTCTGATCCAAAAATTGCGAATGTAAATTACAGTCGAATTATTGATCAGATAAAAGAAATTAAAGAAAAATATTATCCTGAATTAAAAGTAAATATTGATTCTGGAGGAACAGGAATTACTTTGTTTAAAAGTCCAACACCTGTTTTACAAGATGATGTAAGATATGCACTTATATCTTCAACATTGTCATAATTATAGATGTAACAATTTGGTTATCCAAATACAGGTGATATGTAACAGTTCTGTTATCTATTTTTGAGATATCCACATTTTCAACATTACTATTACTAGTTAATAAATTTATTATTAGTTAATTATTAGATATAATGGTAGAAATAACTAAACTGTGACAAGTAGATAACCACATTGTTACAGGGATAAAAAAACTGCAACATTTCTTCTATATTATAATTCAAAAGCACTTTTTTTGCAGATAACATAACTGTTACATCTGGAAGCAGTTATCCACATTAAAGTGTGGATGAAAATAACAAAACTGTTACATATTTGGATAACAAGATTGTTACATATAAATCTACTATATAGTACTATCTTAATAAAGATATTCTGTCTTGTAAACTTCCTGAAAAGTAGCAAAACTGTATGATTATTGACTGTTGTAATCAAAATTCATTTTTCGTAGTATCAGAGATAACTAAACTGTTACATATGTTTTTGTAACAAAAGATTTTCAAAGTAAAGAATAAATGACTCCTGGGTACACTAAGGATAACAAAACTGTTACAAGCAGAGGATGTAAAAAAATAATTTATGACTACCATGGTATGTTGATTGATATTATAATATAACCATGTCTTTTAAGATTGAGCGCAACGACATTACAAAAGTTCACACAGACGCAATCGTTAATACTGCGAATCCTTTTCCGACAGTAGGGCGGGGGACTGATACTGCCGTTTACGATGCGGCGGGTAGGGAAGAGCTTTTGAAGGCTCGTAAGGAAATCGGGATGATTGAACCCGGGCATTCTGTTGCAACTAAATCTTTTAAGCTTAAGAAAAACGGTATCAAATATATCATTCATACGGTTGGCTGCAGGTATGATGCTGATAAGCCGGAAACGGTTCAGAACCTCAGAAACTGTTATTCTTCCTCTCTGAAAATTGCAAAAGAGCTTGGCTGTAAGAGCCTTGCGATTCCTCTTCTGGCAACCGGTTTTTACGGATTTCCCAAAGAGCTTGGTCTTAAAATTGCGGTTGATGAAATTAGTTCATTTCTGCTTGAAAATGAAATTGAAGTAAGGCTTGTTGTTTATGATGAAAAATCTTACATGATTTCTGAAAAGCTTTTTGATGATATTCAGAACTTCCTTGATGAAAATTTTGAAGGCGAAGAGGGCAGGGCTGATAATCAAAAAAGCGGAGTTTTTGGGTCTTATGGTGAAGATCATCCTGTAGAGTTGAACCGCATTCTGTCCAGAAGTTGTGAGTCAGTTGAATCTAACAGATTAATAACCAGTTCCTGCGAGCCAATTCTTGGCGCTCCTGTGCATCGAGAGAGAACTCCGAAACTCAGACAGGCAAAAGCTCGTAATATTACTCCAATTGATGTTGATGCCTTCATAAAGCAGAGTGGGGCAAGTCTTAATTTTCAGAACACGCTTCAGCAGATGATTGCAGATCGTAAACTTGAAAATGCGTCGGTTTATAAAAAGGCATACATCGACAAAAAGTTCTTTTCTAAGATTATAAGTAACAAAGACTATGTTCCTAAAAAACAGACTGTAATGGCGCTGGGATTGGCTCTGGAGCTTTCTTTGGAAGAGTTTGAGAAATTTCTCGCAAGTGCCGGATACGCCTTTATGCCTTCGAGCAAGTTTGATCTGATTGTAAAATATTGTGTCATGAATCAGATTTTTAATCTGGTTGAAGTTGATATCATACTTGATTCTCACGGATTAAATTGTTTCGCTCCTGAGTAAACATTCGCCAAAATGGCGACCATCTGAGAGTGAAAATTCCTTATCATAAAGTCATAAACTAAAGATCTTCGGGTCAAGCCCGAGGATGACAAATGGCCGCATAGAGGATGACAAAGGCTGTTTTGTGGCACAATGAGGAGGATGGTTTTATGAAAAAGGGACTTACAGAAATTGTTTTTATTCTGGACAAGAGCGGTTCGATGAGTGGACTTGAGGCTGATACAATCGGTGGCTACAACTCATTCCTGGAGCGTCAGAAAAAAGAGGAAGGCGAGGCTTATGTTTCGACTGTTCTTTTTAGTGACAGAAGCCTTGTCATTCATGACCGTGTGCCGATTGAAAAAATCGAGCCGATGACGGACAAGCAGTATTATGTTGACGGCTGCACGGCGTTACTGGATGCAATGGGTGGAGCGATTCATCATATTGGAAATGTTCAGAAATATGCGCGCGAGGAAGACCGTCCTGAAAAGACAATCTTTGTGATTACAACAGACGGTCAGGAAAATGCCAGCTCGGAATATTCTTATGAGAAAATCCAGAAGCTTGTAAAACGTCAGACAGAAAAATACGGCTGGGAGTTTATTTTTCTTGGTGCGAATATTGATGCATTTTCTGAAGCAGAGAGGCTTGGAATCAGGCGGGATAGGGCAGTGTGCTATGAGTGCGATGCTGCAGGAACGGCAATAAATTTTTCTGTGCTCAGCGAAACAATATGTGGGGTTCGAAGGGGAAAGAAAATGAAAGCAAACTGGAGTGCAGAAATTACTGAGCACTATAATAAAACTAACTAACGATAGTAAGTTTGTAAAAAGGAGACTAGCAAAATGTTTGGAGCAATTTTAGGTGATATAATTGGTCAGCCATACGAGTTTGACCGTGGACATAAGACAAAGGAATTTCCGATCTTCTGTAAGAATCCGCGTTTTACAGATGATACTGTTATGACGATTGCAATCTGCGACGGAATCTTAAAGGCTGGGCTCGATGCGGATGAAAACACGATGAAGACAGCGATGATAACCAGTATGCAGCTCTGGGGGCACAAGTATCCTCACTCAGGTTATGGCGGAAGATTTTACCGCTGGCTTGCGATGGAAGAGACAAAGCCTTATAACAGCTGGGGTAATGGGTCTGCTATGAGGGTGAGCTCTGTGGGTTGGCTTTATGATTCGCTTGAGAGAACCCGTGAGGTTGCACGCTGGTCGGCGGAGGTTACTCATAATCATCCGGAAGGAGTGAAGGGAGCCGAGGCAACAGCAAGTGTTATCTTGATGGCCCGTAACGGTTATTTCAAAACTCAGATAAAGGATTATGTAATCAAAGAGTTTGGTTATGACTTGAGCCGCACCTGCGACGAGATTCGTCCGAACTATCATCATGTTGAGAGCTGCCAGGAAACTGTGCCGGAAGCAATTACGGCTTTTCTTGAAGGAAGTGATTTTGAAGATGTTATTCGTACGGTGGTGAGTCTTGGCGGGGACTGCGACACCCTCACTGATATTGCAACCGGAATGGCCGAAGCTTTTTATGGTCTGCCGGATCAGTTCAACAAGTGGGCTTATGAATTTACAACAGAAGATATGCATGAAGTTATGAAAGCTTTTGAAGAAATTGCGATTAAAAGGAAGGATAGAGAGGCGTAAAACGGATACGTAAAACTTATATAACTCCTGGAACCATCTGAATATCTGTAGTAAAATTCGGACTCAAAAATTCCCTCTTCATTTGCCAGCCATTAACAGTCCAGGACTTTGCCAGTGTGATGGATTGACGGCCGTAGGTGGCGGTGATTTCGTCAACAGCGTCCATGAGTTTTCTTTTTTTGATGTCTTCCTTTGGATCTATCCAGAGCCAGCCCTGGTATTGAGCTGGCATTATATTTAAAAGCGTTACCATTATTACTTTGTAGCCGTAGCCTTCGCGGAAGATGCAGGGAAGGGCAAGTCGGGCAGCGTTTACAATATCCGGCGTGTAAGAGGTGAGTCGGGGCAGCTGGACAATTACGCCGTTTGAGTACTGGCTGTCTGTGTCGTCGCTGTAATAGTTACAGGTGGAGATTGTGACCTGTACGGTCTGACATTCGGACTTCTGCTGGCGGAGTCGCTCTACTGCGAGTTCTGTGTATTGAACCAGAGCACATTCTAGTGTAGCAATGTCGCTGACTTTTTTGGAGAACTGACGGCTGGAAGTGATTACATCCTTTTTTTCGCGAGTTACTTTTTCTACTGAGCGGATGCCGTTGAGTTCCTGGACTGTTGCAAATCCCTGAATTGTAAGCAGTCTTTTTGCATCGCATAGAGGCATGTGTTTTAACATGAGGGCATTTTTAATTCCATGTAGTAAAAGTTTTTGTGCACGAGCCGACCCGATTCCCCAGATGGTTCCGCAGTCTGTTGTTTCCAGCAGGGCATCTACTTCTGCAGGATTGTAAACAAAAACTCCGCCGTGTTCCTTTGCTTTTTTGTTGTAGAGTTTGGCGAGTGTTTTTGTTGGGGCAGCTCCTACACAGATTGGAATGCCGACTTCTTTTGCGATACGATGTTTCAGGTCGTGGCCGATTTCTTCATAGTCTTTAATGGACCAGTTGCATTTATCAAAAAAGAGAAAGCTTTCGTCAATTGAGTATTCTTCAATATCCGGAGCATATTCCATATAGATAGAAGTGATGCGCCGGCTTATGTCTGCATAGAGCGTATAGTTGCTGGAGAAGATTGTAACTCCTTTCCATTCGCAGATGTCTCGAACCTTAAAAAAAGGGTCACCACGTTTTATGCCGCAGGCCTTGGCTTCTTTGTTTAGTGCGATGATGATTCCATCATTGTTTGAAAGTACTGCTACCGGCTTGCCTCGTAAATCGGGACGGTATATCTGTTCACATGAGGCGTAAAAGCTGTTGCCGTCACAATGCAATATAATATTACACTTCCTTTACTGTGTGAATTACATGTGTAATTGCACCAGTGATGATGGTATCTTCTAAAGTTTTCTTTATGGAATAAACTCTGCCTAAGACAAAGCGGCCTTCGGATTCATAGACAACAAGGCTGTTAGAATTGATTTTCTTTGCACGGTCTATTACAAGAATATCGCCATTATAAATTCCCATGCCGATATAGCTTGAGCTTTCAATTCTCATTACAACAGTTGCCGACGGATGCTTTATGAGTATGTTATTAAAGTCTATGCCTTTTTGTTCATAGCCCTGAGCGGGACTTGGAAAACCTGTAATCATGATAAAATTACTATAATGCGGGTTTTTAGATTTGTCAATTAAAATACTCATATAGGTATTTATTTATTTTAAAATCGGGTGTATTATTAAACTATGGAAGCAGACATATTCTGGAAGAAAGTAAAACAGATTCTCACTGAAAAAGACCGTAATCAGGAATGGCTTTGCGAACAGGCTGGTATTCCACTCTCGACTTTGCGCAATAAGATTTGTATCAGCCGTATGCCGACTTTTGAAGAAGTTATGAAAATCTTAAAAGTGTTTAAGATGACTTTGGAAGAGTTTACGGTATACCCTGAAAATCCGCAGAAGGATGTTATAAACATCCCCGTTTATGAGCAGGCTTTTTCTGCAGGTCGTGGACAGGAGTTTGGAGATTCTTCTGAGATTATTGATTATGTTGCTTTGCCAAATGAACTTAAAAAATATACAGACAATATGAGGGCTTCCTATGTCCGCGGTGACAGTATGGAACCAACTCTTTTTGATAACGATATTATTCTTTATGATAACTTCGGCTACGATGGTACTGATGGAATCTATGCAATAAATTATCGTGGGGCATCTTTTGTAAAACGCCTTCAGCGGGCTAAGAATTTTGTACGTATTATCTCTGATAATAAAAAATATAATGAAATGACTGAGAGTGGGGAAAGTGAAGACTTTCGCGTGATTGGGAAAGTGCGCTATGTTGTGCATAAGGTTCAAGGGTAAAAAAGTAAAAATAAGAGGTTAAAAAAATGAAAGAGTATAAATTTTACGGCTGGAAGATAGCTGATTGCAAACCTACAGATTCTGCTTTTGAAAAAATTGAAAATCCCCGACACCTGTACGATATCCTCAGCGAAATCTGGTGTGTCGAAACTTGTGCTCCACGCCTTCGTGAAAAATGGAGCCGCGAAAATCAAACTGTGGGCCAGTGTTCAATTACAGCATTTCTTGTGCAGGACATTTTCGGTGGCAAAGTGTATGGCATCCTGCGCGACGGCGGAAACTATCACTGCTACAATGTAGTCCCTCTGCCAGACGGTGGCGAATGTTTGTTTGACCTTACAAGCGAGCAGTTTGGCGACGAAAAACTCAACTACGAAAACAACCCGGAACAATTCCGCGAAGTGCATTTTGCAAAAGAAGAAAAACATTTGCGTTACAATTATCTGAAGGCTGAGCTTTTGAAGAAAGTAGAAGAGATGTAATAACCAGACTGTTACATCAGTTACATATCAAATAGATTTTTGATTTCACACTTAAGCGGCACTTTGGAATACTTTTCAAGTTTTGCCAGGTACTGCTTTCTGGTGATTTCGCGGGCTCCGTAGCGGGCCATGTTTTCGGTGTAGGTCTGGCAGTCAATCAGTTTGCCGCCGGCTTT
>JAEEGL010822372.1_pt1 | contig 10054 bp, 8 predicted proteins | sample 9134231 | NCBI WGS metagenome assembly JAEEGL01 (sample SAMN16246548, study PRJNA631951) | gut metagenome | biome: gut microbiome; feature: rumen; material: fiber-attached | host: Bos | place: Iran: Karaj | collected 2018-10 | reverse complement strand
TTCTCGCCATTGCCGTTACAATAAGCGGATATTGTTTATCACAATAATCTAAATCTTCCTTTTTCATATCTTCCAAACACAATCCATACAAAAAACAAATTGTCGATTTCACATTTCCATACGAATCAACCGTCACTTCCTCGAACTCTTTTTTAAAAAGCTTTTTTAATGCTAAATCAGTAAAGCGCCAATACTCACCCCAGTTTTTATAATCATTCATACTGATCTGTCCAATACCATGTGCAGTGACCAAAACCACACCATCTGGTTTCAACATTCTTTTTAGATTTTTAACCACCTCTTCCAAGTTATAAATCATCTGAATCGTTTGCGTCAGAATAATACAATCCGCCACCTCTTCGCACACGCCTTCTCCTGTGGCTAGATTTGCAACCATATAATTATCGCCAACATCCCCACCATTCTCTACGTGCAAAATATATGACTTCTTGACATTTTTTCCATATCTTTTTGTATATGTATCTTCCGCAACTTCAATAACACTGCCCTGTATACATTCCTTGTATCTTTCAAGGAAGCGCTCTATATAATATCTATCTATTGGCGTACCTCTTTCCGATCCAAACGACTTGCTTAATGGAGTAACAGGAAAAGACCTCACCAATTCTACAAAACGATTATCCTCCCCCATTATTTGCTTTGCCATCTGATGAAATGTTTCCAAATCATATACTTCATATCGTTTTTCGTTAATACTTACAATCACGTTACTGTCACAGATTTCTACATTTGCATCTGCGTCTTGAAGGATCTTTTCCACTGCATCAAAAGGAGGGGTTTCTAGCAATCCAACCTTAATTCGTCCTGACGAAATCCCCAGGCCTACCAATTGGCGAACCATAGAGTTAAAAAACTTTTTGCTACTCATTATCAAAATATTTACTGATGGCAAATTATCAATCTCAGTAGGTTTATATACTCTGACGCCTTCAAAGCGCTCGTTTTCTAACGCTTTATTATCTACGAACGCTATAATATTATACTTTTTCTCTATCTCCTCCTTTTTAGAAAGAAAATATGCACCTTTTCCAAAAACAATAATGTTCTCCACCTTAACTCCTATACTTATTTACAAAAACCTTACGAACCCTTTTTTGTGCGATATACTCTTTTATCGAAAATGAACGATATTTTATATCTATTACCTCTATATCGTTTAATCTATTATACGTATGCACACCTACAATATTTATACCCGTATCTGTATTTATATCTCTAGGCAGCACTCTTTTTATCTCATGTTCTCGATAATCCGGCCAAAAAGAATCAACTTGATAAAATATTAACCCCTGTCCGTACTCTTCTTTTGAATACTGCGCCACACGAATATACTTCCCATTTTGAAGCAGAACATTTCCCGCCGGTCTATCGCCCTCTGGCGACTCAGATATCACTATAGACTCACATGCATTCCAATTTTCTAGTTTAAATATAAGCCCTCTTCCTTGGTTAAACGCCCCTAATCTCTCGTAAGTATACATATACATATCATCAGTAACCTTAACAAAAGTCGTATCACAATAATCAACGTTATCAATAATCACTTTTTCTTTTACCCATCTATTGGGAAATTCCAATAGTTTATATAAAGCAACCTCTCCCGATTGATACGACTCAGGGCACATATATAATTCATCATTCATCACAAAGACATTTGGATACGACAAATGCCAATGTTTATCCATCGTTATAATCCATTCGTCAAAGCCATTACCGTTATACTTGCAATACCCTAACACTCCCTTTCGCTCTGTAGCAAAGAGAAAAATCTCTGCAAACAAGTATATCTCTTCTTTATATTCCACCAAAAAGGGGTCTGCTGCCCACCCATATCGAGGATTAGGAATAACTGTATATTTACCTTCATTATCCTTTTTATATGCAATTGCAAAATGATTAAACTTTTTCAAATACCTATCCCCTCTTCTACGAAAGATATGCTTTTTCTAAATTCTCAATTGCCGTATCTATACAAAGCCCTTTTTCTTTACACTCATTACTCCATGTTCTACGCTCTTCAAACGGAAGCGCATTTCTTATCAATTCTATCCTGTTAACCCATTTATCTATATCCAAGTCCTCATGCCAGATATTGGATGTAAAATCTACATCTGGGGTAACATTATCGCTCACAATACATTTCACTCCGCTAACTTGAGCTTCCACTGTAGAGAAAGGAAATGCTTCAGCAATCGATGGCAATAAATAAACATCTATACATTGATACAACATATCAGCATCATTTCTATACCCTAAAAACACCACTCTATCCTGTACACCTAAAGATTGAGCATATAATTTAACCTTCTCTTGTAAAGGTCCCGAGCCAACCAATAGCAAAACAGTATCGTCACCCATTTTTTTCATTAGATTAATTAAAAACTCATGATTCTTTTGATAAATAAAATTTGCTATGCATCCTAAAACAAATTTGTTCTCCAAGTCCAATTCTTCTCTATACTTTTTCCTTATATCTTTGTTAAACGAATACTTTTCCGTTTCGATAGCATTTGGCATTATTTTTATCTTTTCTTTTGGGATGTAATCTCCATACAACCACTCAGCCGCTTCTTTTGAGCATGCCCAAAAGTCAGTAGCTATATCTTCCGATATTGTTTTTTTATTTTCTTCATGTCTTTTTTTAACATCAAAGTTATCATCTTTAGAAAAGCAAGATGTACTATGTGAATGTATTATTACCTTTTTTACGCCTTCTTCTTTGGCTATTTTCTCAGCCAATAAGCTTCCCCACATATTTGTATGGAGGTGAACAATATCATATCCATTTTTTAAAATATCTCTGAATTCTTCGCTAAATCCCTCTGGATTTAATTCCGCATAGTTTTTCATGTAGAATACTCTAGCACCTGTTCGGATTATTTCATCTTCATAATCCAAATGATCACTAAACGACACAAAATCAAAGTGAAACACAGATTTATTGATCCATTTCCAATTGTTTAACTCATATCTAGCCATTCCACCTTTTGAATTGGCTAGTGGTAAATTTAGCACTCGTATTTTTTTAGACATACTTTCTCATCTTCTCATCATTCTAAATCACTAAAATCCATTTTCCTCAAAAGTTCGGTTGACCATGGATCCAAAATATCCGCTTCTGTTGTAATATCATTTGGAATTGTACAATTCTTACAAACAGGGTGTGAAAACCTTTTTCCTTCCAATTGCATTTTTAAGACTTTTTTCGATTTAAACCATTCCAAATTTCAACCAAGGATTTCTCATTAATATTACCGTAGTAAAAATCATTAGGAATATCACAACACGCAGCTGTTACTTTACCTCCGCCATTTTCACCCCACCACCTTTTCCAAATATTGTGTAACATTCATTGCTGCCCTGCCAATCTCGTACACCCCATTTTCCCGCATAAACTCATCTACCTTTGTTGCATATTGCATCAAATCAAAACTATATACAATTCCATCTAGTTCATCATTGTTTTCTGCTATATCAAATGGTAGTTCTTCCTTTTTCCACATAAACTTTCCACGGTTTTCGATGTATTCTTGTACATCATCCGCATAAAGCAATACCGGGATTCTTGCGAAGGCAGCATCAAAAGCGCAACTTGAATAATCTGTAATCAGCAAATCACAGCACATCAACAGTTCACTGATATCCGGCTCCTGGCTGACATCTATCAACCTCGGATCATTGGTATTAATTGGCATCTTATCCAATTTTGCGGATAGCTGTGGATGCAATCGGAGTAATACATTCCATTCTCCACCAAACTTCTCATGTAGATTTTTTAGTAATCGATCAAAATCTATACTTGGGATATCAGAAACCACTTGCTTTTTTCCCTTTTGATTTCCTCCACGGAAAGTCGGTGCAAACATCACAAGCTTAACATCTTTTTGAACACCAATTCTTTTTCGAACTTTTTCTATTTGATTTTCATCTTTTTGAATCAAACAATCTACTCTTGGGGAACCGGTCATTAGTGTCGGACCGTTATATAATAGCTTTTTGGGATATACCTTATTGCAATACTCAGAATTGGAAATGAAATAATCTGCTAAAGCAGAATCTGCTTCACTTACAATTCTTGCTATCTCTGGGAACTTGTCTCCTCTATATAATCCTACTGCCTTAAAACCAATACTCGCATGCCAAGTCTGTAAATAAAACTGCCCTTTTCGTTTTAACGTTCCATAAGGTTTTCTATAATTATCCACCCATACCTTTGCAGTTGATAAATAACGAGCAATATTCCAATCAGTATATTTTTTTACTTTTATATATTCCGGGAACTCTGAAGCAGATTTCCTGGTAAGCCAAATCATTTCAGCATCCGGTCTCTGACGATGCAATTCTTCGGCTATATATCTAGGATTACAGCAGAATCCACCATCGCCTTCAAAGGTTGAAAAAACGACTCTATTTTTCTTAATAGGAAACACTCTCATCAAAAGAAATTTCAAACTTAATCGAAATGCTTGTCTCTTTCTCTTTTGAATGTACTTACTCTCCTGTGACACGATTGGGCTCTTCCTCTCTTAAAACAGTTGATGACACATCAGGGGTATGTGGTAGATATACGACGTCTACGTCATATTCTGCCAAATCGATTTCCGTCTGTTTCCATCGTTGATTGCCTTTCCAGTCATCGCCGATAAAAATAGCATCAAATTGAATCTGTTTTAATACATCCAACTTATTAAGAGTCTCAACGATTATACAATCATCAACGGCTTTCAAGTTTCTAATGATTTCAGCACGATTAAATTCATTTATCACAGGTGTTTTGTTCTTATATTCCTGTACAAGGGAATCGGAATTTACACCCACAATCAATTTCTCACATTGTTCAGCAGCATGATTAATCAATGCCAAATGTCCAACATGAAACATATCAAAAACACCCTGCGTGTATCCCACTTTATATTTTTTCCCCGAATCTTTAGCTTTGAGACCAAACTGAAATTCCATAGCATCCTGTGCCAATTTGCTTCTACTAGGAATATCAGTTTTATTCATATCTTCCGGCATCAACTGATAGTACTGCACAATCTGGTTCTCTTTTAGCCCCAGGGATATCAATTGTTCTTTGATTGCCTTTTGATTAAACGGATCCTGATTCGAAACTACCACATAAGTATCCGCGCCTGTTTCCATTTCAATCGGGGAAATGATGGGGACCTGCAAGATATTTCCACCGACCACACTGTTATTGTTATCTAAAACAGCCGTCAGTTTTACTCCGTTTGCCTGGAATCCACGAATTAAATACTCGCCGCAATAACTTCTACCAAAAATATAGATATTCTTATAATTTGCAGATTCATTTATGAACTGCATCAAACTGTACTTTTCCCAATTACTCATTTGTATTTTCCCTAAAAAATTTATAAAAAAGGCTCTGCACCTTTCGATGTAAAGCCTTTACCACATTTCATATATCACGCGAGTCCCTTCACATCGATATTCATATTCCAATATGAATATCGGAGACTTGTGCCCCCAGTTTTACACCCACGTTTATTTTATCATTATTTATGCTTGATTCTCAAGTTTTCTAGTTCTGAATTACCTCGTTTTCAGGAACTCTTCCATTATCGAAGCCAAAGCTATTGCGCAATGGTTCTCCTCTATCATGCCATTATCTATTCTATTTACAAATTTCTCTAATTCATACCGTAATCCATCACCCAAAAATTCGCATTCATAGGCATCCACTTTGGTTGGATCTTCATAATGAACGGAGATATGCTGAGGTTTCCACCATGGTGCTTCTACCAGGATGTAGCCCTCGGTACCGGAAATCATCAATCGACCTTCCGACTTTACGCCCAAGCCACAGATAACAGATGCAAATCCTCCATCACCATACTTTATCGTTGCTCTTGTAAAAGTATCCAATCCCTTCCCATTTCGAACGGAATCAAAACTTATGTCCGAATAATCCGTTCCAAATACAGATACTACCGGCAGCAACACATAACTTCCAAGTTCCGTGAAACTTCCCCCAAATCCAGTGTCCGCAAACTCCCGGCCACCTTCTTCTGTAAGTTTCGTAAAGCAGGCCTCAATATACTTTGCTTCTCCTATACAACCACTATCCACCAATTCCGATATCTTAGAAAAACCGGGAGCATAGGCAGTCTTTAATCCTTCCATCAAAACCAAGTCCCTTGCATGCGCCTGATCAAATAACGCCTTTGCATCCTTTTCGGAAAAGGCCATGGGTTTTTCACATAGCACGTGCTTTCCTGCATTCAGAGCCTGCGTAGCATAAGAAACGTGAGTTTCATGAGGAGAAGCCACATAGACCGCATCTACGGATGCAAAAAAAGCTTCCAAATCCGAAAACGCCTGTACACCATGCTTTTCTCCAAAGGCTTTCGCACTGTTTTCATGCGGATTATATACGCTTACCACCTGTACCTCAGAAACACACTTTGCTTCCGGCACAAATCGATTTGCAATTCTTCCCGTTCCGATAATTCCAACTCGAATCATTTACTCTTCCCCATTTGTTCTTACATCATAATCAATCAAAAGCGCAGGGCTTCCCGCATCGCAAGAATACCATGCCAAATCCGAAGCATCCCCATAATATCCGTCACAAGATTGCACCACAGAAATCACATCTTCGCTTTCGTCCAGTTCTCCGAACCCTTCCGCCAAATACCAGCGGCAGATTTCCAAATATTCCTCATACACGGGAGCATCATTCTTTTTTAAGTACTCGCCCATTTGTAAAAATGGATGCCATACTAAAGAAATCTCATCACTTCGCTCTTTAAAAAACAAAAGATTCTCTTTTAATTTTGCAATCGCCTTGTCCCCCTTAGTAAGAAGAGGCAAAACATCCGTATAATAAAAAATCTTTTTCAACTTACTTACTCCAAAAATCCCTGTAATTTGAACAATTCTTCCTGACTACCATAAAACGGATAATCATGAGCACTTGTTCCTTTTATAAAGCTTCCATAGTTCTCACCATAGTGATTCTTTAAGGCATCATCCGCACCATTTGGAATCGAAATATCTATCATTTCAAACGGATAAGACAAACTTCGCTCATACCACTCTTTTCTTCGAAATACAGTATCTCCGCCTGTTACCATCTTTGGGAAATAATCCAGCTCATCCGCTTCCTCTTCCGGTGTCATAGCCGCAATTCGATCTGCCAACTGATATAACTGAGGGCGAAGTGGCGCATCCGCTGCGAATTGGCCTCCACACTGTGCCTCCAGCACCGCCACACTATCCATAAACTCTTTTGTATCATGTTCCGTATCATACTTACCGGCCAATACATAAGCCAGATTATACAAAAGCTTTTTCATTTGTCTTGCACCGGGATCCCGCGGAATGTAATCCAGCGGAAAAATATCGATAGCGCATATAAATGGGCACCCAAAAAACTTGGCATTTCTTTCTTCATCCCATTCCAGCTTATTGCCAACGAAGTTCTCCACCACCGCGTGAAACTGGCAAAAGGTACCGTCCATGTCATGATACATAGACTTTATTCGATATTCCCGCGGCAATTCATGAGCCACAGACAAAAAACGCATATAGTCTTCTCTCTTCATGGCCAAATCAATATCATCGTCCCAGGGAATAAATCCATGATGACGGACCGCCCCAAGAAGAGTACCCACTTCCGCAAAATAGGGAATATTATATTTTTTACACAAGGCATCAATTTCCGAAAGAATCTTTAACTCCGCTGCCCACGCCTGTTTCATACGATGGCTCACGGTAAAGCCGCAACGAACTTCCTCTTTCAAAAAATCATCTGTAATAACTACATCCATTATTCTTCGCTTACCAATTCCTCATAGACATCTGTAATTAACGTCGGTTTTTTCATCTGGCAAATCTTATGAGCAAAAGCTCCCGGATCTCCCACATAAGCATCCATATCCAAAAGCATCTTTTCATCCGCCGCTTCTACAAAATGCCCCCAGCCCGCAGTTTTATATTCCTCAGTCAAACCAACAAACTTCTCATACAAAGGCTTATCTACTGCTGACAGTTTTTCTTCCATAAACTCATATGGTTTCCAAAACAGTTCCACTCGCTCCTTCTCCCCTTCAAAATAAGAGAGATTTCGTCGGATCTTATCCAGCGCCTTTTCTCCGTAGATCATTAATGGTGCCGCATCCGTAAAATAAAAGATTTTCTTACGACCACCATGGGCTTCCTCCGGCATATAGTCTTCTACCAAAAGTTTCTTTTCCCAAAGGCTGCGATACTCTTCTCCGGAAAACTCAATAAGCGCCTTTAAATAATGCTCTCGCATATTTTCCGTCGGCAATATTACCTTATCCGCATGCATCACTCCCGGCATCTTTACATAATAGTTCATGCTAAAAAAGGACTTATCATCCGTATATTCCAGTTCTTTGATATCCAAATAGGGCACATATACCAACTCATCCGTACATTTTAAAAGCTCTCCGGAATAAAATACCGGATGCACGGTAAAGGCAGGATTTTCCGCATCATAAGGCACTTGGAAGTAAATCCTCTTAGGATGGTTCCTTTGTAAATCATAAGCATCATACGGAATGACTTCCACATCCTCCGGATATCCATCCAATGTAAAATGCTGGTGCTCCACCCTACCATCCATCACTGTTTCATAGTAAGGAATCGCCATCACATACACATTTTCTCCGGAAGCCTTTTCCTTTTGATAGAAATAATCGTAGTTCTTCCAGTACTTTGAATCAAAACACAGAAAAACTACATCATTATTTTGCTTTTCCAAAGACAAGTTTTGTTTTAAGACATCCACCTTTCCCTGCAGGCCACCATACAAATCCGGATTGGAAGCAATCATAGTTTCAATCTGATTAATCTGCGCACGGATTCCATCTTGTTCTGCGTGCCTCTCATCTCGTACACGATCTGCCAGCGTTAATTCTTCCGGATTCCAGTTATAATGCCAAATCTTCCAGCCATACTTTTCTTCCAAAGTATGCTCTTGTGCCCGATAATAGGGATAGTCATGCATGCCACCATACTTATTCACATGCATATATTCTCCATAACGACTTTTTAACACTTCATCGTAGTATACGGGGACCGGAATGGTCATACACTCGAAAGGCACACGCATCACGTCTTCATATGCTTTCTTTGGGCAGTTACTTCCATGGAACTTAATCCACGCAGCCATAAAAGCCACTTCTTCTGCATTTTCCGCCTTCACTTCACACAAAGCATCTTCTGCATAAGCATACATCTGAATCGGGACAGACTTTGTTTTATCAAAGTATAGCTCGTACGTTTCTTCGATAGAGTCCACCATATGCCAGTATTCTTCGTCCTGTTCTTTGTGTTCAGCCAATGCTCCGGCAGCTTGCATCAAAAGTTCCGCCCTGATACGGCGTCCCTCTTCCTGGCCTTTATCCTTATACAAATAGTCAACCACAAAGATATCTACACCTGCAGCATAAGGGAAACCGTGATAAGTATCTAAATGTGCATCATTAAAAGTAATTGCTTCAGTATTCACCACGCGGGAATATGCATTATTCCACTCTTCCGTCACCCTCCAGTTCAAAACAGAATAGTTGGAAGGTAATTCATCCGCATGTTCCAAAAACCTCTCGTAGTCTTCACGAAGCATACCAATATCCATGTCATCATCCCACGGGATAAAACCACCATGTCTTACTGCCCCTATCAATGTACCGGAGTCCGCAAAATACTTAATATTATATTTTTCACATAGTGCGTCGATATCGGAAAGTACTTCCATCTGAGCCGCCCAGCAACGTTTCATCATACTGGGGATAAAAAAGCCCTCACGCACTTCATCTTCAAAATAATTCTCAGGAAATTCCATTTATCAAATCCCCTTATTTCATAAGTCTCAAAATCCAGGTCCAAACAACCCCATAAACAAAAAATCCCGTAGCGTACATTACGTACCCTACGGGAAAATTTTAGCATATTTGCTTAAAAATCGGAACTAAATTACTTTAAAGTAACCTTAGCGCCTTCAGCTTCTAACTTAGCCTTGATATCTTCAGCAGTTGCC
>JAEEGL010399706.1_pt1 | contig 10054 bp, 11 predicted proteins | sample 9134231 | NCBI WGS metagenome assembly JAEEGL01 (sample SAMN16246548, study PRJNA631951) | gut metagenome | biome: gut microbiome; feature: rumen; material: fiber-attached | host: Bos | place: Iran: Karaj | collected 2018-10 | reverse complement strand
AGCAAGCACAGCCTGCCCGCGCAGTTCCTCCATCTGCAGATGACTGTTGAACACGTTGATGGTATCGCAGTCTATCACGTCGCTCTTCTGTTCGGCCATAGTCTTGGCCAGAGCCTGGTTCATATCCTCGGTTACAAGCCACTCGGTGGCACGATAGCTTGAGAAGCTAACAGCGCTCGAGGCCGCAATCAGTGCAAACAGCACCACTACCATATATTTCTGTTTCATACGCCTGTAGGTTGATTTCTGTTTGCAAAGATAATGCATTCCAATGAATCAACCAAACGATTAGAAGAAAAACTACAGAATCTTATTGGGGAATATAGAATTTAAGTCCCCACCATTCGCTAAACAACTCTGCCATAGACAAAGGAGAAATGACGGTATGGGTGATTATCGAGTCGTATGTATTGTGGAATACTCTATATTTCTCCCTTGGTTTTCTGTTCTTACATTTTTCAAGTTCCTCTTGGAATTTAGGATATAAGGCCCTAACCTCTTTCTCCATTCCGCTTAATCTTTGGATATCATTATAGGCTTCTATAAGCAGTTCCTGGGGCTCACGAACCAATTCCATTTTGAACGCATATACTTTGTAGGGAGTTGTCATCCGTAATGACGTATACCCACAATGTTGGGCCGCCAATTTTCCCTTGAGAATTGTTCCATTCTGCGTTACCGCTTCAATCTCCTTTGATATTCTTTTCTTTCCTGTCGCTTTTATCAATCCCCAACAAAGCACCTCTATTGTATGCTCATCAAAGTCTTTTTTATCAACTATTTGCTGACAACAAGTCAGTAATTCTTCATGGTCCATGACTGCGATATCATACTGATTATAGACATCAGGATCAAAATCACTTGTGATGTATGACATAAAGTCTATCAGGCCGTTTTTTCTTGCTATTTCAGAAAGCGGCAGGTCCGTCCAGGCCAATTTTTCCTGCCATTCTTCAGCAGCATAAAACACAACGGTTCTGCACCCCAAGCTGATACCACACATATCCATATATGCATTTGTCAGCAATCTGAGGGCATGCATAACATCATATTGCTCCCCTCGTTTTGCCAATTCTGATATTAATCTAGATTCTTTTGCCATATGAAATAAACCTTTTTGTTATTACTGAATCTTTGCTTCCATTGAATTTATACGGTTTCCCATATCATCATAAACCTCTATAATGTTGTAACGCCCACCCTCTTTATAGTAAGCATAGCTTTGCATAATGAGCAAATATTCTTCCTCAGTCATGCCTATAAATCCTCTGTTTGTAGGCAGACATATAGCCTGGGCAGAATCTTCGTTTATTATAAAACTCTGCACATTCCTATAGTCAGGACTTCCTTCTACCAATAGTTTTAGTGGTTCACCATTCCAAGAAAGAATTATCACTTTAGAGATTGTTGGTATAGAATCAAGTGGAATACTTGCACTATGCTTCATTGAAAACCAACTGCAATCTGCATGAGGATGGGATAAAAGAATCTTCTTTGCTGATTTCTGGATTTTACCATATGACCACAAAGAAACCTGCTTGATGGGAGGTAGGCCTTCTATACTATCCCCTATCGCTTCGTCATTAAGGAACACTAAATAGTTTTCATTCTCTGCAACAACATGAGCCGTAGAGGGAATTCCGCTATATTCTTTCTCGTTGTTTTCAGTATTTCCGCAGGCAATGAAAGCGGTTATACACATAAATAATAGATGTCTCATATTCTAATTTATTTTTAGTTTAATTACTTCTTTTTTTACAGCGTCTGTTGCATATGTAGATCTTTTCAAGAAAAATCCAAGGAACCTAGCAGCTTTTTCCTCATCCTTTTCGCAGTAGCACGGTACACCAGTTACCTCCTCAAAAGCAAGATCATATTCCCCCTTATACCATCTATATAGCCTTTCTATATCGCCAACTCCTGTTGCCATAAACCTCCAAAGATCTATTTCATTTGTACAGTCATATAGTTTACGTAGCACCTCTGTGTCAGTCAATTCTTGCGATTCTCTTTTGAAAAAATCCAGATAACCATTTAACCAATCTATCGCAAAGCGTGCTATTGGTCGAGATATAATTGGAAACACTGTTCCCATTATAACCTCTATCCGCAAGTCCTCATCCTCGATTTCTTCATATACTTTTTCGTGCATGAACTTGTTTAAATCAAAGTTACTCTTCAGGAATGCTTGCCATACCGGGAGATACTCTGGTATAATGGCATCCTCATCAAATTCTGGTTTATCCTCTTCCTCCACACCACAGCAACAGGCATATATGGCTTTCTTCAATTTAAACTCACTAATACTACTCTTTTCAATAGCCCAATCTACATACAAAGGGGTTCCCAGAAACATCTCGTGCATGATCTTATCATCTTTTGTATTAAAGTTGGTTATATCAAGATCTACTAGTAATAAGCAAAAATTAAACATGCCAACCATATTCTCCACTTTATCCGTATTGAAATTGCTCAGATCGAGTTTTTCCAGAGAGACGCAAAACGAAAACATATCGCCCATGAACGTTACGTTTTTGGTATTGAAGCTGCTGACATCGAGTTTAGAGAGTTCTGTGCATCCTGAAAACATCCAGCCCATAGAGTGTACTTTTTCTGTATTGAATGTGCTCAAATCCAGACTAGCTAAAGATGAACAATTCCAGAACATGCCGGACATATTCACAACATTGTCAGTTTTCAGGTTCTTGATACCCACTATTTCTTTTAGATTTTCGCAATCCATGAACCACTTCATCGTGCTTTCAATACCATCATACTCAGCAAAAGAATCGTCAAATACAACCTTTTCAATTTCTCTTGCATAGGCTCTCCATCCTGCATTCTCTATTGTCTCAAATATGATAACACCATATTTGTTACGATGCTGTAACAATTCATCATAATAAAAAGACAATACATTGTCTAACATATTATATACTGTATAAGCCTTTTTCTCCATAACATCCACCAATTATGCCAAACATTTTTATGTTTATAAATTAACTATTCCAAGTTGCTAATCCCCAAATGATAAAGATGACACATAAGATTGTAATGATGATATAGCCAGCATCACTACCCATTGATATCATAGATCCGCCAAACAAGCCCGTTTCCTTGATAACAATCCATAGCAACGGAAGAATGACAGCCAGCATAACCAATGCCAACAAGATAAAGAAAAGCGATTTTACTATACTCCACATACCACAATTATCATTTATCTCCTACCATAAACCTCCTCGTAATCATACTCCTCGTAGCGTTTAGCTATTTGGTGTAGCTGATGGGCAAACTCATTCTTCTGAGTATAAATATCATACCTTCTGGCATACTCATCTATGAGATCCTCCAGAGAAACCCTTTGCCTGGAACGACTAAATCGCTCATCAATGGCATCACGCAACGGATGACTCTTGCTGACCTCAGAGATTCCGTAGCCAATTGCACCTGCTAATAAATCTTCAATTAGTCCCATATTACATCACTTTTAAATGTTCTATTACTATTTTACAGTGCAAAGGTATGGTGGAACCGCGAATTTTAAGTTCGCAGTTCTTACCAAAATAAATAGAATAACAATTAATCCTTAATCGACTATTTCCTCAATCTCGTTTGCTTTTCGAGCTTCTTCAAATTTGGCTTGCATTGTTGGGTTATTCTTGGTGAGCCTACTAATAGTAAGTTTTTCTGCTTTCTCATTTGCAAGACGGAGGTTATTTTCTGAGCCAAGAAGATTGTCTTTAACCTTAACCAATTCAGCAATAGCTTTATCGATTTCCAGAATAGCATCCTTAAACTTTTTGCTTGCAAGATTATAATTATAGCCAAATTTTTCTTTGAAATCCTTTAGTTGCTCCTCAAAGTTTGTCACATCTGCCTCCTTCTCCTTTACTTGTATGAGTTGTTTCTTATATTCCAGACTCTTCTTTGAAGCCTGCACTAACAGGTTGATGAAGGGAACAAAGAACTGAGGACGGATAACATACATCTTCGGATAGAGATGTGATTTGTTTACTATACCCGTGTTATATAGTTCATTGTCAGCCTCCAGCAGACTTACAAGCACAGCAAACTCGCACCCCTTTTTCTTTCTGTCATCATCAAGTTTCTTTAGGAAGTCTTCGTTCTTATGTTTCGTAGCTGTCGTATCCATCTCATTCTTCATCTCGAACATTATGGATATATATTCTACATCATCCTCATAGTCGCGGAAGATGAAATCACCTTTAGTTCCGTCGCTGGCATCATTATCCTTATCGAAATATGCGTTAGGCATCATAGGACGGATGTACTGCTCAAACTCGTAACTACAATGCTGTTCCAAGGTCTCACCCACCATCTTTGTAGACATCTTGGTCTTCAGATCCTTGTAGTAATCTACTTGTTCCTGCTTCAGGCGCAGCTGCTCTTCATGCTGTTTAATGAGCGCGGCTTCGTGTATTTGGGCTTCGCGCTTCTCTAATTCTACTGTAGAACGTAGTTGAGAAATCTCCGTATCCTTTGCCTGGACGGTTTGCTGTGCCTTATTGCGTTCCTCCAGCACAGCCAGTTGCAGTTTACCTTCATTTTGTTCGATTGTCGAGTTCAAAGCCGCAATCTCACGATCTTTCTCTGCTAAGGCCGTGGTAAGCTCACTCTTCTTCTGAGCCTCAATACTTTCTAATTGGCTCTTCAAGCGTGCAATCTCAGAGTCTTTCTCGCTTTTCAAGCGCTCAATCTCGGCATCTTTGTTGCCAAGTTCTAGTTTCTTCTGATTGAGTTGCAATTGGAATGTCTGCTTGGCTTTCTCTGTCGCCAACTCCTGCTCAGTCTTATGACGTTCCTGAACTTCACTCATTCGACGCTGTATTTCAGCCTCGAACTCAGCATTTCTTACCTGACTAACGATTGCAGCATAGTCTGCTTCGTCAACGGAAAATACGTTTCCGCACTTGGGGCACTTTATCTCTCTCATAATTGTATATTTTTTGTTTCTATTACTTTTGACTCATTATGTTAATAAACTATTCTCAACTTACCATTTTTTTACGATGGTATATTTCACAATCACGTTCTTTATCAAACCAGACTATACCGTCAACGAGATTCTTGACAACAAGCAATTCGCCTGATGATGTTCTGCAATATGCGTCAACCTGAGTGTGAACTGGAACTACTTTATGCTTCTCTTCATCATAATGGTAAACAAGGAACTTTTCATTAACCTTGAAAAGGTTTGGGCCATAGCAGTGCTTTTTGACGAAATCCTCCTTACTGAGATAGAAAACCCTGGGGTAGTAGGTGCGCGGGTGGTAGCATCCATATGGTATCTCCCAGCAGCCATCCAAGAAATCTGCATCTGCATTCTGATAGTATCTGCCAAGAATCACACATTCAGAGTTTTCACCCTCTAACTGGCAAAAGATTGCAGTCCAGTAGGGAGACAATTCATCATTTTCATCATAGTAACGAAATCCATATTGAGTCTTGTTGACTTTAAACCATCGGATCTCCTCACCCATGTGAACATAGTATTTCTCCTGTTCGGTGCTGAACACTGGGAGGTGACTTGATTTCTCAGGCACACTTTCAAAATTTGTGGTGTAATTAAGACCTTCTAGGCTCAACACCTCAATTTCATCTGACTTAAATAACCTTTTCATCGTCCAACATTTTTAATTGATGATGCAAAGATATGTATAAAGCAGGTTCCAACAAAGTATTTTTATAAAATCTATTTTGAAATAGCCCCCAGAACCGACGAACTTCTATTTTTGATTGCTCTACACTCCCAAAAACATGATTTCGTCGTCACCAATGTCATAATAGCTTTCTGGACGTTCGCACGGTTCGTATGTTCTAATAATGAAGCTAGTATATCCTCCTCCCAATATCTCCTCCACATAACCACCTTGGAAATGTTTTATCTGATAATTCTTCTGCTGTTTCTTTGACAAGCCTCGGGACTTGGCCAGTTCATTACATGCATTAATAGGTATTCTAACACTTTCTTCTGTTGATATTCCGTCAATATTAGCTATAAGTTTTATCGTATCTGTTCCTATGATATTAAGATAATCCAAATTGATGATAGTTGAGCGTCCAATCCTACATATAGAATTGATCTTATTTTCTGATTTTAATAGGGTATCATCTATGACTTTAGAAACATATCCCAGCCCATTGGGTAGTGAATAATAATCCTTATTTACAAGAAAAACCGTTGTTTCTTCCTCCCCATAGACTGCCTGCATAAACAAAATCTCTTCTGGACAGAACTGAAACATTTCTTCTGTATTCCCAAAATGAAGGTTGCGTATTATATTCATAACAATTCGTATTCAATAATAAAACAATTAAAAAGTAAGATTTTTACGAAGTTCTCTCAACAGATAATCAGAAATATCAAGTTCCAAGTGTTTTATGTTCAATGCGTCAAAACCCATCACAAGTTTTCCTCTCGAAGGACTTATCTTAACTATATTGTTTTCACAAATAAAAGAAGACCGCCCTATCATAAAATAACGGCCGCGATCTGATACGTGACTGAGTCTTTCAAATAATTCACCTATCCCACTTGCAATGATATCAGTAGTACCATCACAATAGGTCACGCTGCAGAATCCCGGTCTATCCTTGCAAGTTGTAACAAAAATGATATCACTTATGCTCATGTTTTACGTAAATAATAACTTTTGCGAGTCAATACTCTCCATAGAATTATATTTTTATTGTTTGAGAACATCTATATATTTGTTCGAAATGTCGTTTCCAATTTCATCAAGTATCATACTGGTTCCATGATCTTTCACTTTAAATATCCATTCTCCATTTATAGGTTCTGGATATTCACAATCATCAAACCATTTTTCAAACAAGATGCCCATTTTCTCAAATGAGAAGTAATTGTACTTTCCTTCTATTTTTACAAGTGCATATTTGTCATCATCCACAATACTAAACAGATCATATTTTCCAACCAAATGACCTTCTATATGATAAATATGGGCCATTTCGTTTTTGACGATATATACAAACCTCTGGCTACATGACGTGAAATAAAGAATGTCGGGATATTGATATTGCTTACCTCCGTGTAGCACTGTTTGGGGATCAACATCATCTGCAATTCTAGATCGTAATCTGTAAAAAGGAAAGATGTAGCTAAACTTGTTGTTGGTTTTACTATATATATACAACCCTTTACCATCTTCATCTTCTATAGCAGTAAATTCGTCTGCTGACATACATTTATCCAAGACAATCTGTGTTAATTGGTCTCTTCTCCTTAAATCTTCCGGACTCAACATGTATAACTTTCCATCGCAATGACGCTTAACAAATATAACATAATAATTGCCATATTTAATTGTCTTTACTTCATCTAATTCATCATCAACCAACAGACACCATTTTCCACGTTTTTCTTCGTATATCCTAAATAGACCATTAACTTCTATCAGATATAGATCACTGCTTAAACGATCTATATCTAAACGAGAAATAGCATCAACATTTTCTTCAAAAAGAAGAATATGATCTTTTGTAACAATGTTGGTCTTTCCTGATTTAGTCCAAACTTGTCCATTTATCTGACGTTTATTGAGCAATCGTGGGGTAATTCTAACAAGCTGAGATACGCCATTTTTCGTTAGTAATATTTCATATAACAAATTAGCGCACAGATTAAGTTCGCTCGTTTCAGGATACGTTTGCAACAATTTCTTAAGTTCATCATACTTCTGCATGCCTGTACCAATCAATATGTGAGCATCTCTCAATAGACGTTCCCATTCAAGATGTGCATAATTGCAATATAATTCAGCTCCAAATCCATAATGAGAAAGACCAAATAATCCTTGTTTGTGTTTTACATCTTCAATAGCATTCTTTAGAATCTGTATGAACCTACTGTCAGAACCGCTTATCGTATATAAAAAATTAAGCATTCCAAACTCCGCAATCTCCTCTTCTGCATATTCTGCATCATTCATACTGCCAGTTGCATCTTTATCTGCCCACGCATGGATATATTCGTGGATAAGGGTAGCCACCATTTGCTTTTCTTTACTGGTATTAACCAGTACTATGACTCCTTTGCCATTTTCTCGAGTATAGTATCCAGAATGCTCGTGATAAGTATCAAATGCTATTATCACCGAATCATCTTCTCCTTTATGTTTTTCTACAATATCCTCTACAGGTAATGTATCACATCTTCGAGCAAGTATTGATTCGTTTCCAGTCTTTTCAAATTCCTTCTGGATTTGTTGGTTAAGTTCTTTCAACTTAATCAAATTAGAGCGTAATTTGCCCAATGTCACTTGAATAGTGTGTTTTCTTTTATCAGATTTAGAAACAAGACGGATTTCTATATTTTTATGTATTTCTCCAAAAGAAGAATAATCAGGCTTTAGAACATCATATTTATAATTATCTACGGCAATCATTAGATCTTCCGTTGATTTGTTCAATGTCGAACCATCTGGCGAAGTATAATGGAATTTACTCATAATTGTATTTTCTTTAAGTTTGAATTATCGACAATTTTTATATGTCTATATTATCTTGTGGTATAATAGAATTCTTGCTGATAGGCATAAAGAAATAATCAGGGAATTCTACGATAATGACCTCTACCAATAAAAATAACAAATCCTTTGTTACGGAGATATTGCAATTGTTGGCGAATTTTATCATGCACAAATCTGTTTTCAGGATGTTTATTATGCAATTCATCAGCGAATTTATAAATATCATCCAAGCAGAAATCATTCTGAGGTAGACTCTCAACGCACTTAAGGACATCAAACATCCATCCTCTACTATTAATATTCGTTGTTTTGAAAGATAATGCACGTTGACATTGAGCAACTACCTTCGCTTGATCCTCTTCTTTTCCATCTTTGATAATGAAAATCTTACCGCTTTCAGGAATGTCACCTATCTTTATGTAGGATCCTGTCCACCCTGCTCTTTTGGCAGTAGGCGGAAGTGGCTTACGCTTCTCAATTACATCCGGTACTAAGTAATACTTCGGAATAAGGATTAAATTCTCCACCTCCATATCAGAGTCAGAGTATGTCATAACAAAAAGGTGTGGATTTTGTGTTGATGTGATGCGTTCTATCATCTTGTCATATGCTCCGCCAACAATCTTACGCTTTAAAATGCCTGGGGTACTTTTTTTACTCTTTAGCTCAAAATCAGATTTACATTTTTCGCAAAAGAAATCTGCCACAGGCCTATTTGCCTCGTAATGACTCAACATAGGAGCCCCACAAATAGGACAGTACATATTTCTCTCAACCCAGTCCTCTGTAAGAACACGAGCAATCTGAGAGGCTTTTTCGTAACCTGCGGATAAATCGATATTAAATATTAGGTCCATAATGCAATAATTTACATGTTTTAGATTTGCAGTATATCCTTAGATAATATAGCGCAAATATACGATTATTTTTGAATTCTAGTATATAAAAGATGGAAAAATTTTAAATAATTTGCAAAATGTCACCATATTGCGTTGGTATCGACGTAAAATCCTATAGTACTTTGATGGTTTGTTGTTCACAACAAATAGAATAATCCCCATCCTATTGGACGGGGATTGTTGGGTAAGATTAAGCGACATTCTTTGCAAAAGGATGTTTTTAAGCATTAATAAACGCAACCTTACGTCGATTCGAGAAGGGCCTCACAGCGAAGTGTAGCCAGATGGCCCCGTAGCGATTCTTGGACGAGCCAAGCGGCGAAGCCGAGCGGCGCTCTATCAGCAGCTCATCGAAATCCTGTTTCGATTCATCTGCGTAATCTAATAGGATCGTCGCATAGCGGATCAGCTGCTCCATACCCAGCACACGGATATCAACCGCGCACCCCGTAAGATGATTGCTTCCAGCCACGCCACCTATTTTCTTATTAAGCTGCGGACTGCGATAACCCGAGTTGATGCGGATAGGCTCCTCGCCCACTCCATACTTATCATTATATCGCTTGCGCAGAACTTCCAACCACTCGCATACCCGCTTCAGGTTTGCGATCGCCTCATGGGTAGGGATGTTATACACTT
>JAEEGL016751086.1_pt1 | contig 10055 bp, 8 predicted proteins | sample 9134231 | NCBI WGS metagenome assembly JAEEGL01 (sample SAMN16246548, study PRJNA631951) | gut metagenome | biome: gut microbiome; feature: rumen; material: fiber-attached | host: Bos | place: Iran: Karaj | collected 2018-10 | reverse complement strand
GTAAGAGAATATGCCTTATAATAAGACAGAAAGAGGAGGAGACGGCCCCCGCCGTCGTCCTATTCACAGAAGAAAAAAAGTCTGTGTCTTCTGTGGCAAAGATACCATCGACTATAAGGATACGCTGAAACTGAAGAAGTATGTATCCGAGAGAGGGAAGATCCTTCCCAGAAGGATCACGGGAACCTGCGCAAAGCATCAGAGAGCGCTGACATCTGCGATCAAGAGAGCAAGACATCTCGCGCTGATGCCCTATGTACAGGACTAAGAGTTACACAAACAGCCCGAACTGCCGATCATGGCGGTTCGGGTTTTTTTATGCGCAGGCCCGTGCCGGGAAATATCCCGGCTGAAGCCGGGCACGGTCCGCGCGCGGGCAGGAGAGGCCCTCCTGCTCGATCGGAGATTGAAGAAAAAAAAGAACAAGATTATAATACTTTTTATGAAACGATTATCCCGATCATTGATCATGGCCGCCCTTATTTTGGTGATGGTTGGCGGATGCCAGAAGAAGCAGAACAAGGGGACGGCGTACAGCCCCACGGCGGGGGAGAATTTCATAACGGTCGGTTTTGCCCAGGTGGGGTCGGAATCGGACTGGCGGATGGCCAGCACGGCTTCCATACAGGAGGCCTTTGAGGAAGCGCAGGGGATCACCATGCTCTATAAGGACGGGCAGCAGAAGCAGGAGAACCAAATTAAGGCGATAAGGGAATTTATCGATCAGGATGTGGATTATATTCTGCTCGATCCCTGTATCGAAACGGGCTGGGACAGTGCGCTGCTGGAAGCGAAGGAGGCCGGGATCCCCGTGATCATCTTTGACCGGGATGTGACCGCGCCGGAGGATCTTTATACTGCCTGGGTGGGGTCGGATTTTTACCTGGAGGGGCAGAGGGCCTGCGCCTGGCTGGGGGCGTATCTGGAGGGCAGGAGCCCGTCCTCCGAGATCAATATCGTCGGGATCCAGGGGACGCTCGGCGCTACGGCACAGCTGGGACGCACCCGTGCGCTCGAAGAGGCGGCAGCGTCCGAGGAGCGGTGGAACCTGATGGAGGAACAGCCCGGGGACTTTACCACGGCCAAGGGAAAAGAGGTCATGGAGGACTATATCCGAAAATTCAGAAATAAAATAAATGTGGTATACTGCGAGAATGACAATGAGGCTTATGGAGCGATCGAGGCACTGGAGGAACATGGGTATACAGTAGGACTCGATCTTCGTAAGGGTGAGGTTTTAGTCCTGTCCTTTGACGCGACAAGGGAAGGGCTGAAGCTGACGCAGGAGGGAAAGATCGCGGTGAACACCGAGTGCAGCCCCCTGTACGGTCCGAGGCTTCTGGAGATGATCGAAGCGCTGGAAAGAGGAGAGACGCTGCCGAAGCGTACTTATATAGAAGAAGAGCAGTTTTCCGGGTACCGGATGATCGGTACGATAAAAGTAGGAGAGGAACGCTATCATGTGACTCATCTGACGGATGAGATCATGGAGGAAAGAGAGTATTAAGATGGTCAGTCTGTTTCTGGTCGAAGATGAGATCGTCATGCGTGACGGCATCAAAAAGCATATTCAATGGGAAAAAGAGGGAATTGACTTTGTCGGGGAAGCGAGCGACGGAGAACTGGCGCTGCCGATGATCCTGGAGAAAAAGCCGGATATCTTGCTGACGGATATCAAAATGCCCTTTATGGACGGGCTGACGCTGTCGGAGAAGGTGAAAAAGGAGCTGCCGGATACGAAGATCATCATACTTTCGGGGTATGATGAGTTCACTTATGCGCAGGAGGCGCTGCGGATCGGCGTGACGGAGTATCTCTTAAAGCCGGTGGCACCGGCGGCTTTGCTGGAATCCATACGGAAGGTGGCCTGCACGATCGAAAAGCCGGAGGAAAGCGCTCCGAAGGAGAAGGAAGCGGAGATGCTGGATCTGGATATGACGATCCTGGATGAAGAAACGCATAAGGTGATCGAAAACTTCCTGAAGAACGGCGCGGAAAATGAAACGGCGGGCTTCTGTGAGCGCATTTTCCGCTCGGTCGGCGAAAAAAACGCCGGATCGGTGCTGTTTTTGAATTATCTGACAATGGATATGTATCTGACCGTGGTGCGGTTCTTAAAGGAGCTCGGCGCGGATACGGAGACGCTGACCAAAGAGGAAGGCGATCTGAGCAGCGTCGTGAAACGCATGTCAAACGCAGAGGAGGCCAAGGAATATCTGGAACGCATCCTTCGCGCCGCGATCCGGCTCAGGGACAGCGGGGCGTCAAAAAAATACGGGAAGCTCCTTCAGGAGGCGGTTTCCTATATCGATGAACATTACTCGGATGAAGATATTTCCCTGAACACGGTTTCGCAGGCCTGCGGGATCAGCCCGAATCATTTTTCCTCTATTTTCTCACAGGAAATGGGGGTTACCTTTATTGAGTATCTGATCGGAAAGCGGATGGACCGCGCGAAGGAGCTTTTGATGACGACGGATCTCAGAAGCTCGGAGATCGCGTTTCAGGTGGGTTATAAGGATCCCCATTATTTCAGCTATACGTTCAAAAAGACTCAGGGCATGACGACGCGGGAATACCGGGCGCGGGGAAAAGAAGAATGAGGAAGAAAGAGCTTCGCGGGAGGCTGACCGTATTCGGCATCATTCTGATCGTGCCGTTCATCGTGATCACGGCGATTTTGATCTATCAGATGAACCAGGTGGCGGGGCTGTATGACCAGATCGTTCAGAATATCACGCGTGCGAACACCTACAATACCGTCTTCAAAGAGGACATGGACGCGGTCATGTATCAGATGGTGGCCAGATCGCTGACGAAGGACGAGGTGGAAGAGGAGCTCGGGATGAAAAGTCCGGATGAGCTGATCGAAAACGCGACGGCCACTTTTTCGGAGCTTTGGGAAAAAACGCCTTCCGATGCGGCCAAGCAGCGCCTTACCAGTATTCTGAAGCTGCTGGATACGCTGAGCGCGCGGGCGGATGAGATCAATTCCACCGTAAAGACCTCCGGGCATTATGATGAAAACATGATGCGCCTGGACACGGATATCCGCATCATCACAGAGCTGATCCAGGAGCGCATCTCGGAATATATCTATTATGAATCCGTCAGTATGGAGACCATGCGTACCGAGATCGATCAGAGAAGAAAAGGGATCATCCGTGTCGCCATTGTCGCCGTCCTCGGGACCTTTCTGGCGGTTGTGCTTCTGGTGGTCCAGATCACAAAGCTCTTTGAGAGCATCCGTATCGAGCAGCAGAATTCCAGAAATCTGGAGCTGCGGCTTTTGCAGGCCCAGATCAATCCTCATTTCCTATATAATACGCTCGACAATATCGTCTGGCTTTCGGAGGACGAACGGAAGGAAGATGTGGCGTCCATTGTTACTTCTCTTTCCCGTTTTTTCAGAACCACTCTGTCCGGAGGCCGGGATTTCATCTCTTTGAGACAGGAATTGTCCCATGTGGAAGCCTACCTTGAGATCCAGCAGTTCCGTTACCGGGATATCCTGTCTTACCGGATCGATGTGCCGGAGGATCTGAAGAATCTTCTGATCATCAAGCTTGCCCTGCAGCCCGTCGTGGAAAACGCGCTGTATCATGGGATCAAGAACAAGCGCGGAATGGGCGAGATCCAGATCCGCGCAGAGGAAAAGGATGAAAAAGACCTTCTCCTGATCGTTGAAGACGACGGGATCGGCATGGATGCGGAGAGTTTGGAGCATCTGCGCGGGATCATTGCCGGAGAGATCCGCCCGGCGGAGGATAACAGCGGCTTCGGAATGAGTAACGTGGCGGAGCGGCTTCGCCTGAATTATGGGGAAAAAGCGGCTATTTTCGTGGATTCCGAGTACGGGCGGGGCACAAAAGTTCAAATTCTTATTCCGAAAATGGAGGAAACCGAATAAAATATTCAACTTTTGTTCATAAGCTGTTCATAATTTGATAAAAAATAGAACTTTTTGAAGAAATAGTTGCATCGCCTTTTTTGAAAACATTTTTTATAATTACAATCGTAAAAATTGTTTTACCAAAAAAGGAGGGTAAAAGATTATGAAAAAGAAGATTATTGGTGTAGTGCTCTCAGGCGCTATGGCAGCAACATTTCTTGCAGGCTGTGGTCAGCAGCAGCAGGCACAGCAGGCCGCAGAACAGCAGGTACAGCAGGCAGTTGAGGATGCAGTAGCCGAAGCTGTTGTTGATCAGGCTGTAGAAGATGCAGTAGATGAAGCTGTCGCTGAAGAAGTTGTCGATGCAGTAGTTGATGAAGCGGCATCATCCGACGGACTGATCCACGTAGGTTTCGCACAGGTTGGACATGAATCTGACTGGCGTACCGCTTCCACAAAGTCCTGCCAGGATGTTTTCTCTGAGGCAAACGGATACAATCTTGACTTCGTAGACTGCGACAATGACTCCGCAGCACAGCTCGAAGCAGTCCGTACCTTCATCCAGAACGATGTGGACTACATCATCATTGACCCGATCGTTTCCACTGGTTGGGACACAGTTCTTACCGAGTGCGATGAAGCCGGTATCCCGGTTATCGTAATCGACCGTACTATCGACGACTCTGACAAATATGTATCATGGGTTGGCTCCGACTTCCTTACCGAAGGAAAGGCAGCCGGCGAATGGCTGAAAGCTTATGCAGAAGCAAACGGCATCAACGAGATCAACGCTCTGGTTATCTCCGGTTCTACCGGTTCTTCCGCACAGATCGGACGTTCTGACGGCTTCCGTGAGGTTGCTGATCGTGAAGGCTGGACAATCCTTGATGAGCAGACCGGTGACTTCACCGAGGACGGTGGACAGCAGGTTATGGAGTCCTTCTGCAAATCTTATGACGGACAGTTCAACGTTGTTGTATGCCAGAATGATAACGAAGCTTTCGGCGCTATGACCGCTATGGACAATGCCGGTGTTTCTTATGGCCCCGGAAATGATGTTATCCTGATCTCCTTCGACGCTTGCACCGCTGGTCTTGAAGATGTGAAGGCTGGAAAGATCACTGCTGACTTCGAGTGCAACCCGCTTGCAGCTCCGACTGTTGCTGGTGTTATCGAAGCTATGGAAGCTGGCGAGGCTCCGGAAGTTGAGATCCTTGTTCCCGATAACTGGTATGCACTGGCTGACGCTATCGTAGATTTCGAGATCGACGGTGTACCGCAGACCATGACGGAAGTTACCGACGAAGTTATCGAAGCTCAGTACTAATTCGAAATTATAACTCCATTGAGGCCCCTGTTTTAGGATAGGGGCCTCTTTTAAGGAAAAAATCAGGGAAAGGAGTCGGCATGGAAGAGAATGTTGTATTGACCGCCAGAGGCATTACCATGACATTCCCCGGCGTGAAAGCGCTGGAAGACGTGGATTTTACTTTGCGCAAGGGCGAGATCCATGCATTGATGGGGGAAAATGGTGCCGGGAAATCCACACTGATCAAGTGTTTGACCGGTATCAATGATTTCGAGGCAGGCGAGATCCGCTTGGATGGGATCGATGGGCCTGTCAAAAACCATTCCACAAGGGATGCGCAGAATGTAGGTATTTCTACAGTGTACCAGGAAGTAAATCTCTGTCCTAATCTTTCCGTGGCAGAGAATCTTTTTATCGGACGGGAGCCGTTGACGAAGCTCCACACCATCGACCGGAAATCCTATAACGTCCGTTCGCAGAAGATCATGGATGATCTCGGGATCTCCGTTGATGTGACACAAAATCTGGAAAACTATTCTCTTGCGATCCAGCAGATGGTCGCGATCGCGAGAGCTGTTGATATGGATTGTAAGGTGCTGATCCTGGATGAGCCTACCTCTTCTCTGGATGATGAAGAGGTGGAAAAGCTGTTCGTTCTGATGCGGCGGCTGAAAGACCAGGGCGTGGGCATCATCTTCGTTACCCACTTCTTAGAGCAGGTATATGCGGTTTGTGACCGGATAACGGTTCTTCGGGACGGACGGTTCGTCGGGGAATACCCGATCGCGGAACTTCCGAGAGTGAAGCTGGTCGCCGCCATGATGGGTAAGGATCTGGACGATCTCGCTGAGATCCAGAAGGACAGCCTTGAAAATGTGCAGAACAATCCGATGGAGATATCGGCGAAAGGAATTTCTCACGCCGGTACCGTGAAGCCCTTTGATCTGGATATCCATAAAGGGGAAGTGGTCGGAGTCGCCGGACTCCTCGGATCCGGCCGTTCGGAACTGGCGCGAGCGATCTACGGCGCGGACAAAGCCAGCACCGGAACCCTAGAGGTGGACGGAAAACAGGTCAAGATCAATCAGCCCATCGATGCCATGAACCTCGGCATGGGCATGCTTCCCGATGACCGGAAGGCAGAAGGGATCATCGGAGACCTTTCCGTTCGGGAAAACATCATTCTTGCAATGCAGGCCAAGAGAGGGATCTTCCGTCTTCTTTCCCGCGCAAAGCAGGAAGAGATCGCGGATGAATATATCAAGCTTCTTCAGATCAAGACAGCCAGCAAGGAAACCCTGATCAAACAGCTTTCCGGCGGGAATCAGCAGAAGGTGATCCTGGCCCGGTGGCTGGCCACGAACCCGGATTTCCTGATCCTCGACGAGCCCACCCGTGGTATTGACGTCGGTACCAAATCCGAGATCCAGAAGCTGGTGGTGAAGCTGGCCGGAGAAGGAAAGAGTATTCTCTTTATTTCTTCTGAGATCACGGAAATGCTGCGTACCTGCAACCGCATGGCGATCATGCGTGACGGGGAAAAGGTCGGCGAACTCGATCACGAGCTCTCCCAGGAAAGTGTAATGAAAGCCATTGCCGGCGGGGAAGGAGGGGAGAATTAAATGAAAAAAGAAAGTGTTTGGAAACGGATCACAGGCTGGAGTCTGTTTCTCCCGGTGCTTTGCCTGCTCCTCGTGATGGCCGTCAATATCATTCACGATGCGGCAACAGGGTCGAATCCCTTCTCCTTCTTTATGATCACTCTGCAGCAGACGACCGGAAACGGAACGATCCTGTACGGGCGTATCATTGATATCTTAAACCGCGGCAGTGAAGTCGCGATCCTGGCCATCGGTATGACCTTGGTCGTATCCAGCTCCGCCGGTACCGATATTTCGGTGGGTTCGGTCATGAGCTTATGCGCCAGCTTCTGCTGCATGCTGCTCGCAGGATACGGAGTTTCTTCGACCAATACCCTTGCTAGGCCTCTGATCGTCGGCCTTCTCGGCGGTATCATGATCGGCGTGCTTTGCGGTATGTTTAACGGCGCGCTGGTGGCATACTTCAAGATACAACCTATGGTGGCGACGCTGATCTTGTTTTCAGCGGCCCGGGCCATCGGGCTATTGCTCTGCAACGACCTGATCGTCTATGTGCGGAACGATTCCTTCGGTTTCTTCGGAAGCTTCCTCGGACCGATCCCGACGCCCGTGATCATAGCAGCCATCTGTATAGCTGTTATGGCGATCATCCTGAAAAAGACAGCCCTCGGAATGTATATCCAGTCCGTCGGTATCAACTCCAAGGCCAGCCGGATCGCCGGTCTGAACAGTAAGAGGATCATCTTCCTGACCTACGTGATCTGCGGCCTCTTCGCCGGTATCGCCGGTATCGTGGCATCCAGCCGGATCACTTCGGCGGATTCCAACAACATCGGCCTTTACTACGAAATGGACGCGATCCTCGCGGTCGCTCTGGGCGGCAACAGCCTCGGCGGCGGCAAGTTCAAGCTGGCGGGCTCCATTATCGGCGCTTACACGATCCAGGCCATTACGACAACTTTGTATGCTCTCGGTGTTTCCACGACGCAGGCGCCGGTTTTCAAGGCGATCATTGTTATCATCATCGTGGCGATCCAGGCAGAACCCTTAAGGGCCTTCTTTAAGAAGCGTTCTGCTGCGAAGCAGGTAAAGGGGGTGTCGTAAAATGAAAAAGAAAACGAAAATGAACAGCAATACCATCCTGCTTCTGATCACGATCGCGTTGTTTGCGGTGCTGTATCTCGGTGGATGTATTGCTTACGGAGACAAGGGTTTCTCCCATCTCCAGACGTTCCTTAACATTTTGATCACGAACGCAGGTCTGATCTGCGTGGCCTGCGGGCTGACGATCGTCATGCTGACCGCCGGGATCGATATCTCCGTCGGCGCCATGATCGCTATGGACTGTATGCTGCTCGCGGTTGGTATGCAGAGCGGCATGAACGCGATCGTTATGGTCATTCTGGTGCTGGTCATCGGACTGGTCTTCGGTATCGTTCAGGGCTTTCTGGTCGGTTATCTGCAGATCCAGCCCTTCATCGTTACCATGGCGGGCATGTTCTTCTGCCGGGGCATGACGGCGGTGATCTGTACGGACCAGGTTTCCATCACGGAGCAGACGAGCGCCCTCTTCTATAAATGGGCAAATACCAAGATCACGCTTCCCTTCGGTGGATACGTCAACGGCAAAGGCGTATACATGGCGCCGTATATCCGCCCCGGTGTGATCATCGCGCTCCTGGTTCTGGTTGCTACCTTCATCATGCTGCGTTACACAAAGCTTGGCCGTTCATTCTACGCAATCGGCGGAAGCGAGCAGTCGGCAGCCATGATGGGTCTGAATGTCAAGCTGACCAAGATGAAAGCGTACGTGCTTTCCTCGATTCTTTGCTCCATCGGCGGGATCTGCTACTGCCTGAACACGATGGCAGGCTCTGTTTCCCAGGCACTGGGGTTGGAAATGGACGCGATCAGTTCGGCCGTTATCGGCGGCACGCTGCTAACCGGTGGTGTAGGAAACGTGTTCGGAACGTTCTTCGGCGTTCTGATCAACGGAACGATCAGTTCCATTGTGAAGACAAACGGAAAACTGGCGAGTTCGTGGCCGAACATTTTGACGGCGATGCTGCTCTTCGTATTCATCGTAATCCAGAGTATCTTCGCTGCGATCCGGGCAAGAAGCAAAAACAAATAATTAAGAGCATGAAAATGCCGTGCATCATGCGCGGCATTTTTTTGCATATCTTTATTTTACTGCATTGGCTGCCGCGGCGGCATCGGCTGTTGTGCCTGCTGAGGCATAACCTGCTGCTGCGGCATTGGCTGCGGTTCCGGCGTATAATAAACATCCTGCGGATCGACCGGCATCGAGACGATATTGATGAGCTGCTCTGTCAGGTCGTTTTGCTTTTCGACGGATTCGGTGATCCTTCCGAAGGAGAAGAGGCAAAGCGCCGAGATCCAGGAGGCAAAAAAGCCGACGACAAAGAGGATGATCCCGCCGATGATGAAGATGAAGAAAAGCATGGGGCTGTAGGTCACCTCCATTGAGATAAACGCGCCCAGGATGCAGACTATGGTGCCGAAAATGGTGAGGATCAGAGAGAGCACAAAGAAGACTTTGGCGAAGCTCTGAATCTTTATTCCGGGTTTATTGAACATAAGAAACCTCCTTTCGATGATCGGGACCTGCTGATCTTTTGCACAGGCCCGCGTTTTGCAAAAAGTATATCATAACATTTTCGTTTTTCAAAATTCAGGTGATGATCCCGGACGCTTTCTTCGCGAGTTGGTCCACTTCTTCATTATAGGTGACGCCGGTATGGGCCGGGACCTTTTGAAAGACGAGGGTGATGAGGGGCCGGTTTTCTTTGATGAAGGCAGCGTATTCCTCGGTGATCCGGCGGTTTGTTTTCCAGGAGCCGTCGGCCCAGCAGCCGATCCCGGCGTAATCATAAAAGATCGTCAGCTTTTTCTTTTTGTCCGAAACTGCCTTTTCCACGGCGCAGCGGACGCCCATCAGCTCGGCGGCTACGTTTCGGAGCGCTGCAAGATCCGGGTCCTCCTGCCCGTTAAAGCTGCCGCTCAGAGTCGTTTTTTTCTCGTTTTTCTCCAGATAGATCACGCCGTATCCGCCGGCTTGGCTGTCGGCGTCATAGCTTCCGTCCACGAAAGCGGCTGCTTCCTCGTCCTTCAGCGAAAGGATCAGCTCCTCGGCAAGATCGTTGATCTCTTCGGCAGCGCTTTCTTTCACAGGGATCGCCGTATCTTCCGCCGAAAGAAAGGCCTCCGCTTCCTCCCGGGTCGGGAAGGC
>JAEEGL015781703.1_pt1 | contig 10055 bp, 6 predicted proteins | sample 9134231 | NCBI WGS metagenome assembly JAEEGL01 (sample SAMN16246548, study PRJNA631951) | gut metagenome | biome: gut microbiome; feature: rumen; material: fiber-attached | host: Bos | place: Iran: Karaj | collected 2018-10 | reverse complement strand
TTTGAATTATTATTTAGAAAAAGTAGAGATGGTTCAAATGGAAAAGATTTTCATAGATATTGTGATAATAAAGGACCAACATTAACATTAATTCATACAAATAAAGGAAAAATATTTGGTGGTTATACTCCAATTAATTGAGAAAGTTTAGATGGAATAGATAAAACAGATGATTTAACTTTTATTTTTTCTTTAAATTCTATGATTAAATTTACTAAATATAAAGATGGTCGTAGTATTAATTTAGATAAAAAATATGGACTTTTATTTGGAAGTGGAATTGATATAAGAATAAATCCAGTTATGAATAAAGGATGGAGTTATAATGGTAATTATTTGAGAAATAGAGAATTAACTGATGGAGAAGCATATTTTAGTGTGAATGAATTTGAAGTTTTTAAAGTTGAATTTAATTAAATTTTTGATTGGAGTATTTTTATTTTAAATAAGAATATTTATTCAATTAATTAAATTTAGCAACAGAATTATATTCTAAAGACAAATTTATTTTTAATATTTTTTAATAAATTTGTAAAAATAGAGATTACAAAAAATTCCCTGAATTTATTCTATTTTTAGATTTTTTTAAATTTAAATTGATTAAAATAAATAAACTAAAAAAGATGTAATAAAACAAAAAGTAAATAAATATAATTACATGGGGATTGGGGATTGGGGATTGGGGATTGGGGATTGGGGATTGGGCCCAATACCCAATCCCCAAGCCCCAATCCCCAATCATAGTCTTAAAAATTTTCAAAAATTAAAATATCTAATAAAATATATATTTCAATTAATTTATATAAAAAATCCTCAAAAAATAATTATTTTTTTATCCTTAAAATATATAAGGAATATCTTTTTCATTTCTTGAAGTTAAAGGATATTTTTTATTAATTTGAATATTTAATTTTTGTTTTAATTTCCCAACACTCACACTTGTACCATGATATAAAGCATTAATTATATGATTATCATTTAAAAGAGAATACTTTTTACTTTTATTTTTTCTTTTTTTTAAATTATTATTTTCTCCTAAAACAAAAACTAAATTTTTTCCTTTAATAGAATTGCTTTGTAAATTAGTTGCAATATTTTTATCATTTCTAGAAAAATTCTTTTCATTTAAATTATTATTTTGATTACAATTAATATTAATATTTAGATTTGGTTGATTATAATTAATATTATTATTGTTATTATTATTTGAAGTTTGTTTATGAATACTTATATGAACATTATTTCCATTTGTGTTTAAAACATATGATATTTTATTATCTTTTCTTTTTGTTTCTAATGCTTTTTTTTTGTTTGAATTTATATTTTTTGATTTAAATAAATTTGAAAATTGAGAATTTTGATTTTTTGGTATTAAAGAATTACCTATTATATTTCTTATATTATATTTATTTTTATAATTTTTATTTTGAAGTTTTGGATTTGTTGAATTTGAATTAAAATTTTGTGTTAAATTCTTTTTATTTGAATTTTGACCAAAATTTAAATTTAAATTAATATTAAAAATTGAACTTGTAATATTATTATTTGTAATAACATTAGAAATTGTCATTGTTTTTTTATTTGTATATTTGATTTTAGAATGATTGTTTTCTGTATTACTTTTATTTTCTTTTTTATTTTGAGAAGTATTAATTCTACTACTTATTGTATTTTTAGAATTTGTTTGAATAACTAAATTTGTCTTTCTTTTATGTTTAATTACTTTATTTTGAGTATTATTATTTCTTTTTGTTCTTATTTGTTTTGGATATTGAATAATCTTTAATAAACTTTCTATTGATTTATTTGTTTTTTCATTATAATTTTTTTTCGAATCTCTTGTTGTTGATAATAATTTTTGTGTAAAAAGTAAATCATTTGGAAAATTTATTTTTGTTTGTATTTTTCTTTTTGTATTTGAAATTTTAATATTAGTTAAATTTGGATTACTTATTTTTGGTCTGTCACTATTATTATTTAATTTTTCTTTATTTTTATTTTCTTTTAAATCTATATTAATTAAATTTTGAAAATTTAATTTTTTTATTTCTAAAATTTTACCTTTCAAAGGAATTTTAGTTTTATTATTTTTATCTATTTTTTTCTCTAAATTTTCATTATTTTCATTTGTTATTTTATAGTTTTTTTTTTCTATTTCAGAATTATTTAAATTAAAAAAAGATTTACTAAAATTTAAATAATTATTATTAATAATTATTTCATGTGAATTATTTTTCATTTTTGATAATATATCATCATCAGAATAAGAAAAATCATCATTTTCATTTATAAATTTATTAATTACTTGACCTAAATCTTTTGAGGAAATTTCATTTTCAAAATTAAAAGAATTCAAAGAATTAGTTAAAGTATTATTTTTAAAAGTTTTTAAACTAAAAGTTTGAGTAATATCACTAGGATTAATAATTTGATTAAAATCTTTATTTTCTTTCTTTTTACAATTAATATTATCATAAATATTATCTTCATTTTCTTCAATTATTTCTAAATATCTTTTTTTTCTTTTTACATTTTTTAACATTATTTTCACAATATCATCTAAATTAAAATAAACAGGAGGAAATAAAGTATATTTTTCATAATAATGATTTATTTTGGGTAATCTATTTTTCGATTCATATTTATAATAAAATCTTTTTAAAAAATCACTTGTTTCATCCCATAATAAATAATTTTTAAATTCACTTACTATATGTTTTCTTTCATCATATATTATATCTGTTATTATTTTTTTATTATATGAATCATTTGTTACATTATATTTTTTTAAATTTAATATCATTTTTTTTTCTGCTTTTAATAATAAGTTTGAAAGAGATTTTTTATTGTTTATATTATTTAATATTGTTTTCTTCGTTTTTTTTATTTTTTCTTTTGAACTATTTGATTTTATTATTTTGTTTGTTTTTGAATATTTTGCATTTGATTGATTTCTTGAATTTAAAGATGATATTTTTGCACTATTTAATATCATTTTGCCTTTTTTTAATTTAGGTTTAATATCCCTTGGAGATTTCAAATTAACTATCATTTTTAATTTAAACAAATTAAATTTATATAAAATTATTTAAATAATTTGAAAAATAAATAATAAAAAAAGAAATAAAGTATATTATATTTATTTAAAATAAAAGATATTTTAAAACTGTTTTTAATTATAATAATTCTTTTTTTATATTTAAAATTAAAGTTTTGAGAAGATAATAATTTCAGTTTTATTTAATTTAAATATGTATTTTTTAAAATTAAATAATCTTATATAGTATATTTTCTTAACTTAAAAGAATATTATTTATCATTAAGAAAATAAGTTTAATAACAAATCCTATTGTTCCCATAATTAAAAATCCAAGTGAACATTGTTTAGCTATTGTCATAAATTCTTTTCTATCTGGTTTTTGACAATTCATAATAAAATTTTTAGAAGCTTTATAAAAATCAGTTAAATCACCAATCATTCCTTTATCTTCTTTAGATGACATTTCTTTTAATTTTAATTTTAAAATTTTATTAAATAAATATTAAATAATATATTTATAAATTAATAAAAAATGAACATTTGTCCTATAAAATAATTATTATAAAATAACAATAATAAAATAAAAAAAATGAATAATTAAAAAAATGTAAAAACGTATAAATTCACTTAATTATTATTTTAATTTCAATGATAAAAGAATCATTGAAAATATTTTTCCAAATCACTTCCAAATTTTAGCTTTTTAAGTTAATCAATTGAATAAAAATTAAAGTTTTTATATTATTCTTAAATAATAATTTAATAATTATATAAAACGAAAATTTAAATAATAATAAAAAATTTTTTTGAATAAAAAAAAATAAAAACCCATCATAAATTTTTGAATATTTTATAAATAAAACCCCAAAATTAATGTAAAAACGTATAAAAAAATATAATAATTTTTATTCTCCAAATCTAAAATGTACTTTAGATTCCAATTTCATATCATCATTAATTTTAAAAACAAAGCTTTCAGGAATAAAATAATCATTAAATTCTCTTGTATCATTTCCATCTTTATTCACTCTTAATCTAATATCAGAAGAATTAGAAACAGAAATAGGAATATGTGCAGAAGGAGGATACAAATATAATAAAACATCTTTACAACTATCAACATTTATCATATTTACTAAACCTTTACATTGTATTTTTAATTTAGTTACATTTATTAATTCTATATCTACTAATAAATCTTCACATGTTAATTTTATATCTTCACTATTTATTATATATATTCTATTTATTTTTTTTGGTATTATAAATGTACTTTCTATACAATTTTGAATTACTAAAATTTTTTCTATCGTTAATTTTGATTCTTCTAAAGTTTTATTTATTCCTTCAAAATTTTCAAATATCGTTAAATTATCATCTTCTCTATATGATTCTTTCTTGCTTCTAACTAATAATCTTCTTGATAACAAATGCTTATTTAATATATATGTCTTGTTTTCACTTGAAAAATCTGTACTTTCTATTGTTGAACATGAATTACTTCTTATGTGAATTTGGTTTTGATCTGAATTTTCATCCTTTTTTAATTGGTTTAATGGCTTTAGTTTGTTTATTAAATTACCAGAAAATACTTGATCAATTATAATTTTCCTCATTTTTTATTGAATCTATTATTTAATTAATAAAAATCATAAAAATATATTATAATATTTAAAAAAAATTATTTATCATAAATGAAATAAATTATGAATATTCAATCGATAAAATAAAAGGAAATATATAAAAACATTATCAAATATTTTTAAAATGAAAAAAAAGAAACACATATCTTAAAAACATTAATTTATTTTTAATATAATAAAAAATCAAGTGATAAATATTTTTTCTTATATATTAATTCTCTTCTTTTTTTTCATCTTTATCATTATTTTCATTATCATTATTTTCTTCATTTTTATTATCTTCTTCTTTATTATCTTCTTCTTTATTATCATTTTCTTCATTTTCTTTAAATTCATGTTCTTCATCATCTAAAAAATCAACATCTTTCAATTGACTTTCACTAATATTTAAAACACTTTTATCAGCATTAATATTATCATCATTAAAGTTAATATTATGACTTTCTTTTCCTATCATTTCATTTTCTTCTTCTTTTTCAATTAATTCAATCATTTTTTCTATTTTTTCTCTTAAATTTTCTTCAAAAACTCTTTTTTTTCCATCTTTTAAAATTTCCAAAGCTTCATTTTTTTTTCCAATAATTTTATTATAATAAATATCTGCAATTTTTAAATAGCAATCAGGTAATGTTCTTTCATTAGAAAGAATTTTTTTATAAATATTAGCAGAAATTTCATATTCTCCAATATTTTCAAACATTAAAGCAATTTCACTTAAAATATCTTTATCATTGAAATTGACTTTATTTAATTCATTAAGACATTGTAAAGCTTGGTTTTTTCTATTAGTACTTAAACAAAAAATAGTTAAATAAGCCCAAATTAAAGGATTTTCAACATCTAATAAATTTGCTTGATTTAATGCTTTTTCAGCTTCTTCAAATTCACCTAATTTTGTTAAAGTAAAACCTAGAAATCTCCATGCAAAAGAATGTTCAATTGAATCTCTTAAAATTTGATTATAAATTACTTTTGCTTCATACCATTTTTTGTTTTTAATATATATATTTCCTAATTTTACCATCATTTCCAAATCAAAATTGTTTTCTTGTGGTTTAAATCTTATTGCTTTTACATATAATTTTTCTGCTTCTTCATATTTTTCCTTATAATATAATGCATGTCCTTGAAGTAAATATGGCTCATATGAAAATATTTTTTTTTCTATTATTTGATTTGTTAATTCTATTACTTTATCATATTCTTTTCTAAAAAGTAATATTTTGGCTTGTTGAGTTTTAAAGGAAATATCTTCTTTTGTTTCATCTGAAAAATAATCTAATATTTTTTCACTTATTTCATAGAAATTATATTTATTAAATAAATTAACTAAATCATACCAAATAGAATCAACTTGTAAATTATTTAAAACATTAGGTTTATAATCAAAATGAATTCTTGGATTTCCTCTTTTTCTTTCTTCTTCTTTAGCTTTTAATTCTTCTTCAGTTAATTCAGGAGGAGGATTTTTTTTATCTTTTTTATTATCTTTGACTTCTTCTTCTTCTTTAACTTCTTCTGGTTCAGGATGTAATTCTTCACTTGGAATACTTTTCATTTTAAATAATTTTGCAGCTTCTAAATGTTTCTTATATAATAAATCATATATATTTAATTGTTGTTTACTTATTGTTTGATTATTTTGATTTGCTTTTTCCTTATATAAAAATGCTAAAAATGAATTAAAGTTACAAGATGTTCCATGAATTTCTTTTTTAAATAGTATTAAATTCATATAATTTAATGCATTTTGAATTTGATCTTTTAAATATAATAATCCACAATAAACAATTTGAGTATCTAAATCAATTGATGATAAATCAATTGAAATTGCATTTTTTAAAGCATTTTCAACTTCTGGTAAATCATCTATTTTTTTTGCTAAATTCATATATAATAACCAAGCTTCTTTATTTTGATCTAGAAGTAATCTTGCTTTAAAATATTTTACTGCTTTTTGATAATCATCTAATAATTCATTTTCTTTTGATAATCTTATTAATCTTTTATCTTCTGGTTCTTTATTTTGTCTTATTGCATAATTCATTATTTCTTTTTTACTTTGAGAAAATGTTGTTAATATATGTTCATGTAATTCATCTTTTTTTAATTTTACAAAATCATCAGTTGCTTTTTTAATTGAATCTGTTAAATATGCATATAATTCACTATAAAATTGATCTCTTTTATCTTTAAAAACTCCTTTCACAGAAGTATCTTTTTTATTATATTTTTCTCTTACAATTCTTACAATAAATTTCTTTAATTTTTCTTTTAATAAATCTGCTCTTCCACTAGTATTAAATTTATCTAAAAATTTATTAATATTATTTTCTTTTTCTTCTCTTTTAGCATTACTTAATAAATTTCCTTTTTCTCTTCTAACTAATTGTCCTTTAGAAGAATCACCCATAGCTTCATCATAAGTTTTTGCAATAGCAGCAATGGCAATTTTAAATTGTCTTCTTAAATCATTTTCAATTTCTTCTATTGTTATTTCTTTTTTAGGTTTTGGTTCTTTTTTAATCAAATCTATTGGATCTGGTAAAGGCAAATCAGGTAATAAAGGATTTACTGGAAAAGTTAAACCAATTTTGATATATATATAAGTTTTAGCTTTTTCAACTTCATCTAATTTTTCTTCTTGATTATCTTTAATTAAATTTAAAATTTCTTCATTATTAGGATTAATATATTTAAATCCAGTTTTTTTTTCAATTTCATCAATTCGATTTTCATAAGTTTCTCTTAATTGTAAATTAACTCTTAAAGATAATTCAGTTAATCCATAATTTTTATGCAAATCAGTACAATCAACCCATCCAATACAATAAATAGGATGAACATCTTCAGGATTAATTCCTTTTGGTTTTGCTCTTTTTTTTGGATCATCATCAATTGGAGGAATAAAATTTACTTGAATAACTAATCCTTCATTTACATTTATATCATCATCTAATTCTATCAATTTTTCATTTGTCTTTTTTACCATTGCTATATTATTTTCTTCTGGAAATGATATCCAAGGTTCTTTTGTTGGTAATTCTTTCAAAAAGTAAAATTGCTCTTCTGGTGTTTTTTTACTTAATATTTCTTGAAAAGCTTTTTCTTTTTCTTCTCTTTCTTTTTCTTCTTGTGCTAATCTATCTTCTTCTGCTTTTACAGCAGCAGGATCTTTTTTATTTACTTTAGGAGGAGGCTTTTTTTTATTTTCTAATTCATTTTTTTCTTCTTCTGTCATTTCTCTCTCGTGTAATTTCCCATTTTCTAAAATTGCATCTGCTAATGTTACTGTATATTGCCAAGTATCAACTGAACCACTCTGTTGAAGCTTTAGCCATGATTCTGGAAGACTGTATATTCCTAAAACTTGGTATGAAAATTCTGTTTCTGATGTTTGAGGACCTCCACGTTCTAATATTTGGGAAAGAGAACCCCATTGATCTTTAGGGTCTATGTTTATACGAGATGTTTTTAAACGCATTGTACGACCGCTACGCAGTTTCATTTTTTTTTTGTATTTTTTTAATTTTTTATTTTTGGGAGTTAGTTTTTAATTAAATTATTTATTGGTTTTTTTTATTTAAGTAAGTTTATTTTTTAAAAATTCAATTTTTTTAAATTCTTTAAAAAGAACTAAAAAAAATGAATGTTCCCTTTGAATAGAATTTATATCAATTTGAACAAAAAATACAAAGAAGATAGTCTTTAGATATCAACATGATATGAATACAAGAAAAAAAATATTAGAAATAAAAAATGACTATTCTCAAATAGAATCTAAAATCATTTTTTCCATTCTGACAATTATTTTTAAACATCAATAGAAGATTATTTTATCCTTCAACTTCCTCAAAAAAATAATATAAAACTTGATTATTAAAATAGTAATCAAGTATTTATTTTTTTTATTAGTAATTCAAGAAAGAAAAAATATATTATTTAAATGTAATTGTTTTTATTAAATTTATATTGTTTTATTTATTTAAAAAATATAAAAATTAATTTTTATTATTTTTTAATATATTTTCTTATATAAATTTGTTTAATATTTCTTTTTTCACTTTCAATATTTTTATTTAAATTATTTTTAGGTGAAAGAATATTATTTTTTCCTTTGATATTATAACTTTCAAGTAAATTATCAAAAACTTTAACAGTAAAAAATTTTTGAGGATTATTAATTACTTTATTACAAATATGAAAATCTTCAGGTTTATGTTCTTTATTTTTTTTACATAAAGGATATTTTATTCCTTTTTTACTATAAGATTCAATTGTTTTAATTAAATTTATATTTCTTGAAATAATTTCATTATTTTTTTCATTTTTTACTTTATTATTATTTTCATTATTATTTTTCTTTTCTTTTTTATTATATTTTTGCTTTAGAGAATCATTTATTATTATATTACTAAAATTTCTTTTTAATTTTTTTTTTTTTAATTTTTCATTTAATGATTTCTTTATTTTTTCTTCTAAACGAGGAGAATTTAATAAAATAGATTTTTGATTATTTTTATTTATGTAATTATTAAATTTAATAAAATTATTTTTTTTATCATTATTATCTAATTTTTCATCATTTTCCTTATATTTAGTTATTTTTTTATCTTTAGAAGAAGAAGAATTTTTCTTATTTTGTTGGATATTATTTTTATTGTATTTATTATTTATTTTATTATTTATTCCTTTTGTTTTTTGAATAATATCTGCAAAAATTTCTAATTCATTTTCTTCTTCATCTTCTCCTAAACTTTGAATTCTTCCATTTTCAATAAATTTAAAATCATTTTCTTTTTTTTCAACTTCTTCATTTTCTTCTTCGTTGAATCTTTTTAATCTATAACTTTCTGTTCTGTTTTTAAATGAATCATCTTCTTCTTTTTCATATTCATTAAATACATCTTTTAATTGATTTATTAATGTTGATTTTTTAATTTGATTTTTTTCATCTATTTTTTTTATAGGAGAATTTGATTTTAAAATGTTATATTCATATAATTTATTTTCATCTTTTTTTTTTAAAAGTTTTATATTTTTTTTTTTTAAACAACAATTTCTTTGTTCAAAATTTTTTTTTTGAAAATTTTTCGGGTTAATATTTTTATCATATTTTTTTTCATTCATGTAATCTCTTTTATAATTAAAATTTTGATAATTATCATTTTTACTTTTAAATAAATGAATAAATTTATCTGATTCTAATCCTTCTAAATTTTTATAATTAACATTATTATTATATGAATTACAATTATCATTAATTCGACAAATATCTTCTTCAACAAGTAAATTATCATTATTAAAGGCATCAATTAAATCATTTGCAATAACACTTAATTCATCAGAAGATTTATCATTCTTATTTTCTA
>JAEEGL015481873.1_pt1 | contig 10055 bp, 9 predicted proteins | sample 9134231 | NCBI WGS metagenome assembly JAEEGL01 (sample SAMN16246548, study PRJNA631951) | gut metagenome | biome: gut microbiome; feature: rumen; material: fiber-attached | host: Bos | place: Iran: Karaj | collected 2018-10 | reverse complement strand
GAAAGTTTGAGAGCGCATCGAATAGTTCGATGCAGACATTCGGGCATAAACCCCGAAAGTTGAGGTCCGTACCCTCATCCGGAAGTGTTTATGTTTTCTCAAGTGTTCACGTTCAAGGACGGACATGAGCAGAATCCCAAACCACAAGGAGGTAAAATTTATGAAGAAGTTTAATTTCTCAAAAGGCTTAGTGATAGGTCTTTTGACTATGGCGCTCTGCCTGACATGCTTCGGCGTGGCTAAGGTAAGCGCAGCCGCTCCCGCTGGGGTTAGCGCTACATATGATCCTGCTACAGACAAGATCACTGTTCCTGCTTGCCAGTTATTCATACTGAAGGCCGAAAAGGACAATGTCCTTAAGAAAGGCGCTACAGGAAAGGTTCTCGAGGCGGGCTCATATAAGCTGGCTGATTTAGGTATCAAGAGCACAACCAAGGATACTTATCTTTACTTCTGTGCTGAAACCGAGATTACAGACGATGACGGTGTTAAGGTTAATTCCAATCTTACCCTCAAGGCTCAGGCAGCCAAGAAGATCTCCGGCGTAATAAATTATACAAAGGCTGATACTCCGGCTGCTACAGATGTACTTTCGGCAGTTGTAACAGACAAAGATAAAAAGGAAATCAAGAATCCCGTTATTTATTGGTGGGATGGCGATGCTGAGCACGATTGGGCAGCTTCTACCACATTCACCGGTGAAAAGCTGGCATCTATGTTGGAAGCGGGCGGAACAATCTATATCAAGCAGCTCGGAACCGCTAATCAGTTCTCCAGCAAGGCTGTAAAGGTTAAGATTGCTAAGCAGGCAAAGGCTCCCAAGATTAAGCTTGACGTTAAGAAAGATACACTCGCGTTAAAGAATGGTTTCGACTTTGGTATTGCAGCACTTAAAGATGGTACCGAAGATGAATACACGTACAGCGATTGGCAGACCATTCTTCCTGCATTAAAGGACGCTACGATTACAAAATCAGCTGATAGTATCGTTGCAACCGCAGGCTATACACCTGTAGACAAAAAGAACGCAAATGCCAAGACTTCTTATACTCAGTATAAGTTTAAGAGCATTGCAGTAGCGGATGTATTTGAGAAGCTTGGACAAACCAAAAAGTTCACTCTTGCAGTAAGAAAATCTGCAACCGAGAAGAAACCTGCATCTGCAGTTCAAGTTATGGAACTTGATGTTAAGGCTGAAGCACCTCTTGTTTATACTCAGGACAAAGTAAAGGATCAGTATCTGGTAGGTAGTGTTGCCAAGGCTGATTATGCGACGAAGGGTATCGTGATCGGCGATATCAAGAATTTCCCCGGAACACTTACCGTAGGTGAAGCTATTGCAGTTAAAGGATTCTGGAATACCTTTGATGTTGTTACCGAAGGTGTTAAGGAAGGTACTGCCGATGGGGCAGCTGCAAGCTATGAGTACTGTGTAGTAAAGCAGGCTGATTACGTTGCTACCGGCGATAAGGCTATCAATTGGACAACAGTTGCATGGAAGAAGATCACTCCCGGCAAGTCAAAGATATCAGAAAAGCTTAAGACCAATTATAACCTGGTTGGAGGTACAAAGGTGACTGCAGAACTTAAAGCAGTTGCAGAGCCTGCTAATTTTACAGCAGGAACGACTGTTCCCACAGGTGTCAACATGCTCCTTATCAGACGTGCGGGAACTAAGACAGGCGTTAGAGCTTCTGCAGAAGTAAAACTGTACGTAGTAAGCGACAGCAAGAATACTTACCTGTACAGCACTTCTGATTGTTTTGCAGACCAGGCTGAGAAGTATACTATCCAGTTTGCAACCTACAAATATACTGCTAATGATGCAACAAAGACCGGTTGGTTTGTAGATGACAAGATTGCAAAGGTTGAAGGATATTTCAAAGCAGATGATGCAGCGGAAGTTCCTGCACTCGACGGCGCTGATTATTTCGTAGGAACCGAAGCTACATCCGGCGCAAAGCTTACATTTGAAGAAGGCGTTACTGCAGTTACACTTCACGATGGCAAGGTTGGCGTTAAGCATGAAGGATCCGGAAAAGACGTAGTACTTACTCTGGCAATCAAGAAGTATGTCAACGCTAAGATTGAGGCTGTTTGGGGTAAGGTTAGCAACGGTACTTTCACCGCAATCAAAGACCTTGATACAGTATCACTCGTTGATGTATCAAATGGTCAGGTTGGTGGTCAGGGAACAAAGTATTACGTTGGCGATCCGATCCAACTCTTGAACACCCTTAATGCACTTAAAAATGTAGAGACTCCCGGATATGTTGCTGACGGAGATGCAACCACTTATCCTCAGGTAAAGGCAGCTGCTACAGAACATATTAGTGACTCTATTAGTAAGAATACCGGCGAGTTTGGTACTACTGTTATTAAGGATGCTGAGATTACCATTCAGATCCAGTTCGCTCTTGCTAAGACCTATAAGGTTACTATAGATCCTCAGGACGGTACCATTGATGGTGATACAGTTTACGAAACCGATTATAAGGGACTTCTTCCTAACGAAACCGCAGTAACGAATACTCTCAGCGGCGGTCTTGTAACACCTCCTGCTAACAAGGTATTTAAAGAGATTAATACCAAGGCAGATGGTAGCGGTACAAAAGTTACAGCTGCAACTACATTCGATAAAGACACTACTATTTATGTAATCTATGAAGATGCACCGCAGGGTGGCTGAGATTAATGAAATTAGGTGCTTTTCACCATTAAAACTTTATAAGTAAATCTGGCCTTCCCCGGTCCGCCGGGGAAGGCCTTTTTCATCTCCCCGAGGGTTGTTTTTTATATGTTTATTCTGTTCACCTATGATCGTCCAGATTAATGGAGGCATAAAACCAACTGCGCCACAGCATCTCTAATAACCAATTATAGCTATCTCGTATATAGAAAACGTTGAACGGGTATCGATATGTTTTTCATTATAACTGATAGATTGTGATGCACTCAGGTGCCTGTCACCGACTAAATACTTTTACAAAAGAATAGAGCAGGCATTTCAAAAGTATCAGCAGAATGGCTGGCAAGAAAAAGGAAACTTGACATCTTGACATATGCAGTATGCAGGAGTAGTATTATAATATATGATATTGTATCATATTGTAATACAGAAAAGGAGATTACATGTCTATGGCAACACTTAGTGCAAAGGTAGAAGCAGAAGACAAAGCGAAGTTTGAACGCTTTTGTGAAGAAACCGGTATGAACGTATCCGTATGCATCAATATGTTCGTCAAAACAGTTTTGAGAAACCGACGCTTGCCGTTCGAGATCACAGTTGATCCTTTCTACAGCCCTGAGCATATTGCAATGCTTGAAAGCAGAGCATACGATGCCAATGCCGGAAAAAATATGCAGGAGCATGAGCTGCTGGAGGTGGACGGATGAGAAAAATCTGGCACGATAAGGCCTGGGGCGAGTATTTATACTGGCAGGCCCAAGATAAACAAAAGCTAAAGAAAATCAACAGGTTATTAACTGGCTAGCCGGAGACACTATTGAAATCATCGAATGCGGCTCCCATTATTACGATCACTAATTCGCCTATCTTTCTATCGTTATAAATAGCTTATTATACGCTATACAATTCTTATTACGAATCGCTTGGTATTCACTTTTCACATTCTCCTGCTTAAATCACACATATACCGTTTAGAGGATATTGTTTTATCCTGTAGCAAGACATATGATTTCAAATGCAACTAAATTTAGTTGCATGTAAAGATATTATATGTTATATTTAGGGAGATAAACTGGATGAGTAAAAAAGACAAACTTATAGCCAAACTTAAGAGTAACTCAAAAGCATTCACTTTTGACGAAGTGGTTGTTTTGCTTGAATACTTTGGCTTTACGGTGGACAGCAAAGGTAAAACCAGTGGCTCCAGAATCATGTTTAGAAACGATGATCTCGGTTCGAAAATCAGTCTTCACAAACCTCATCCGCAAAAAGAATTAAAAGAGTACCAGATGAAGCAGCTTCGCGGATTCCTTGAAGAGGAGGGATTGCTATGAAGAATACTTTTGAATACAAAGGATATGTTGGCAGTATCGAGTTTTCCGAGCCTGACGGAGTTTTCTTTGGAAAGGTGCAGGGAATCCGCTCTTTGATCTCTTACGAGGGAACTAACGCTGCCGAACTGGTTGCAGATTTTCATTCAGCCGTAGACAGCTATCTGGAGTCGTGTGAGGACGAAGGCGTTAAGCCTGAGATCGCATATAAGGGCAGCTTTAACGTACGATTGGGAGAGGAATTGCATAAACGAGCCGCTGTGTATGCGCTATCCCATAGCCAGACGCTAAACAGTTTTGTCGAAGAAGCTGTACGCGATAAGCTGCGTTTGGCAGAATGATTAATCCGGTGCCTGTCACCATTAAGTATTTATAAACAGCCCCGGCGTCCTTATCTTCTCCTTGCCATACCACTGCTTTTCTGCTATAAATAAATCAAGCAGAAGGACTAATTCTATTTTCAGCGCATCATGCGTTGTCCAATTCTTATTACGAATCGTTTAGTATTCACTTTTCACATTCTCCTGCTTAAATCACACATTCATCAATTGGCAGGAGATGTCAAAGTTACGGCTGTAAGTGCCCCTTTCTCTCCTGTCGGAAGGGAGGCCTTATTGGGCGAAAAAGATATGACCGAGATCAGGCATGTGGATGAGGTACTGAAACTGCTGACGGTCATCTCCGGAGATAAAAGGTACTATGAGGTGACCAAAAGCGAGAAAGGGAAGGTAAAGAATATGTGCGAAGTAGCGGACAGACTTGTTAACAAAGGTATCGAAAAAGGCCTTCAGAAAGGCCTTCAGAAAGGACGTCAACAGGGCCGAAAAAAGGGCATCGACGAAAAAGGCATACAGGTATTCTTAAACTGCATTGCTCGCGGTATGTCTCGAGAAGATGCTCAGGCTATCGCCGATATCAGCGACAGTCTGGTTGAGAAAGCATTGTGCGCTAAGAGCACCGGTAAGGAATCATGCCTGGTATAAACTACAATTAATCTGCCTTTAAAGACATTTTAAGAATCGCCCGTTATAATTCTCCTATAAGCAACTAAGAGGAGGATACGCGCATGAAAAGAAAGAAATGGCTGTTTATGATCATCCCCGTGGCGGCAGTAGTGGTTATCGCCATCGGAGCCTTGATCAAACTACATATACAGACCCAAATGATCCTGACGGACTATTATTCGGTCTTCACCAATGATAAATACAAGACGCCCGTATATGTGGACGGCGTAGAAGTGATCACGCAGGACGTCTCGTGCGGCTATGCGTGCATTCAGATGTTTTCGGCATGGAACGGCGGCAGCGTAACCGAACAGAGCCTTTATGACACCTATGGCAAGGTCATCACGTCTACCGGGAAAAAGTTTTGCAGCGAGATGAACAAGCAGTTCCCCGAGTACAAAACAACCATGCATAAGTACGTGCCCAACGCCGAGCTGATAGATCTGATGTATGACAATCTCGCCACCGGAATCCCCATGCCCTTCGAGTGGGCCGCCAAATACGGCGATGACTGGACGCTTCACTATTCCCTGCTGGTGGGTATGGATATCCCGAACAATAAGATCACGATAGCCAATCCGTACGGATATATTGAGGAAATAACGGTTGAAGAGCTTCTCTCGAGGACAAGCTTTGAAGCCTATGAAAATATGCCGTTGTTCTTTAAGATGGCTTTTGCGGTAGGCATATTTGAAAAGAATACAGTATTTACGGTGTCACGGTGATAAAGAAACAATATCTGAAATAAAAACCGCCTCCCGGTTTATCCGGGAGGCGGTTGGTTTTACTTATTCAGTTAGAAACTTTCAGAGTTTAGTCGTTATTTGCAGGAGCAATATAAGCTTTCCAAACATAAAGCGCCTTGGTTGTCTTTTCTTTCTTGCCGTCCTTCTCAACTTCAATCTCAATATCAGTCTTAACGATTGTTGTTTCGATGTAGTTAGAAGCAAGAACGTTGTCGCTCTTAACACCAGCGCGGCGGATGAGAACAACCGAGCCATCCTTTAATACATAATCAGAAGCCTTCTTACCAACTGCGTTAGAATACTTGGACTTACTCTTACCAACAGTAACACCCTTTTCGGTAAGTGCGGTCCACTTTGCAGTAGTCCAGTCAATCTTTCCTAAATCAGCTGCGTCTACAATCAGGTATTCGTATGATCCGGAAACCTTATCAGACGATGCGTTTGAAACCTCAGGTGCTGCAATCACGCCCTTGGTATCAGCGGCATCCTGTACTGCGTAGAACTTGTTCTTATCTTCCTTAATGGTAGGAGCAGCTGCAACCTTACCGATAGTCATAAGAACCCATTTCTCAGCAGGCTTCGAAACTGTTGCTGACTTTCTGATCCAGATATACATATCCTCAGAGGTGTCCGTAATGTCCTCGATGGCAACACTCTTAACTTTGATGTTGGTAAACATCTTGTTGTTATCGGTAACCTTCTTCGTAGGTACAAAATCAGACGTATCTTTCAAATATGTTGCAACATCCTCGCCCTGGTCATTCTTTCTTGTAGCCTTTCCGTCCTTGTTGAAGGGAAGGATGGTTATAATTTCTGCTGTATCGAAAGTAGGCTCGTTCTTGCCCTTGTCAGCAGGATCAGTAATTGCGTAATCATATCCATTTTTAAGAGCCAGTGTACCGGTTGCAACATTTATCTTTACAGCCTTAGCTTCCTTAGCGGCAGCAATGGTAGCCTTTACAGCCTTGGTTGCACGGTATGCGTTCTTTGCGTCAACAGCCGGCTTGTAGCCATCTTCGCCTTCAGTACCTTTTGCTTCAGCTGCTTCAACAGCCGCAGCACCCTTAATCCTGAAGTACAGAGTAGTCTTTGAACCGCCATTTACATATTCGTAAAGTTTCTTGCAGGTAAGATTATAATTTACTGTCTTACCATTTACAGTCTGAGGTTCGTTACCAGTAACACCATACCATGTAGTTCCGTCGGTGCTGTACTGGAGCTCCTTAATTATTGCATCAAGTCCGTTTGCATGCTCCGCTGTAACTGCACCGGAATAGATAACGGTTTTCTTCTTGGTATCAATGGTGGTGATGGAAGCAATTGCAGGAGTATCATCATCATCCTTATCCGCCTGAGCATAAGCAAAAGTAACTGATACTTTCTTGTAAGGTGTTGCGTCAACGATGAAGTTAGGAGAATACTTTGCCTTTGTCTTCTCGTCTGCAGGAGCTACGATCGATGCATAAATGTATGCGGTCTTGCTTTCAGCAATCTTTACACCTGCGCTCTTGTCAGTAAGCGAAATCGAACCGGTATAAGTTGTAGCCTTAGAATCAGCCTTCTTGAGGTCAATAGACTTAAGCTGAGCGCCTTTAAGCTGAGCGCCTGCTGCCTTCTTTACATCTGCCCAATAAACGGTAACTTCAACAGGTGATTCGAAGTAGATACTGTCAGTTGCAGGGTCATATCCGGTATTAGCAGTAAATGCATCCGCTACTTCAATAGCAACATCTTCAAAATCCAGAATATCAATAGCAGTGTTAGCTACTGGATAGCTGGAATTAGCATATTTTCCTGTCTGAGCGGTCTCTCCGACCTTAGTAACAACCTGGCCTTCAAGAACTACTTCTTCCTTTTGGCCGTCCTTCTCGACTTCACCTTTCAGATTTGCAGCGATATCTGCATAACTGATCTTGGTTGCGGTCTTTGCACCATTCTCTACACTGAAGATTGCCTTGTATTCAACTTCATCAACAGTTACAACAAACGAAATGTTACGCTTTGCGGGAGCAACATAGATTTCAACTTCCTTATCCGCTGTGAGTGCTTTCTTTACCTTGAAAGAACCATCAGACGCTGTGAAAGAAACAAACTCATCGCTCTTTAAGAGATCCTTTGATTTTCCTGCTCTTGTATCAAGAATCCAAGCGGATGCATCTTCGAGAGGAATACGGTCAGCTTCTTCGGTAGCTCCGGGCTTAGTTGCTGCGTCAAGGATATCAGCAAGTGTTGTCGCATCATCCTTTGCAGATAACTCAGATACGAAAGTATAATCTTCGTAGGCACCTTCGTCACTGGTAGGAGCCTTTACGGTGAAGGTTACATAATGAGGTACCTCTACCTTGGATTCACCGGTAGCAGTGAACTCAATCGTAAGTGCTTCCGTCGCATTAAATTTAATAGTCGTGCCACCTGTAGGAGCACTATAAACCCATTTGCCGGTATCTGCCGCGGTAGTAAGGGTCAGGGCTACATTGTCGTAAAGCTCACTGATTGACTTTCCTTCGGCATTCTTAGCGTTAGCCAGCAGATCAGCTTTTGATACCACAGGCCACTTTGTCTCAGAGCTGGCTGCTCTAGTATAGGTGAACACCTTTTCATCGATTGTCACATTAAAAGTAGTAGCAACAACCGCATGAGGATCAAGAACAACCGTTGCTGAAACAATTACTTCATAATCTGCGTTAAGATAAGATATTCCACCATCTTTAGCATTAACAGTTACAATTCCAGTTGCTTCATCAACCGTTGCAGCACCCACAGGATTTATTGTAACATTCGTAAGAGAACCGATTGTAGAATAACCATCGTCACCAGGTATATGGTCAATATCAGACTTAAATTTGGTACCCCATAAAACCTTGAGATTATACGATGATGTCAAATTTTCAGGTGCACACCTGTACCAATCACTTGTGCCGTCTACCTTAAGGTTAAACTGAATCGTAGGATACGTGGTTTCCGCACTTACCTTCGCTGCTGCGAAGCAGGTGAGGCAAAGTGCTAATGTCAAAAGACCTATTACTAAGCCTTTCGAGAAATTAAACTTCTTCATAAATTTTAATTCCTGCCACGTGCAGGGCGACATATATCATTTGCCATACGGCATAAAAGAGGTGTATTCCATGGAAAAAACCGCAGTCAGAGCATCATTTACCTATTCGCAGTATATTCCTGTCTTCCTCGGTGAGAAGAGGATGCTGCTGAGCCCTGTGACTCTGCAGAATTATGAGCGGGAGCTGCGGCGCGGGGAAAAATGCCTGGGTTCGGAGGAGATGAGCGATATCACCTTCCTCCAAATGAAGCGGTATTTCTGCGAGCTCCCGGAGCGTGAGAGGAGCCGGCGGACCGGCAGGCCGCTGGCTCCGGGCACGGTGCGGCAGCATTATATCGTTCTGCATTCGTTCTTTGAAAATGCGGTGGAAAACGAGGTGATAGATGAGAACCCGATGAAGAGGATAAAGCATCTGACGGAGAGCAAAAATGCCGTGGTCGAGGAGCCGCTTTCGTATGACGAGGCACAGGTCAGATACATTATCAGGTGCCTGGCGGAGGAACCCTGCATGTGGCGCGCGGCGGTGATGTTTGCGCTGGATAGCGGATGCCGCAGTGGCGAGGTCATGGGACTGAAATGGTCGGATATCAGCTTGACGACCGGGAAAGTGGTCATATGCAGAACGGTCAGGCATACGGCCGGTCTCGGCACGTTTATGAGTTCTCCGAAGAGCGGAAAGAACAGAGTAATATATTTAAACAAACCGGCACTGGCCTGCCTCTGTGAGTGGAAGGCCATGCAGGAGTCCGAGATATTCTACCGCGATGCGGCGCAAAAAGAAGAAGGCTACTGTTTTACCCAGCGGGACGGGAGCCCTCTGATACCTGTAGCCTTCAATAATTATCTTTCGAGATTCGGCAGGAAATACGGCCTGCCCGGGATCCACCCGCATGCGCTCAGGCACACGATGGCGTCGCTCAGCATCGCGAACGGAGCGGATATAGTGAGCGTTTCGAACAAGCTGGGTCATTCGAACATCTCGATCACGCTCGACATCTACAGCCACGCCAACGCGCAGGCGCAGATGCGCGCCAATGCGGCCCTGGCCGCGGCGATATACTGATTTACCACACCTTCAGCTCCCCATTCTCATCGACCTCGACCAGATCGATCAGCGTGATCTCCTTGGTCAGCACATCGGTAAATGCGGCGGTGACGAGAGCGGTCTTGCCTGCGTCCTTGGACGCGGTGAGCGTGAGCTGCATGGTATTCTTGTCAAACTTTGCCTTG
>JAEEGL014350260.1_pt1 | contig 10055 bp, 6 predicted proteins | sample 9134231 | NCBI WGS metagenome assembly JAEEGL01 (sample SAMN16246548, study PRJNA631951) | gut metagenome | biome: gut microbiome; feature: rumen; material: fiber-attached | host: Bos | place: Iran: Karaj | collected 2018-10 | reverse complement strand
GGCCCAATCCCCAATCCCCAATCCCCAATCCCCAATCCCCATTTAATAATTTAAATACAATCTTTTTTATATTTTTATATTATTTATTTATAATATAAAAATATTTAAAAGTTTTGTAAATATTTTATTATTCTTTTTATATTAATTAAATATTTAAAATTATTTTTTTAGTCTTTTTCTTTTTTTATTTAAATTTGTACTATCATCTTTTTTTATATTTTCCTCTTTCTTATTTTTTATTTCATTATTATCTTTATTAAATGGGCTATTTTTATTATTTAACTTGTCATCTTTTTTATTTAGTAAAGTATAATTATTAATATTACTATTAATATTATTAATATTATTATTATTAATATTATTATTATTAATATTATTATTAATAATATTATTATTAATAATATTATTATTATTATATAGTTTTACTTCATATATTTTATTTAAAATTTGTTCATCAAATACACTTATTCCAGTTAAAAAATCATATTCATCTTTAATATCTTCTAAAATAGGAATTTTAAAAATTTTTAATAAAAAATCAGAAACCTCTTTAACATTTATTTTTTCTTTTAAAATAATTAAACTATTATTTTTAATAAAATCTGAAATATAATTATATTTTATTTTTTCTTTATTTATTATATCACTTGTTTGAAAACAATAATTAATAGTGTTTATAATATTTTCTGAATTAAACCTTTTATTTGTATCATCTTTAGAAAAAGAATTTAAATAATCATATTTTTGTTTAATTTCATTTAAATAATTATAAAATATCTCACAATCTTTTTGAATATCATAATTGAATATTAAATTCATTTCATTAATAATTTTATCTCTTAATTGAATAAATAAGATTTGTTTAATTTCTTGGAAAAAATCTGATAAAATTTTTTTAATTTTTATTTCAAGTTTTTTTACTAAATTATCTTTATTATAATATTCTTTAATAAAATCATTTAATCCATTAAGATAATCAGGTAAAAAATCATTTAAAGCAGAATCATCGTTTTGACAATAAGAACATTTTAAATTAACTTTTTCATTAAAATTTAAAAATAATTGAGTTTTAATAACCTCTTTATTACAATTTAAACATTTTAAAAAACCATCAAAAACTTTATCATTATTAGGCAAATTTAAAGGATTTTGAGATGTGATTTTTCTACATATTGGACATAATATTTGATTATTATTTTTAATATATATTTTTTCTAAACATCCATAACATATTGTTTTATTACAACATGGTAAAATTTTAGGTATTTTATTGATTAAATTTTTATCAAAAGGTTCCATACAAATTTGACATGATTGATTAAAATCATCCATTATAAAAAAATTATTCTTATTAAAAATATTCTCTTAAAATAAAAAACAAATAATAAAAAAAAAATAAAAAATAAAGAAAAAAATTTAAAAAAATAAAAATGGGAAACAAATGTGAATATCATTTTTGTGATGAAAAAACACCCTCAATAACAAATAATAATTGGATGAATTATTTAAATGAAAATATTTCTTTAAAAGATTTAACAATACCAGGAACACATAATAGTACAGCAATATATGGATTTACATTTCATAAAATAAAAATAAATAAAATACCTTTTGCAATAACTCAATCTTGGAATTTAGAAAATCAATTAAAAGGAGGAATTCGTTTTTTTGATTTAAGATTAAGAGTTATAAACAATACTTTAAGGGCTCAACATGGTCCAATTAATCAAATAATAACTTTTGATAAAATTATAGAAATTTTTTATGAATTTTTATTATCAAATCCATCTGAATTTATTTTAATGTCAATTCAAAAAGAATATGATGATAATAATTCAACTAAAACAATTGATGATTTATATAATGAATATATTTTAAAATATAAAAATAAAATTATTAATTTTAATGAATCATTATGTAAAGAAATAGTAAAAAATTTAAGAGGAAAAATTATATTTTTAAATGCTTTTCATCAAAGATTAGATTATCAAATGGGTTATTATATACAAAATGAATGGGTTGTAAATTTTAAATCAGAAATAAAAAAAAAGAATAAAAATATAAAAACTTTATTTAATAGAGCGATTACATATAATAATGATAATCAATTATATATTAATTATTTAAGTGGTTCTTCTGATTATTTAATGGTTACTCCTTCTACCATTGCTTATAATACTAATAAAGAAGTTTTTAAATATAAAGGAAGATTAGGTATTGTTTTATGTGATTTTCCTGGTGAAGGTTTAATTTATCATTTAATTTGTCAAAATTTTTATAATGATCAAATTTTTTTAAAACAATTTAATAATGAACTTAATGATTATATTTATAAAAATATAAAATATCAAAAAGTAACTTGTGAGAAAAGTGAAAAAATTTTTTTTGGTATTAGTGTTTGTTTTTTACATGTTAATACTTTTAAATATTTAGGTTTGGATAGTAAAAATAAATTAATTTGCATGAAAGATGAATTTGATTGGGTTATTGAATTAAAAGAAAAAAAAAATAAAGAAAGTGAAAATATAAATTATGTAGAAGATGGAGATTGTATTCTTATAACAAATGGTAATTATAATTTAGAATGTATTATTAGTAAAAATTATTATGAAAATCCTGACGAAGAAAAAAAAGATATTATTTTAAATTGTGATAATATTTTTATTGAAGATCTACAAATTACAAAAAATAGTTATTTACTTTGTGATTATTCAAATAAAATAGAAAAAACAAAATATTATGAAATTACAAGAGGTAGTGGACGTTATAATGAAACTGAATTTATTATTAAAATTTATTAAATTATATTTTTATCTCAAATGGGATTAATAATAAAATTTTTTATTATTATTTTAAATGTTCCAAAATTTATGGAAAAAATTTTTTAAAAAAGTTAAATATTTAATTAAAAATTTTTTAATATCCTTTTATAAAAAAAATATAAAAAAAAATAAAAAAAATTAAATAAAAATTTATTAGTCATTTTTAACTAAAATAAAGTTTAAATATATCTAAATTCATAATTTAAATTCCAGAAATTTCCCCATAAATTTTATTCTTTCCTTCTTCTTCTTTTCTTTTTTTAATAATCTCAATAGTTCTATTAAAATATTCTTCAATAGGAGTTAAATACTCAATATCTTTATTTTCATTTTTAATAGTTTCTAAATGATTTTTAATATCTTCGATTGTTTCTTCAATATAATCAACAGTAATAAAATTATCATTATTATCATTTTCAACATAAAAAATATATTTATTTAAAATATCAACATATAAAAAAAGATGAGCTGGATTTGTCATAGCAAATTTTGCAAATCTTGTAGCTTTTTTTAAACAATCTAAAACTTTATTTTTATCATTTAAAAGACTATAATATAAATGACTAATAATTAACATAGAATTACATTGTTCAACTCTTTTGGTAAATTTTTGAGCAGAATTAAATAAAGAATTAACAATTTGAGATAAAGTTTCATTTGATAAAATAGTATAAGTTAAAATACTTCCAGAAATACTAATTATCATATTAAATAAATTATCATTTTTTCCTTCTTGAAATATAGACATTGCTCCATTAATAAAAGAAGCACAAGCTTCTTCAAATTGTTGTTTATCAGAATTAATTAAATTTACCTGAGACGCTGCTTGTAAATATAATTTAAATGATAATTCTTGATTTATAGTATTTATTAATGTTAAAGTTTCATTAAGTAATTTATAATTTTTTAATAAACATTTATAAAATAAATCATCTGATGTAATTTGTGATATGTCAATATTTTCTAAATTATAATTCAAAATTGGAGTTTTTCTATTTTCTGGTATTAAATTATTTTTATAGTCATATGCATCTGAAATTCTATAACATAAATTTATTATTGAATTTGCTAAAGTAGGTAAAGTATATTTTTTTCTTTTATCACCTCCATTATTAAAAACTTCTTTTAATTGAGTATAAATTTTAAAAATTACTTCTGGATCTTTTGAAGAAATAACAAAAATTAATTTTGCTACTATTGTTTGTTCTCTTTCAAATTCAATTAAATCTTCATTTTCATTTTCATTTGAATCTTCTAATAAAGGTTTAATAAAACTTAATAATTTAGTAACTTTTTCTTCTGTATCTAATGTTTCTTTTGATGTTCCATTTACTAAACTTTCAATAATTTTCAAACCTAAATTTTTTCTTGAAATAAAATCTAAATAAACCATTAAAGAAGCAAAATCTTTCATATCAAATAAACTCAATTCACTTTCTAAAGGAGAAGAAAGTAAATTTAATAATTTTTTAACTCCTTCATCAAATAATTTATTATTATTTGCTTTTAAAACAGTATAAGCAGAACTTAATATATAATTTACATTATCTAATTTTTTATCTTTTGGACAACAATTAATAGTAAATTTCATAAAAGCAATTTCTAAATCGAAAATTTTTAAAAAATCAATTCCTTCATCATTATTAATATCTTTTTGAATTAAATCATCAAAAGAATTTTTTAACAATTCAAAAATTTTTTCAGTATCATTTAACATTTCTTTAGTATCATTATTAGAATTAGAAACAAATTTAGATAATTTTTCCATTAAAGTAATATAAAGAGAATGAATATCAACTTCAGGAACTAATTGATTAATAGCTTCTAAAATTTTTTCCATACAAAGAATATTATATTCATCAGGAAAAGCATGAATAATACATTCCATTAAATATTGTTGACTTAATTTATCTTTAATTTCTAATAAAATGGTAATAATTTTTGGTAAAATTGTACTTTGATATAATTCACTAGTCATTCCATTTAATGATGATAATCTCGTTATATTTTCACCTACTAAAATTTTTAATTCATTTCTTTCTTTTTCTCTTACTAATTTCTCATTTGCCGAAACACCATGACTTAATCTAATCCATAATCTATTCATTTCTTCTAAATTTTGAAGTATAAATTTAATAGTATCTTCAAATGTTCCTCCATCAGAAAGATAAATATTATCAATATCAGGTAATTTATCTTTTATCATTTTTAAAAGATAATATCTTACAAATAAACCACGAATTGGATTTTGTACTCCTTTTACCATATTTAATAAATCAAATATTATATCTCGACAACTTTTTGGTCTTTCTTCCATATATAATGATGCTACTGTTATTAAAAGATATAATCTTGGAATTATAAATTTTGCTTGTTGTACTGATTCATATATATCTTTTACTTGACGACCTCTTTTTATTTCTTCTTTTAAAAAATTTGAAAAGTACATCATTTCATCAAATGCTGCTGTGTATAAATGATAATAATTTTTAGGAGTTAATATTTTTGTACGAAGTTCTAATAAAAGAGCATTTGTATTTTTTAAACATTGACGAAGATTATTTTGTTCTATTGAATTTTGCATATGAAATGCATTTGCTTTTATATTTTTTAATCCGAGATCTAATACTCTTTCTTGATCTTCTTCAGTCGGATTCATCTTTTTTTAAAATAATATATAATAAATATTATATTATAAATCATAAAAAAATAAAAAATTTAAAAAAAAAAAAAATATTTATGATTATTCACAAAAAAAAAATAAAAAATACTTAAAAAAAAATAAAAAAAAGAAAAAAAAATGACAGAACTCAAAAATAATGAAAATTCAAATCAATCATCTAATCCAAATTCAGATCCAGAAATTCCATTAGAAATAAAAGTAGTTCTTTTAGGTGAAACAGCAGTAGGAAAAACATCAATAATAAGTCGTTTTGTAGATGGTAAATTTGTATCAAATTTCGTTCCAACAATGTCAGGAGCTTATTCTTCAAAAATACAAGAATTTAAAGAAGACAATAAAAAACTAAAATTTGAAATATGGGACACAGCAGGACAAGAACGTTATCGTTCAATAAATAAAATTTTTTATAAAGATGCATCAGTGGCAATTTTAGTATATGATATAACAAGAAAAGACACTTTTCAAGAAATAAAAAATTTTTGGTATAAAGAAGTAAGAGATAATTCAAATGAAAATATTATTATTGCAATTGCTGGAAATAAAATTGATTATTATGAATATGAAGAAGTTAATAAAAATGAAGTTTTAGAATTTTCTGAAAAAATTGGTGCTATTTTTAAAGGGACTAGTGCTAAAACTGGAATTGGAATTGATGATCTTTTCCTTAAAATTGGATTGAAAATTATTGATCCTGTTAATTTTAATAATAGGATTAATGAAAGTAAAGGACAAAGAATTAAGAAGAAAAATAGTATTTTGATTTCTAGTAATGTTAGTACAGATAATAAAAATGATGTTTTTGTTGATAGAAAAAATAAAAATTGTTGTTGAAATTTGATTATTTATTTTAGGATTTTTATAAGGTTTTTTATTTTATTGTTTTTTTTTATGTTTTGATTTTTTAATTTTTTTTTGGGTTTTTTAAAAGGTTTTTATTTGTTAATAAATAAATTTTTATTTATTTTTATATTTATTAAGATTATTTTTAATTTTTATAATTTATAAAAAAAATTCTTTTAACAAAATATAAAATTATAATAAAAGTAATAATTGAAAAAATAAAAAACTTTAATGTCTTTTTTTTTAAACTCAGCATCAAATTCAATATCAAATTCATTTCAAAAAATGAATAAATCCCAAAAATTAAAATTAAATTCAAGTTTAAAAGCATTAAAAACTGAAAGAAATATTATAAAAAGAAAAATAAAGAATTTTTCAAAAACAAAAAACTCACTTTACAATTTAAAACTTCCAAAAATAAATTTAACAAATCCTGTAGTTGATTTAGTATCAAGTTTAGAAATAAAAAATAATATAACAGGAACAAAAATTTTTGAAGAGATAACAAAAGATAAAAAAGAAAGAGAAAAAATTGATAATGATCCAGAAATTCAAGATAAAATTTTAGGGGTAGAAAAAAAAATGCACTTTGAAAGTTATGAAGAAGAAAAAGAATATATTAAAGCAGCTCAGTCAAGAGAATTTTTCAGAAAATATGAAATTATGAGAAGAGAAAAAGAAGAAGAAAATGAAATTGAAGAATTAAAAAATTTAACAAATAATTTAAAAGAAGAAATTAATGAAATTTATAAAAAAATTAGTTATTTAAATAAACAAATTAATGATTTTGACTTAGATGAAAAAGTAATTGAATATCAATTTTTAAAAGAAAGTAATCAAAATTTTGAAAATGAAAATTTTGATACAAAAACTTATATTACTGGTAAATCTAAAATGAGTAAAAAAATGAAAGCAATGAATTCTTTTATGGCAAATACAATGAAATTGAAGTTAGAAAAAATTAAAAAAGAAAAAAAAGAAAAAATAGAAAGAGAAAAAGAGGATTTAATATCTAAAATTGAAATAATAAAAAAAGATGTTATAGAAAAAGAAAATGAATATAAAGAAAAGAAAATGTTATTAAAAGAAAAAATTAAAAATTTAAGTTATTCATATCATAAAAAATTATATGAAGGATTAGATATAAGAAATGAGGGTTTAGTTTGGATAATAAAAGCAATATGGAATTTAGGAGAAAATATTCAAATGACATTTTTTCCTAAATTTTTAGATGAAAAAATAATTGATTATTTATTTACTATTGCCCATAAAAGTGTTAAATCTGATAGTTTAATTAAATTAATTGAAGAAAATAAAAAAAATTTAACTAATGAATTTCAATCTATTAATAGAAATAATCATTTTAAAAAAAGTAAACCTATTTTTAGAACAAGTATAACTGAAAAATTAACTAGAAAACTTTTACCAAGAGATATGATTAAGAATTATAAAAGCAAAAAAAAAGATATTAGATTGGAAAACATTTCAATTAAAGAAATGAATCAATTATTAAATGAAAAAAATGAATTTAATGAAGTTATTCAAACTAAATCTGTTAATTTAATAGATGCATTTTCTAAATTAAAAAATGATCTTGATTCTGAAATTATTCAATTAAAAAATAAAGAAATGGAAAGAATATTTAAAGAATTTTTATATAATGATTATGGAGAAAAATATCATGTAACAATTGAAACTATTATTGGTTGTCTAGTTGGAGAAAGTAGAAAAGAAAAAGAAATGTTAAAGTTTTATAGAATGAAAAAAGATATTTTCGATAATTTAAAAAAGATTCAATTTTATTCTATTATGTCACAAGATGAAATAGATAAAAAGAAAAAAAAAGAAGAGAGTTAAAATAATTTATTTTAATTTTATTAATATATGTTGAATGTCAAATTTTTTCAATTTTATATTTTATTTTTTTACTTTTAAACAAATTTTAAATTTTATTTTAAAATGATTTTGTTGTTTGTTAAAATTATTATATTTTAATTAAATTAAAAATCATTATTTTATAATTTTAAATAATAATTATTATTTATTTCTAACTTTTATTTAAATATTATTTAATTATTGTGTTTTAGGATGAAAACTTTTTTCATTTTGATCACCACTATCACAAATAATAATAATAATAAAAATAAGCATAATTAAAACTAAAACTCCTACCATTAAAATTAATTTAACAACAGAAGAATCGACTTTAAAACCAAATTTTAAAAATAAATCTTCAAAAAAATCACCAGTAGTAAAAGATAAACTTTTAATATTATTAATTAAATTTCTAATATCTTTTTCTGCTTTTTCAGAAGAAGAAGAATTAATATCAAAACTTTCTTTATGAATATAATATTTAGATTCAATAAAATCATATATAATTATTTGCATTTTACTATCTAATTTAGTAATACCAAAATATTTTGCTAATTCCATTTCTTTTTCAAGATCTGCATAACCAAAAACAAATTTCCTATTTTCAAAAGCGATTTTTTTAAATTGATTTTGTATAAAATCAACTTGTTTTAAATTATTTTTATGATAAAATAACATAATAGTAATTCTTGGATTTTTTTGTATTAATTTAATAAAAGTACCATCAATTTCATTTAAAATAGGATAAACATTATTATTTAAAAATTCTTTTATATCATCACATTCTCTATTCCATAAATATTCAATATTAATTCCATCAAAATTAAATTTAACTTTTTCTTTATTTTTATCATTAATATTAATAGATTTTATACCAAAATAAAAATCAATTAAAAAATCATTTTTAGCAAGCATTGAAATACATGAAATGAATTCAGTATTTTTTTCATTATATTCAACAAAAGGAGAAAAATTACCATAATTATTATAAAAATCAATATCATTATTTACTTTAATTAAAGGATCTGTTGATATTTTTTGTAAAAATTCTAATAAAGGAATTAATTCTCTTATTGGTTCAAATTTAAGTTCATTTCCTCTTATATAAACTTTAATTGTTGGATATCTATCAACATTAAAAAAGCTACATATTTCTTTTTTATTACAATTTATTTTTAAAAATTTAAAATTATTTACAAATTGATATTGACTTGCTTCATCAAAAATTGGTAAAAATCTTTTACAATGACCACACCAATCTTGATGAAATAAACTTATTACATAATCTGAATTTTGAATATAGTTTTTTATTTCATTTGTTGTTTGAATTTCTATTGATTTTATGTCTTTAAATTTTGGAAGTTTTGTTATATTTTTATTTTTTGGATATTTTACAGATATTGATTTTATAATTAGTTGTATTGATATTATAATTTGGAATATTTTTTGTTTCATATTATTTTTAGAAAATAAATATTTTTTATTTTAAATGTTTAATTAAATCAAAAAATATTTATTTTAATTTATAAAAAGTAAAATTAAATGGAATTTATTTTTTATTTTTATTAATATTAATTATTATTATTAGATATAATATTAAAGTCAAATTATTAATATTTAAATTAATTCATATTTACTTATATAAAAAATAATTATTTATATTAAAAAATATTTTATAATTTATTTGTATATATTCATATTTTTTCATATTTTCAGTAAAGAATAAGATTTTCTTAAAAAAGGATTTTGTTCTTTAAATAAATTATTAGTTTTATAACCATTAGAATTTGAACTTAAGCTTGTTAATTTAGAACTTGTTTTATTTATATCTCTAT
>JAEEGL014224264.1_pt1 | contig 10055 bp, 6 predicted proteins | sample 9134231 | NCBI WGS metagenome assembly JAEEGL01 (sample SAMN16246548, study PRJNA631951) | gut metagenome | biome: gut microbiome; feature: rumen; material: fiber-attached | host: Bos | place: Iran: Karaj | collected 2018-10 | reverse complement strand
TCTTCAGAAGCCAGTGTCAGGAGAAAGGACTGACTTACAGTAGCAGCGTGGATGATCGGATCGGGGATTATTATATAGGTGATAAGACCAAGCTTTCACAGGTATTTATTAATATCCTTGGAAATGCTGTTAAATTCACGCCCGAGGGTGGAAGAGTCGAGCTTATGGTAAGAAAGACCGGCGGATTTGACGGACGGTCAACCCTTCAGTTCACGATAAACGACACCGGCGTTGGTATGAGCAAGGAATACCTTCCAAGGCTGTTTGATACCTTCAGTCAGGAGGAAGAGGGTGCAACGGATAAATACGGAAGTACCGGCCTCGGAATGGCGATAACCAAGAGAGTCGTTGAGATGATGAACGGCGAGATCCGAGTGGAGAGCGAGAAGAATAAGGGGACTTCATTTATCGTAACCGTAACACTGCTCGATTCCGACAGAAAGAAATCGGATGGAACAGACAGCATAGAGATCGTTCCCCAGAATATGAAGGTCCTTGTGGTAGACGATGATCCGATAGCCTGCGATCAGGCCAAACTTGTGCTTTCAAGGGTCGGAATTAATGCATATACAGCCGATTCCGGGCAGGAGGCAGTGGAGCTTGTTAAGATCAGTCAGGCAAGACAGGAACCCTTTAATCTGATCATTGTCGACTGGAAGATGCCGCAGATGGACGGAATAGAAACAACCAGACAGATCCGTTCATATATCGGAAAAGAGACCGCTATCATTATTCTTACGGCATATAATCAGGATGACATTTTTGATGAAGCAATGTCGGCGGGAGTAGACAGTCTGGTCGCAAAACCTCTTCTGCTTGAGGATCTGTTCCATGAGCTCAGGGATGTGCTGAAAAAAAGAGGTGCAGCTGCAGATAATGAGGCTCAGGAAGTCAGTCTTGAAGGAAAGCGTATACTGATGGCTGAGGATATGGAGATAAATGCGGAGATCATGACAAACATAATGGCTATGTGGGGCATCCATACCGATCACGCCACGAACGGTGAGGAAGCAGTTAAGATGTTCGAGGAATCGGAGCCGGGATATTATGATGCGATACTTATGGATATGAGAATGCCCAAGATGGATGGACTTACGGCCGGCAGGACAATACGTGCTTCATCTCATAAGGATGCCCTGACTATACCGATAATCGCTCTTACGGCCAATGCCTTTGATGAGGATGTACAGCAGAGCCTGCAGGCGGGGTTGAATGCCCACTTAAGTAAACCTGTCGAACCGGATTTACTGTTTGAAACTCTTAAGAAGCTTATAACGGATTAGGAATGCTTTATGGGTGCAGCACGGGATAAATTTGATGCAAACAGCAAAAGACAGTAAGAAAGAACAAAATAGGAAGACAGATCCTTTGTTTATAACCGACAGAGCTTCGGGCGGGGTATATTACGGAGGCGACCAGGGGTGGTACAGTTCAAACACCAGGGCATTTGCCGGCTGCGGTTCGGTAGCTGGTCTGAATATGCTGAGGATCCTTGCGCACAAATACCCGGAGGTCTTTGATGATAAGAAGATTTCCCCGGATTTGAGAAGGCTTAAGGATGAGACCCTGTATAAGGATGAATTTGTATACCTGATGAGCGGTATATACAGGAAAATGCTTGTGGCAGAGGTTCCCCTGATACGAAAGATATATGACGGGACGACACGTACAAACAAAGTATTTAAGGTGATTCCCTCAAGCCTGGGACTGAGCCTGAGCGGATTTATAACCGGAATGCTCAGATACTGCAGAAACCAGGGCCTTTTTCTTCATGTAAAGGCAATGCCCACAGCTTTCAGTTCATATGACAGAGGACTTGATTTTATCAGGGAAGGTCTGAAAAACAGCGGAAGTGTGGTGATCCTTACATCTCTTAACAGGCATCCTCTGAAAATGTATAACGGAAACAGCGGCGAGCTAAAGAACGGATATGACAGCAGGAAGGGTGTCAGGTCACATTTCATGACCATAACCGGAATAGTTGAGGGTAAGGACGGTGAGCCTCCTCTTATAAAGCTTACCACCTGGGGCAGAGTGGCAACGGTACCCTATGACAGGCTTAACCGGTCATGGCAGAAGATGAGAGCATTTACAAGCTGCCTTTTTTATTTTACCCCCGTTGATTCAAAATCGGAGGTGATAAAGGATATGGCAGGTGCGTATATAGTATATGCAAAAGCATTGTTCCGGGGTCTGTTCGGATGGATGCTGAAGGATTAGGTGAGTCAGGGGATGTTTCCTCTGGCTCGTTGTGATAGATGAAGCAGTTGGGAAGAAGCTGATGAAGAGAAGGAAAAATATAACAGGAGCTCTGGCTTTATGTATTATACTGTCGGGTATTGCAGGATGCCATGCACGGCAGCAGGAAAGACCGGCTAAGGCAGAAATGAACTCACAAACAGGAGAGGACCCAAAAGGCGAAGATACTCAATCAGAGGAAAAACCACAGGAAGAGCCGAAGATCATCGTGGTTAATGATGTGGCTGGTGAAGTAAACACCGGACATGAGGAGATGCCGATCGCGCCTGAACAAAACAGGATGAGTGAACAGACGGAAAAGAAGGATGAGCAAATTGACGAACAAATAGATGAACAAAAGACAACGGAAGATTTCTATATATCCGGGATCACGGATGAAATCTTTGCTCGTATACAGGGACTGTCGTTTAAGGATGACTGTACACTGCCCAGAGAGGATTTAAGATATCTTCATGTGCTTCATAAGGATATAGACGGAAATGTGCATGAGGGCGAGATGATAGTAAATGTCCATATTGCGGAGGATGTTCTGGAAATACTTAAGGAACTGTATGAACAGGATTATCCCATAGAGAAGATAAGGCTGGTCGATGAATACGGGGCTGATGATGAGGCATCGATGGAGGATAACAATTCATCCTGCTTTAATTTCCGTTTTGTGCCGAGGACTACCAAGGTATCCAAGCACGGACTGGGTCTGGCGGTGGATATTAATACTCTGTACAATCCGTATATAACAACGGTGGACGGAAGGATAAATGTGGAACCTTCCAATGGTGAACCTTACGCCGACAGGGACAGGGAATTTGATTATAAAATAGAAAAGGGTGATCTGTGTTACCGTCTGTTTAAGGAACACGGTTTTGAATGGGGCGGTGAGTGGAAGAATTCAAAGGATTATCAGCATTTTGAAATACCAAGTGCAAGAATAAATGAATGGTATTGAGTATTCCCGGAATAATAATGCTTGCATTTTGCCGGAATATATATATAATTAACATGCGCGCTTTTTAAGACGCCAAGCAGTTCGGGTCCGATATCCTGCTTGTAAAACCTAAAACCAAAGGAGAACAAAATGAATAAGTTAAAGAAAGAGATGGAGGATTACAGCGTCCTCTTAAGAAGTGTGCCTTCCATGGTCATTTCCGTATTTATCCTGTCTGTTGTGTGTATGAATCTGTTGGCGGGCAGAGAGCTGTACAGGTCTGATTACTTCTGTATAAACAGTGGTCTCGCATTATCCTGGATATCATTTCTGTGTATGGACTGCATATGCAAAAGATTTGGTGCAAAGGCATCGGTCAAGATTTCCCTGGTAGCAATAGCCGTGAATATCGTAAGTGTTGTCATATTTAAGCTTCTTGTTATGACACCCGGACATTGGGCAGCATATTATTCCGCACCGGACGCAGGTGTAGGAGAATACATTAATGCCGGTATAGACGCAACCTTTGGCGGTGCCTGGTATGTGGTAATGGGGTCGGCAGTTGCAATGCTGTTGTCCTCCGTAGTCAATTCCCTTCTTAACCAGATCATAGGGAAGCTGACTGACCGTGGAGGATATAAGGGATTTGCTTCCCGCAGTCTGGTATCTACCTGTGTTGCACAGTGGGTTGACAACTTCGTATTTTCGGCAATGGTATCCCATGTGTTCTTTGGCTGGAACTGGATGCAGGTCATCATCTGCTCCACAACTTCAATGATCATCGAGCTTGTTCTGGAAGCGGTATTCTCACCGTTCGGATACAGGGTTTCGGCTTCATGGGAAAGGAATTCGGTGGGACAGAGATACATAGAGCGTTTAAAAGCCAATGCATAGCGGATCAAACATGGATGACCGGGAAGAGATATGGAATTATACAGACTGTCAGGTGTTGAGCTTGGAAGAGAAGTAAACAGAGGGAATATAGCTCCAACAGAGGTGATACGGTACTTTGCGGACCGTATAGAGGAGAGAAATCCGAGCCTGAATGCTTTTACATATACTAAGATAGAGGAAGCCATGGAGGAGGCAGAAAGTCTTGAAGAAAGACTTGCAAAGGGAGAAAAGATCGGTCCTCTTGCTTCTGTTCCTGTAGGGCTTAAGGATTTCCTGCCTACAAAAAAAGGCTGGACCAATTCTCACGGAGGAGTGCATTCGCTGATACGTATTGACAATGAGGATTCGGTCTTTTATGCGGCGGCAAGGGAAGCGGGAGCAATAGCTGTAGGTAAGACGAACTCCCCTGCCTTTGCATTCAGGGGAACGTGCGACAATAAGCTGTACGGACCCACATCGACTCCCTTTGATACAAGATATAATTCGGGCGGATCATCGGGAGGAAGTGCTGCTGCTGTAGCGGACGGGATGATAACCATCGGTCAGGGCTCCGACGGCGGAGGCTCCATAAGGATACCCGCTTCATGGTGCGGCTGCTTTGGCTTCAAGGCATCTGTAGGAACAATCCCTGCAGTAAACAGGCCTGACGGCTGGATGGCAACCCATCCGTACTGTTTCGACGGGGCAATTACCCGTACGGTTGAGGACAGTGCCGTCGTACTTGAATACATGGCACGATACAATCCGCGTGATCCGTTAAGCCTTGACCACGGACACAGGAATTTTACCGAGCTTATGAAACGCCCGTTAAAGGGAATGAAGATAGCCTTTACGCCTGATTTTGGCGTCTTTGCTGTGGATAAGGAGGTAGAACATACGGTACGCATGGCAGCAGTCCGGTTTAGGGAAGCGGGAGCCGTGGTTGATGAAGATGTAAGGTTCAACTTCAGGAGTTCACAGAATGAAATGGCCGAGCTTTGGTGCAGAAGTATCAGTGTTGATACGGCAATAGATATGGAACTGTGGAAGAAAGAGGGTTTTGATCTTGTAAGAGATCACAGGGAGGAGCTTCCCGAGGAATTTATATACTGGAATGAGGTAGCGCTCAGATCGACGATAATGGATTACAGGAGGTTTAATGAAATACGTACCGAGATGCTGGATGCCCAGCAGGATGTATTTGAAAGATATGATCTGATAGTATCTCCCGTGACTGTATGTCCGCCGGTACTAAATGAAAAAGACGGAAATACGAAGGGGCCATTGGAAGTGAATGGTCACAGGACGGAGCAGCTTATCGGTTTTTGTGAGACCTTTATCGAGAATTTCACGGGTAATCCGGCGGCATCTGTTCCGGCGGGGCTTACGTCAGAGGGCCTTCCTGTCGGAATGCAGATAATAGGTAAGCGTTTCCGGGATGAAGATGTGCTGGCGGCTTCTTATTCGTTTGAACAGATAATGCCGTGGTCATATGAAGTTCCCTGGGGCAGAGAAATATAAGTAATGACATAATATGACTGCGTTTACTGAAATACAGCCTACGAACACGGTCAAGACGTTGAGAGATGGAAGGATGACAGAATACTATCTTGCCCCGATGGAGGGGATAACGGGATACATATACAGAAATGCGATACGCGATTATTTCTCAGAAGGGGTTAAGAAGTATTACACCCCTTTTTTGGTTGTACATGAAAAGAGAGCTATGAGCAGTAAGGAGATAAATGAGATACTGCCGGAGAATAACAGAGGGATAAATCTTGTACCGCAGATACTGGCAGATGATGCCGATGGGTTTCTCAGGATAGAGAAAAGTCTTAAGGAGTATGGATACAGTGAGGTGAATTTAAACCTTGGATGTCCTTCGAAAACGGTTGCAGGTAAGGGAAGAGGCTCGGGTTTTCTTGAAAGGATAAACGAGCTTGATGAATTTCTCTATGAAATCTTCAAAAGTAGGGTAATGAATATTTCAGTAAAAACGAGGATTGGAAGCAAAAGCACAGAAGAGTTTGAAAATTTGTTGGGTATATTCAACAAATATCCCATACATGAACTGACAATCCATCCGAGAATAAGATACGAATATTACACCGGCACACCACACAGAGAAATTTTCTACGAAGGTTTTAGAGGAAGTGTTAATCCCGTATGTTATAACGGAGATGTTTTGTCCGGGAAAGATGTTGATGAACTGATGTATGGTACGAAGGGAGAACTTAAAGCCATCATGATCGGCAGAGGAATGCTGAGAGATCCTTCACTTATCAGAAAACTGTCGGGAGGGGAATCGTATTCAAAGGGTGAGTTAAAGGATTTTCTTAAGAGGATCCGTATGGATTATACACAGGTATTCAGCGGAGAACCCCAGGTGCTTAAGAAAATGAAGGAACTATGGGGATATATGGGAGCCGATTTCGCCGGAAAAGACAGTGTCGTAAGGGATCTTTTGAAGTGCCGCAGCCTGAGCGAGTATAAAATACTCGAACAGATGCTGTTGAGTGAATGAGTCAATGAATAAATTACTTGCTTTGTTATGTTGTATACTATAAAATAATAAGTTGAGTTAATCTTGTTTTTGTTAGGAGGAGTTTTCATGGTAAGTTTGATGGATTCAGGTGCATATCTTGTTAACGGTAAGACACTGATAAAGGATACAAAAGATGCACCGGCACAGGTAGCTGCGGCAGCAGGCAGGGAGATCGGTAAGGAGGAGGCAGCTGAGAATACTATAGCTTACGGTATCCTTGAGGAGCACAATACCTCGGGTTCAATGGATAAGCTTAAGATACGTTTCGATAAGCTTACATCACATGATATAACATTTGTAGGTATAATACAGACGGCACGAGCCTCGGGACTTGAGAAATTCCCCATACCATACGTACTTACGAACTGTCACAACAGTCTGTGTGCTGTCGGAGGAACCATAAATGAGGATGACCATCTGTTTGGTCTGTCCTGTGCCAAGAGATACGGCGGCGTGTTCGTACCGCCTCATCAGGCAGTTATCCATCAGTTTGCCAGAGAAATGCTTGCAGGCTGCGGTAAAATGATCCTCGGTTCCGATTCGCACACTAGATACGGAGCACTCGGAACAATGGCAGTCGGCGAGGGCGGTCCGGAGCTGGTTAAACAGCTCCTTAACAGGACATATGATATAGACAGACCGGGTGTTGTGGGTGTATTCCTGACAGGAGCACCTAATCCGGGGGTAGGACCTCAGGACGTCGCTCTTGCGATAATAGGAGCCGTGTTCAAGAACGGATATGTGAAGAACAAGGTAATGGAATTCGTAGGCCCCGGTGTTTCTTCGCTCAGTGCGGATTTCAGGATAGGTATCGATGTAATGACAACCGAGACTACCTGTTTATCATCTGTCTGGAGAACGGATGAAGAGATCAGGGAGTTTTATGATATACATGGAAGAAGTGAGGAATATAAGGAGCTTAATCCCGGTGATGTGGCATATTACGACGGTATGATAGAGATAGATCTCAGTACCGTTAAGCCCATGATCGCAATGCCCTTCCACCCGTCCAATACATATACGATCGATGAACTCAACGAGAATCTGATGGATATTCTTGATGATGTAGAGAAGAAGGCATTGGTAAGCCTTGACGGACAGGTTGAATATACGCTTAAGAATAAGGTAAGAAACGGAAGGATGTATGTAGACCAGGGAATAATCGCAGGATGTGCGGGCGGAGGATTTGAGAATATCTGTGCCGCAGCAGATATCCTTGACAATGCGAGCATAGGTGATGATGAATTTACGTTAAGTGTATATCCGGCTTCAATGCCAATATACATGGAGCTTATTAAGAACGGATGCGCAGCTAAGATACTCAGGACGGGTGCAGTTCTTAAGACAGCTTTCTGCGGACCGTGCTTCGGAGCGGGCGATACACCTGCAAACAATGCATTCTCGATAAGGCATTCCACGCGTAACTTCCCTAACCGTGAAGGGTCCAAGCTCCAGAGCGGACAGATTTCATCAGTAGCTCTTATGGATGCCCGTTCGATCGCAGCCACGGCAGCAAACAAGGGATATCTTACAGGTGCCGATAAGGTGATCGAAGCTTCGACTCTTAATAAGTATAAATACTTCTTTGATAAGACAATTTACGAGAACCGCGTGTTTGACTCTCACGGGGTGGCTGATCCTTCGGTTGAAGTAAGATTTGGTCCCAATATTAAGGACTGGCCCAGGATGAGTGCACTGCCTGACAATCTTGTACTCAGATGCGTATCGGAAATACATGACCCTGTAACCACAACCGATGAGCTGATCCCGTCAGGCGAGACTTCATCATATCGTTCCAATCCTCTGGGGCTTGCAGAATTTACTCTGTCAAGGAAGGATCCCAATTACGTAGGACTTGCAAAGGAAATGAAGAAGGCAGAGGATGCAAGGATAAACGGAGGACATCCGTGTGAGGTGAATTCAGACCTTAAGGATGTTATGGGCAGCATAAAGAAGGTATTTCCCGATACAGATAGGACCAATACAGGTTTCGGCAGTACGATATTTGCTGTTAAACCGGGTGACGGTTCCGCAAGAGAGCAGGCAGCTTCGTGCCAGAAGGTGCTTGGCGGATGGGCTAACGTAGCCAATGAATATGCGACCAAGAGATATCGTTCGAATCTCATTAACTGGGGAATGCTGCCGTTCCTTATTGATGAAGGAGACCTGCCGTTTAAGAATAAAGACTACCTGTTCTTCCCCGGAATACGCAAAGCCGTAGAAGATAAGCAGTCTGAGATCAAGGCATATGTTGTCGGTGAAGACCTTAAGGAATTTACCGTAAGGCTCGGAGACCTGACAGATGATGAGAGGGAAATAATACTTAAGGGATGTCTCATTAACTATTACGCAGGATAGTGACCTGCCGGAGGGAGCAGATGGACTCATATTTATACTATTGCAATTCATGTGACAAGCTTTTTAAGCTCAAAAATGCGGGGAAGAAGGTTAAGTGTACAAAGTGTTCTTCACTGCTTACCGATCTGAATATTACGGCTTCCGAATATGAAACTCTCGACAGTGATCAGAAGGATATTCTGAAGCATTGGGAGAGTATTCAGTCCGAAACGGTTCAGGAAGCACCGGTTGAAACACATGAAACAGAGAAGAACAAAGAGATAAGTATTGAAGAGGAACTTCGCAGGTTGTCTGAAGTTCTGAATGAAGATGAGAAGACTATCCGGGAAGAAATAAAGAAACAGGAAGACAAGAAAAAGGATGAGGTGGTATTCGGAATGGAAGATACCGGCCTTGATATGGGTTCTGATACGGAGCTTGACCTGTTTGGATTTGAAGATGACATCAGCAGCTCCGGAGAGCCGGATGATACGAAAAAAATGTCGGTGGATGATCAGAGGAGCATGTCCTTCTTTGAAGATCTGATGGATGATGATGTGGACAGTAAACCGGCAGTTTCAGAGAATACCTCAGCCAAGCCGTCAGAGGGCAGCGGTTCAAGCTTCTTCGGAGATTCAGGTTCATCATCCGGAGGAGGCTCGAGCTTCTTTGCCGGTGCTGGTGCAGCCGGTTCATCGGGAGGCAGTACAGCTACGAGATCAAGCTTTTTTGACGGAGTGGATACCGGATCAAATACCGGTGCAGGCAGCAGTTCCGGCTCAAGCTTTTTTGACGGGGTAGGTACCGGATCGAATACCGGTACAGGCAGCAGCTCCGGCTCAAGCTTTTTCGACGGGGTAGGTACGGGTACAGGTTCGGTATCGGGTTCCGGTTCGAGCTTCTTCGACGGAATGGAAGATAATGAGAAAACCGCATATGAGCCGATATATGTAAATGATGTTTATAAACCTTCAAATACCGGAAGTGATACTTCTTCCTCCTCTTATGATGATGAGTATACGTCTGCATTAAAGACATCAAATATATTGTCATGGGTATTGTGTTTTATGCCGTTTGCCCTGACAATGATATTGACTTTGTTAGCCAAGATCG
>JAEEGL013756888.1_pt1 | contig 10055 bp, 9 predicted proteins | sample 9134231 | NCBI WGS metagenome assembly JAEEGL01 (sample SAMN16246548, study PRJNA631951) | gut metagenome | biome: gut microbiome; feature: rumen; material: fiber-attached | host: Bos | place: Iran: Karaj | collected 2018-10 | reverse complement strand
TCCGTTTTCTCTTTCAAGGGGTACCCCTTGCAGAAAAAACGGAGCTAAAAGTTTTAGGAAGGGAGTTTGAGGGAAAGCCCTTTTTCAAAAGGGTTTCCCTCAATAATACGTGTAAAGCTTCTATATGGGTATTGACCTTACAAGGCGGTTTTTGTTTACACCTGAGGGAAAATCGTGTTCTTAGGAGTTCCTGCGCCGGACTTTTCAAATCTTTCGCCGCAAAGCAGGAAACGCTCCATTTTTACGAGGTCAGCTACTCCTACAGTGTCGTCGAGGTTCAAATCTGCGGCAGAGTGATACCAGCCGTTTACAACGTGCTGACGCATGAGAACAAGGTCGAAAACGTCAACTCTGCCGTCATCGTCGAGGTCGCCATAAATGATCGGATCCACCACAGGTTCGAGTATCCACATCTGGCAACGTTCGCCGTTGCGGCGGTACTGCTGGACATTTGCGCCGTCATTGGTCTTGGCGCCGTCTATCTCGACTGCGCTCCTGTCGCCCGAGGACTTGGTAACTATCACAAGCTCGTCGCCCTCGCCACGGAGGAACTTGAACTTCTGGGCGTCGCTGTCAGTGCGTGTGTATATGCCGATATTTGTACGGTCGTCCTTCTTTCCGGCATCAAGGTCAAGAAGGTATGTCCCATGGAAGTCAAAGCCGGAGCGTATCTCGTAATAACCGTCACCGACCGCTTCTATCCGCCACATATTGTATCCGGCAGCTCCGTCAGCAGTGTACTGCACAACGTTCGCTCCTGCCTTTTCTTCACCGTTTGCGACCGTGAGATACAGTCCGCTGGCGGCATTTTTTATGCGGTAGAAGCCTTCATCAACTTCAACTCCGGTCTCGGGAATGAAGTTGTCCTTCTGCGGATAAACTCTCGTGAAGGCTTTCAGCGATTCGAGAGGCTTGCCGTTCTTGTCGAAAAGTCCCTGATTGTCGTAGCTCGAGCCGCCGGCTTCGGTGGCGTCCTTGTCGTATTCCCTCGCTGTGGAGGTCGCCCAGCCGTTGCCGTACTGCTCCCACTGAGCATAGCGCTGGTCGCGGGAGATATCCCCCTGTGTGCCTATCCATGCGGGCTCCCAGTAGAATACGCCCAGTCCCCATTTGCCCGTATCCGCGACTGCCTGAAAGACGTCCATGAGGCACTGCTCCTGCCCCGCAACTGAAATATCGTAGCGGAGGTCAACATTCGGGGACTGCGATGTTACGTCATTTCCGAAGCTGTCGCCGTCCTCGTTGGTGTAGGGGTAAGCCGTCTCGGCGACCATGACGTACTTGTGATACGTGTCACCGATGTATTTGAGCACGCCTGTTAGGTTGTCGAGAGTGCCGTGCCAGTAGGGATAATACGAAGTCGCGAAAACGTCGTAGTCGAGCTTGCACTCGTTCATGACCTCGGCATACCACTTGTAGTAGTCGGTCTTGTTCGGATTCGCGAAGTGATGAGCTATGAGGATACTTTTATCGAAGTCGCGGACAGCCTTGTTGCCGCTTGCGAAAAGGTCGCATATCTCGTACATATCCTTGGTGCCGCAGAAGAAACAGTTGGTCTCGTTTCCGACCTGCACCATGCCTATTTTTCCGCCGTCCTTGGTTATGGATTCAAGCACCCACGAAGTCCATTTGTATATCTCACCCTTGAGGGTGTTGTGGTCGTGCTTCTGCCAGTATTTCGGACGTGTCTGCTTGCCCGGGTCTGCCCAGAAGTCGGAATACTGAATGTCCACGAGAAGCTTCATATTATACTTTGCAGCGCGTTTGCCTATCTCACCTGCGACCTTGACATCGTTGTTTCCGCCGCCGTAGGAATGTCCGCTGCCGTCATTAGGCTCGTTCCATACCCGGACGCGGATATAGTTCACTCCGTTCTCGGCGAGAGTCTTGAAAATGTCCTGCTCCTGACCCGATTCGCTGTAGAATTTCACTCCCGCATTTTCGAGTGAGATTATCGATGAGACGTCAACTCCGCGGATAGTCTCGCCGCCGTTCATGTTAGTGTCGAAATAGCTGAACGTTACCGACCTGTCTGCCGCAGAAACACTCTCCGGAGCCGTTGAAGCCGCCGGCATAAGTGCGATAACAGCAGTCATGGCTGCCGCAATTATTCTTTTTAGCCGCATATTTTTTCCCTTTCTGTTTTCGTGTTTATCGTTTGCCGGTCTTTATAAATCCTATGAGTGTCTCAATATCGCTGAAGTCATCATAATCGCCGATAATGCCCTCTCTGTGGTATACTATACCCGCCCTTTCGTTGCGCTCAAGGCAGTCAAGGAGCTCGTCAATGCCGTATCTGCGTACAAATTCTGCAAATGCCCGAGCCTTTATCTTCTCCGCATACAGACCTTTCCGGCAGCTTGCAGGTTCGCACTCATAACAGCCTGCAATTTCCTTTCCGATAACGCATTTCCGGTTCTCGCACCACTCTGCGTCCTTGCACCATGAAAGCTCCATAAAGCCGTCGCGCTTACAGCCCTTGCATTCCGTATTCTCAGAGCACAGACAGCAGGCAAGTCCGCACCTTGCTATCCCAAGTTCACGTTTCATAGCTTCCTCCTATAATAATATTAACATCATTATACATGGAATATTCACATTTGTCAACAGAAAAAGCCGAGGCATGGACCCCGGCTTTCGATATTATAAGAGTGTTATGCCGTTTTCTGCGCACTTTGCGATAACGTCGTCGTTCCATATCGAGGACTGTACCTCGCCGATATGCGCCTTTTTGAGAAGAAGCATACAAAGTCTCGACTGACCGATACCGCCGCCGATAGTCAGCGGAAGTGTACCGTTTGCTATCATCTTGTGATAGTCGTACTGCATCCTGTCCTCAGCATTGCACTCGGCAAGCTGCGACTTGAGTGAGTTCTCGTCTACGCGGATACCCATTGAGGATACCTCGAGTGAGTCGTCGAGGACCTCGTCCCAGATGAGGATATCGCCGTTGAGTGACCAGTCGTCGTAGTCGGGAGCGCGTCCGTCGTGCTTCTGACCGCTTGCAAGCTTGCCGCCTATCTGCATGAGGAATACTGTCTTGTGCTCCTTGGTGATGAGGCGCTCGCGCTCGTGACCGGTCTTGTCGGGGTACATATCCTCGAGCTCCTGAGTTGTTATGAAGAAGGGCTTATCGCAGATGTCACCGTCTATCTGAGGATAGCGGAGACTCACCTTGCGCTTCGTGTATGCAATAGCCTTTACTACTGACTTTACTGCCTCCTTGAGGAATTCAACGTTCCTGTCCTCGCGGGTGATGACCTTTTCCCAGTCCCACTGGTCAACGAAAATCGAGTGGGTGTTGTCGGTGTCGTCATCGCGGCGGATTGCGTTCATATCGGTGTAGATGCCCTCGCCCGGTCTGTAGCCGTAACGGTAGAGAGCCATTCTCTTCCACTTTGCAAGCGACTGTACTACCTCGCCTTCACCGTCGATTTCCTTGATAGTGAAGTCTACCTTGCGCTCAACGCCGTTGAGGTCGTCGTTGATGCCGCTGCCCTTGCGGACTATGAGCGGAGCTGATACGCGGTCGAGTGTAAGTGCGAACGAGAGTGCCTGCTGAAAAACGTCCTTGATGTACTTGATAGCGTGCTGTGTCTCACGCAGTGTGAGAGCCGATTTGTAGCCCTCAGGGATATACAGTGACCTTGACATAGTAATCACTTTCCTTTTCTTGAAATTTATTAAAAGAACAGCGCCATTGATGTTCTTTTCTGCTTTGTAGAGCTATGCGCGGTGCATAGTTATCGAATCGCCGGACTCGTCAGTCAGAATGAGCTTATCTCCGGACACGATACACGTAACGCTCTCTTTTTCAAAGGGCTCTTCCGCCGCATCGAAGTCCATTTTAAGCTGACTCGTCTCCTTATCGAGGGTATAGGTGCCACTCAGCATACAACTGATAGTCGCCTTACCGGGGCCAGAGAAATCATAGACCATATCTGCTGTATTATCGTCTGTCGTCATAAACATTGACGAAGGTCTGTACTTACCGTAAACATTTTCCGGGTCAGACTCTCCGATACGATCAAAAATCACAGCGCCGAGCACAGATATCTTTGATCCGTCATATTCGTAATCGAATTCCGTCTCTCCCACCAGTATCTTGTCACCGTCGATAGACATAACTGAATCACCGTTAAGAGATTCATACATCTCAAGTGTATTATCAGAGTTGAATGAAATGTAGGTATCAGGGCTCAGTGTGAATTCAGAATTATCAAATATATCTGAGTCTTCAATATCAAAATCATCGAAACACCATTTTCCGACTATGCTGTCGCCGGAGCTTGTAACAGTTCCGCTGCCTGAATTGCCTGAGCCGGCTTTCGTAGTTGTGGTCTTCTCCTTTTTCGACTTTGAAGAGCTTCCGGTCTTTTCGGTGGTCACAGTCTCAGCTGAAGCAGTAGTGATTCTGCGCTTCTTTCCGGATGAAGCCTTTGTTGTACGTTCTGCTGAGGAGTCCGTTTTTTCTGTGGTCTTTTCAGTAGTCTGCGTGGAAACTGTCGCTTCCGTAGTCGAAGCTGTTTTGTCATCGTTGTCAAAAAATTCCGTTACAGGAATAAGTGCACACGATGTAAGAGCACCTGTCAGCATCAGTGCTGATGCAAGAGCACATAGTTTTTTTCTCATAATTCTCCTTTTTAAACGTGTATCGGCTGATAAAGCCGATGTGCCATATCAATTGAGCCGTCATTTCTGTGCGGCGATGTAAAAACGGTGTATCCTGCCTTCGATGCGTCCCTTTTCAGCGATGACCCCTTCGGCGGCAAGAAGCCTTTCAAAGCATTTTTCGACAGAGAATCCGGCAAATTCCCACGGTATGACCTTCGCGAACCAGATAAGCGCTCCGGTATCGGAAAAGCTTATCGGGCGGAATGCCTCGTCCTGTTCGATCATCGTGAAGCCGGTATTCCTGAGGAGCTCCGACTGCTGTGCGAGGTCGTTCTCCGGAAAAGGTATCGGTGCTTCCGGAAGCAGAAACTCCACAAGCTCGCGGTCGTTGAGCGCTCCTACCTGCTGAGTTAGGAAGAAGCCTCCCTTTTTCAGTATGCGTAAGAGCTCGCCCGCGTCAAATGAGCCGTGCCTGTTGATTATCAGGTCGAAGCTTTCATCTTCAAACGGCATATGCGCGTAGTCGCTGACCTCGTGGAAGTCTATACCCAGCGGAACGAGCCTGCTCCGGCAGAGCCCGGCATTCGGCGGGTAGCCCTCAGTTGCACTTGTAAGCGAGTGGGAATGTCCCAGCGAGAGGAGAAACTCTCCGCCGCCGGTGTCGATGTCGAGGATGCGGAAGCTGTCCTTTTTATAGTGAGCGATGCGCTCGGGGAAGCTCCACGGAAGGTCGTCGTCGCCGGTCTCCATACGTCCGTCAAGATAGCTGAAATCCCAGCCGTGTATCTGTACCGAAAGCTCCTCGGCAAGCCATTTTTCCTTTAATTCTGTTGTATTCATGATAACTGCTCCTTTAATTATTGATTTGTCCATTATTAAGGTGCAGTCAACTGATAACCTTTTCTGCTCGATGCTGTCTGTTATCAGCTTCTGAACTGCACCGAGCAATTATCTCGAAAAATCACCATTTTTCTCCTTTTGTATGTGGGCGTGATATCCGCTCCTGAAATTATCGGATAGAGCCGACTGTTCTCGGGAACATTATTACGTCGCGGATATTTGCCATGCCTGTTGTGTACATGATAAGTCTCTCGAAGCCGAGACCAAAGCCGCCGTGCGGAACTGTACCGTACTTGCGGAGGTCGAGGTAGTCAGCGTAGAGGTCGAGATTCATCTCGCGCTTCTGCATCTCAGCGATAAGCTTGTCGTAGTCAGCCTCACGCTCGCTGCCGCCGATTATCTCTCCAACGCCGGGAACAAGGAGGTCAACTGCCGCAACGGTCTTGCCGTCGGGGTTCTGCTTCATGTAGAAGGACTTTATCTCCTTGGGGTAGTCTGTTACGAATACTGCCTTCTTGAACACCTTCTCGGAGATGTATCTCTCGTGCTCTGTCTGGAGGTCGCAGCCCCATTCTACGGGGTATACGAAGTTCTCACCGGACTCCTGAAGAAGCTTTATAGCCTCGGTATATGTTACTCTGCCGAAGTCGTGGGAGATGAGCTCCTCGAGACGTGCGCGGAGTCCCTTTTCAAAGTGAGCATCGAAGAATGCTACCTCGTCGGGACACTTTTTAAGCAGCTCGCCGATTACGAATTTGAGCATCTCCTCAGCTATCTCGATAACGTCGTCGAGCTCTGCGAATGCTACCTCGGGTTCGATGTGCCAGAACTCAGCAAGATGCTTGGGAGTGTTTGAGTTCTCAGCGCGGAACGAAGGTCCGAATGTGTATATCTTGCCGAACGCTGTTGCAGCCATTTCGCCTTCGAGCTGTCCGGAAACTGAAAGTCCTGCTTTTCTGCCGAAGAAGTCGTTAGCGTAGTACTCCTCCTCGGACTTGAAATCGTGCGAGAAGCCGTTCGTCGTTACTGTGAACATCTCGCCCGCGCCTTCGCAGTCGCTGCCGGTGATGAGGGGAGTGTTGACGTAAACGTAGTTGTGGCTCTGGAAGTATTCGTGAAGTGCTGCCGCGAGCACTGAACGCACACGCATTACAGCGTTGAATGTGTTCGTTCTGCCGCGGAGGTGCGGGATAGTGCGGAGGAATTCAAGTGTGTGTCCCTTCTTCTGGAGGGGATAGTCTGTGGGAGCATCGCCGAGGACTGTGATTCCGTCGGGAGCTGTATTTATCTCGAATGTGTTGTTTCTTCCATCTACGACCTTGCCGGTTACCTTTACGGACATTCCAACACGGGGCTCCTTGTAATCGCTCTCGCCCTTTTCAACTACTACCTGAATATTTTTAAGCGATGTGCCGTCGTTTACCTCGACGAATGCAACGCTCTTGGAGTTGCGTGATGTGCGTACCCAGCCGCATACCGTTACCTCTTTGCCGGCAAATTCGCCGGAGGTGATGATGTCCTTGATGTCTGTGTGTTTCATAGTTATTCGTTCCTTTCAAGTATTATTCAGACGAGAATATACAAAAAGCTCCCGTCCCACAACAGGACGGGAGCATATTACCCGTGGTGCCACCTGAAATTACCGCTTTCGGTCATGGAAGCAATTCCCGCTCGTATCTGAGCATAAACAAAAGCGATCACTCTTGTCCGCTGTAACGTGCGGAGGACGTCTCCCCTACTCGGCAAAGCCTTTGGGTTTGCTGCTCGGAAGTGTTATTCGCTGCGGCTCTGATACGCGGCTCTCACCTTGCCCGCGCTCTCTGAAAACGAATTCCACAGTTACTTCTCTTCGTCTTTGCATTTTTACTATGTTGCTATTGTAGCACTGTTTTTTGGATTTGTCAAGAGCTTTTTTGAAAAAAGCTGTCAGCTTATCAGTAATGCGAGCTTTTTTCCTATAAAAACTCCTAAAACGCAGAGTGAAACGCTCAGTACGATGTAGCTTCCGCCTGCAAGACAGGACTTGTTCTCGATGAGGTCATACGCCTCCAGCGAAAACGTAGAGAAGGTAGTAAAACCACCGCATACGCCTGTTTTCCAAAACAGCACAGTATTCTGCGAGACATCGCGCGCAGTAACGATTCCGACGATGAAACCGATAAGAACTGCACCGATAACATTTGTGAGCAGCGTAAGGATCGGAAAGTCGGATTTTACAGGGATAAGACTTATCGCATAGCGGAATACGGCTCCGAGAGCGCCTCCGAGCGCAACAAACAGAAAGCTCACAGCAAATCAGCGATATCGAGAACAAGTCTCTCGGTCTTTGCCCAGCCGAGACATGGGTCGGTGATAGACCTGCCGTAGACGTTGTCGCCTATCTTCTGAGCGCCGTCCTCGATGTAGCTCTCTATCATCAGTCCCTTTACGAGCTTTTTGATGTCCTCGCTGTGACGCATACTGTGGAGAACTTCCTTTGCGATGCGTATCTGCTCGAGGTACTGCTTGCCCGAGTTCGAGTGGTTCGTATCGACGATGAGCGCAGGGTTGACGAGCTGCTTCTCGGCGTATGTCTGAGCAAGGCGGTAGAGGTCCTCATAGTGGTAATTCGGGAAGGACTGTCCCCTCTCGTTGACATAGCCGCGGAGGATAGCATGAGCGTAAGGGTTGCCGTCGCTCTTGACCTCGCAGCCTCTGTATATGAATGCGTGACGGTGCTGAGCGGCTGTGATAGAGTTCATCATTACCGATATATCGCCGCCTGTGGGGTTTTTCATGCCGACAGGGATAGATACTCCGCTCGCGAGCAGACGGTGCTGCTGGTTCTCGACTGAACGGGCTCCGATAGCAGTGTACGCGAGGAGGTCGCCGAGGTAGCTGTAGTTCTCGGGGTAGAGCATCTCGTCAGCGGCAGTGAATCCGGTCTCGGCAAGAGCTCTCATGTGGAGGCTTCTTACAGCAATAATGCCGCTTCTGAGGTCGGGGTTGCCGGTCGGGTCGGGCTGGTGGAGCATTCCCTTGTAGCCGTCGCCGGTAGTTCTCGGCTTTCCGGTATAGATTCTCGGTATCATCAGTATCTTGTCGCTGACCTTATCCTGAAGAGCGCGCAGACGTGTGATATAGTCGATAACGGGCTCTTCGCTGTCGGCTGAGCAGGGTCCTATTATGAGGAGGAACTTGTCCGATTCGCCGGTGAATATCTTCTTTATCTCCTCATCACGCTTGTCCCTTACAGCCTTTAATTCGTCTGAAAGCGGGTAATCTGCCTTTATGGAGTCCGGATGCGGGAGCTCCCTGATTATTTTCATTCCCATTTTATATCTCTCCTTGTGTTTTATCCGTAATATTGTCATTGCCTGCGAGCCAGTCCGTACCGAAGCGCAGAGCGAGCTGGTCGCAGAGGACGAGTGCCGTTATGCTGTCGGCAACTACTCTCGCGCGGTGTACGATAGCCGGGTCGTGGCGTCCCTGTATCTGTAGGGTCGTATTCTCAGACGTGTTCATGTTCACGGTCTGCTGTTCCTTGTATATGGACGGCGTTGGCTTCACTCCACAGCGGAAAACTATCGGCATTCCGTCTGATATGCCGCCGAGTATGCCTCCGCAGTTATTGCCGTCTGTGACAACTCTGCCGTCCTCAGAGCGGAACGGGTCGTTCGACTGGCTTCCCCTCAGCTCGGAGACTCCGAAGCCTGCGCCGAATTCGACTCCCTTTACAGCGGGAATGCTGAAAAGAGCGTGCGAGAGGACTCCCTCGAGCGTATCGAACCACGGCTCGCCAACTCCCGCAGGAAAGCCGTATACAGCCGTTTCGAGAACTCCGCCTACGCTGTCGCCCTCCTGTTTTGCCGCGAGGATAGCCTCTGTCATCTTATCCTTGCATTCATCGTTGAGGACTGCGAACGGCAGTCCGTCAAGCTTGTCTATATCAGCCGATACATCGCCGAATGTGCGGTCTTTCACACCTCCGCAGGCGAGGATATGCGTGCCTATTTTTATCCCCTTTCCGCGCAGAGCCGTTATAGCAACCGCTCCCGCCGCAACGATCCCGGCGGTTATGCGTCCGGAGAAGTGACCTCCGCCGCGGAAATCCTGATAGCCGTGATACTTCATCTGAGCCGTGAGGTCGGCGTGTCCGGGACGCGCCTTATACGCGAGCTCGCCGTAATCGCGGCTGTGCGTGTCCTGATTCTCTATCATGAAGGTTATGGGCGTACCGGTGCTCCTGCCGTTGAAAACTCCGCTGAGTATCCTTACAGCGTCCGCCTCCCTGCGGGGAGTGGATATATCGCCGACAGCCTTCCTGAGCGACATCTGACGCGCTATGAAGTCCTCGTCAACGGGAATCCCGGGGGCAAGTCCGTCGAGGACAGCGCCGATAGCTGTGCCGTGGCTCTCGCCGAAAATAGTGAGCGCAACGCTCTGACCGAATGTGTTTTTCATCGTGACAACTCCTGACTGACCGCTATAAACGGTCGTTTAGTCCTCAGTAATTATAACACAGCCCGAGCCCGATGTCAATAATTATTTTAGTGATTCACAAGAAAAAAGCTTTAAAGCGTGAAATAACCGTATTTTGCTCATAAAATCATTGAGAATTA
>JAEEGL012582560.1_pt1 | contig 10055 bp, 9 predicted proteins | sample 9134231 | NCBI WGS metagenome assembly JAEEGL01 (sample SAMN16246548, study PRJNA631951) | gut metagenome | biome: gut microbiome; feature: rumen; material: fiber-attached | host: Bos | place: Iran: Karaj | collected 2018-10 | reverse complement strand
CTACGGCCAGTCGGCCCCGAAGCTCATCAACTCCAGCCTGTACAACCACATCGGCGCCGACGACATCCGCCGCGCCTGGTGGGATCCCACCGACAAGGAGAGCCCCTACGTGACCAAGAAGTTCAAGTTCTCCAACGTGGCTTCCTGGCTGGGTGACTACATCTACATGCGCGTAGAGGAAATGTATTTCACCGCCGCCGAGGCTGCCCTCCGCATGGGCAACACGCAGGAGGCCCGCGACCTCATGAACGAAGTGATGGCCCCGAGAAACCCCTCCTACAATGCCAACTACTATTCCGGTACCTTCCTCGGTTCTACCACCACCACCTGGACCGGCTCCCTGCTGGAGAACATCCTGGTGCAGCGCCGCGTAGAACTCTGGGGTGAATACGGCCGTCTGTTCGACGTCCGCCGTCTGGGCCAGGGCATCGACCGCAAGACCTCCGACGGCTTCTCCAGCGACTGCATCACCGCCATGACGCGCGCCGGCATCAACCTGACGAATCCCAACACCTACGACTGGGTGCTCACCATTCCCAAGGCCGAGCTGGACGCCAACCCGAACATTAACTCTGAAGATCAGAACCCGTAATGAGAAAGTTTTCGTATTTCATCATAGCGCTCCTGGCGCTTGCCTCCTGCAGCAAGGGCGTGGGAACGCTCTATCAGGAAAAGAGCGATGACGGCAAGGAAATCCACTTCCTGCAGAAATCCGTCACCAAGGAGTTCACCAAGGGCCTTACCGAAGGTTCCATCCTGGTAGACATCGCACGTCCCGGCAAAACGGGCAGCTACGCCGTGTGGCTGAACCTGATCGGCGACGACAAGGAGCACTTCTCCGTTCCCACCAAGGTGGAAATCAAGGACGGTGAGTACAAGACGCCCGTCGAGATCAAAGTGGACCTGGCTTCCCTGATGGTGGGTTCCGATTTCAAGGCCACCCTCTACATCTACGACCGCGAGGCCCAGCTGGGTGCAGACGCTGTCTGGGACACCCAGTTCGCCGACAAGATGGACATCAAGGTGTCCTTCGCCCTGGAGTGGGAAGAGTACACCCGCATCAATGCGGAAGGGGAGGAGGTGCGCCAGACGGCCACCTACCACTACAATGCCTTCTACAGCGGCAATGACGGCGGTCTCACCGTGGACAAGGCCGTTGGCGTGAATATCTTCCGCGTCAACGACTGGGCCAGCGGCGTGAGTTTCCGCTTCATCCTGAACGAAGACAACACCTGCGTCGTGCCTGCCCAGAGCATCGGCTACTACAACAGTAACTACAACGAGTATGTGCAGGTGTCCGACATGGCGGTGTATACCGGCAACCAGAACGCCTACGCCTCCTATCCCTGCACCTACGACGGAAAGGGCAAGTTCACCTTCAACCTCATCTACTTCGTGAGCGGCGGTTACTTCGCCAAGGGCGAGGAAACCCTCACCTTCGACGGGGAGGAAGACACCACTGCCTCCGTGAAGATTGTCTTCGAAGGCATCGCCAACACCGAGACCGGTTTTGCCGCTCCCAAGTTCACCTTCGTTCCCAACGCGTACACCAAGCAGTACAAGGTGGCTTTCGTGAACGGCAACATCACCGAAGACAAAGCTACGCTGAAGACGGTCCGCGGCGCCCTCATTTCCGACATGGAAGTGGGCGTGATCAAGCCCCAGACCTTCTTTGCCGAGAATACCGACCTGTGGAATATCCCGCAGGGCAGCTACACCGCCGTGGTCCTTGCGTACAACATGGACGGCGAACCCGAGAAGGAACTGCAGACGCTCCGCTTCACCAGCGACCCTGCCGGCGAACTGGCCCCGAAGATCGTCCGCTTCAACTGGTACTGTCCCGCCGATAACCCGCTCTACGATCCTTACGGCACGCTGCTGTGGGAGCTCCGCTGCGAGAACGCCGCCAAGGTGAAGTATCTCTGCGTACGGGCCGATGTCCTGGACCTGCTCCTGGACTACTATGGCCAGACCCTGGCCGAATATGTAGACGAGCACGGCAGCCAGATCAACGACACCTATACGGAGGAGATCAACTCCGAGAACGGCCTCAATACCGGTTTCAACAACATGGCTTCCGGCTGCGGCTTCACCCTCTGCGTGCTGGCCTACAACGCCTACGGTGACACCGTCCTGGTGAGCAAGACCGCCTACACGCTGGGCCACAAGAGCGCCGAGTTCGACAGCAACGTAACGCTGGACGACTTCATCGGCGCCTTCCGCGGCACCGCCACCGTCACCAACTCCGAGGCTTCTTCCAAGAATACGGAGGAATACCGTGTGGACATCTATCGTCAGGGCGCCAATTCCCTCAGCATCAAGGGCCTTTCCAACACCAGGGACTTCAATCCCGAGGTGACCGGCTTCTACGATGCAGAGCACCACTGCATCGTCATCGAGCCGCAGGCCCTGGGAACCTACAAGGGCAACAGCGTAAAGCTGGGCTTTACCGACGACCTGTCCATCTACTGGGGCGGCACCACGAACATGGCCTTCGGCTTCATTGGCGGCAAGCTCTACCTCCTTTCCGGCCCTGAATCGGCCTACAATGTCACCGGCTACAACTTCCTGCTCTTCGACAGCGAAGGACAGTACATGAAAAAGCAGGTGGCCTACAAGACTTACTCCGGTCTTACGCTGGAAAAGATCTAAGTTTTATGTAACTTTGCAGGACTTGATTGGAAAGAAATGAGTCCTGTTTTAACTGCTTTACTTATACCGTTCCTGGGGACTACCCTGGGAGCGGCATTTGTTTTCTTTATGAAGAAGGATATGCCGGAACTGGTCCAGAAGATCCTGCTGGGCTTCGCTTCCGGCGTGATGGTGGCGGCCTCCGTGTGGTCGCTTATCATCCCGGCCATCGAGATGGGCGAGGGGACATCGGCCGTGGTGGCTCCCGTCATCGGCCTGCTGGGCGGTTTCGCCTTCCTGCTGCTCATCGACTATGTGACGCCCCACCTGCATGCGAACGGTGAGTCTGAGGGCCCCCGCAGCCGCCTTTCCCGTACGGCCAAGCTGGCGCTCGCCGTCACTATCCACAACTTCCCGGAGGGCATGGCTGTGGGTGTGGCCATCGCAGGAGCACTGACGGCCGATTTCAACATGGCCGGTGCCCTGGCGCTTTCTATCGGTATCGCCATCCAGAACGCCCCGGAAGGCGCCATCATCTCCATGCCGCTGCGCGCAGAAGGCAACTCCCGCTGGAAGTCCTTCGGCATCGGCGCCCTGAGCGGCATCGTGGAGCCCATCGGCGGTGCGCTGGTCCTTTTGGTCGCAACCTCCATTCTGGGCATCATGCCCTACATGCTGGCCTTCGCAGCCGGCGCCATGTTATACGTTGTCGTAGAAGAATTGGTCCCTGAGTATTCCCAGGGTAAGCACTCCAACATCGGCACCATCGGTTTCGCACTGGGCTTCGCCCTGATGATGGTGCTGGACGTGGTGCTGGGTTAAGAGAGAATTCCGAGAAGATCTGCGAAGCTGTCCAGGACATAGTCTGCCCCGGCGGCGAGCAGGTCTTTTCGTGTAGAATTGCCGATGGTAACGCCGCAGGTCTTCGCGCCTGCACGGGCGCCCATCAGGATGTCGACGGGCATGTCGCCCACCACAAGTGTTTCTGAAGGGTCGAAGCCCAGTTCCTTCATGGTCTGCAGCACGGGCGCCGGGTCCGGCTTGGCGGCCGACACATTATCGGCCCCCAGCACCAGCGTAAAGAGCGGTGCCAGGCCCATCTGCTCCAGGAAAGCGTTCAGCGAAATAGACAGGCGGGACGATGCCACCGAAAGCACGTAGCCGCTGCGGTGCAGCTGCTCCAGCGTCTCCTTCACGCCCGGGAAAAGCGTAGGCACATAGACGGTCTTGATTTCGTCGAAAATGCGGCGGTAGGTGGCGCACCACTCGGGCATGTCGTCCCAGGTGAGGTCCGGCATCTGGGCCATGATGCCCTCGGCCAGGGGCAGGCCGATGGTGGCCTGGATCACGCTCTCGGAAACGGGCTCGCGGCCCATGGCGCGCTGCGCCTCCTGGTTGGTTTTCACAATGAGTTCGCGGGTGTCGGCCAGGGTGCCGTCAAAATCGAAGATAATCAGTTTGTGCATGGGCGTTTTACAAAAGGAATGCAAAGATAACCAAAAAAATTGCTACTTTTGCGAAGAACCAAATTGATAACACAGATGATGGAAAGAGTATTGCAGCCCGGAATTGAGCTGGAGCAGGCGCTGGCCAGCCAGATTTACAACGCCCTTCAGGGAGATGTAGTGCGTTTCTTACTCAAGAACGCGCAGGATTCCACAGACGACGACTACTGGCGCAGCCGGATGGAAGGCCACTGCATGAAGGTGGACGAGAAACTGCTGGGCAACTTCTACCATCTGTGCATGGATGTGAAAAGGCGCCTGGCCTTTGACGAGCCCGTAGACTTCTACGTAACGGGAGACGCTTCCATCAATGCCTTCTCCATCGCTTCCGAAGACGAGCATCACCCGCACATCGTCAACGTGAATTCGGAGCTCTTCAACCTCATGAGCGAGGACGAACTCAAGTTTGTGGTAGGCCACGAACTGGGCCACCTGATCAACCACGACACGGCCCTGCGGCGTCTGATCAACTTCGTGTACCCGCCGCAGGAGACACAGATTCCCATTACCCTGCAGTACAAGATCCACCTGCACGACAACCTGGCCGAGCTGGTGGCCGACCGTTACGGCTACATCGCCTGCGGCAACCTGGACGCCTGCGTGACGGCCTTCTTCAAGATGGCCTCGGGCCTGGACCTGGAGAAGATGCAGGTGAGCATCGAAGACCTGCTGCAGGAGAACAGCAAGCACCTGGAATACTTCCTCAAAGGCGGCGGCATGAGCCACTTCGACCATCCCGTGAACCCCATCCGCGTGCAGGCCATCAACCTCTTCGCCAACGCCCGGAACCAGCAGGAGCTGGAAGACGGCATCTCGGAACTCATCCAGATTCTGCTGAAGGTGGGGAACAATCCGCTGGACGAACCCATGTCCGTGTTCGTGGCCACGGCCGGCATCATCACCGCCAAGATCGACGGGGAAGTGTCCCGGGACGAATACGAGCACATCATCCGCACCCTGTCGGCCAGCAATATGTTCCCGAAGGCGCTGCTGGACGACATCTGCAATGCCGACGTGGACGCCCTCTTCGAGAAATCCATCAACGCCATCCTTTCCATCAATCCCGGCCTAAAACCCAGCCTGCTGGAATACATCATCAGTATCGTATTGGCCGATAGGGAGATAGGGGAGAAGGAAGTGAACTTCGTCTACCGGATCGGGCAGGGACTGCAGATGAGCGTCAGGGAGATTTCCATCCTTTTCGCCTCCATGATCCAGCGAAACTTCAACCCCAGCCTGGACGCCATTTCCTAAGCTCTTGCATTTTAGCATACAGCATTGTATCTTTGCAGCGTGAAACCGTTAAGGAGCAAGCTGTATTCTTTCCTTTTGCTGGCAGTCTTCCTGCCCGCATGGCTCCTGGCTACGCTTCACACCCATCCCCAAACCGAAGCGAACGAGGTCGAATGCGCGCAGTGCCTTCACCACCTTCCCCATGCCGGGCACCTTGTGGCCGGAAACGGGGAAATGGGGGAGTGCGTGCTGTGCCACTTCCTCAGCCTTCCTGCGATGGCGGCCCCGCTGGTGGTCCTGCTGGGCTTCGTACCCTGCTGCCGCAGCGTCCGGTCCTTCCTGCAGCAGAAGGCCGCATCGGCATATATTAACCTTTCTAAATCCCGTGCGCCCCCTGTACTTTCCATTGCTCTTTAATCTTTAAATCATTGCAAATCTGGAAAGTATGTTAGCAGTCATCGTGGCTGCACTTCTGGCGCAAACCCCGCAGAAAGACACCGTAGAGGTGCTGAACGAGGCGACTGTCTATGGCGAATCCCGCCGGCAGGAGCTTCTGCACACGACGCTGGGGAGCGTGGAAGTGGGCCGAAACTATATCGAAAACCATTTTTCGGGAACCCTGGCCGGAAGCCTCCGGTCCATTCCCGGCGTACAGGCGCGGAGCATCGGTTCCGGCCAGTCCAAACCGGCCATCCGCGGCATGGGTTTCAACCGCATCGCCGTGGCCGTGGACGGCATCAAGCACGAAGGCCAGCAGTGGGGAGACGACCACGGGCTGGAGATCGACCAGTTCTCCATTGACAGGATCGAGGTGATTAAAGGTCCCGGCGCCCTGCTCTATGGCTCCGATGCCATCGGCGGCGTGCTGGCCCTGTACACCAACTATCTGCCTACGGAGCCTTTCGCCGGCTGCGTGCACCTGTTCGGACGCACGAACAATGAGTCGGTGGGTCTATCGGCCCGCCTGGAAGGACGCGAAAACCACTTTTATTGGCGCGCGCACTTCACGGCCAGCGACTATGCCGACTATATCGTCCCTACGGACCACGTGGAGTACTACTCCTACGAGATTCCCCTCAAGGACGGGCGGCTGCGCAACACGGCCGGCCGCGAGCAGGACGCGTCGCTCACCCTGGGTTATGTGGGAGCTTCCTTCCGAAACGACCTCAAGGCCTCGTACACCTATGCCAAGAGCGGCTTTTTCGCCAATGCGCATGGCCTGGAGGTGAGGCTGTCGGACATTGACTACGACGCCTCCCGCCGGGACATCGACCTGCCCTGGCAGAGCGTGAGCCATACGACAGTGCTCAATCACAGCCACTGGCACGGCGAAGGCTACACCCTGGACGCCGACGTGGCCTGGCAGTACAACCACCGCCAGGAGTGCTCGGAGCCCGTTTCCCACGGCTACATGCCCAGGCCCGCCGACGAAAAGGAGCGTATCTTCAAGAAGCACACGCTGAGCGCCAAACTGAGCGGGCGCCGTATCTTTTCGGAGGCGAACCAGCTCCAGGCAGGCGCAGACGCCGAATTCCAGCACAACCGCCGCAGCGGCTGGGGCTTCATCATCCCGGACTTCGAGACGATGTCGGCCGGCCTTTTCGCCATCGACAAGTGGAAGGTCTCCGGGTGCGTGAGCCTCAATGCCGGCGTGCGCTACGACCATGTGCGCAGCACCATCCACGGCTATACCGACTGGTACCCGACGGAGGGCGTGTACAAGGAAAGATCGGCCGATATCCTGCGCCGCTTCGACAGCTTCACCTGGAGCGCGGGCGTGTCCTGGACGCCGGGCCGATGGGTGCTGGAGGCCAACATCGGCAAGAGCTGCCGCGTGCCCATTCCCAAGGAGCTGGGGGCCGACGGGGTGAACTACCACATTTTCCGCTACGAAAAGGGAAATGCAGACCTCTCCCCGGAGGAATCCTACCAGCTGGACCTGGGCGTGAACTGGCTGGGAGAGCGTTTTACGCTGCGGCTGGACCCGTTCGTGAACTGGTTTCCGAACTACATTTACCTGAATCCATCGGCCGAGTACTACGAAGGCCTGCAGCGCTACGCCTATACGCAGGCGCAGGTGCTGAGGGCCGGCGCAGAGTTTCAGCTGAACTGGCACATCCTGCGTTTCCTGGAGGCCGAAGCCAAGGGGGAGTACCTCTTCGCGCGGCAGATGTCCGGGGAGAAGAAAGGCTACGGCCTGCCCTTCTCGGCGCCCTGGGGCGGGGAAGTGTCGCTCAAATATACTTTCCTGGAAGACGGCTATGTCTCCCTGGGCACCCGTTTCGCCGGGCCTCAGGAAGACATTGTCCCACCCGAGAAACCCACGGAGGGCTGGTGGACGCTTAACGCGCAGGCCGGCAAGGACTTCCGTCTGGGGAACACCCTTCTGAAAGTGGCGCTGCAGGGCGACAACCTGCTCAACCGCCGCTACTACGACCATACCAGTTATTACCGGCTCATCGGAGTCCCGGAGCCGGGCATCGGGGCATCCCTGATGTTAGGACTCGAATTTTAAATTGTATACATCATGAAAACAAATAGCATTGTCCGTTTCCTTTCCCTTGTTACCCTTGTATTTGCCTTCGCGGCCTGCCACAAGAATCCGACCGCTCCCGTGATTACCCTCACGGAAGTGGGTCATGAGAACTCTTTCAAGGCCGAGCAGGGCGACGACATGCACCTGGAGGCCGATATCGTGGCCGAGGGTCTGATCAAGAGCATCCACGTAGAGATGCACAAGGAAAGCGGTTCCTACGAAATCGAGAAAAACTATACCAGCGGCAAGTACATCGGCGTCAAGAACACCGAATTCCACGAGCACATTGACATCCCCGCCGATGCTCCGCTGGGTGAGTACCACCTGCATTTCACGGTTGTCGACAACGAAGGACAGACCGCTATGGCAGAAGCCCATATCGAAATCATTGAAAACGATGGTGAAGATGACGATGAAGACTAAAGTTTTTGTTATTTCGCTGCTGTGCGCACTGGGTGCGTGCAGCAGCCCTTCCAAGGACACCACCCTGCCGGACATCCTGCCCGCAGGGGATGACACGGCCCCGCTCAACTGCCAGGAATATCCCCGCGGCGGCGCCATCTTCTTTGACTACCTGTTCACGGACGACAGCGAGCTGGGCGCCTACAACCTGGAGGTGCACAACAACTTCGACCACCACACCCACAGCACCGAGGCGGGGGAATGCCGGCAGGACGCCGTGAAGCAGCCCGTGAACCCCTGGATTTACAACCAGAGCTTCAGCATTCCGTCCGGGAGTACTTCCTTCGAAGCCCGGCAGACCATTGCCATCCCCTCCGACGTAGATCCCGGGGAATACCACTTCATGATCCGCCTGACCGACCGCAGCGGCTGGCAGCAACTTAAATCTTTGAGCATCCGCATTCTGGAATAAAAATAATATACTATCTTTGCCGGCATGAAAAAAGTCGCGCTCCTTCTTTTCCTGCTGCTGTTTTTATGTCCGGCATCCCGTGCGCAGTGGCGCGCGGGCGTTTTGGGCGGCGCTGCCCGGAACTTCTATTCCATTGACACGCACTACATGAGCGATGTCCGCTACAAGGGGCAGTGGGGGGCGCTCTTCGGCTTTGCCCTCCAGTACGACTTCATAGACTGGCTCGCCGCCAGGGCAGAGCTGGGCTTCGACGCCAAGGACTACCGCATGTACCGGACGGCCGACGTTGTTTCGGATACGGACCTGTATTACGCGAACACCTACCTGCAGCTGCCCGTCATGGCGTCCTTCCGATTTGGCGGAAAGACGCTGAAAGGGTTCATGAACCTGGGCTGTTACGGTGCGTACTGGCTTTCCAGCCACCGGAGGGGGCAGTATTACAATGGCTTTACCAGCCAGACGGCGGCCATTGACGAGGACGTGGCCTTCGACAGCACCCGCGACCGGCGCTGGGAATGGGGCCTCTGCGGCGGCACCGGCGTGGAATACCGCTTCGCCGCCCACTGGGCCGCCCAGGCCGAACTGCGCGGCTATTACAGCCTTACCAGCACCCAGCAGGATTACATGCGGCTGAAAGATCCCAAGTATCATACAACCGTAGGCCTGCAGGCCGCTCTCTTTTATCTTTTCTAGCCATGAGGAAGTTCGGGATTCTAGTGTTTTGTGCTTTTCTGACACTGGCCTGCCGCCAGGAGAGCGACTTTATCTGTTCTTATGGCCAGGATGACAGCCTTTCCTTCAAGGCTGCGAAAGATTCCTTCAGCGGGCAGTTCAAGGCGCTGTGGACGGCGCTCAACTGCAACTACGGCATCTGGGATTACGAGCAGCAGTCCGGGCTGGACTGGGACGCTGTGTATACGGAGTATCTTCCCAGGATGGAAGCCCTGGATGCGCGCGACAAAAAGACGGATCCCGTCACGGACGACGAGCTGAAGCTCCTGTACACGGAGATTCTTTCCCCCCTGCACGACGGCCACCTTTCCGTCAGAATCACGAACCTGCATACGGGCAACGAGATATCCATCAGCCCCTCCAGGATCCGCAATGCCAGCCGGGAAGACTTCGACTGGACGGACAGGCCCGACATTTACTACTATCTCACCCCCGAAGCCGGCGTTAACCAGGCCGATGCCTTCCAGGCCGTCTCCGTGCGCCCTTACGGGTACATTATGGACCAGCTGGCCAATGCCATTCCCGACCTGGAGCGAATGATAGG
>JAEEGL011964299.1_pt1 | contig 10055 bp, 8 predicted proteins | sample 9134231 | NCBI WGS metagenome assembly JAEEGL01 (sample SAMN16246548, study PRJNA631951) | gut metagenome | biome: gut microbiome; feature: rumen; material: fiber-attached | host: Bos | place: Iran: Karaj | collected 2018-10 | reverse complement strand
ATCTTAGGTATAGGCTTTTTATGTTCTTCTCTAAATAAACCTTCTTTTTCTAACTTTTCTTGTAATTGTTTAAAAGCAAGATAAAGGTTACCTAAACCATCTTCCATCATATCAGATACATAAACTTGATAATTACCTGTTGCTTCATAAACACCTATTTTACATTCAACAAGAACTTTCATACCATCTGTTGGTACAAACTTAATTTTACTTGCTGAACTACTAAACATAATAGCGTTAATTCTACTATATTCATCCTTCAAAGTAAAATAAAAATGTCCTCTTGTATGAGCCTTAAAATTAGATATTTCTCCACGTAGATAAATTTTCTCTAAATTAGCATCACTTTCTAATTTATATTTAATATATCTTGTTAATTGAGTTACTGTTATATATTTCTCATTCTGCATTATCTTCTATTTCCTCATGATAAATCTTATCAAGGCAAGCATTAATCATATTAGTTACTTTTGGATCACTATATTTATGTGATAATTCAATAGCTTCATTAATAGCAACAATCTTTGGTGTCTCTGTATGCATAAGTTCATAAATAGCCATACTTAAAATAGCCTTATCAACTTTTGATAAACGATCAATATCCCAATCAACTAAATATTTATTAGCAAGCTTAGATATCTCTTTTTGATTATTGATAACACCTGTAACTAATTCATATACAAAATCATTTTGAATTTCTATTTTTTCTTTTATTAATTCATTAATATCATATTTTATTCCGGCTTTTTCAAAGATATATATTTGATAAATAATATTTGAAGCCGCATCTCTTAATTCACTTCTTGTTTTTCCCATATAAATCACCAACTAAATTATACAATAAAAGATGAAAAAATACTATTTTTTTCATCTTTTATATTATTCACATACTCTATTTCCAGAAAGTGAAGCACTATAACCATCTGTTTTATAGCCAGCTTGCTTACAACTAATATAAGCTTTATATTGTCCACCGGATATTCTTACATATCCTGAACAAAGTTTTTTTACATCTTCAATTCCATCAATGTCACATAAATTTGTTAAATCACTTACTTCTTGAGCTTCAGCATATTCTTTAACCATTTTTTCATAAGCATCAAATTTTTTCTTTTCATTATTAGCATTTATACGGTTAACTGATGGTAAAACCAATATTGTAAGTAATGCAACAATTGCAATAACAATTAGTAACTCTGATAGAGTAAAACCATTTCTATTCATATTATCACCAATAAAATATTACCATAATAAACAAAAAAAGGGAATACTCCCTTTTAAATATAATCATCTATTGTCATTAATCTTTCATCTATTTCTTTAAGACTAACTTTTGGCTTTTCTTCTGTTTTTTCAATATTAACAACATTCTTATTTTCTTTTTTGATTAATGATTCTAGATAATATGAAGATTCAATCTTCTTTTTAGTAATACTATTACCTGTAGAATAACGATCACTAATTGATAATTCTGTTAATTTAATAGTTACAATTTCATCAGTTATTAAACCAATAAAACTATTTGATGGACAAGTAAATGTTTTAACAATTTTATATGGATTTGATTTAATATCACGAACAAGCATAAGTCCACGTCTTGCTCTTGATGATTTTTCAAATTCAGATAATTTAACACGTTTACCATTACCACGATCCATAATTATTGATATATAATCAATTTCTCCAAAGTTATTAACAGAAACAACATAATCATCTTTTAAGTTAATACCTTTAACACCACTTGCTTTTAAACCAACAATTGGTACTTCATTAATATCATACCATAAACCATATCCATTACGTGTTGCCATAAAGATATTATTACTTGTTGATATGAAGGCATCAATTACACAATCATTAGCTTTTAACTTCATGCAACCAACTGGTTTATTATAACGTAATAATTTAAATTCTTTTAAACTTGTACGTTTAACCATACCCATTTTAGTTGTAATCATAATATCAACAGGTTCATCAAAGTTTGTTACTTTAATACAAGATATTATTTCATCATTAGTTTCCATCTTAACAAGATTACTAATATGTTTTCCAAGTTCCTTCCACTTAAGTTCAGGTATTTGATATACAGGTACATAAATGAAATTACCTAAAGAAGTAAAGAGTAATACGGTATCAAGAGTATTTAACTCATAGAAACCTAATACATAATCATTATCTTTTAATAATGGTTCTTCATCTTCTTTAAAACTACGCTTACTTACACGTTTAACATAACCATCTTTCGTAATAACTACAATTACATCTTCTCTTGGAATCATATCTTCTTCATTGATTGATATTTCCATAACTTCATCTTTAATTTCTGTCTTTCTTGGTGTTGCATATTCTTGTTTAATCTTTTTTAGTTCATTTTTCATTACACCTTTTAGTTTTTCAGGATCAGCTAAAATATCTTCAAGTCCTGCAATAACTAATTTAAGTTTTTCAAATTCTTCTTGAAGTTCAACAATATCTTGATTTGTTAATCGATATAATTGAAGCATAACAATATATTCAGATTGTCTTTCCGTAAAGCCATATTTTTCTGATAAATTAATTTTAGCATCAGCTTTATTTTTACTTTTTCTAATTGTTGCAATAATTTCATCAAGAATACTAATAGCTTTAATTAAACCTTCAACAATATGCATTCTCTCTTTAGCAAAATTAAGATCATATTGAGTTCTTTTGGTAATTACTTCTTTTTGGAACGCAATATAAGCATCAAGAATTTGAAGTATTCCAAGTGTCATTGGTCGCTTATTAACAATAGCAACCATATTATAATTATATGATATTTGTAAATCACTATTTTTATATAAATAATTTAATATTAATTCTTTATTAGCACCTTTTTTAAGGTCAATAACAATTCTTACAGGATCTTTACGATCTGATTCATCACGAACTTCCAAGATACCATCAAGTTTCTTTTCCATTGATAAATCAGCAATACGATGAACAAGCATCGCTTTATTAACATCAAAAGGAATTTCCGATATAACAATTTGTTCATTACCTTTATTCTTAATAAATTCGGATTTAGCACGAACAATTACTTTACCACGTCCCGTTGAAAAAGCATCAATAATACCTTTTTTACCTTCAACAATACCTCCTGTTGGGAAATCAGGTCCTTTTACTATTTCAAGAATCGTATCAAGTCGACAATTAGGACTATCAATTCTTTTGATAGTAGCGTCACAAACTTCTCCTAAGTTATGAGGAGGAATATTTGTGGCATATCCTGCTGATATACCGTTAGCACCATTTACAAGTAAGTTAGGAAACTTAGCAGGAAGTACCGTTGGTTCTTTAACGGTATCATCAAAGTTTGGTGCCCATGTTATTGTTTGTTTTTCAATATCTTTTAATAATTCATTTGATATTTTAGATAGACGCGCTTCTGTATAACGCATAGCAGCAGCACCATCACCATCCATAGAACCATTATTACCTTGCATTTCAATATATGGAGTTGATTGTTTCCACCACTGACTCATACGAACCATAGCATCATAAATAGAACTATCTCCATGTGGATGGAAATTACCCATAATGAAACCAACGGTCTTTGCACTTTTTCTTGTTGGTTTATCATAATTGTTTCCATCTTTATACATACCATAAAGTATTCTTCTTTGAACAGGTTTTAACCCATCACGTACATCCGGAATAGCACGATCTTGAATAATTGCTTTTGCATATCTTGCAAAACGATCACCCATAACATCTTCTAAAGATGTATCAATAACTCTTAATAATTCACTCATACTATGCACCTATTTGGTAATTGTCTTCCAATGTAAATACTACATTTTCGTCAATCCATTCCTTTCTAGGCTCAACTTTATCACCCATAAGGACACTAACACGTTTTTCCGCTAACATACCATCAGTAATATTAACTCTTATTAAACTACGAGTATCAGGATTCATTGTTGTTTCCCATAATTGTTCTGCATTCATTTCACCTAAACCTTTATAACGTGATAATTCAAGTCCTTTATGTTTACTTTGTATTTCATCACGTTCTTCATCTGTCCAAGCATAGAATAATTCTTTCTTATTAGATAATTTATATAAAGGTGGGCAAGCAATATATAAGTGACCTTCTTCAATAAGCGGCCTCATATAACGATAGAAGAATGTTATAAGTAGAATTTGAATATGTGCTCCATCATCATCGGCATCGGTCATAATAATAACTTTATCATAATTGATATCAGATACTTCAAAGTCACTACCAACTCCAGCACCAATCGTATGAATCATCGTATTAATTTCTTCATTCTTATATATCTCTTCAACTCTTACTTTTTCGGTATTAAGAACCTTTCCTCTAAGTGGTAAGATTGCTTGGAAAGTTCGATCACGCCCATTTTTAGCACTACCACCAGCTGAATCACCCTCGACAAGATATAATTCATTCTTTTTAGCATTTTTTGTACTAGCTGGCGCAAGTTTACCAGATAAATTCTTTTCAATCTTATTTTTCGTTTTTCCATTCCTTGCTTCGTCCCTTGCACGTCTAGCTGCTTCTCTTGCTACTTTACTTCTTACCATTTTATCCATAATCAAAGTTGCAACTTGATTATTTTCTTCTAAATAGTATTGAAGTTTCTCCGTAACAATAGCTTCAACAGCCGTTCTTGCTTGAGGGGTACCTAATTTACCTTTAGTTTGTCCTTCAAATTGAAGTAAGTTCTCTGGTATTTGTAAACTAATAATTGCCGTTAAGCCTTCTCTTGTGTCAGAACCTTCTAAGTTTTTATCTTTATTTTTTAAATAACCATTCTTTTTAGCATAATCATTAAATACTTTAGTTAAAGCGGTTTTAAAGCCAACTTCATGACTTCCACCATCACTTGTTTTTACATTGTTAACAAATGATTCGATCATTTCATTATAAGTATCTGTATATTGAAACGCAATTTCAATATTCATATTATCTTTAGTTCCATTAAAACCTACAACTTCATGAAGAGCTTGTTTATCTTCGTTTAAATAAGAAACAAATTCTTTAATACCATCATTGTAACAATAATGATTTTCTCTTCCACTTTCTTCATCATAGATATCAATTGTTAATCCTTTAAGTAGAAAAGCACTTTCTTGCATTCTTTCACAAACCGTTGTAAAAGAAAAACTAGTACTAGAGAAAATCTTTTCATCAGGCATAAAACGTACTTTTGTTCCTGTTTTATTTGCATTACCTATTTTTGTTAAAGGTGTATCAAGTTTTCCTCCATCACGAAAACGAATAAAGTATTCTCCTTTATCTCTTTTGATTGTTACTTCAAGCCATTTTGATAAAGCATTAACAACAGATGCACCAACACCATGTAATCCACCTGATACTTTATATCCACTAGTTTCAAATTTACCACCAGCATGTAACTTAGTATAAATAACTTCTGGGGTTGAAATACCACTTGCATGCATTCCTACTGGTACACCACGACCAAAGTCTTCAACAGAAACACTACCGTCTTTATGAAGGGTGATAATAATACGATCACCAAAACCATTAATGATTTCATCAATACTATTATCAACAATTTCCCATATTAAATGATGTAGACCTCGCTTATCAGTAGAACCTATATACATACCAGGGCGTTTTCTTACAGCTTCTAATCCTTCTAATATCTTAATTGAACTTGCATCATATTTAAGCTCCATATATTCACCATGCTTTCTATAATTTTAAATTAATAAAAATATAATCAACATAAAAAGTAATACTTTCATATTACCTTTCTATTCTCAAAGTTAATTATAACTTAAAACTATTTCTTTGACAAATAATTTTGTAAAATATAGCAAAAAAAAAGAGTCATTTGACTCTTAAGCAGCATCTACTGGTTTACCTTCTACAGCAGTTCTAGTAGGATTCATAACATTTTCACGATATGCTTTAACTACACCATCTAAGAAAGCCGCACTATTATTAGCTGCAGCAATGAAACCTGGAACTTGCTTTTCTAGTTCAGCAAATTGCTCTAAATATTTATCAGCATTTTCATCTTGCCATGACTCAGAAACACCAGCAATTTCTTTCTTTATTTCATTGAATTCATTAGTAATCTCTTCAGCAGCCTTACGAATTGTACTTGCAGCTGATGACATTGTCTCTTCAGTAATATATACTTCTCCGCCCATAAATAAATCTCCTTTCTTAATTCATGATTAACGCACTTAATACTCTAATAGAATTATTCTACATTGGTACATCTTGATTTTTTAGTAAAGTTTCTCTTATACTACTTTCAACACCAATTACTCTATTAGCAACATCGCTACCTACTGCACCGTATGATGTAGAAGCTTCAGCCATAGCACGAATATCTTTAATCTTTGTTCTTAAATCATTAAAGAATAATTCTTTATTTTCACTCTTCCATGGATCTAAAGTACTCATAGCTTCTTCCATTTTATCAGCATTTGCAGTAATATTAGCAGATCGGTCAACGATCTTTTTTGAATGATCAAGTAATTCCTCTGGTGAAATCTTAATATTCATAAAGCACCTCCTTCTTATGAATCCAAAAGATAAATCTGTCTTACTAATCTACCTTCTAATATAATCTTACTCTATCCGTTATTTATTGTCAATTTTATTTAAAAAATTATTTGTTTTTTTACACTTTTTTTAATACTAATACTTAATAAACAAAAAAAATATAATAAAAAGTTATATTCTAACTAATTATTATATTTTATTTTAACCTTCTACAAATTTATCAAATTTATCTATCTCAGTAGTTGATAAATCAGTATCTTCTAATTCTTTAAATAATTCTTTTTGTTTTCTATTTAGTTTTTGAGGTGTACAAACATTAAAGACAATATACATATCACCAGTATGACCACTAGTACTATTTTTAACACCTTTACCTTTAATTCTTTGTTTATCTAAACTATTGGTTCCTGCAGGAACAGATAAAGTTACTACACCATAAAGAGTTCTAATATCTTTTTTGCATCCAAGAGTAGCTTCACAAAAGTTAAGAGGAACTGTTAAATAAATATCATCGTCTTCTCTTTTAAAGAATTTATGAGGTGAAACACTAAACTCTAAATATAAGTCTCCATTTGGTCCACCATTACTTCCAGGTCCACCTTTACCAGATAAACGAAGCCTCATACCATTATCAATACCTGCTGGTACTTTAACCGTAATTGTTTTACTTTGAATAACAGTACCATGGCCATTACATTTAGAACAAGTTCTTTTGAAACTTCTTCCTTCACCATGACATCTAGAACAAGTTGTTTTAGACATAAAGGCCCCAAATAATGTACGTTGTTCGGTTGTTACGGTTCCACTACCATGACAATCAGGACAAGTTACTTCATCAAAGCCACCCTTACCATCACATTCTGGACATTCTTCACTAACATTAACGCGAATGTCTTTTTCACAGCCAAAGACAGCTTCATCAAATGATAGGCTTACATCACGTAAAATATCTTCGCCTCTCACTCTTGATGAACGGCTTCTGGAACTACCACCAAAGCCACCACCAAACATACTTCCTAATATATCATCTAAATTAATATCAAATCCTGAGAAGTCATAAGCTCCTCCACCAGGGAATCCACTATTACCAGAGAATGCTGCATGACCAAATTGATCATATTGACTACGTTTATTCTTATCTGATAGAACCGCATAAGCTTCTTGAGCTTCTTTAAATTTATTAGGCGCATCAGGATCTTTATTAATATCAGGATGATATTTCTTTGCTAGTTTACGAAAGGCACTTTTTATTTCATCGTCAGTTGCATTTTTACTAACACCTAAAACTTCATAATAATCTCTTTTATCAGCCATAACTATTCTCCTCTCATAATTTTCTTATATTCATCAATATAACTATTAAATGCATTAATTGCTTCTAAATAAAGTTTTGGATCTTTAATATCAACATTAGCTACTAATAATTCTTCACTAGGATACATTGATCCACCTGTTTTTAAGAATTTTAGATAATCATCAACTTTACCAGATTCAATATCATTAACAATCTTTGTTGCACAAGAAAGTCCTATAGCATATTTATATACATAAAAATTGTAATAGAAATGAGGTATTCTCATCCATTCATTTTTAATATTTTCATCAATTACTACACCATTACCAAAATATCTTTTAACTAATTCATAATACTTATTACATAAATACTCATTAGTTAATATTTCGCCAGATTCAAGGGACGCATGCATATCACGTTCAAATTCTGCAAACATAACTTGGCGATAGATTGTTGCTTTATATAATTCCATTAATTTATTTAATAAGAATAATTTTTCAGATTTATCAGTACTCTTCTTTAATAAATATCTAACTAATATTAATTCATTAACGGTACTTGCAACTTCCGCAACAAAAATATTATAACTAGATAAATTATATGGTTGATTTGTGCATGAATAATATGTATGCATAGAGTGACCCAACTCATGAGCAAGGGTTGTTACATCATTATATTTACCTTCAAAATTTAATAAAACATAAGGTTTAGTATCGTAGAATCCACTTGAATAAGCTCCTCCACGTTTACCTTTATTATTATATTTATCAATCCAACGTTCAGAGAAAGCTTTAGATAAATTATTTATATAATCTTCACCCATTATAGATAAAGCATCCATAACTATTTCTTTAGCTTCATCAAAAGTATAAGATTTATCATAATCAGATACCATTGTACGATATATATCATATAAATGTAATTCTGATAAATTTAATGATTCTTTCTTTAAATCATAATATTTATATAAAACGTCTAAATGTTTATTAATCGTATCTATTAAATTATTATAAACACTTATATCAATATTATCAGGATATAAACTTGCTTCTAAACTAGAATCAAACTTCTTAATTTTAGCCATACTAGTTAATAATTCAACATTACCACTGAAAGTACTAGCTAAAGTATTTTTATAATTACCATAAGTTCCTAATAAATTATTGAAAGCATTCTTTCTTATTTCTCTATTAGGATTATCCATATAAACACTATAATTACTTTCATTAAGAGGATATGTTTTTCCATCAACAACAATATCTGGGAAAGTAATATCCGCATCAGTTAAACTCTCAAAAGTTTTTTCAGCAGTATCTAAACTTTTAGATAAAGTTGATAATAGTTTCTCTTCATCATGATTTAAAGAATGACTTTGATAACGATATATATTCTCTAAATTAAATCGATAAACTTGAAGATCTTTATTCTCATTAATATATTCTAATACTTTATGATAGTCACCCCTCATTAATTCAGGCATAACAAAACTAGTTAATATACTATATTTTTGAATTAAATTAGATATCTTACCTTCCATTTCTTGATAAGTAGTATTTGCTGTATCTTGATCAAGTTTTAGATGAGCATAATAATATAATTTATATAATTTACGTTCATCATCATCACTTTGTTTTAAGAAAGCAAGTAAACTATTACTATTATCTAGAATATGATCTTGATATTTAGTAATATCATTAATTTCTTTAGTTACTTTATCTAATTCTTTATAAAAATCTCCATCTGTTTTAAATATTAAAGTTAAATCCCATGTATCATTAACATTTATATCTTTTCTTTCTTTTTGTTTTTCCATAAGACTCCTTAATACAAGCAAAAGTCTAGTAAAACTAGACTTTTACATTATCTTTTATTTTTATTATTTTTCTTCGTAATCAGCATCAGCTACAGAGCCATCTTTATTACTATCATCACTACTATTATCTTCAGTAGTTTCTGTATTATTATTAGCTTCTTGTTCTTTTCTTACATTTTCATAAACTTTAGTTGCTAATGCCATAGCTTTTTCTTGTAATTTATCTTTCTTAGATTTAATTTCATCAATGTCTTTAGGATCTTTTGCAAGTTCTTCACGAAGTTCTTTAACTAAGTCTTCAGCTTCTGTCTTTTCAGAATCAGTAATCTTATCACCTAAATCTTTAATTGATTTTTCTGTTTGGAAAGCAAGTTGTTCTGCTTCATTAACAAGATCAGCTTCTTCTTTACGTTTCTTATCTT
>JAEEGL011902254.1_pt1 | contig 10055 bp, 2 predicted proteins | sample 9134231 | NCBI WGS metagenome assembly JAEEGL01 (sample SAMN16246548, study PRJNA631951) | gut metagenome | biome: gut microbiome; feature: rumen; material: fiber-attached | host: Bos | place: Iran: Karaj | collected 2018-10 | reverse complement strand
TCAGACACGGTCTGGCCTGAGGATTTTGCGAGGGCTAACGCGCCGAGTATGCGGAGAGCCGCAAATTCGCCGGAATCGCAGTTGAAGAAGTCGCGGAAGTAGTAGTGGCCGGCGAGTTCGCCGCCGAAGACGGCGTTGAGTTCGCGCATTTTGACCTTCGCGAAGGCGTGGCCGACCTTCCACATCGCCGTTTCCGCGCCGGCTTCGCGGAGATACTCCGTGACGCCGCGCGAGGTGCGGATGTCGTGAAGGATGGTGGCCCCGGGGTATTTCCTGAGGAAGGGCAGGGCCATCACGCCGATCATGAGGTCGGGGCGGACGAAATCGCCGTTTTCATCGATCAGCATCATGCGGTCGGCGTCGCCGTCGTAGATGACGCCGGCGTCTGCCCCCTTTTCGCGCACGGTCTTGCAGATCAGCGTGCGTCCCGCAGGTTCGAAGGGGTTCGGAGCGTGGTTGGGGAAGGATCCGTCAGGGGTCGCGGCAACATATATAGGCGAAGCTCCGAACAGCTCACGGACGATGAGCGAGGCCATGCCGTCGGAGCAGTCGACAACGAGCCTGACACCAGAAAGGTCCGGGACCCACGGGCGGAGAAAGTCGATGAATTCCGAAAGATAGTCGACGTGGGAGATGTGTCCCTTGGCGGTCGCCGACGGCGGAAGCGGTTCGGAAACGGCCTTCTCAAGTTCCGCGAGACCTGAGTCGTAGCCGACAGGGCGCGCGCCGGCGCGGGAGATTTTCAGTCCGTTGTATTCCGGCGGGTTGTGCGAGGCCGTCACCTGTACGGAGAAGTCATAGCCCTTTTCCGCAGTGAAGTAGTAGACCATCGGAGTCGAGGCGAGACCCATGTCGTCGACGTCGCATCCGGCATCGGCGATGCCGCGAAGAAGCGCTTCGGTGAGGGAAGGGGAGGAGAGGCGCGCGTCGCGGCCGACGAGAGCGCGCTTGCCGCCGAGGAGGGCGGGCAGGCATCTGCCGATGCGATAGGCCAGATCCTCGTCGAGGCCGTCGCGGTAGACGCCCCGGATGTCGTATGCCTTGAATATTCCCATGATGCACCTCAGTCAAGGATGAGAAGGTAGCCGCCGGGGCGTCCCCTGCGGCCGATAGCGCGGATGAAGGGCGAGCGGATGTTTGAAACGTCATTCGTGCCGCCGTCGTCGTAGTCGGCGTCGAGGGCGTGGGCGATTGTCGCCGCGATTTCGTCGCTGTCGGCGCTTCGGGATGAGGTTATCCACATGGCCACGATGCCACCGAGAAGCAGCGCGCTGACAATTGATAAAATAAGCGTGCTGATGGGGATGGTGAGGCGGCCGGCGGCGCGGTTGGAGAGTGAAACGGTCTGCCGGTAGTTCGCGCGCTCGGTCTCAAGGCGTTCGCGTTCGAGCGCGAGCCGTTCGCGTTCGATTTGGAGCTTTTCGCGTTCAATTGCGAGTTCGGGGCTGTCTTCCATGGTTAGTTCCTGGTTCTTAGTTCTCAGTTCCTGGTTCCTGGTTCTTAGTTCTTAGTTCCTGGTTCTTAGTTCTTAGTTCCTGGTTCTTGGTTCTCAGTTCCTGGTTCTTGGTTCTCAGTTCCTGGTTCTCAGTTCACAGTTTCTGGTTCCTTGTCGGCGAGTTCGGCGAACGGCGGTAGCCGTCGCCGAAGACGGACGCCGTTGAGCTGGCGCCAGACGAAAGGGTAGGAGGCGAACTTGCGGATCAGCCTCGGTTTGGCGGGGAAATCGGCAAGAAGGAATCCAAAAAAGGGCGCGAAAATGCTGAGGAAAAGAAAAGGGGCCACGAGGATGAGAAACCAGGCGAAAATGTTTTTAAGAAGCAACAGCAAACGACGGGCGGGCGCGATGCCTGCCGAGAAGACACTGTCAACTTCAAGGTATTTTGGATTGGAGAAATAATCTTCGGGAAGAGAGGCGATGACGATGGGCGTGACTGCCAAGAGAACAATCCAGCTGACAACGAATACCGTGACGCCCGCTATGAGCGCCATTTGCGATGAACTAACACTGCCCATGGAAACCATCTTCGAAATGATAGCATTTTTCTTGCCAACCCGTCCGCAAAAAAAAGTTGAAGAAAGACTATTGACGAATCGCCCACAATATGCGAAAATAAGGCCATGCTCTCACGAGTGTACCCATACATCGTCTCTTCTTTAATGGAAAGGGGAAAAACAATGGACAGAAACAGCAAGAAAACGGCGTTAAAACCGGCATGCCTTTCGGCTTGGCGGCTTGCCGCCGCCGTTGCGGCCGCTTTTTCCATAGCCACCTCAGCCGTGGCGCAGACCTCTTGGCGCACAGCCGCCGGGGCCGTTAAAACATCGGCCTCGTCGGCCCCCGTGGTTTCCGCTTCAGCCTCAAAAGACGGCACGCAGACCCTCGTCTACCGTTTCGCCACGCCTCAGGTGTCCGTCGCCGCCGACGGTGTCGCGGACATCGCCTTGCCCGGCGTCGAAAACCAAGGTCTTCCCGGACAGCCGCTCATGCCCTGCATGACCGTGCGCATCGCCATCCCGCAGGGGCGGACGGCGAAAGGCGCGCGGGTGATTCCCGGCGAGTCCGTGACCGTGGCCTCAGGTGTCACGCTCCGCCATGCCGAGCGTGCGTTCCGTCCTGGCACACCCTTTGTCCCGACTCCCCGCGATGCCGCACTCTACGCCTCGTCCGACCCGTTCCCGGCAACCCTCTCCACGGAAGGCCGCACCTCTTGGAAAAACGGCGTGGCCTTCTACGAGTTCAACCTCTGCCCCGTCGTCTACGTTCCGGCGACCGGTGTCGTCAGCGCCTACCGTGAAATGTCCGTGACGCTTACCCTCGCCCCAGTCCGTCTGCGCGCCGGCGCCTCCGTTGACACCGACCACGCCCCCTTCGTCTCCGCTGAACGCGCCAGGGATGTCGGCGAATTTGTGGACAACCCCGCCGTCGTCGACGGCTACGAGGCTGCGGCCCCGTCCCGCCTCAAGGCCGCGCCGGCATCTGCAGTGTCGGCCGTCTCGCCAACGATGTACGCCCCGCCGGCTCTTCCCTGCTCGTCTTCCGAATCCTACGTCCACGTCATCATCACGGGCGAGTCGCTTACCAATGCCTTCCAGTCGCTCGTCCTGTACCGTCGCCAGGGCGGCTTCACCTCGACAATGGTCACGGTCGAGGACATCGTGAGAACCTACGGCCACAGCGGCGACAAGCCGGCGGCGATCCGTGAATTCATCAAGGACGCCTACGCCACCTGGGGCGTCGAATACGTCGTCTTGGGCGGTGACACACAGATCATTCCGGCCCGCAAGCTCCACTGCGACACTGGCAACGGCGACGTCGACGAGATCCCCTCCGACCTCTATTACCAATGCCTCGACGGCGACTTCGACTTCAATGGCAACGGCATCTACGGCGAACTTAACGACGGCATCAATGGCGGCGACGTCGACCTCATCGCCGAGGTGAAGATTGGCCGTGTCTCCGTCGAGACGGAGGAAGAGTTCCAGAACTGGTTCTACAAGATGCGCAAGTACGACGAGGATTGCGCCGCCAGCGCCCCCTACACGCGCGCGGCTCTTTTCGTCGGTGAAGACATGGGGGGCCAATACTACGCCAAACCCGCTCTGGAGCAAATGCGCATCGGCACGTCCTACACCGGTTTCAACAACAGCAGAAGCACGTGGGGCTTCATGGACGTACCCGACCTCTTCGACGCGGACAGGCTCACCACGCTCTACGACGCCGACGGCGAGTGGACCAAGGAACAGTTGGCCAGCGCCATGGTCGCCGGCGACGGCGTGTCCGTCATCAACCACTTGGGTCACAGCAACTCCGACTACAACATGAAGATGGGCAACGCCGATGCGGACGCCCTCCGCAACGAAACGCCTTTCTTCGTCTATTCGCAGGGATGCATCGCCGGAGCCCTCGACGAAGACTGCATTGCGGAGCACTTCACCACCTCCACCCGCTACGGCGCCTTCGCCGGCGTATGGAACGCGCGCTACGGCTGGTACAGCCGGGCCGATCTGTCCACCGGCCCCAGCCAACTCTTCCATCGCCGCTTCTGGGACGCCGTCTTTCGCCAGAAGCATCATGAGTTGGGCTACGCGAACATGGTGTCGCACGAACAGAACGCCGGCAGTTCGCACCAGAACGGATGCATGCGCTGGGTTTACTTCGAGACGAATCTCTTTGGCGACCCCATTCAGAGCCTGTGCGGCCCCAATTGCCGCGTCGTCCTCGACCGCGAGGCCTACCGTTCCGATGCGACGATGAAAATCACATACCTGTCCGTTACGGAGGCGGAATATTTCACGGCGGTCCTGACCATTACCGATGCAGGCGGCTTTGTTCGTCCCACGATAGAAATCGAACTCCCCTTCGTCGGCAAGGTGGCGGGCGGGAATGAATACTCGGCACAGGTCGATTTGTCGACTCTTGGAGTCATGCACGACGATGTCATCAGCGTGTCCATTCTCGAAGAGATCGCCCAGTCCGCGACGGCCGTTATCGACGACGTGGCCCCTGGATTTACGGACGTCCGCCTAAGCAACGGCGACGAAGGCGTGGCTTCCGTGAGTTGGAAGACCTTCAAGCCGGACAAGGGCGACGCCGCTGACGGCGACTATGTCTATGAGGACACCACAGGCGCCTGTTTCATAGATGCAACGGCCCCGTTCTCTAATCCAGCCGCAGTGGAATCCCCGGCGTACGCCACGTCGCACGCGGTGATTGTCGAAGACCTTGAACAAGGCCTCTACTACGTGCGCATTCTCGCCGTCGACAAGGCCGGCAACAGCAACGTCTGGAACTCGGCCTCCGTCACAAGCAACGTCAATGCGCCCGACCCCGCCGAATACGGCCGCCTCATGGTGACCCCGCGCGAACTCCGCGCCGACTACGACATGGAGCGCGACGCCTCCGGATGGACGGTCTCGGCCGACAATGACGAATGCTGGCAGCTCGGCGTACCGACATACGGGCCCGCAAACGCCACGCGGTGCTGGGGCACGGTCCTTGACGGACGCTACCCGGACGGCGCCAGCGCCTCGCTCGTCTCCCCCGAAATCACGCTTCGCGAAAGCCCGACCATCGTCTTCCGCCACTGGTACGACATTCAGGCTTCGCCGCTTTTATACAGCAATGACGGCTTTGCCGACTATGGCGCAATCGAAATCATGGCCACGGGCTCCGACGGCACCCATACGGACATGTCAGTCGTGGACGGCGCCTGGCACAATGCGGCCCCCTTCGCCATGCAGGAGATTCCCAACGGTCTTGTCCAGGGAACGTCAGAGGGATGGGAGACCGTCCGTCTCGTCCTCCCGGAAGAATACGCCGGCAAGACAATCCGCCTCCGCTTCCGCTTCGTCTCCGACACCTATCCGGCCAGCCGATATCCCGCAGATTATCCCGCCGCCAATGTCGGCAACCCCGCCGGCTGGTACATTGATGCCGTGAAGTTCTACGACGTGCCGTCCGTCCCCGGCGTCGTCCTCTCCGTTCTCGACCAGGACGAAGCTCCGATCGCCACCGTTCGTCCCGGCGCGACGACCTTCCTCAAGCTTTCCTCCTTCAACGTCTCCTATGACACGCTCTTCCCTGGCGGCAACACCTCCGTCGCCCTTTCCGCCCCCGGCGTCGCCTCCGGCAAGGTCACCCTTTCCGGTGGATCTCCAGCCTCCGTCACCTACGGCTCAATCCCGGCTTGCGAGGCCAAGATCGCCGAGGAGGAATTCGGGCTGTTCGTCGACTCCTCTGTCCCCGCAGGGACGTCGATTACGCTGACCCAGACAATCGTCCTCGGCTCCGGCGCGACCATTGAAAGCACCGCCCGGCTTCGCGTCGGGGCGATTGGCGAAGTCGCCGGCACTGTCGTGCAGCCCCAGTACGCAGGGTTGCCAAATCCGAATCCCGTCCGCGGCGCGACCGTCGTTGTCAACGCCTCCGAAGGCGACTATGCCTGCACAACCGACAACAACGGCAAATTCATCCTGGAAGGCATCGCTTCCAACCGCACCGTCCGTGTCACGGCTTCCTACGGCTTCGCCTCCGCTTCCTCTGTCGTGGTCGCCCCGGCAACCGATGTCGTCATCGAACTTCCGCTCGCCGAGTTTGGCCTCTCGACCAACGAGTTCTCGGTTTTGGCCAATGCAACCGACCCCGAAATTCCCGTAGACGCATTTGTCCTCTCCAATGTCTTCGTCCTTGCGGCCGAGGACGGCAACGAGGGGCCTTCGTGCGACCTCGAGTACGAAATCGCGGGATTCATCGATGACGCTGGCAACACGCCGTCCTGGTTCCATCTCGGCAACCCAACCGGTTCCATCGCCCCCGGCGAGAGCCTCGCCCTCGACATCGTCCTCGACCCGTCGCAGGCCGATCCCAGCACACCGCAGTCCGTCACCCTCACCATCGCCTCCAATGGCTGGAACGTCCGCTCCACCAACGTCGTCGTAACGCTCGACGTAAAGGCGGACATAGAACTTGAGGAACGCGGCGCCGAGGCCACGGACGACTTCGAGCCCGAACCCGTCGACGAAAACGGTGATCCCCCGGAGTATTCCAATGACTTCGACGGTGGTTGGGAGGCCGGCGAACTCGGCCAGGTGTGGTTCACGGTCTACAATCCCTCCATCTACGAGACCATCAGCGCCTTTGGGGCGACCGTAACCGTTCTTTCCGGCAACGCGACAATCATAACCGATCCGCCGTACGCGGACTATCCGGACGGCGACACCGTTTCCTGGTCGGAGATACCGCCACAGGCGTCCGCGACATGCGCAAGGCCCATCACCGTGCTGATGGACGAAAACGTCGGCGACGGCGATGTCATCGAGTTCCTCGTTTCCGGCCCCGCGAGCCACGGTGACGTCATAAACATGCAGTCGCTCCGTTTCGCCATCACCAACACCGTCAGGACGACCGTTTTAGGCGAGGTCCTCGCCGAAAACATCCACCCCGCCCAGCCGGAGGGTGAAATCAACGGCGTGCCCGGCGCCCGCGTATCGGCGACGGACGACAACGGCAACGTCTTCGACAGCAACTTCACCTCCTCTAACGGCGTCTACGCCATAGCCGGCCTCACTCCTGGTAAGAAGTACTGGATTTCCACCACGGTGCCGGAAGGCAGCAAGTTCGTCCCGCCCTTCGCCAAGTGCATCACCGCCACTTCCGACACCTACTCCCTCGACATCGTCGGCACGACCTACGGCGAGCAGGAGGCCCATTTGAGCATTTATCAAATCTTTGTGTGGGATGGCGACGGATTCGTGGACAAGGGAGAAACCTTCTCCATCTGGCCTTCCTTCCTCAACGACGGCTCCCTCGCCCTCAACGGCGGCCTTTCCGCGCGCCTGACCCTTCCGGACGAGTTCGAACTCGACAACAACTGCATGGAGATTCTCACCGACACCGCCGAATATCAGGACACCGTCGGGGCCAAGTCCTTCTGCTCCTTTATCCCCGGCTTTGAAGTCAAGGTGAACGACGACGCAATGCCCGGAGACTACCAACGCTTCCTCATCGAGGTCTGGGAGACCAACGCGGAAGATCCCAAGCACTGGTACTTCGACATCGTGGTCGAGGTCAATCCCCGCCTTTACATTGCGGGTACGGTTCTCACCTCGTCCGGCGAAGTCCTTCCGGGCGTGACCCTCGCGGCGCGCGGCCTCGACGTTTCCTATTCCGCCACGACGACGGCCGACGCCTACACGGGCGAATACCTCTTCGACGAATTGGAGTCGGGCTCCTACGAAGTGTCGGTTGTGTCGGCTCCAAGCGGCTATATTGTAACCCCGGCCGCCATCACAAACGAGGTGGTTGACGAAAGCATTGAGGGCGCCGACTTCACGCTTGAGCCATGGACCATCACGCCCGGCGCCGACTTCTACGTGCCGGGGGCTGACGGCGGAACGGGTTCCTTCGCGCTAACAATCCCCGAAGGCGTCTCGACGAACGTGTCGTTCCAGATTGCAAACAGCGACGCCGAAGCCGCCGACGTCACCGTCTCGATAACCTACCACCGCCAGGCCTCCGAGCTTCTGCCGCCCGAATCGATTACGGCGTCCATCGCGGAGGCGCGCACCGCCGTCGCCCGCGCCGCCGGTGGCGACTGGAACATGTCCGATGCGAAATCGTTCAGCCACACCGAGTACGAATTCGTCTTCAAGGACGGCACCGCACCCGCCGCGCGCGACGCCTACCTCTCCAGCCGCGGCTTCAAGGCCACCTATCACTTCAAGACCATTCCGGCCTCCATCGCGACCCCGGCCGGCGGCATCGCGGCGGCCCTTTCCTCCGCCGCTCTCTCCAGCCCCGCGACGGCCTTCGCCACCGGAGGCGACGACATCCTCGTCTCCGCGCAGCCGGCCGTTCTCGGCGCCGTGGTCGACTCCGTTTCCCCGGACGACCCGCGCTACGCCGAGCAGTGGGCCCTCGCCAACTACCGCCAGACCGGCGGCACGCGCCTGGCCGACATCGGCGCGGAGGACGCCTGGGAGTTCGCCCAGACGACCGGTTCCCGCGACGTGCTCGTCGCCGTCACGGACACAGGCGTCCTCTACACCCACCCGGATCTCGCGGACAACTGGTCCGGCCTCGGCTGGAACTACGTCGATGACACCTCCGCCTGCTCCGACGGCGAAGGCCACGGCACACACGTTGCGGGTATCATCGGCGCCGTCGGCAACAACGGCCTCGGCGTCTGCGGCGTCAACTGGAAGGTCAGCCTCATGTCGCAGCGGATCAGCACGCCGGCAAGCGGCTTCGCCTCGTCCGCCGACATCGCCCGCTCCTACGAGGACGCCTACCTCGCCGGCGTCTCCATCAACAACAACAGCTGGGGCGGCCCGTTCTACTCAGACGTTCTCTACCGCGTGATGAAGAAGGCCCAGGACTACGACATGCTCTTTGTCTGCGCGGCTGGCAACGACGCCAAGGACGTCACCGTGTCGCTCAACTATCCGGCCTCCATGTCGCAGTGGCTCGACAACGTCATCGTCGTCGCCGCCTCCGACCATGATGGCCGCATTGCGCAATTCTCGAACTACAGCCCCTCCGCCGTCCATCTCGCCGCCCCCGGCGTCGACATTCTCAGCACCGCCATCAGCGAGAGCAACGGCACGCTCGGCAACGGCGCGCTCGTGCCCGACGGCAACTACGTCCTCATGAGCGGCACGTCGATGGCCACCCCGTATGTTTCCGGTGCCGCGGCGTTCCTGAAGGCCGTCGTCCCGACCGCCTCCTACGGCTTCATAAAGGACGCCATTCTCCAGAGCGTCCGCAAGGATCCGCTACTGGCCGACTACGTCAGCACGTCGGGCCACCTCGACCTCTCGGCAGCCGTACGCATTCTCGGCAGTCAGTGGCTTCGCTTCGCCGATCCCGAAACGGTCGTCGTGACGACCAACGTCACCATCGCCGCCGGCGGTTCGGTTGACCTCGCCCTCCTCGTCAACGACCCCGCAATGCTCAGGGCCGGCGAGTACACCGCCGATGTAAAGATCGAAGGTGAGGTGACTTCGGTTTCCATCCCCTTCGAACTGACCGTCACGCCGGGCGCGCTCGCGGACATTGACGCCGTTGAAATCGTCGACGAGGAGGCCGAGGACGGCCTCGCCTCCCGTGGCGAGGAAGTGACGCTCTCCATCACCGTCCGCAACATCGGCTCCCTTGACTTCGACTACCTCACGGCCACATTGGTGGCGGACAACGGCGGCGAAGTGCTCTCCGCCAACTGGGAATACGGCTACGTTTCCGGTCTCGACACCTCGATGCCCGGACTGTTCCAGGTCCGCCTCCCCGCTTCCGGCGACACCGCCGAATTCACCCTGAGGCTGACCTCCGAGGGCGCGGTCGTGGCGGAACTGCCTGTCTCCATCGCCCTCTTTGACGGCTCCGTCCTCAAAGTCACGGTCCTCGACGCCTCCGGCAAGGCCGTCGCGGGCGCCGCCGTCGAAATCCTCGGCGCCGGCGCCGGACGCGGCGTGACAGGCTCAGACGGCGTCGCGCGCATCGTGGCACCGTCCGCTTCCGGAAGCTTCACCCTCCGCGTCTTCTCCGATGGGTTTGTCCG
>JAEEGL010280250.1_pt1 | contig 10055 bp, 8 predicted proteins | sample 9134231 | NCBI WGS metagenome assembly JAEEGL01 (sample SAMN16246548, study PRJNA631951) | gut metagenome | biome: gut microbiome; feature: rumen; material: fiber-attached | host: Bos | place: Iran: Karaj | collected 2018-10 | reverse complement strand
TGTCTTTATTTCTAAATAACTGTGATACAAAGATTTCAAACGCCCACATTGGAACACCAGGTAAAGTATTATAATACATAAGCTCAACAAGTTTATCAGGATTAGTTATATTAGTTTGTTGGGCTAACTTTTGAATCTGCATAACAGCTCCTGTAGTAGATCCAGCAGAGTTTTTCATTGAACCAAATATAATATCTTTAGCATAAGGAATTCTAAAACTATGCCCGATATCTTCAACTTCATCTGGGTCGTTAATAAGAAGAGTAAAATCATAAGGTAAGTCTAACATTATTTTAAGCTTACCAGATTCTATAGTAAATCCTTTAAAAGTCATTTCTCCATTAGAATCACTTAATATTTCATCTTTAGGTACTGTAACTATAATAGGAGTTAATGAGATAACATTATCATGTTTATCTTGAACACAAACTTGCTTAAGATCTGGGTTTGCTGCTAAGAAATTCGCAGCACCAGCCGAGGAAGTAGTGTGGAAGGTTCTCATAGTTAACTGAGCGCCCCTTTCACCAACAGCTTGAGCAGCAAGTATTCCTACATTATATGAATCTAATTTTTCATAAAGATCATACGGTAAACAATCTAAACCAAGTTTAAATGGTTCCCAATATACAGGCGAAATAATATCAACTTTCTGTCCAATGTATTCTTTACCATCTTCAATAATCTTTCCATTCCACAATTTTCTATGATATAACCCATTTGCCATATATTCGTCTCTAACATTAACTCTTAAAGGTTTAAATGCGTGATTTCCTTTCATATCTGGATCTAAAACTATAGATGCTGATAAGAAAATAAACTGTCTAGTCATATACCCAGAATTAGCAGTCATTTGCGATCTATCAACAAGACCTGATCTACCAGACACAGATGTTATATAATACTCTCCTGGGTCAAGCCCTTGACCTGTAGATGTCTTAACAGGAGTAGGAATAATCTCTCCATCTTGGTTAGCAACATATCCTTTAGCAATAAATGAGGCTTTTATATTGCCAAGCTTACCTTCGGCTCCAGATGCAGCAAAATCAGCGATAATATTATCTGCAGCTGCAAAATCTTTCATAACTTCTGCTGAAAGCTTTTCTAGATTTTCTGGGATCTCAGTCCCCTTAGCAAAAATTTCTTCTTTCTTTTTTAAAAACTCATCTTTAAGTCTATATAAACTTATATCAAGAGACTTTCCGATTATAGTTGGTATTTTACAAGCAGATCTAGTCATTATTCCTACTCTATGAAACAACTCTTCAGAAGGTATCTGAGTAGCTAACTTTTTGAAAATCTTATTAGCTTTCTTCTTATTAAGCTGTTCAGTGCATGGAACACCAATGGTCATTTCAAATATGGCTTTGCCAGCATCTTTTATTTGTCCTTTATATCTAACTGGAAATGCAGCATCATTATGTTCAAATATGACAGCTTCAGCTTCTTCAACTGTATTAACTGTTGGCGGATTAACTATCTTAGGACCTTTATAATCAGCTGTAAGATAAAATACGCCTAAAGCTACGTCTTTCTTTAAGGCAAATGACAAATCGTCATCTCCTTTAGAAGATGTATAGTCTCTACCAATCAGCATTTTGTCTCTAGCCAATTTTTGAGCAGTGCTAGTTATTGGTAAGAAAATAGCCATCTGATCTCCATCGAAGTCGGCATTAAATGGATCACATATAATTGGATGTATATGGAATGTATCATCATCCACAAGCTGCATATACATTCCTCTAACTGAATGTCTGTGTAAGCAAGGATCTCTCTTAGCTAATACAACTCTACCTTCCATAGCCTTTTTTAAGGCGTTAATAACTACTTCTTTAACATTAGCTGGGACTTCATTAGACTTCTTTTCAACCTGATCTATAATTCTACCAATATTAAGTTGAGTAGCTTTCATCCCAGTCTTTTCTAAATCTTCTCTAAAATCAAAAAGAAGATTATGAGTAACAAATGGTTTAAGTAATGTTAAAGCTATATGTTCTGGAACTCCAATAGTATTTGGTTCAATATTAATGTCTCCTGTAATAACAGCTCTAGCTGAGAAGTCCATTATCTTACCTAAAAGATTACTTCTCTGAATACCTTGTTTACCCTTAATAAGATTAGTTAACTCCTGATATACCTTATAAACTTCCTTTTGTATTCTAAGTGTAACAGATCTTAAATTGTTTCCTGAAGAAAATCTAACAACATTAGCATCATTAATGATTTGAGCATAATAACTATTGATAGGAGTCATTTCAATTTTATTTCTAACTATATCAACCGGCCTATACTGTGGAGGGATTACTACCAACTTATCTATAAAAGCAAACGCTTTATATTTGATAATATATCTTAATAACTTTACTCCAGCTTCAGTAACCATATCTTTTTCAATAAGTTGCTTACATATATCTTCCGTATGTTCTATAAAAAATGGGATCCCATAGAATCCCAATGAGTTCTTTTCTAATACCCCAGTATCTGGATTTAGAGATATTTCTCCATCAAGGAACTTTAATAGAGCAGAAGCTCTCCTATCTCCAATCTCATATAATAATGGATGTAAAATTTGAGTATTTAACGATATATAACCAAAGGCGCTTCTCCATTTACCACTGTTTGGTAAACCAAATATAATATTACTAAAAAGGCCACTATCATCAAACTTTTCAGCTCTCATGATATTAGCTGTAGTAACTTCCTTCAAGTCATTATCGCTAATAAATTTGTTTATATCTAGTAATAACAATTATGTAACCTCCTTGGTTACTGGTGAGTTCCTTCTTCCTGGGTGGATGAAATTTCCTTTGACTCTTTATCAACAGTCTTATCATCTACAACAGAGGTATCCTCACCTTTAAATTTTCCTTCTTTTAAATCTTTGAGATTTTGGATTGTAATATAAAAATCAGATATTATTCTATCTAACCTTTTCATAAGTCTTTCTTTAACAACAGCTCTACATTGTTTTATTTTTCTAACAGCTGGCCCATTCTTAGATGTCTCAATATTAACACCAAATTGACTCCATACTTCACTAATAGAATCCATTATAGACATATTTAACATAGCTTTTGCTTGACTACGAAGTTTTGAGGGATCAAGAGAAAAAGGAGAGTTCTTTTCATTATATGGGAATCTTTTATCAGGATCTGTGGCAGTTGGATCTTCTACAGTTTTAGGATCCACATAACATACATTCATAAATTCTACGACTAATCCATCTAAAATATCATATAATCTCTTGTCAATAATAATTTCATATGGCCTTAAAACAGCTTTAAGATTTTCACCAGGGGTGTTATCACTAGTTAATAAGTTAAACCATTTCTTTATCAACATTGACATTTGTAACATACATCCTTTCTGTTTGTGCTTTAATAAAATCTTTATAATCTTCAGAAGCAATCTTACGTAAATAGTCTATAAATTCTTCTATAAACTTAAACCAGTTAATATCAAGTTCTTCATTAGTATTGACATCAACATATTTATACTGATATAACACACTTATACTTTCAGTAATAATTTTCTTAAGATTAGCATGGTTTAAAAATCTATAAGATTTACCAAGTTCTTTACTAACTATAGTACTTTGTGTAAATGCTTTAATATCATCTGGCAAGGATTTTCTTTCTTGATCTATTATGGAGGCTGCAGTTAATATCTTCAAAAGTTCAGTCTTATCTGGATCATATTCTTTAAGGAAATCATAACAATATAGATTAATTAAACAATTGTTATCTAAAGAAATATGATACGAGTTGATTCCAAAGATCTTATAAATGATTGGGTTACAAATATTAACCACGGTAGTATACGCATTATAATTACTTAGCTTGTTTGCAAGAACTTCATACTTCTTAAGTATCGGTTCAAAACATACTTTAACTATAGACCTATAGTATATTTCATATTCTTCAATTCTATTCGTACTTTCATTAGCAGTTATATTGTTAATAGTACTATTAACAAACTTAATGCCAAAGTTAGTTCTTAATAACCAATCAACTTCATTTTTACATATACTAATCATATAAGCTATTGGATTTTCTTCCGGTTTTAATGAGGGCAACGCCTTATAAATAACTGAGCTAAGCAATCTTAAAGCATATCCATCTGAAGTATATCCAGTAGTTACTGATAAGAGATCCCACACTTTCTTACCTGATTTGGTAGGATATGTCGATAAAATGACGCTATTAATTATCTTATATAGTTTATCCAAAGTACCATTATTAATCATATCTCTGCAGATATACTTTTGCATTTCTTTTTGAGAGAGCTGATCCATAGATGTATCAGTCAAATAGCACACAATAAAAAACCTAGTTCTTATAGAGGTTCTAAAAAGATCTTCCGATTCTTTAACATTAATATTAAGTGTGTATGTAGGATCTTCCTTAACTTTTATATTAGATCCCAGACTCATTTCAGTATAATATTTATCTATCAAATAAAACAGCTTATTACTATGTTTAAGAAATATATGATACTTATTTGCAGACTCCAAGTACTCTTTTAAAAATAGTTCATATGCATCTAATAAGTCTTTATATTTAGATAGCATAGTATTAACTATAGTAAAAATATCGTTAAACTTATTAACTAAAGCAGCTAGTTCTGTAGAAAAAGAAGCTATACTGCCATTTGAAAAAATAAAATCTAAAGTTTTCTTTTGTTTTGATTTTACATACATTTAGGATGGCTAGGGCAGTAACTACTGCCCTAGCTTTATATAACCCCTTTCTAATTCTTAACTGCTTGAATCTCAGAAAGTTTTTGCTGGATAGCTTTAGAGATTACATTACTAAGTTCTGGATACTGATTGAAGAATTCCTCTTTAACTACTTGAGCCAGCTGCTCTCCAACAGCTTTAGAAATAATATTATTCATTTCAGAATAGATCAAATGACTTGTCATCTGAACCCAATCATCGCAGAACAACTTGAGTTGGTCAGTAAAACGTTCAAGTTCTTCCTCATCCTTAAATCTATATATTGACTTTTTAGTAGCATCATTAAAACTTTCATTAAAGTATAGAACATACGATGCAATACCTTCCTTATCAGTGATACCGAAACCATACTGCATTTTATGCCCTGTAACAGAATTAATATAGCTACTACTAAACTGAGTAACCGTAGTATTTGGATTATTCTTATACTGCTTAACCATATCTACAATAGCCTTATAAAACACTTCGACATTACGATAGTTTGGACTACCATCTTTAGTAGTTTTAAAGGAGTTTTTATAAAGAGTTACTGTAACTCCCTTTTCCGTATCATAGGCTCCAGTAGAATTGCGCGGAGTAGATCCAATTCTAATACGATCATTGCCATTTTCATCTAGGGCAAAATTCACATACATCGAATGAGTTCGATTATTAAAACGAATGTTCATTCAGTAAGAATCCTCGCTTTCCTATACTCACCATAAATAGAATAAATCAACTCATCCTTATATCTAGTATCATTGATACTGCCACAGCAAACCATCCACCTATGCAAATAAGTGCCATTTTTACAATCGCATATGCTACAACTAGCCCTTAAACGAATAGGTGGATTATGCCTAGATGACATAAAAATTGCTTGCCTAAGATCATTACTAGCTGGAATTACATCTGAGTCACATTTGAATTCAAAATACTCGGTATCATATGGCCTAGAGATATATTTCCCAAATATAACCCTATCAATCTCAGTATATTTCTTTTTGGCCCTATAAAAATCTCTAGAAGACTTGTGATACTCTTCATCAAAAGTATCATCATCACCATATTTGTAATACAAGTATGCTCCTATCCCTGCTAACCCAAGCAATTCCGCAATCATAAATTAAACACCCCTAAATTTAATATGGTTGTTACTAAATACTAACTATTCTGATGATTATACTCTGTTAAATATCTCCTTACAGTGTCAATCATCTTACTCCTATCGAAGGATGGAACATTAGCTATAGATGCAGCTTTAGCATGTCCACCTCCACCATGAGCCTCAGCAAATTTACTAAGATCCATATCCTCATACGTAGTTCTTAGCGAAAAAACAGCACCTCCATCTTTGTTTGTTAACACATAACAAACGTTTTTAATTTCAGGATGGTTCTCCTCTAAAAACCAGGATATCTCAAACATCGGGATGTTTTCTTCTGATAAAAGCATAACAAAAGCAGTATCTCCGATATATGAAATATCTCGATTAATAGCATAGCTAAGCTTATTACTAACTAACCTATCATATAATCTTAATGATGCTTCGCACCAAACTGGAGTATAATCATTCCGCATTGGGTCATTTATACAGTAGTTTGTTACTTTCGACAATCTATCATTAAATTTAGTGTATTTATTTTTAGGATCTTGAAACACTATAGAATCATACACTCTCTGCATATTCTTGGCAATTGGAGATTTTTCAAAATGCCAAGTATCATACGCAGAAACAGCTTCTACAAAATCTCTGTACTTTTCAAGCACCGGATACTCGTCTTTAAAGAGATCATAGAAAATCTTAGTTGCAGATACCTCTTCATTAATATGTTTTTCAACCTTATCATTGTATGAAGTAGCATCTTTTGAAGTAATATGATGATCTATAAGCTTTACGTGTCTACTACCAACTGAATCTTTTATTTCACTCCAGATCAAATCTGACAGTGAAATATCGGCTAAATATAGCCATTCAGCACTAGGTATACATTTTAATGCATTATTTACCGTTTTTGATACATAATAGTTCCCTCTGTTATAAGACGCATAATGCACCCATTGAAATCCTAATAACTTTCCTATTACGGCACAACCGATTCCATCTAAATCGTTGTGTGTAACCAAGATGTTATTATGCAATTTAACAACATCCTTTCTTAATTAAGTTATTCTTATTATATAATATATCTTTAATATGTCAAGTCTTTAAAAATGGTAATCATAACATTTATATACTTTAAAAACTACTTTATCAACATGTTCATACTTCATTTTGTTATAAACGCTTCTCGCGAAACCAACAAGATCCACTAAACCAGAACATCCAGCCAAAATCTTTGGGTGTTCTGGTTGTACGGCTAATTGTAAACTATAGAGATTAGACACAAAATTGTCCACTGGTTTATTATCTTTCATAAAACTATTAATTTCTCTAATCATATCATAAAAATACTTTACTACGCCTTTTAAAGTAATTGTTACTTCTTGAGTGTTTTTATCATACTTAAATCCACAGCCAGAATGTCCAAAATTACGCTTCAATATATCAATACCTTGTTCAACATTTACCTCAGTATAATAATCTATATTATACCGGTCACTTAAATTACTATCCTCTGCTTCCCACCAATCATTGATCATGGTTTCAATATAATCGACAGATTCGTTAGGACTCTTTAATACAGTCATTCTAGCATGCATTTAACATTTCCCCTTTCAAAGACTGAATACTTTCCTAAACACTAATATTATATATTTATAAAAAATAGGATAGTTCAACAAAGAACTATCCTATCTTCTTTTACTTTAATAAAACTGTTGCTTTGATTACTCCAGGTCTAGAAGTTTCGTAGATATTACCAATAATAATTCCATCACATTTTTTATCACTATCAAAAGTACTATCCCAGAGTACAAACGCATTATCTCCAGTTATAGCTAATACTTTCCTACCAATCAAGCTAACAATATCTCTGCTATTTGTTTTTACGTAACAATCTTTTTTACCAATTAAAGCTACTAATACCTTGTTATTTGATTTAACACTACCGCATGTAACTGCTGGATTATTTGTAACAACTCCAATATAGTTAACTACATTACCATACGCTAATGGTCTAACTACTCCATCTCCGCATATACCCACAAGATCTCCATCATTATAGGTTAAATTCGGATCCGCCTCAAACTCTTCAGCAAGATCGTTTCCACCACCAGTATTAATAGTAAACGCAGTAGTATCGTTAATGTTAAACTTATAAGTTTTATTTTCAGGTATATTAAACACTACATTCTTATCTTCATCATATGTTATGTCCATATTGTTGATAGTAAACTTTTCAGTACCAAAAGTAATTGATTTGCCAGTTCTATTAGCAATTTTTTCAATAGCAGTTGGAGCTAAAGTACACTGAATATCGACATTAGTAAAATCTTTAACAGTTCCTTCGCCAGAAATATCTCCAATTAAATTGATGTTATAGTCCCTAGCAAATATGTAAGGTCTATAAGTATCTTCTTCTTCATCATTAATAACCTCATAGCCAAAGCCAAAACCGTATTGTACACTATTATTGAAAATAGTTTCAACACTCTCGGTAAAATTATCCGTTGTGATAAGATCATTAGCAGTAATAAGATCTGTTGAATTAGGTACTTCCAATGCCTCAGCTTTAGCAGATACAGCTGCTCTGCTAACTTCAATATGACTTAACGGAACCCATCTTGCCTTAGTTCTCATATCCATCGCAGCTATAATAGACGGATATTCTGTAACATTAGTAAGTGTAATAGCTGCTGGATCAGTAACACTAAAATTACCAACTTCTTCTGCTAAATCATATCTAAGCCTTGAAGCTAAAGATTTACCATCAATGTTAATAGTAACCTGAGACATTCCCTTTTCAAGCTCAGTAGTGTTAATCTTAACAAAATCATTATCAAATTTTAAACCTATGTATGATCCTGGCCCGGTAGCAGTTAATTGATAGGCTTTATTTTTACTGTCTTTTACAATTACCCTATTAAATGCTTTAGGATCTATATAATATTTCTTATCAATATCCCCATCAGAGTTAGTTGGTTCTGTAAATATAGCCTCATAAATTCCAGGTTGTTCAGCATCTAAAAAAGCTCTCTTTTCAGCTGGAATATGAATCACCCAAACATTAGACGATACTTCGTTAAAATTTTCATTCTCTACAAAACCAACTTGTTCGGCCTTATAAAAAATATTAAACCTAGTAGTATACATCTTATTTGGAACAACATAAAAGCTATAGTCATTTCCTAACGTAAACTCCATCTGACGAAGATATTCAACTACATCTTCTTTCTTTTTAAAAATATACGCCAATTAAATCAATCCCTTTCTAAAAAGAAATCTGAATCAAATTCAATTCTTCTTCTGTTTCAGCGGTATTAATAGCAATCTGATACTGCTTTAACTGCATATACAAACCAAACTGCTTATCTAACATAGCGTGATACACTCTATCAACTGTATCTTTAGAAAGATTCATATAGACATTATCATCCACATCAACTAACACTCCATTATCTAATGAAGCATCAGTCATTCTATCTAACATGGCTCTAACCATAAGAAGATCCTTTTCTGCAAATAACATCTTAATAGTAATTTCATCATTAAGCTTTACTGAAACACTACCACTATTAGCTAATTCATAACTATCCTGAAGTTCTTTAAACTTCTTATCCTTCTTCTCTTCAAATGTCTCTACTTCTGTTTCATCTCTAATAATGACTCCTCTAGCCATTAACATTTGATCTGTTATATTTTTAGGGAATGAAACATTCTTAAATACTTTCCTAAATTCATTAGGATCAGTATACTTTACTTCATTATATTCATAAACTTTTATAGGAATCACCTTCTTTTAAAATAGTTTTATCCTAATAGGGATCTTAATTAAGTTACACTATAAAGGGGTCTCTATATCGATTATCCCGGATTCCTCAAAATAAATAACTGTCTGAGGACTTGGATCAGAAGATCTTACTGTAACGGTAACAATTGATCTACTCGCGGTATATCCAGGAATTACTGGGGACGGAATATTATACGTACCAGGAGAATGATATTGCTCATATGTTGGCGCAGCTGTAGTGCTATCCCCATAAATATAATATATTTTTACTAAAAATCCTCTATATGTAGCTTCTCCAACAGTTATATTAATATCTTTTTGAAGTACATAATTAGATACAGTAGAACTACCTTGATCAACATTATCTATAAAAATATTTCCAGGTGTATATCCAGAACTACCAGTTGCTTTAAAATTATAAGTCTGTACTTGCATATTTCTATATATAG